>Ga0134125_10006100_pt1 | contig 13664 bp, 11 predicted proteins | sample KB31751_FD_96464 | JGI IMG/M metagenome (GOLD analysis project Ga0134125, IMG submission 96464) | Terrestrial soil microbial communities with excess Nitrogen fertilizer from Kellogg Biological Station, Michigan, USA - KB3-175-1 | ecosystem: Environmental > Terrestrial > Soil > Unclassified ... | reverse complement strand
TCAAGGCGGTGATCGACGCGCAGGCCGAAGAGATCGAGCACCTGCAGCGCTATATCACCAGCTAATCGGGAGCCCACCATAGCGCCCGGGCTCAAACCGGTTGCGTATCGCTGCTGTCGCGTCGGGCAGGATCTTCCGGGGCCAGGTCGGGGGACCAGCCCGCTCGACGCGCCACCACGGTCGCCATGGCGGCGACGCCGGTACCGAGCAAGGCCAGGCCACCGACACCCCAGCCGAGCATGCGCAGGCCACTGACGGCACTGGTCACCAACACGTCCCCGAAACGCCACACCGCTGTCTCGACGAAGTTCTTGCCCTTGTACCGTGTCTCTCGCGGGACGCGCGTATACAACGCGTCCACCGCCGGTTTCGTCATGCCGTAAGCGAAGCCGCGGGTGATCACCAGCATTACCGCCAGCATCGGGAACGCCATGCCGAACAGCATCAGCGAACCGCCACCGATCCATGCCACGCTGGCCAGCAGCACTACGTTCACCACCGTGGGCACCACCAATCCCCAGCCTGCGCCACGACGTATCAGCAACCAGCGCGTAAGCGTCAGCTGCAACACCGCGCCCAGCAGATTGGTGGCCAGATCCAGATCGTTGTAGAACGCGGTGCGCGCCACGGCGCTGGAGAAATGCGCCTTGGCGTAGTCGGCCACCATCGCATACGCCAGCGTGCCGATACCGTCGCCAAACAGCATCAGCAACGCCATGTAACGCAGGAACGGCCGCGACCAGAGCTCCTTGATGCCGGCCCACAACGAGCCGCCGATGGCCACGTTGCCGGGATCCCCCGGCATCCGATCGTGCTGGGCTGACAAGCGCAGCAGCAACGCCAGGGAGATGCCCAGGGCCAGTGCCGACACCAGCAGCAAGGGCGCCACGCCGATCAATTGCACCAGGAGCTTGGTCACCAGCGGCCCGAAAACCGCGCCCGCCATGCCGCCCAGCGCAATCAGCGAAAACACCCGTCTTGCCTGGCCGCTGTCGAAGATGTCGGCCATGAAGCTCCAGAACAGCGACACCACGAACAGGTTGAATACGCTGGCCCAGACGTAGAACACCAGCCCGAGCGCGCGTGCGCCGATCTGTTCCTGCGCCAGAAACGCCGGCACGAAGGCCAGCAGGCACAAGGTGAAAAAGCTGTAGCTCCAGCCCAGCAGGTGGCGCCGCTGGAAACGCGCCACCAGCATGCCGAACACCGGCGTCAGCAGCAGCATCACCAGGAATACCACGATGTAGATCAGTGGCAGCGAGGCCGAACCCAGCGCGCCGATCAACTGGTCCCTGACCGGACGGATGATGTAGTACGACGTCATCACGAAGAAGAACGCCACCGCGGACAGCGCAGGCGCGGTGGTCGAGTCCACAACGGATTGATGGGACAAACTCACGGACACTTCCAGCGTGGGGCGCGGCAAGCCTAGCACGCGGGTCGGCCTGGTCAGTGCGGTACGAAACCCGTGGTGTCAGTGTGGCGAACACGGCGGCGCTTGCGGACGGTATCGCGCACAGGCTGCACTTAGAGCGGCAGCGGGCAATGCAGGCTGGCGCAGATCACGCGCAGCAGTTCGGCTTCCGCGACGGTGATCGTGTTGTCCGCGCGGATCGCGCTGACCAGGCCTTGTATCAACAGTTCCTTGGCCGGCGGTGACAGCTCGTCCAGCTGATCCAGCGCGTTTTCGAACGGCGCCTGCCATGCGGCGGGCGGCGCCCGCCAGGTCAACGCATCGTTGGGAAAGCACGACTGCATCGCCAGCAACCAGGCGCGCCGCGCCGCGTCTTCGTCGGTGTTGCCGTGACTCGCCACCACGGCACAAACCAGCGCCACGCTGTCGCGGCGCGTCGGAAGTTTCTTCGAGCCATCCAGCGGGGTGCGGCGCGGATCGCGCGCCTCCAGCAGTTGCATCCTCACAAGCCGGGTCAGGCAATACTCGTTCAGGTCGACCCTACCATCCGCGCGCACCAGCGCGCTCAACGTATCCAGCAAAGTTATCTGGCGTCCGTCCGGAAGCTGCTTCAGGGCGGGAAACGCCAACGCCGCCAGCGGCAAGCGCGACTCCGGCGCCAGCGATTCCACCTCGTCTGCCAGCGCGGCGACGGCGGCAAGCACGTCGTCGCCGAACGCATCGGCCACCCGCCGCTGCTGCAGGCCCCGGATATCGTCCTGCGCAGACATCGCCAGGGTGAGCACGGTCGCCAGCGCCGATTCCGGCTGCTGCGCAGCGGCAAGCAGCGCTGGCGGAAGATTTCGCTGCACCGCGCCGGCGCGCTGGAAACCCGGATGACCGGCCGCCAGTGATGCCCCGATCACCAGCGGCAACGGCGGCACCCCTACGCCGGGTGTGCCGGCAGCGCGCGTCGGTGCCGCAGTCGCCAGAGGCGGAGCGGTGGCAGCTTCCATCGTGGTTGCCAATCGGCTCAGCTCTTCCTCACGGAAACCGGGCTGCAACGCCCGGATTCGTTCGAGCAACGGCGGATGCGTGGCGAACAACGCATTGAACCGACCCGCCTCGCCAAACAGCATGTGCGCCACTTCCTGCTTGTTGGCCGCCTGCAAGGTAGAGCCTTCGCTGAGTACGGCGATCTTCTTCAGCGCGCCGGCAATACCGTCGGTTTGCCGGGTGAACTGCACCGCCGAAGCGTCCGCCAGCGACTCGCGCGAACGCGCCACTGCCGCCTGAATCAGGCGCGCGAAGAAATAGCCGATGTAGCCCACCACGATCAGCGCCAGCCCGATCATCCACACCTGGTTGCCGCCACCGTCGCGGCGACTGCTGCGCCCGCCGCCGAACCAGATCACGCGCTGGCCCACGATCGCCAGGACCATGATGCCGAACAGCAAGCCCATGAGGCGGATGTTGAGCCGCATGTCGCCATTCAACACGTGACTGAATTCATGCGCGATCACGCCCTGCAGTTCGTCCCGGCTCAATTGCTCCAGGCAGCCACGGGTCACGCATATCGCGGCGTCGGAGGCCGAGTAGCCGGCGGCGAACGCGTTGATGCCGGGCTCGTCGGGCATCAGGTAGACGTCCGGTACCGGCACGCCCGCGGCGATCGCCACCTCTTCGATCACGTTGCGCAACTGGCGCAGCACCGGGTCGCGCGTATCCGGCGGTACCGGCACGGCACCAAGGCTTTCGGCCACCTTCCTGCCGCCGCCGGTCAGGCTCATGATGCGGAACAGCGAGCTGAGGCCGATGCCCGCCAGCACCACCACCGTAGTCGTGGCCAGCAGGGGCAGGTTCGACGGCGCCGAACCACCCTCGACCGGATGCTGCCCCATGGCGAGCCACACCACCGCGTCGATCGCCGCCACGATGGCGATCACGGCCAGCGCGAACAGCACGACCAGCCGTCGGCTGCTGCCGCGCACGCGCGCCTGTTGCGCAAAAAAATCCATGGACACTCCGAACCAGGCGCGTCACGGCGAGCCGTGACGCGGTGACGATCAGCTGAAGGAAACCTTCGGCACTTCGCGCACGGCCGGATCCTCGATCTTCAACGACTCGGCAGCCACAAAACCGAAACTGTTCGCCACCACCGACGAGGGGAACACCTCGCGCTTGTTGTTGTAGCTGAGCACGGAATCGTTATAGGCCTGCCGGGCGAACGCCACGCGGTTCTCCGTGGAGGTCAGCTCCTCGGACAACTGCATCATCGTCTGGTTGGCCTTCAGGTCGGGATACGCTTCCTGCAGTGCGAACAGATGCCCCAGGGTCTGCGTCAGCGCGTTCTCGCTGCCGGCCAACTGCTGCATTGCGGTGGGGTCGCCGGGGTTGGCCTTGGCGCCAGCCAAGCCGCTCACGGCCGCGTTGCGCGCCTGCACCACCGCCTCGAGCGTGCCGCGTTCATGGGCAAGGTAGCCCTTGGCCGTTTCCACAAGATTGGGAATCAGATCGTGTCGGCGCGTAAGCTGCACGTCTATCTGCGCGAAAGCGTTCTTGTAGTTGTTGCGTGAGGTAACCAGTCCGTTGTAGATCGCCACGAAGTACAAGACAATCAAAACGATTAGCACCAGAACAATGATCAGGCCCATCGGTATCGCCTCCTCTACCCAGCACGTGTTCGCGCCGCAACGAAATCAGAATAACATGCCGTTTCGAAAGATATTTTTGGTCGCCGCCGGCGCACTCTCCCTGGCTTGCGCGCCACTTCGCACAAGTAGCGCCGCCCCCGTCGCCCCGGCTTCGACCACCCCTGCGCAAGGCGTGCAAAAGCTGCCGCCTGCGCGCGTCAAGACCACGCTCGACAACTACCGTCAATGGCTGAAGACGCTGGGCGAGCGCGATGCCGTGGCCGGCCTGGCCACGGCCGTCGTGATCGGCGACAAGGTGGTGTTCGAGCAAACCGTCGGTTATGCCGACGCAGCCACCAAGGAGCCGGTCACGCCGAAGACCGTCTTCCGCCTCGCGTCGTTGTCCAAGGCTTTTGCCACCGCCATCACCGGCTTGCTGGTGGGCGATGGCAAGCTCGGCTGGGACACCCGCCTCATCGACGTGCTGCCGTACTTCAAGTTGAAGGATGCGCACGCCTCGGATCAGGCCACGGTAGGCGACATCCTGGGGCAGCGCCTTGGCCTGCCACGCAACACCTACGACAACCTCCTCGAAGGAGACGTGTCGTACCAGGAGTTGGTGCGCAAGCTGGACGAAGTCGACATGACCTGCGGCATGGGCCAGTGCTACGGCTACCAGAACGTGGCGTTCGGCATGATCGGCGATGTGCTGTTCGCGCGCACCGGCGACTTTTTCTATCATCTGGTCGACAAGCGGCTGTTCTACCCGCTGGGCATGACCACGGCCAGCTACGGGTTGGCTGCTCTGGAAACCAGCCCGAGCTGGGCGCGCCCGCATCGCGCCAGCAGTCGCGGCTGGATCCCGTTCACGCCCAACGAAACCTATTACCGCGTGGCGCCGGCAGCCGGCGTCAACGCCAGCCTGCGCGACATGGAAAAATGGCTGGTCGCGCAAATGGGCGGCCGCCCCGACGTGCTGTCCCCTTCCTTGCTCAAGGTGCTGCACGCCCCCGGCGTGGCCACCCCGAGTGAACTGCACGCTTCACCGTGGCGTCGCAGCCGACTCACCGCGGCGCATTACGCGCTGGGCTGGCGTGTATACGACTACGGCGGCGAAACGCTGATCTACCACGCTGGCGCGGTGGCCGGTTACCGCACCATGATCGGCTTTTTTCCCAAGTACCAGATCGGTATGGTCACCTTGTGGAATTCCACCGGCCCCACACCCAGCGGCCTGATGCCGATGGTGCTGGACGGCTTCCTGGGATTGCCACACGTCGACTGGGCGGGCCTCGAACACGCACCACCGCGTTCCCGCCCGGTGCGCAAGGCGGCACCGGAGCGCAAGAAGGCCGTGCGGCACCGGAAACCCAGCCATCATTGAGGCTGAAGCGCGGACATGCAGCACCGCGTCCGTGATGCGAGGCTGAAAGGCGTGCAAGCTCCAAGAACCTGCACGCCCCAAGTTTAAACTCAGCGCAACTTGAACTCGATGCGCTGTTGCTGCTTGCTGGCGGTCGGCACGCCGCCCCTCTTCGCCGGGGTGAACTGGTAGCGGCCCACGGCTTCTATCGCAGCGCGGTCGAAGACGCGATGGGGTTCCGAATTCACCACGTCGATGTGGCTGGTCCTGCCATCGGGATCGATCATGAAAGACACGACGACCCAGCCTTCCTGCTGTGCCCGCATCGCCGATGGCGGATAGCGCGCCGTCGCACCTTTCACCAACACGGCCTCGGTGATCGCGGCATTGTCCTGGGTATTTGCGGCCGGAGCGGTGTCGGTCGCCGCGGTTCGTTGCGGTGCAGGTGCCTGCGGTGCCTTCTGCTGCGCCACCGTCTGTGCGGCCTGGGCTGCCTGCTGCTCGGCCGCCAGCTTGTCCGCTGCTGCCTTTTGCTGCGCAAGCTCCTGTGCCTTCTGCTGATCGAGCGCCAATTGCTGCTGCTTGTCCAGCACCTTGCGCTGCGCATCGAGTTTGGAGCGCAGGATGGTCAGGGTGAAATTCGTCGGGTCCGCCTTGGCAAGCAAGTCGATCTGCCGCTGTGCTTCATTGAAGTCACTTCGATTGATGACCTGTTCCGCCGACGTGGCAGCGAACGGGAACGTTTCACGCAACGCATCAGTCGCCACCGGATTGCCAGGCTGCTTTTCGAGCACGCGCAGGTAGAACTCGAACGCATTGTTGCCGGCCGGTGCCAGCAAACGTTGCTCCCTCACCGCCTTGCCCGCTTCGGAAAGGAGCTCGCTGGTGCCCATCGCCTGCACGTTGGCCGGCGGCGGCGCGGCGTTGGAAGTGGTAGCTGCCACCGGCGTGGACGGATGACCGCCCGCATCGGCCAGCACTTGCGCCTGGTACGGACGCACGATCAAGAACCATGCGGCGATCGCCAACAAACCGATGACAACCAGAATGGCAATGGCCACGGGCCTGAACGCACCGCGCGAACGCCGGCGCGAATGAAGTGTATTTCGGGTATCCATAGTCTCTCGCTGAGTGTCGATAGATACCCGCGCTTTTCCCCCTGTAGATCCAGGAGCGACCGGTCCCCTGACAGGCCGCAGCGCGGATGAGCGACAAGGTAACTCCAAACGAAGCGACACGGCAAATCAGCGTGCAACGTATCGTTCGCGCGGGTGACGGCGGGGCTGGCGTGGACGGCGACCTCGTTCGAACGTGCCGCCCTGTACGGACAATCCGGGCAAAACACCGCCGCGGCGCGTTTGCCTTCGGCACATGAAACCGGGAGCCAGAAACGAAGCGTCCCGGACAGGCCGGGACGAAGACTTTCGAAGTGCTCTCCCCGCGCTGGGCACCGCGGGGAGAGAAATCAACGATGAATCTGACAACGTACAGCGTGTTTCTTGGACGCTTATTTCTTGGTTTTTGCCTTGGCGGTCTTGGTGGCCTTGACCACCCGAGCCGGTGCAGCTTTCTTGACAGCGGCTTTCTTCGGTGCCGCCTTCTTCGCGGCAACCTTCTTGACCGCCACTTTCTTCACGGCGGCTTTTTTGGCGGCCGCCGGTTTCTTGGCGGCAGCTTTCTTGGGCGCCGCTTTCTTCGCGGCAACCTTCTTGGCAGCGGACTTCTTCGCGACCGGCTTCTTGGCTACCGGCTTCTTGGCAGCAACCTTCTTCGCGGTGGATTTCTTGGCGGCCTTCTTGGCGGCCGGTTTCTTTGCAGCAGGTTTTTTGGCAGTGGCCATAGTTCGTCTCAGCTCCTCATCAGTTGGCAGTGGTTGCCCAGTAAAAGCGTGAAGGAACGCTTCGACCAACAAGTCGCTGTTGGTAGCGTGCCGAAGATTGTTGACCTGGCGATACGTGCGCAGATCGGACAGCTTGTGCAGTACATGTAGCGGAATCGAGACGGTGATCTTGCGTACGGCTGCCGCCTTCTCACCGTGCTCTACATAAGGCTTGATAAATTTTGATGTCGCCATGGCAACGTTCCCCGTTATCTGATGCGAAAGCTAGCCCCGAAGATTTCACCTGTCAATGGATTTTAGACATGAAATCCATTCCTTTGAAAGGCGTCCGAAGGGACCGAAAACCTGTTGCGGCAAGGACTTCCCGGCCAAACCACTGTCGACGTCATGGACGTCTATACGTCCATCTGAAATTTCCGTCAAACATCCAAACATGGCCTTATTGCGCTGGATATGCGCAATAAGGCGCAAGAAACGAAATTCGGACGCCATGTTTTTTATTGCGACAAGCACACCTTGCAACCGGTTTTTTGGGCATTGCGCACATGAACAGAACGCCACCGAAAGTTCACTGCAACATCGATCACGGGCCAAAAAATAATTTGGCTTCGTCGTTCCTGGCGTGACGAAAACGCGACGAAACAGACAGGTACGGCAGGGTGAGGATGAAGGACCATGCAGGTTCGGCGATCGCGTTTCCGCTCACATCGAACGTCGATCGACGTCGTCAGCGAGTCAAAAAAAAACGACGGCCGCATAGGCGGCCGTCGTTCGTTCGCGGCACGCAGCGCTCAATGATCTTCGTTTTCGATCAGGGCTTCGTAGTCGTGAGCGTCGAGCAATTCGTCGAGCTCGGCGCGGTCGCTGGGACGAACCAGGAACATCCATCCATCACCGTAGGCGTCCTCGTTGATCGTCTCCGGCTTGTCACCCAACAGCTCGTTGACCTCGATCACCTCGCCGGAGATCGGCGAATAGATATCCGAGGCAGCCTTGACCGACTCGACCACGGCCGCGCCGGTGCCGGCCACCACGCTGGCGCCGATCTCGGGTAATTCCACGTAGACCAGGTCGCCAAGCTGCTCCTGCGCATGCTCGGAGATACCCACGCGAACCAGGCCGTCGTCTTCGACGCGCGCCCACTCGTGGGACTTGAGGAACTTCAGATCACCGGGTATTTCGCTCATGGTCGGATCCAGTCAGTAAGGGGTTGGGCAGAGTAACGGCGGCAATTCTAGACGCAACCGTTGTGTACGAACCGTGCCATGGGCGCGGCGAAAACGTTCAGATGCCGGGGCACGGCTGACCATCGCGGACAAACGGATACTTGACCCGGCGCACCGGCAGCTCGCGACCACGGATATCCACAGTCATCTCACCCGGATCGCCGGCGGGGATGCGCGCGAAGGCCACCGCCTTGTTCAAAGTGGGGGCGAAACTGCCGGAAAGGATTTCTCCGCTGCCGTTGGCAGTCGACACGCGCTGTCCGTGTCGCAGCACGCCTTTCTCATCCAGCACCAGACCGACCATCACGCGGGGTATGCCTGCCGCCTTCATCGCCTCCAGCAGCCCGCGACCGATGAAGTCGCGGCCTTCGTCCAGCGCGATCGTCCAGCCGAGGTTGGCTTCCCATGGCGACACGTCGTCGTCCATGTCCTGGCCGTAGAGGTTCATGCCGGCCTCCAGACGCAACGTATCGCGGGCGCCCAGGCCGGCCGGAGCGATGCCCGCCTCGCTCAGCGCCTGCCACAGCGCGATGGCATGTTCGTTCGGCAGCATGATCTCGAAGCCGTCTTCACCGGTGTAGCCGGTGCGCGCGATGAACAGCGGCATGCCATGCGGGCCCTGAGCCGCGGCCGCGGTGAATTTGCCCAGCGCTTCGATGCGCGGGCGATCGATGGCATTCAGCAGGTCGAGCACCTTGCCGCGCGCGTTGGGCCCCTGCACGGCGATCATCGCGAAGTCGGAACGTTCCTTGACCTCCACCGCGAAGGCCTGGGCCTGCTGCGTGATCCACGCCAGGTCCTTGGCGCGAGTGCCTGCGTTCACCACCAGACGGAAATGCGCTTCATCGAAGAAGTACACGATCAGGTCGTCGATCACGCCGCCGCGTTCGTTGAGCATGCACGAATACAGCGCCTTGCCCTGCTTCTTCAGCTTGTCGACGTTGTTGGCCAGCAGGTGGCGCAGGAACTCGCGCGTGCGCGGGCCGTGCAGGTCGATCACGGTCATGTGCGACACGTCGAACATGCCCGCGTCGCGGCGCACCGCGTGGTGCTCGTCGATCTGCGAGCCATAGTTGATCGGCATGTCCCAGCCGCCGAAGTCGACCATGCGCGCGCCAAGTGCGCGATGCGTGGCGTTGAGTACGGTCTTTTCGGTCATGGGGAAACGGCTTGAAAGGAAGTGGCTGCATTATCCCCAGCGTCGCCATGCAATCCAAGCGCGCCTCCGGCACTGGACAAGCGCCACGACGGGCGCCACGCGCGGAGTGTCAGCGCGGTTCGATCCAGCGGAACGTGAGATTGATGCGCGGACCCACCGCGGCGCGCGTCTTCGGCAGATCGTGCCGGTACAGCCGTTGGGTGGCGCCGGCCATGCGCAGCACACTGCCCGGCGGCAACAGCAGGCTCACCGTATCGGTGGGCGAGAGTTTGGCCTTGCGCGGCAAGCGTCGGCGCAATCGAAAACGCCGTTCGGCGCCCAGGCTCAGCGACGCGATCAGCGGCTGCTCACCAAGTTCGGGCTCGTCATCGCTGTGCCAACCCATCGAATCGCGGCCATCGCGATAGAGATTCGCGAGCACGCTGTTGAACCGCGCATCGCAGGCGTTTTGCAGGTGCTCGCGCAGGCTGGCCAGGAGGGGCGGCCACGGATGCGGCTCGAAGCGGGTGCCGGAATAGACGTAGCTTGTATGCGGATCGCCGATCCAGCAGCTCAACCGCGGCGCATCCACCTCGCGGCCGAACAGACGCAGGCGATGGATTTCCCATGGGATGGCCGCGTACAACGCGGTGAAGGTGGCGGCGGCTTCCTGCGGCCCCAGCCATTGCGGCAACAGCGCCACGTCGGCACCGGCCTGCAGATCCACGCGCTGCCATTGGGTCATCGTCATGGCGCGATTATCCGGCAGGCGATGATCCAACTGTAGGAGCGACTTCAGTCGCGATGCTCTTGCCTTGGAATTCCAGAGCAAAAGCGCCGACTGAAGTCGCTCGTACAGAAGGGTGATGGATCAGCCGAGGTCGGGAGCGTTCAGCCGCGCAAGCAGTTGCTGGGTAACCTGCTCGGCCAGTTGCTCGGCACGTTGGCCGGCGGTCACCAAGTGGATATCGGGCGCCTCGGGCTTTTCGTACGGCGAGTCGATGCCGGTGAAATTGCGGATCTCGCCCGCACGCGCCTTCTGGTAGAGGCCCTTCGGATCGCGCGCCTCGCATTCGGCCAGCGTGGTGTCCACGAACACTTCCAGGAACTCGCCGGTGTCGAACAGTTCGCGCGCCGAGCGGCGCTCGCTCTGGTACGGCGAGATCACGCTGACCAGCACGATCAGCCCCGCATCCACCATCAGGTGCGCCACCTCGGCCACACGGCGGATGTTCTCCACGCGGGCCTCCGGGGTGAAGCCCAGGTCCTTGTTGATGCCGTGGCGCACGTTGTCGCCATCCAGCAGGTAGGTGTGATACCCGAGCACGTGCAGGCGTCGCTCCACCAGGTTCGCGATGGTGGATTTGCCGGCGCCGGAGAGGCCAGTGAACCACAGGCACACCGGCTGCTGGCCCTTGCTGGCGCCGCGCACGGACTTGTCGACATCCATGTGCTGCCAATGCACGTTGGATGAGCGGTCCAGCGCGAAATCCAGCATGCCGCAGGCGACCGTGGCGTTGGTTTGCCGGTCGATCAGGATAAAGCCGCCCAGCGTGCGGTTGGCGGTGTAGGCCTCGAACGCGATGGCGTCGTCCAGACCGATCGTGCAATAGCCCACCTCGTTGAGATCGAGATGGCGGGCAGCCAATTTGGCCTGGCTGTTCACGTCCACCTTGTGCTTGATCGACATCACCCGCGCATTGACGGTGCGGGTACCTATCTTCATCCAATAGGTGCGGTTGGGCAGCAAGGTGGTGTCGCCCATCCACAGCAGGTGGCAGGTGAACTGGTCCGCCACCGGCGCCGGGCGCAGCGCGTCGGCGATCACGTCGCCGCGGCTGGCGTCGATCTCGCGGTCGAAGCAAAGCGTGACCGCCTGCCCTTCGACGGCGCTGTCCAGATCACCATCGGCGGTGACGATGCGATCGATGCGCGCACGCTGCACGCCCGGCTGCACCACGATCTCGTCGCCACGTGCAACACGGCCTCCACTGATGGTGCCCGCATAACCTCGGAACGATTGATCCGGGCGGTTGACCCATTGCACCGGCATGCGGAAATCGTCCGCGCGCACCGTCGCCACGTCGACCGTTTCCAGCACTTCCAGCAGGCTGTCGCCCTGATACCACGGCATGCGCGGCGAACGGCTGCCCACGTTGTCGCCGGTAAGCGCCGCCACCGGCAGGCAGTGCACGTCGGTGATGCCCAGACCCTGCGCCAGCTGCCGGTACTGGGTGGCGATGGTTTCGTAAGTGGCCTGATCGTAATCGACCAGATCCATCTTGTTCACCGCCAGCACCACGTGACGGATGCCGAGCAACCCGCATATATAAGTGTGCCGACGCGTCTGCGGCAGCAGGCCCTTGCGCGCATCCACCAGCACCACGGCGAGTTCGGCATTGGAGGCGCCGGTGGCCATGTTGCGGGTGTACTGCTCGTGTCCGGGGCAATCGGCCACGATCAGGCTGCGCCGCGCGGTGTGGAAGTAGCGGTACGCCACGTCGATGGTGATGCCCTGCTGGCGCTCGGCATCGAGGCCGTCGGTGAGCAGGGAGAAGTCCAGCACATCGTTGCCGTCGCCGTTCTTGCGCCGGCTTTCCCGCGCCAGGGTGTCAAGCTGGTCGTCCGACAGCATGCCGGCGTCATACAGCAGGCGGCCCAGCAAGGTGCTCTTGCCGTCGTCCACGCTGCCGCAGGTGATGAAGCGCAGCAGGCTTTTGGAAGCCGTAGCGGCAGCAACGGCGGTCGTGTCGACGACGATCTCGGGTTGTGCGCTCATCAGAAATAGCCCTCCTGCTTCTTGCGTTCCATCGAGGCGGTGGGATCCTGGTCGATCACGCGTCCCTGTCGCTCGGAGCTGCGCGAGGTCGCCATCTCCTCGATGATGCTTTCCAGCGTGGTGGCGGAGGACTCCACCGCACCGGTCAACGGGTAGCAACCCAGCGTGCGGAAGCGCACCTCCCGCATCTGCACGGCTTCACCCTCGCGCAGGGTGAAGCGTTCGTCGTCGACCATGATCAGCGCACCGTCGCGCTCGACCACCGGCCGCGGCTTGGCGAAGTACAGCGGCACCACCGGGATGTTCTCGCGCTGGATGTACAGCCATACGTCCATCTCGGTCCAGTTGGACATCGGAAACACCCGCACGCTTTCGCCCTTGCGGATATGCGTGTTGTAGGTATGCCACAGCTCGGGCCGCTGGTTTTTCGGGTCCCAGCGGTGCTGCGCATTGCGGAACGAGAAGACGCGCTCCTTCGCGCGCGACTTTTCCTCGTCGCGCCGCGCGCCGCCGATGGCCGCGTCGAAACCGTGCTTGTCCAGCGCCTGCTTCAGCGCCTGGGTTTTCATCACGTCGGTGTGTACGGTGGCGCCGTGCGTCAGCGGCGAAATGCCCTGGCGCACGCCGTCCTCATTGATATGCACCAGCACGTCCACGTCACCGGCCGCCGCCACCTCGTTGCGGAACGCGATCATCTCGCGGAACTTCCAGGTGGTATCCACGTGCAGCAGGGGAATCGGTGACTTGCCCGGGTAAAAGGCCTTGCGCAGCAGATGCAGCAGCACCGACGAATCCTTGCCGATCGAATACAGCATCACCGGATTCTGGAAGCTGGCCATCACCTCGCGGAAAATGTAGATACTTTCCGCCTCGAGATCATCGAGGTGCGTACGTGGTGCAGCGGGGATGGTCATCAGTGGGAAGCTCGACATCGGGTGGCATCGGGAAACACGCCAACAGACCCAACTGATACGCGTCCCGGGGCGCTCATCTTAGGCCAAATCGACGAATGGACGTCCAGACGTCTTTTCATATCCTAATAACAGGTCGCCATATGGATGAACGGCTTTGAGCGCGCCTCAAGTGCCATACCTGCGGCCCAAATTCCGGCCAAATCACCATTCAAACCGATCGCCCGAGCGTAGCGCAGCAGAATCCAAGGGCAACGCCCGCCAACCCTATGCAATCACCGGATATGTTGGCGCCGTATCCAGCGTGGCCGCACAGACCGAGGCCAGTTCCAGCAGGCGCAAATCCGAACCTCTCGCACCAACCAGTTGCAAGCCCACCGG
>Ga0134125_10006099_pt1 | contig 13667 bp, 14 predicted proteins | sample KB31751_FD_96464 | JGI IMG/M metagenome (GOLD analysis project Ga0134125, IMG submission 96464) | Terrestrial soil microbial communities with excess Nitrogen fertilizer from Kellogg Biological Station, Michigan, USA - KB3-175-1 | ecosystem: Environmental > Terrestrial > Soil > Unclassified ... | reverse complement strand
TGATCTCGAGCTCGTCCTCGGTCAGCTGCTGGATGAGGTCCTTCAGCTCCTGATCGCTCAGGGAGCCAAGGTCCGGGAAGGTGTCCATCGTCACGCTGAGTCTCCGTTCCTCACTGGCGGGACGCGCGAGTATAGCCGCGCGCGTCCGCAACCTCAACGTCAGCTTGAGGGTGTGGATCCGCGCAGCGCGCGCCGGCCGTCGCGCACGTACAGCGCCGTCGCGGTCAGCGCGAGCGCAAGCCCGGCGTACAGCAGGATCTCGCCGAGCGTCTGCAGCCCGGTCATCGGGAAGAAGAGGCCGCCCATCACGGGCGCGACCGCGAGCCGGCCGGGCCAGTTGATCCGCACGTCCACCCCGCGCTTCAAGCCGTAGCGCGCAAGGACGATCATCGCGACCTCGCGCACGACGAGCACGGCGAGCGCCCAGCGCGGCAGCAGCGAGAAGTGCCAGTTGACGATCACACCGCAGATCACGAGCAGCCGATCGGTGACCGGGTCCATCAGCGCGCCGAGCCGGCTGTACTGGCGCGTGATGCGCGCCGCCATCCCGTCGGCGTAGTCGCCCCAGCCGATCACGGCGAACAGGACGGCGGAGAGCGCGTCGACGCCGTCATCGCTCTTGAGCGCGACGACGAGGAAGACCGGGATCAGCGCGAGCCGGACGAAGCCGATCGCGTTCGGGAGCGTCCACGGGTTCAGCGGCGCGCCCGCGGTCGTCGCGGCCGGCGGCGGCCCGGAGCGGTCGAGGCCGACGAGCCGGCGGAACGTCAGCGGGCGTCTCTCTACGGGAGCGTCCGCCACAGCTCGAGCACCGCCTCCGCGGCCCCCTCGAGCGGCACGCCGCGCGTCTCGCGCCCGCGGCGCACCTGCAGCTCCAGCTCCCCGCCGCTCAGCGTGCGCTTGCCGACGGTGATCCGCAGCGGGCAGCCGAGCAGCTCGGCGTCGGCGAACTTCTGCCCCGGCGCGAGCTCGCGGTCGTCGTAGAGCACGTCGGCGCCGAGCGCGCGCAGCCCCTCGTAGAGGCGGTCGGCGTACGCCTGCTCCTCGCTGCCGTCTCTGCCGAGCGAGACCAGCCCGAGGTCGAACGGCGCGAGTGCGCGCGGCCACGCGATCCCCGCCTCGTCGGCCTGCTGCTCGGCCGTCGCCGCGGCGATGCGCGCCGGACCGATCCCATAGGAGCCCATCACGATCGGTCTCGCCACGCCCGACTCGTCGAGGAAGGTCGCGCCGAGCGGCTCGGAGTAGCGCGTGCCGAGCTTGAAGATGTTCGCCAGCTCGATCGCGCTCGCGATCCGGATCGCATGTCCGTTCACGGTGTCACCAGCCTCGACCGTGCGCACGTCGGCGCGCTCGAACGCGAAGTCGCGACCCGGCTCGACGCCGCGCAGGTGGAAGTCGGCGCGGTTGGCGCCGGTCACGTAGCCGCCGTCGCCGACGGCCGCGTCGAGCAGCACCGGGGCGTTCGCGCCGACCGGGCCGATGTAGCCGGCGGGACCGATCTTCTGCGCGAACTCGTCCGGCTGCGCCGCACGGCAGTCGGCGCCGAGCGCGTTGCGCAGCTTGATCTCGTTGACGCGGTGATCGCCGCGCACGACGACCAGCACGAGCCCGCGGCCCTCGACGATCACCGGGTAGGCCTTCAGCAGCGCGCCGGCCGGGACGCCCAGGTTGGCGGCGACCTCCTCGACGGTCGTGAGGCCGGGCGTGTGGACCTCCTCGGCGCGCTCGAGCGGCGCCGGCAGCTCGACCGGCTGCGGATCGGCGCTCGCGACCTCGACGTTGGCGGCGTAGCCGGGCGCGAGCGCGACCTCGTCCTCCCCGGCCGCGCACGGCGCCATGTACTCGTGCGCGCCGGAGCCGCCCATCATCCCGACGTCGGACTCGACGCGGTACCACTCGAGCCCGCAGCGGTCGAAGATGCGGTCGTAGGCGACGACGTGCTTCGCGTAGGAGGCGTCCAGCCCCTCCGCGTCGCGGTCGAAGCTGTAGGAGTCCTTCATGACGAACTCGCGCGTGCGCAGCACGCCGGCGCGCGGGCGCGGCTCGTCGCGCTCCTTCGTCTGGAGGTGGTAGAGGATCAGCGGCAGGTCGCGATAGGAGCGCACGACCTGCGCCACGTGCGTTGTGACGACCTCCTCGTGCGTCATCGCGAGCACCATGTCGGCGCCCTTGCGGTCCTGGAGCTTGAGCAGCTCCTGGATCGCGTAGCGGCCGGTGCGCTTCCACGGCTCGGCCGGGTTGAGCACCGGCATCAGCATCTCCTGCGCGCCGATCGCGTCCATCTCCTCGCGCAGGATCGCCTCGACCTTGCGCTGGATCCGCCAGCCGGCCGGCATCCACGTCCACAGGCCGGCGCCGAGCTGGCGCAGCAGCCCGGCGCGGACCATCAGCTTGTGCGAGATCGCCTCCGCGTCCGCGGGGGCCTGCTTCTCGGTCGGCAGCAGGTAGGTGGAGAGGCGCGTCATCGCGCGCGAAGCCTACTCAGCGGAACAAGCTTCTGTTCGCCACCAGCACGTCGAAGACCGGGCGCGGCAGGCCGTGCGCGTCGAGGATCGCCGAGTCCCAGCGGTTCGTCGGCGGCGGCGCGAACCACTGGTAGAGGTAGACGCGCTCGATCTTGCTGCGATAGCGCTTCGCCTGCACGAAGATCGCCTGCATCGCTCGCTTCTGGCGCGAGAGCGAGGGCCGGAAGGACTGGCGCGCGTTCTGCGGCTGGAAGCGGAACAGCCCGGCCGTCTCGGTCAGCCATATCTTGCCCGGCAGCGCTCTCGCGGCCTTGCGCATCGAGCTGTTCAGGTCCTTCACGAAGCGGTTCGTGTCGGTGTAGTTGTGCAATCCCCACACGCGGGGCGTCGCGACGTGGTGCGCCTTGAATGTGGCCAGCAGCGATCTGATGTAGCTGACCATGTTCGGCAGGTCCTGGAGGTCGGCGCCGAGCACCGTGCAGCCGTGGCAGTTCGCCTTCGCGAGCTGGTAATACGTGACGACCGCCGCGGGGCTGCCGTATGTCGGCTGCGTGAGGTTGTTGACCTCGTTCCACGGCTGATAGATCCGCACCCACGGGTAGCGCTTGCGGAACGCGACGAAGTCACGCTTGTAGCTCGCGGAGCTGACGAGCTTGCAGCCGCGTGCGCCGTTGATGTTCGGGCACTTCATGCCGAGCGGCGGGTTGAACGCGACGACGACCTCGATGCCGGCGGCGTGCGCGGCCGACATCCACTGATCGACCATCGCGCGCTGCTTGAAGACGGAGTCGATCGGCGTGATGTAGCGCGTGCGCTTCGGCGCGAGCTGCTGGAAGTACGGGTTCGCGAAGAGGTCGGCGCTCTGGTCGGCGACCCCGACGACATAGGCGCCGCCGGTGGCGGGCGCGACCAGCGCGACCGCCGCGCAGGCGAGCGCGGCGAGCATCGGGAGCTTGGCACGGCGGGACATCACGTCGTCGGTTCCTTTCTCGGCGAGGCGGCGATTCCCTGCGGTGAACCCGGCGCGACGGCGCGAGTTGCGCGACGGCCGCGCGCGGTGTCAGGCGCTCGCCGCCAGCAGCAGCGCGGCGACGCCGTCGGGGTCGTCGCTCATCGGGATGTGACCGCAGCCGGGCAGCGGCACATGGCGAGCCTGCGGCAGCCCGGCGCGGGCGCGCTCGGCCTGCCGCGGGATCAGCAGCCGATCGCGCGTCCCCCAGCCGATCGTGACGGGGACCTCCAGCTCGTGGCCGCGCTCGAACTCGTAGGCGCGCGTGAGCGGCAGCGTCGGCTCCCACCCCGGCGCGCGCGCGAGGTTCGCGAGGTCGGCGATCGCCTCGTCCGGGTCGCGCCGGGCCGGGCGGCCGTACATGAGGCCGATCGTCGCCTGACGGCCGGCGGGCGAACGCAGCAGCGCGGTCATCGGGCCGCGCAGGCGCGTCGCCGAGAAGTGGCTGACGCGAAGCATCGTGCGCCCGTAGAGCGCCTCGCCGGGGCTCCAGAAGCCGATCGGCGACAGCGCCGTGGCCGACGACACCACGCCCATGCGCGCCAGCTCGAGCACGATCCCGCCGCCGAGCGAGTTGCCGGCAACGTGCGGCCGCTCGACGCCCAGCTCACGCCACCAGGTCGTCACCGCCCGAGCCAGCGCGAGCACCGTCGGCGGCTCGTCAAGGACCGGCGAGTCGCCGAAGCCCGGCAAGTCGACCGCGAGCACGTCCCGCTCCCCCGTGAGCAGCGGCACGACCGGCTTCCACACGCCGCGCCGCGACCCGATCCCGTGGACCAGGACGAGCGGCGACCCGGAGCCGGTGCGATCGAAGGCCAGACTCACGGCGCGAGCGTAGCGGCGCGCGGCCGCGCCCGCGCCGGCTCAGGTGCGCGTGAAGCGCCGGCCGGCGGTCGGCGAGGCGGCCTCGTCGAGGCGCGTGCGCGCGGCGACGGCCTTCAGCAGCTCGCCGGACATCTCGTCGGCTTCCTCGGCCTGCTTGGCCTTCTCAAGCGCGGCGAGCCGCTCCGGCGTCATCTCGCCCGCGTTCTCGTCCTCGATCGCCTGCAACCAGGCCGCGCCCTCGGCCGCCTCGTGCGCATCGACCTCCACACGCTTCGCGCCGGAGCCGACGTACTTGTCGATCTCCTCGAACAGCGTGTCGACGAGCTGCTCGGTCGGGACCTTTCGCAGCGCTCTGCCGCGGCTGAAGATCAGACCCTCGTTCTTCGCCCCGGTGATGCCGAAGTCGGCGTGCGAGGCCTCGCCGATGCCGTTGACCGCGCAGCCGAGCACGGCGACCTCGATCGGCTCGGCGTACGCCTCCAGGCGCTGCTCGATGTCGGCCACGACGGTGTCCATGTCGAACTGCAGCCGGCCGCACGTCGGACAGGCGATCAGCACCGGCCCGCGCTCGCGAAGCTGCAGCGCCTTGAGGATCTCCCAGGCGACCTTGACCTCCTCCTCCGCGTGGAAGGTGGAGAGCGAAATCCGGATCGTGTCGCCGATCCCGTCCGCGAGCAGCGTGCCGAGCCCGACGGCGCTCTTCAAGGACCCCGACCACTTCGTGCCCGCCTCGGTGATGCCGAGATGCAGCGGATACGGGATCCGCTCGCTCAGCAGGCGGTTCGACGCGATCGTGTTCGGCACGTTCGTCGACTTGATCGAGACCTTGAAGTTCTCGAACTCCAGGCGCTCCATCAACTCCACGAACTCGACGGCCGCAGTGACCAAAGCCTCGACGCTGCTCTCGCGCTCCAGCGCGTGCAGGTGCTTCGGCAGCGAGCCGGAGTTCACGCCGATCCGCAGCGGCGTGCCCAGCGCTCTGGCCTTCGCCGCCACCTCCGCGACCTTGTCCGGCCCGCCGATGTTGCCGGGGTTCAGCCGCACGCAGTGAGCGCCGGCGTCGAGCGCCTTCAGCGCAAGCGTGTGGTTGAAGTGGATGTCGGCGATCACCGGGATCGGCGACTCCCGCACGATCGTCTTCAACGCCTCGACGTCCTGCTCGCGCGGCACCGCGCAGCGCACGATGTCCGCCCCCGCCTCCGCGACGCGCCGGATCTGCGCCAGCGTCGCCGCCAGATCCGCCGTCTCCGTCTTCGTCATCGTCTGCACGGCGACCGGCGCGCCGCCGCCGATCGGCACCGAGCCGACGTGGATCTGCCGCTGCGAGGCCATCTGCTCTGAGTGTACGAGGCGGGCCCGTCAGGCGGCGTACAGCGCCTCGATCTGCGCCGCGTACTTCTCCCCGATCGGCCGCCGCTTGAGCTTCATCGTCGGCGTCAGCTCGTCGCCCCCCGGCATCCAATCGCCCTCGACCAAAGCGAAGCGCTTGATCTGCTCCACCCGCGCCAGCTTCGCGTTCGCCACGTCAACACCCGCCTGCACTGCGGCGCGCATGCGCTCGTCGACCGCCAATGAAGCGAGGTCGTGCGGCTCCGCGATCCCCTCCCGCTGGGCCCACATCGGCGCGAAGTCGGCGTCGAGCACGATCAGCGCGACGTTGTAAGAGCGGCGGTCGCCGATCGCGCACGCCTGCCCGATCAGCGGCGAGGCGGCCTTCAGCGTCGCCTCGATGTTCGCCGGCGACATGTTCTTGCCGGCCGCGTTGATGATCAGCTCCTTCTTGCGGTCGATCAACGTGACGAAGCCGTCGGCGTCGATCGCCGCGACGTCGCCCGTGCGCAGCCAGCCGTCCTCGCCGAGCGCCTCCGCCGTCTGCTCGGGGCGGTTGCGGTAGCCGCGCATCACGCAGTCGCCGCGCACGAGCAGCTCGCCGTCGTCGGCGAGTCTCAGCTCGACGCCGGGCGTCGCCTGCCCGACGCTGCCGATCCGCACCGCGCCGGGGCGGTTGCACGCGCCGGCGCCGCACGTCTCCGACATCCCCCACAGCTCGGCCAGCTCGATCCCGATCGCGTGGAAGAACTCGATCACCTCGGGCGGCGTCGGCGCCGCGCCGACGTTCACGGTGATGACCTCGTCCAACCCGAGCATGGCGCGCAGGCCGCTGAACATCTGCTCGTCGGCCTGCCGCACCGCCGCCGCCAGCTCGTCCGGCACGGGCTCGCCGCGCTGACGCAACCGCACGGCATCGACCGCCGCCGCGAGCGCCGTCTCGGCCCGCGCACGTGCCGCCTCGGGCTGGGCGCCGAGCATCGTCTCCAGGCCCGCCTTGAGCTTCTCCCAGATGCGCGGCACGGCGAAGAACCATGTCGGGTGGACCCGCGGGAGCACCTCGACGATCCGGCGCGGGTCCGGGCAGATCGTGACGGTTCCGGCGTACGTGAGCGGGATGTAGTGGTGCGCCATCCGCTCGGCGATGTGGGCGGCGGGCAGCCACGAGATCACCTTCGCGCCGAGCGGCAGCTCGATCATCGCCTGCACGGCGCGCACCGCCCCGAAGATGTTCGCGTGGCTCAGCTCGACGCCCTTCGGCGGCCCGGTCGTGCCGGAGGTGTAGATCAGCGTCGCGACGTCGCCGGCGGAGACGGCGGCGAGCGCCTTGTCGAGGTCGAAGCCCGACGCGCGGCCCGCCCGCTCCAGCTCGTCAAGCGTCCTGCCGCCGTCGGCGGGCGCCTCCCCGTCGACGACGATCACGTGCGCGAGCGCCGGCAGCTGCCGCTTCGCCTCCAGCAGCACGGGCAGGTGCGCCTGCTCGACGATCGCCACGCGCGCGCCCGCGTCGCCGACGACATAGGCGATCTGCTCGACGGTGAACGTCTGGTAGATCGAGAACGGCGCCGCGCCGAGCGTGGCGGCGGCGAGGTCGCAGAGGTGGAACTCGGGTCGATTGCCCATCATCAGCGCGACCGTCTCGCCGCGTCCGACACCAAGGCCGGCGAGCCCGCGGGCGAGCGCGTTGACCCGCGTGCGCAGCTCTCCCCATGTCAGCGAGACATCGTCGTCGAGCGTGCGCACGGCGACGACGTGCGGATGCGCGGCGGCCGTGCGCCGCAGCGCCTCGCCGAGCGTGGCGGCGTCGACCGCGGCCGGGGTGGTCGCGTCGCGTGAGACCGTGCTGTCCTCCATCTGCGCTCTCCTGGACTCGTCGACTCGGCTGGCTGGCCAGCTCGACGATATCGCAGCAGCAGTGGGGCGCTCAGCCGCCGTGCTGGAGGCGGCTCAGGTCGTTCGAGAAGCCGACGAGGAACAGCATGAGCACGAGCGCGAAGCCGACGGCGCTCGCGCGCTCCATCACCGAGAACGGGATCGGCCGGCCGCGCAGCTTCTCGGCGAGCGCCCAGAAGATGTGACCGCCGTCGAGCGGCAGGAACGGGAACAGGTTGACGATCGCGAGCGAGAGCGAGATCAGCGCGAGGATCCCGAGCGCCTCGGTCGCGTCGGACGCGACCGCCTGCTGCGTGACGTGGTAGGCGCCCACGATGCTGCGGACCTGCTTGCGGTCTCTCGACTCGAACAGATGCGCGAAGACCGACACCGTGCGGGTCGTGACGTTCCACATCGCGCTGACGCCGGCGCCCGCCGCCGAGCCGGCGTTGTAGGTCTCGTGCTGGTCGGCGTAGGTGAAGCCGAGACGCATGAAGCGAATTCCGCTGCTGCCGTCGTACCGCGGGCGGATGTCGAACGCGAGCCGCTTGCCGTCGCGCACCACGACGACGTGTGCCGGCGTCGTCGCGACGCAGCCGTTCACGCGTCTGCCGGCGCACGCGTGCCGTCTCACCTGCGCCGAGATCCTCGACAGGTCGCCGCCGACGCCGTCGACCGAGACGATCCGGTCGCCCGGCTGGATATACCGTGCGGCAGGCGGCTGGAGCTGGTGCGAGGAGACCGTGTGGGTGGTGACGTACTGCCCGTTGGCGAGGAACAGCGCCCACAGGATCGCGAACGCCAGCAGCAGGTTCACGGCCGGTCCGGCGGCGATCACGACGATCCGCTTCCACACCGGCTGTCTGTAGTACGCCCGCACGGCGACGTCGTCGCTGAACTCCTCCCGCGGGTTCATGCCGGTGATTCTCACGTAGCCGCCCGCGGGGATCGGGCCGATCGCGTACTCCGTCTCGCCGCGTCTGAACGACACGAGCGGTCTGCCGAAGAACAGGCTGAAGCGCTCGACGCGCATCCCGACCGCCTTCGCCGCGGCGAAGTGGCCCGCCTCGTGCAGCACGATCAGCACGACGAAGCCGAGGAACGCGAGGATCCAGCTCATCGAGAGATCACCTCCGCGGGGCATCCAGCCCCGCGTCCTGACCGCGACGAGCAGCATCACGCCGCTCGTGAGCCTGCTCGACCAGCTCCTCCGCCGCGGCGCGCGCGTCGCGGTCGGCGGCGTAGAGCGTCTGGAAGGCGTGGATCCGCCCGGCGGGCACCGTCTGGAGGGTGTGGTCGATCGCCTCTGCGATCTCGTGGAAGCGCAGGCGCCCGTTGAGGAACGCATGCACGGCGACCTCGTTGGCGGCATTGAGGATGCACGGCGCGGTGCCGCCGGCCTCCCCCGCCTCGCGCGCGAGCCGGAGGCACGCGAACGTGTCGGTGTCCGGCTGCTCGAACGTGAGCTGGCCGAGCGCGGCGAGGTCGAGCGGCGCGACCGGCAGCTCGACCCGCTCGGGGTGGTGGAGCGCGTAGGCGATCGGCACGCGCATGTCGGGATAGCCGAGGTGCGCGAGGGTCGCGCCGTCGCAGAGCTGGATCAGGCTGTGGACGATCGACTGCGGATGGACGACGACGTCGATCCGCTCGTACGGCGTGCCGAACAGGTGGTGCGCCTCGATCAGCTCCAGGCCCTTGTTCATGAGCGTGGCGCAGTCGATCGTGATCTTGCCGCCCATCGCCCAGGTCGGATGCGCGAGCGCCTGCTCGACGGTCACCTCGCGCAGCTCGGCGGCGCCGCGGCCGCGGAACGGGCCGCCCGAGGCGGTGAGGATCAGGCGGTCCACCGATCCAGCCCCGCCGCCCGCCCCCCAGCCGACCCGCTCCCCGGCCAGCAGCTGGTAGATCGCGGAGTGCTCGGAGTCGACCGGGACGATCTGCGCGCCGGTCGCCTCCGCGAGCTGCGTGACCAGCTCGCCGCCGACGACGAGCGACTCCTTGTTCGCGAGGGCGAGGTCGATCCCCTCGCCGAGCGCGGCCACGGTCGGCCCCAGGCCCGCGGAGCCGACGAGCGCGTTGAGGACGAGGTCCGCCTCGCTCTCGACGACGAGCCGCACGAGCCCCTCCGCGCCGGCGAGCACCTCGCCGTCGGTCCACGCCTCGGCGGCGCGCGCGGCGGCGTGCTCGTTCGCGAGCGCGATCCGCGGCACGCCCAGCTCGCGCGCCTGCGCGAGCAGCGCCTCAGACGACGACTCGGCCGAGAGCCCGACGACCTCCAGCTCGCCGCCCGCGCGCGCGACCACGTCGAGCGCCTGCGTGCCGATCGAGCCCGTCGAGCCGAGGATGAGGATGCGGCGGGACATGGGCCCCTGATTCTAGGCGGGCGGCTTTGCGCAGCCTCAAGCGCGCAGCATGTCGCGCCAGCGCAGCCCGGGGAAGCGGCCGAAGTCGGCGTCGTAAGAGCACAGCTCGGCGCCGTGCTCGATCGCGAGCGCAGCGAGATGCGCGTCGCTCGTGAGGTTGCCGGCCGTGCCGACGGCGCCCAGCACGTCGCGCAGGACCGCCAGATGACGCGCGGTTGGCTCCACCACCGTCGCGCACGGCTGGCCCAGCCAGCGTTCCACGAGGTCGAGCGTCTCGCCGGCGTCCAGCGGCCGCTCGAAGACGACCGGCCGCGTGCTCAGGCGCACGAACCCGAGCAAGACATTCCAGCAGAACGCCACCGTCTCGCTGCCTGACAGCGCCTCCTCCAACCAAGGGCGCGCTGTCTCATGGTGCCGCGAGTCTGCGTCGACCGCGTACAGCAGGACGTTGACGTCAGGCAGCTTCACTTGCCGAGATCGAGCTTGCGCAGCATCTCGGCGTCCTCGAGCTGAGCAGCGAGCGCGAGCGCCTTGTCGAGGTCGACCCCTGGCCGCGCGCCCATCCGGCGGACCGGAACGCGGTACGGCCTCGCGTCCCCGGCCGTCCGAAGCCCTGATCGCACCGCTTCGTTCAGTGCGACCTTGAAGGAGACGCCCCGCTCCCGCGCGGCGGCATGCAGCTTCGCCGCAACGTCCTCGTCGAGCGTGACCGTCGTGCGCATGACAGCATCATAGCATCAAGCCTGATGCTGTCATGATGTGCATGGCTCAAGCCAGCGCGTGCCAGATGTAGTAGCCGACGACGGCGGCGAAGAGCGCAGCGTCCACGCGGTCGAGCGCGCCGCCGTGGGCGCCGAACGCTCTGCCGGTGTCCTTGATGCCGACGTCGCGCTTGACGAACGACTCGAACAGGTCGCCGATCGGGGCGGCGATCGCGATGCCGAGGCCGAGCAGCAGCGCGTCGGCGGTCGAGAGCCAGTCCTGGTAGAGGCCCGCCACGAAGACGCCGGCGATCGCGGTGAGCATGCCGATCGCAAGCCCCTCGACCGTCTTGTTCGGGGAGATCCGCGGCGCGAGCGGGCGGCGCCCGAAGGCGCGCCCGCCGAAGTAGGCGCCGGTGTCGCCGACGAACGTGCCGACGAGCACGTCGATCACGATCGCGTTGCCGTGCGGGAGCCCGCGCAGCAGCACCGCGTGCGCGAGCGCGAAGCCGATCCAGTAGACGCCGAGCAGCGTGCTCGCCATCGCCAGCGACGCCTGGTCGCGGCTCGGCCCCCACGCCGTCAGCGCGAACAGCACGGGCACGACCGCGACCGCCGCCAGCAGGATCTGGAACTGCGTCCCGTACAGCGCCGCCGCGAGCAGCCCGGCGAGCGCGAGGAAGCCGGCGAGCCGCACCGGTCTGACCGGGCCCAGCAGCTCGTACAGCTCGTGCAGGCAGAGGCAGCCGATCCCGAACAGCGCGAGCGCCCACGCGAGCCCGCCGACCGCGTTGACCGCGATCACCGCGACGGCGGCCGGAACCGCGACGACGACGCGCGCGCCGAGGTCCGACGTGCCGTTGCGGCGCGCGAGCCGCCTCGCCCGCCGCTCGCTCGGCGGCGGACGATGGCGCGCACGCGGCCCACCCCCGTGCGCGCTCACGCGATCCGTCTCCCGAAGCGCCGGCGGCGCGTCGTGTACTCCGCCAGCGCTGCCTCAAACGCGGCGCGGTCGAAGTCGGGCCACAGCTCCGGCCGCGAGACGAACTCCGAGTACGCGGTCTGCCACAGCAGGTAGTTCGACAGCCGCTGCTCGCCGCTGGTGCGGATCACGACGTCGGGATCGTGCATCTCGGGGGCGTACAGGTGGCGGCGGAACTCCTCCTCGGTCGTCCCGCTGAACGTGCGCGCCGCGTCGACGATCTCGGCGCGCCCGCCGTAGTTGAACGGGATGAAGAACGTGATGCGGTCGTTCTCGGCGGTCAGCTCCTCCGCCCACTCCATGCGGCTGAGGATCTCCGCCGGCACCGGCGCGTCGCGGCGGCCGACGAAGCGCAGCCGCACGCCCTCCTCGTGCAGCTCGGGCGTCTCGCGGTCGATGTACTCGGCGAACATCCGCACGAGCGCCTTCACCTCCTCGATCGAACGCGACCAGTTCTCGGTCGAGAAAGCGTAGATCGTCAGCTCCTCGACCCCGAGGTCCACGGCATCGCGCAGACGCGCCTTCACGTTCTCGGCGCCGGCCCGATGGCCGTCGGTCACGCTCAGCCCGCGCTGCTCGGCCCAGCGACCGTTTCCGTCGGTGATGATCGCGACGTAGCGGACGCGGTCCCGCTCGCCCTCGTCGTCTGCAGCGTCGTCGTCGGAGGATGCCACCGGATCCTCAGACCTCGAGGATCTCTTCCTCTTTGTGCTTCAGCAGCCCGTCGAGCTCGGCGACCTTCTCGTCGGTCAGTCTCTGAAGCTCCCCCTCGGCGCGGTGCTCGTCGTCGGCGCCGGCCTCGCCGGCGTCGCGCAGCTCGCGCAGGTCGTGCATCACGTCGCGGCGGACGTTGCGGATCGCGACGCGCCCCTCCTCGGCGATCCCGCGCACGACCTTGACGAGTTGCTTGCGCCGCTCCTCGGTCAGCTCGGGGATCGAGAGGCGGATCATGTTGCCGTCGTTGTTCGGCGTCAGACCGACGTCGGACTCGAGGATCGATCTTTCGATCGCCCTGATCGAGCTCTTGTCGTAGGGCTGAATCGACAGCAGGCGCGCTTCCGGCGCGGCGATCGTCGCGAGCTGTCTGAGCGGCGTCTGCGCGCCGTAGTAGTCGACCACGATGCGGTCGAGCAGCGCCGGCGTGGCGCGCCCGGTGCGCACGGAGCCGAACTCGTGGCGGGTGGACTCGACCGACTTCGTCATGCGCTCGCGCGCGTCTGCCAGCAGCTCTTCGATCATGACCTCACCAGGGTTCCGACGCGGTCACCGCACACTATCCGGTCGATGTTGCGCTCGTCGTTCATGTCGAACACGACGATGGGAAGCTCGTTCTCCATGCACAGGGTCAGTGCGGTCGTGTCCATCACGCGCAGGCGGCGCTCGACCGCCTCCATGTGGCTGATCTCGGGAATGAACTCGGCGCTCGGGTCGAGTGCCGGATCGGCGCTGTAGACGCCCTCCACCCCGTTCTTCGCCATCAGGATCACCTCCGCGTGCATCTCGGTCGCGCGCAGCGCCGCCGCCGTGTCGGTCGTGAAGAACGGATTGCCGGTGCCGGCCGCGAAGATCACCACGCGCCCCTTCTCCAGGTGGCGCATCGCGCGGCGGCGGATGTAGGGCTCGGCGACCTCGGAGACCGCGAGCGCCGAGAGCACGCGCGTCGGGCAGCCGGCCTTCTCGAGCGCGTCCTGGAGCGGCAGCGCGTTCAGCAGCGTCGCCAGCATGCCCATGTAGTCGCCGGTCGCGCGGTCCATCCCGGCGGCGGAGCCGGAGACGCCGCGGAAGATGTTGCCGGCGCCGACGACGACGCTGACCTCGACGCCGCGCTCGCGCACCCGCGCGATCTGCCGCGCGACCGCCTGGATGCGCTCCGGGTCGGCGCCGTACTCCTGGTTGCCGAGCAGCGCCTCGCCGGACAGCTTGAGCATGACCCGCTGGAACACGGGCGCCCCGCCCTCCGCGGGCGCGGCGGGCGGCGGCGCGGAGGCCGGTTCAGGGTCAGTCGCCAACGGCGAACCGCGTGAAGCGGCGGATCACGATGTTCTCGCCCGTTCTGGCGGCGAGCGCGGCGCGGATCTCCTCGATCGTGCGGCCCTCGTACTTCTCGCCGTTGACGTGCGC
>Ga0134125_10006098_pt1 | contig 13669 bp, 9 predicted proteins | sample KB31751_FD_96464 | JGI IMG/M metagenome (GOLD analysis project Ga0134125, IMG submission 96464) | Terrestrial soil microbial communities with excess Nitrogen fertilizer from Kellogg Biological Station, Michigan, USA - KB3-175-1 | ecosystem: Environmental > Terrestrial > Soil > Unclassified ... | reverse complement strand
TCCATCCGTGGGAGCTCGACGCCGAGCAGCCGCGCGTGTCGGGCGTGACGTTCAAGGCGCGGTTTCGCCATTACACGAACCTGCGCCGGATGGGACCGCGCCTCGTGCAGTTGCTGCGCGAATTCCGCTGGGCCCGCGCGGACCGGGTCTTCCTCGCGCCATGAGAGCGCTCGCGGCTATTCCGGTCAGCAGCGTCGTCGACGACCCGGTGCGCGTTCGTACGTTCGAATCGGGCGACGAGGTCCGCTGGGAGCGGTTCGTCGAAGCCTGCGAAAGCGCGACCTTTTTCCATCGCATCGGCTGGCGCACGATTCTCGAGAACGTCTTCCGGCACCGCTGCCATTACCTTCTCGCGACGCGAGACGACGACGTGTGCGGCGTGCTGCCGCTCGCGGAAGTCAGGAGCCGGCTCTTCGGCCACTCGCTCGTGTCGTTGCCGTTCTGCGTTTATGGCGGTCCCGCCGCGAACGATGCCGATGCCGAGCGCGCGCTCGTGACGGCGGCGGCGGAACTCGCGGAGCGGTTGGCCGTCGACCATCTCGAGCTTCGCAATCGGACGACGAAATGCGTCGGCTGGCCGCGCCAGGACCTGTACGTGACGTTTCGCAAGGCGATCTCCGCGGACGCGGACGCGAACCTGCTGGCGATTCCGCGCAAGCAGCGCGCGATGGTGCGCAAGGGCATCGCACGCAACCTGCAAAGCGAGATCGACGAAACGCCGGCGCGTTTTTTCGATCTCTACGCGGATAACGTGCACCGCCACGGCACGCCACCTCTTTCCAGGCGCTATTTCGCCGCGCTGCTCGATACGTTCGGGAACAGCTGCCGGATCCTGACGGTCTGCGCGCCGGACGGGCGCGCGGTGAGCAGCGTGCTCTCATTCTATTTCCGCGACGAGGTGCTGCCTTACTACGCGGGCGACACGCCGGATGCACGCGCGCTGGCCGCGAACGATTTCAAGTATTGGGAGCTGATGCGATCGGCGGGCGAGGCTGGCCTGCGCTGGTTCGACTACGGCCGCAGCAAGCGCGACAGCGGATCGTACGGCTTCAAGCGCAATTGGGGCTTCGAGCCTTCGCCGCTCTCCTACGAGTATCGGCTGCTGAAGCGCACCGACGTGCCGCAGAACAATCCGGCGAACGCCCGTTATTCGGCGGTGATCGCGGTGTGGCGGCGACTGCCGCGGCCGCTCGTCAATGCGATCGGCCCGATGATCGTGCGCGGGCTGGGGTAGATGAAACGACTCACACCGGCACAACCGAGATGAAGCGCGACATCCAGTTCGTCGGCATCGGCTCGTCGGTGCGCGCGTTGGCCCATTCGCCGACGCTGTGGACGATGGTGCTTGGCTGCGCCGCGATCGTCGCGGTGTTCTGGCAGACCGCGGCGTCGATCGTCGCCATCTGGATCCGCTCGGAGACGTTCGCGCACGGCTTCGTGATCATCCCGCTCTGCATCTGGCTCGCGTTCCGCAGGCGCGACGCGCTCGCAACCGTCGATGTGCGGCCCTGGTGGCCGGGCGTCGCGTTCGTCTTCGCGGCCGGCGGGCTGTGGTTCGTCGGCGCGAAGGGCGATGCGGACGTCGTCCAGCAGTTCGCGCTCGCGTTCATGCTGCAGGCGACGATCGTCACGATCATCGGCCTCCAGGCCGCACGGATCCTCGCGTTTCCGCTCGCGTTCCTGCTGTTCGCCGTTCCGTTCGGCGAGTTCTGCGTCCCGACGCTGATGGACTGGACGGCCGACTTCACGATCATCGCGCTTCGCGCAACCGGGATACCGGTCTATCGCGAGGCCAACCATTTCATCATTCCGTCGGGATCGTGGTCGGTCGTCGAAGGCTGCAGCGGAATCCGTTACATCATCGCGTCGGTGATGATCGGCACGATCTACGCTTCGGTCGCTTACCGCAGCGTCGCGCGGCGCGCGCTGTTCGTCGCCGCCTCCGTCGTCGTTCCGGTCATCGCGAACTGGATGCGCGCCTACCTGATCGTGATGATCGCGCACCTGTCGAGCATGCGCCTCGCGACCGGCATCGATCACATCATCTACGGCTGGATCTTCTTCGGCCTCGTGATGCTGCTCCTTTTCTGGATCGGCTCGTTCTGGCAGGAGCCTGCGCCCGCGTCTGCACTTCCGTTCGGCTGGCGCATTCCGGCCGGGACGCGTGACGCGCGCGCGATGCGCCCGCAGATCGCGGCGGCGTGCGTCGCGCTCGCGCTGGCGGCGGTATGGCTGCCGATCGAAGCGTTCGTCGGTCGCGGGGCCCAGGGCCAGCCGGTCGTGCCGCCGATCGCAGCGTCGGCAGGCTGGACGAACGTGCCGATCGTCGACGACGCTCAGCAGTGGACGCCCCGATACACGGGCTTTGCGACGGCGCTGCGCCAGCGCTTCGTGAAGAATGGCCGCGAGGTCGTCGTCTACGTCGCCTACTACCGTCATCAGGAAGAGGGCCACCGGCTCGTCACGTCGGTGAACATGCTGAGCGAGCCCAATGACTGGCAGTGGCATTGGACGTCCACGTCTCCCGAAACCATCGCGTGGGAAAGCAGGACGCTGAAAGCCGATCGCTCGGTCATCGTCGGCACGAAGGAGCGCCTCGAGGCATTGAGTTTCTTCTGGATCGGCGGCCACGTGACGGCGAACGCGTACGAGGCGAAGGCCTTGCAGGCGCTCGCCAACGTGATCGGCGCCGGCGACGACGCGGCGCTCGTCGTGATGTACACGCCGAAGCAGGATGCGGGCGATGCCGCGATGCGCACGCTCGACGAATTCGCGCGCGCGATGTCGCCGTCGATCGAGGCCGCTCTCGCCAAGGCACGGGAAAGCGGTCGATGAACGACGCCGGCCCTTCGCTGATCGTGCACGTCGTTTACCGCTTTGCGGTCGGCGGTCTCGAGAACGGCCTCGTCAACCTGATCAATCGGCTGCCGCCCAAGCGCTGGCGTCACGCCGTCGTCTCGCTGACGAGCGTGGACGCGCAGTTCGCGCAACGCATCGCTCGCGATGACGTGCAGTTCGTGGCACTCGGCAAGGGCGATGGCCATGCGATTCGTCTCTACCCGCGCCTCTTCCGGCTGTTCCGGTCGCTTTCGCCGCGCATCGTTCATACCCGCAATCTCGCGGCACTCGAGGCGGCGGTTCCGGCGTGGCTCGCGCGCGTGCCCGCTCGGGTTCACGGCGAGCACGGCCGGGACATCGACGACCTCGACGGCACCAGCATCCGGCGGCGTCGCGTGCGCAAGGCATTCGCACCGTTCGTCACGCGGTACGTCACGGTGTCGCCGGATCTCGCGCAGTACCTCGAAGGCGACGTGAGGATCGAACGCAGCCGCATCCAGCAGATCTGGAACGGTGTCGACACCGATGTTTTCGTGCCGCGCGCCGCCGCGCGTACGCCGATTGCCGGCTGCCCGTTCGACGCCACGCAACATTGGCTGATCGGGTCCGTCGGCAGGTTCGATCCGGTGAAGGATCACGCGACGCTTGCGCGCGCGTTCGTCCGGCTCGTGGCCGACCACCCGGCGCTTCGGTCGCGCGCGCGACTGGTTTTCGTCGGCGACGGTGCGACGCGCCGCGACGTCGAATCGATCCTCGTGCAGGCGGGCGTTGCCGATTGCGCGTGGTTCGCGGGCGAGCGGCACGACGTCGCGCACGTGATGCACGGCCTGGACTGCTTCGTGCTTCCTTCGCTCGCCGAAGGCGTGTCGAACACGATTCTGGAGGCGATGGCCAGCGGACTGCCGGTCATCGCAACGCGCGTCGGCGCGAATGCGCAACTCGTCGCGGACGGACATACCGGACGACTGGTGCCTGCGGCCGATCACCAGGCACTCGCGCTGCGCATCGAAGGCTACCTGAACGACGAGGCGAGCGCGCGCGAGCACGGTCGAAACGGCCGCGCGGTCGTCGAGCGCACGTTCAGCCTCGACGCGATGGTCGACGGCTACGACGAGTTGTATGCACGGCTGTGCGCGGGCGCATCCCTTCCGGGTACGCGCGCATCGTTGTCTCCGTCTCGCATCGACGCCTGACCGGGAGGAGAGGAGCTATGTGCGGGATCGTAGGCATCTTCGACACGCGTGGGCAAAGCGAGATCGATCCGCGCCTTCTCGAGCGGATGAACGAAACGCAGTTGCATCGCGGCCCCGACGCCGGCGGACTCCACGTCGAGCCGGGCGTCGGGCTCGGCCATCGGCGGCTTTCGATCATCGACCTTTCGACCGGCCAGCAACCGATGGCCAATGCCGATGGCAGCGTCGTCATCGTCTTCAACGGCGAAATCTACAATTTCCAGGCGCTGATCCCGGAACTCGCGAAACTCGGTTACACGTTCCGCACGCGCAGCGACACCGAAGCGATCATTCACGCGTGGGAGGCGTGGGGCGAGTCGTGCGTCGAGCGGCTGCGCGGCATGTTCGCCTTCGCGCTCTGGGATCGCAAGCGCTCGACGCTCTTCCTCGCGCGCGACCGCCTCGGCGTCAAGCCGCTGCATTACGCGACGCTGCCCGACGGGCGCTTCGTCTTCGGATCAGAACTCAAGTCGTTGCTCGCGTGTCCGGCATTCGATCGCGAGATCGACGCATGCGCCGTCGAGGAATATTTCGCACTGGGCTATGTTGCGGAACCGCGGACGATCTTCGCCGCCGCCCGCAAACTGCCGCCGGCGCATACGCTCACGTTGCGCCGCGGCGCTGCCGAACCGGTGCTGCGTCAGTATTGGGATCCGCGCTTCACGCTCGACAATCGCCTCGGCGTCGAAGATGCCGTCGAGGAACTGCGCGCGCGCCTTGCGCAATCGGTCGAGCTGCGGATGATCGCCGACGTGCCGCTCGGCGCCTTTCTCTCGGGCGGCGTCGATTCGAGTGCCGTCGTCGCGACGATGGCCGGCCTTTCGCCGACGCCGGTGAACACGTGCTCGATCGCATTCTCCGATCCGTCGTTCGACGAATCGGCGTTTGCGCAGCAGGTCTCCGACCGTTATCGGACGCACCATTTCGTCGATCGCGTCGACAGCGACGATTTCGACCTGATCGACGACCTTGCGCGGCTTTACGACGAGCCGTTCGCCGACAGCTCCGCCATCCCGACGTACCGCGTATGCCAGCTCGCACGCAAGCACGTGACGGTTGCGCTGTCGGGCGACGGCGGTGACGAAAGCTTCGGCGGTTACCGCCGCTACCGTTTTCATCTCGCCGAGGAACGGATGCGCAGGGCGCTGCCGCCGAGCGTGCGTCGGCCGATGTTCAGCTTTCTCGGACAGGTCTATCCGAAGGCGGATTGGGCGCCGCGTTATCTCCGCGCCAAGTCGACGTTCGAAGCGCTGGGGCGCGACGATGTCGGCGCCTACTTCCACAGCATGTCGATCGTTCGCGAAGGCACGCGCCAGCGGCTGTTCAGTGGCGCACTCAAGTCGCGGCTCGGCGGTTACCACGCGTCGGAAGTGTTCCAGCGCCACGCGCGCCTCGCCGACACCGACGATCCGCTGGCGCTCATCCAGTACATCGATCTCAAGACCTATCTCGTGGGCGACATCAACACGAAGGTGGATCGCGCGAGCATGGCGCACTCGCTCGAGGTGCGCGAGCCGTTGATGGATCATCCGCTCGTCGAGTGGCTCGCCTCGTTGCCGTCGTCGCTCAAGATGCGCGCAGGCGAGGGCAAGTGGCTGCTGAAGCGCAGCATGGATTCGCGCCTGCCGGCCGACCTGCTGTATCGGCCGAAGATGGGCTTCTCCGTGCCGCTTGCGAAGTGGTTGCGCGGACCGCTGCGCGATCGCCTGCGCAGCACGCTCCTCGGCGATCGGCTGGCCGCGACCGGCTACTTCGATCATCGCTCGCTGCGCGAGTTGGTCGACGCACACCAGTCGGGCCGCCGCGACTACAGCTCGCCGCTCTGGGCGTTGCTGATGTTCGATGCGTTTCTTCGCAACGTCGTCGATTCCGCGGCGGAGCAACCGTTGTTGAAGACGGCCTGACCGTCGGCGAGCCATGTGCGGCATCCACGGCATCCTGCACCTCGACGGCGCGCGGGCGAGCGCTGCGGCGATCGCGCCGATGGCGCGAATCACGCGCCATCGCGGGCCCGACGACGAGGGGAGCCATATCGAGGATGCGCTCGCCATCGGCATGCGACGTTTGTCGATCATCGACGTCGCGGGCGGCCACCAGCCGCTGACGAACGAGGACGAGACGCTGTGGCTCGTTGCGAACGGCGAGATCTACAACTACGCGGAGCTCGCCGGCGATCTGCGCGCAAAGGGTCATCGCTTCCGCACCGCGTCCGATTGCGAGACGATCCTGCACCTCTACGAGGAATACGGACTCGACTTCGTCTCGCGGCTGAACGGCATGTTCGGCTTCGCGCTGTGGGATCGGCCGCGCCGGCGGCTCGTGATCGGGCGCGATCGGCTCGGCATCAAGCCGCTCTACGTCTGGAACGACGGCCGCCGGCTGATCTTCGCGAGCGAGGCGAAGGCGATCCTCGCGGCGCCGAAGGTGCCGCGCGCGCTCGATCGCGGCGCGCTGGGTACATACCTGACGCTCGGTTACGTACCGGCGCCGCAAACGCTGTTGCAGGGTATACGGAAGCTCGCGCCCGCGACGCTGCTGATCGCCGAAGACGGCGTCGTGCGCACGCAGCGCTACTGGCGAATGCCGCCGACCGTCGATCGTGCGACGTCGGAGCACGAATGGATCGAGCGCGTGCGCGCCAAGCTCGAGGCGTCGGTGCGGATGCAGATGGTGAGCGACGTGCCGATCGGCGCGTTTCTGTCGGGCGGGATCGACTCGAGCAGTGTCGTCGCGTTCATGTCGATGCACAGCGACCGCCCGGTGAAGACGTATGCGATCGGCTTCGACGGGGGCACTGCGGAGGCGTTCTACAACGAGCTTCCGCACGCGCGGCGGATCGCGAAGCTCTACGGCACCGATCATCACGAGATCGTCGTGCGTCCCGACGTCGCGGCCTTGCTGCCGAAACTGCTGTGGCACATGGACGAGCCGATCGCCGATTCGGCGTCGATCACGACCTACCTCGTATCCGAATTCGCGCGCCGCGACGTGACCGTCATCCTGTCGGGCGTCGGCGGCGACGAGCTCTTCGGCGGCTATCGCCGCTATCTCGGGACGCATTATCAGCAGCAGTTCGAGCGGCTGCCCGCGCCGCTGCGGCGCGCGATTGCCGGACTCGGCGCGCGTCTTCCGAGCGACCGGCACTCGCCGCTCCACAACACGATGCGCCTCGCGAAGGGTTTCCTCGCGACGACCGGATTGCCGCTCGACGAGCGCTACCGGTCGTACATGGAAGTCTTCGACGAGGCCGCCGCCGCGTCGATCCTGCGGGCGCCGATGCACGCCGATGTCGATCCGCTGGCCGACGCGTTCGCGAGCGCGCCGGGCGACGACGACTGGAACCGGATGCTTGCAGTGGACGCGGCGACCCAACTGCCCGATGACCTGCTGTTGCTGACCGACAAGATGAGCATGGCAACCTCGCTCGAGTGCCGGGTTCCGCTGCTCGACCATACGCTGTTCGAGCTCGCTGCCTCGATTCCGCAGTCGATCAAGGCGCGCGGAGGGCGGTTGAAGCACGTGATGAAGGAAGCGCTCGCCGGCGTCCTTCCTCCGGACATCCTGCATCGGAAAAAGCGCGGCTTCGGCGCGCCGCTCGGCGCCTGGCTCAAGTCGTCGCTCGTGCCGTTGCGCCGGCAGGTGCTGAGCCGCGATGCGATCGAGCGGCGGGGCTTGTTCGACTTCGCGGCGGTCGAAGCGCTCGCCGCCGCGCACGACGCAAACCGCATCGACGGCACCGACCGGCTGCTCGCGCTTTTGAACTTCGAGATCTGGGCGCGTCTTTACCTGGATGCGCGCACGCCCGACGACGTGCTCGACGAGCTGCGGCTGACGACGGCATGAAGATCCTCTACGTCTGCCATCGCCTGCCATTCCCGCCGCGCCGCGGCGGGAAGATCCGGCCGTTCAACATGATCCGCCATCTGCACGCGACGCACGACGTGACGGTGGCGTCGCTGGCGCGTTCGTCGCTCGAGCTCGACGAGGGGCAGGGACTCGCTGCGCATTGCGGCCGCTTCGAAATCGCGCGCGTCGACAATCGGGTGCAGGTCGCGCGCATGATCGTTCGGCTCGGCTCGCGCGAGCCGTCGTCGTTCGGCTTCTTTTATTCGCCCGACCTCGCGCGCCGGATCGATCGCCTCGTGCGCGAGATCGGATTCGACCTGATCTTCGTCCACTGTTCGTCGGTCGCGCGCTACGTGGCGCACGTCGACGGCGTTCCGAAGATCCTCGATTTCGGCGACATGGATTCGCAGAAGTGGATCGAATACGCGAGGAACAAGCCGTTCCCGGTTTCGCTCGGTTACCGGCTCGAAGGCGCGAAGCTGGCCGCGGAGGAGCGGCGGCTGGCGCGTCGCTTCGACGTCTGCACGGCGACGACCCGTGCGGAATGGCAGACGCTGGAAAGCTATGGAACCGGTGTTGCGAGCGACTGGTTCCCGAACGGCGTCGATGCCGATTATTTCGCGCCGACGTCCTCCGGCTACGAGCCGGACACGCTCTGTTTCGTCGGGCGGATGGATTACTTCCCCAACCAGGCGTGCATGCTGGAATTCTGTCGCGACGTCTGGCCGCTGATTCGCGCACGGCGTCCCGAGGCGATGCTCGATATCGTCGGGGCCGATCCAAGCCCGGCGATCCGTAATCTCGCCTCGATCGCCGGCGTTCGCGTCACGGGCTCGGTGCCCGACGTGCGGCCCTTCCTCGCGCGTTCCGCGGCGATGGTCGCCCCGCTTCGCATCGCGCGCGGCACGCAGAACAAGATCCTCGAAGCGATGGCGGCCGGCACGCCGGTCGTGACGAGCAGCGTCGCCGCGGGTGGTGTCGATGCGGTGCCCGGCGAGCATCTGCTCGTCGCAGACCAGGCGGACGACATTGCCGCTGCCACGCTCGAACTCATGAGCGACCGTCGCCGCCGCGCGCAACTCGCACGGGCCGCACGCGAGCGCGTGCTCACGAACCATTCGTGGCCGAGCTCGATGCGGCGGCTCGACGGAATCATAGAGCGTGCGCTGCATGTTCACGCATCAGGGCGCACGGCGGCGTCGCGTGGCACGCGCGCGCACCGGGCGGACGACGCGCCCGGTACGCAGCAAGCGAGCGCGTCGAAGACCGGCGCATCCGAAGCGGCGTCTTCATAGGACGTGCTGTCATCCATCCCATGGTCATGGCAGGTACCGGATCGTGAATAAATTTCACGGAATGGTCGAGCGGCTGTTTCGTCGGCTGGGTTACGTGATCGAGCCCGCATGGCGCTATTCACCGAACACGCTCGAGACACATCTTGCGGCACTTCTGCGCATGCGGGAGATCACCTGCGTTCTCGACGTGGGTGCGAACGTCGGCCAGTATCACGATCGTCTGCGCCATTCGGTGGGTTTCGACGGACACGTCGTCTCGTTCGAGCCCGTCGCGGCGAACTTCGCGCAGCTCGAGAGCAAGGCGCCTTCGGACGCGCGATGGTCGCTGTTCCATTGCGCGCTCGGCGCCGAGAATACGCGCTCGGAGATCAACGTCATGCGCGAGACCCAGCTGAGCTCGTTCCTGTCGCCCGACCATACCGCCATCAAGGAGTTCACGCGTCAGAACGAGGTGCTGTACCGGGAGGAAATCGAGGTTCGCACGCTGGCCGACGCGTTCCGCGACATCGAGCAGCGTGCGATTCCGACGGACCGCTGCTACCTGAAGCTCGACACGCAGGGATACGACCTGCAGGTGCTCGAAGGTGCGAAGCCGGTGCTCGATCGCGTGCATGCGATGCAGATGGAGATGCCGCTGCTGCCGATCTACAAGGGCATGCCGTCGTTGACGGACGGGCTCGCGATGGTAACGAGTCTCGGATTCGACGCGACGGGCCTTTTCCCGGTGGGCCGCGACAGCCAGCTGCGCGTCATCGAGCTGGATTGCGTGTTCACGCGGCGCGCATCGTGAGCGAACGTGCGCGAATCCTTTTCGTGAGCCAGGAGTCGCCGTGGGCGCATGGCTCGGGCGGGCAGCACAGGAGCCGCCTGCTGTTCGACGCGCTGCGACAGATTGGCTCCGTCGACGTGCTGCTGCTCGACGAGGGCGACGAGAACGCCGCGAACGCCGGCGGCCGTCCCGAGATTCTCGCGCGCCTCAGGTGGAGCGAGTCGAAGCTGGTGCTCGACAAGCAGGCGCGCAACCGCTTCATCAACGACTGGTGTGCCGCGAATGTCGATTGGAACGACTACGCGCTGATCGTCGGCCGGCCGGTACGCGCCCTGTCGAAGGTCGCGTGGCCGCGCCATGTCAGAAGCATGGCCGACTGCGACGACGTCGTTTATCGCGGAGTCCCGAAGACGCAAGCGCTGGCTGCACGAGCGTGGGCGGACGCGCGCGCACGGATTCGCACGTGGCAGATCGGTCTCGCGGTCCGCCGCTGCGATCATGCGTTTTTTGCCTCGCGGCGCGACCGGTTCCTGTTCGACGAGCGCCGAAGCTCGCTGCTTCCGAATGTCGTGCGCTGCGGAGCAATTCCCGCGCCGCCGTCGGATGCGCCGCCGACGGTGCTATGCGTCGGCACGATGTGGTATCCGCCCAATCGTCACGGAATCGAGTCGTTTCTCGAGCAATGCTGGCCCGCGATCGCCGCGCAATGTCCGGGCCTCGTGCTGCGCGTCGTCGGGGCCGCTTCTGTCGACGTACGGCGTCGATGGGAGACCGTCGATCGCGTCGAGGCGCCCGGCCACGTACCCGATTTGCGCGCCGAATACGCCCGATCGCTTTTCACCCTCGCGCCGATTTACTACGGGAGCGGAACTTGCATCAAGTTTCTGGAATCGGGATCGTTCGGCCGCGTCTGCATCACGACCCCATTCGTCGCATCGGCGTTCGGCGACGACTTTCGCGACGGCGAGTCCACGGTCGTCGCGCACGATGCGGCGGACATGGTGCGAAAATGCGTGACGATCGCCGGCGATCCGCGCCTGCGTGAGGAAATCGCGCGGCACGCCCGATCGGTCGTGGCAGAGCGTTACACGATCGCGCGTTTCGACCAGAACGTGTGCGACGAGGCGAAGCGCTTGCTCGCACGTGACGAGCTTCGCGTCGCAACGACCGCTCGCTGACAGGCGGAATCGTGAAGATCAGCATTTTTGGCCTTGGTTACGTCGGTGCCGTTTCCCTTGCATGTCTCGCGCGCGACGGGCACACGGTGATCGGCGTCGACGTCGACCCGGCGAAGCTCGAGCTGATTCGCGCCGGCAAGACGCCCGTCGTCGAGGAAGGCATGGTCGAGCTGATGCGCGAGTCGGTCGCCAGCGGACGCGTCACCGTGACGACCGATCCGATCGAGGCCGTGCATGCATCGGAGCTCTCGTTCGTTTGCGTCGGCACGCCGTCGGCTGCGAACGGCAGCCAGGACCAGTCGATCATGATCCGGCTCGCGCACGATCTCGGGCGCGCGGTGCGCTCGAAGCGCGGCGGCCATCTGATCGTGTTCCGCTCGACGCTCGTGCCCGGCACGGTCGAAGAGGTGCTCTCCCCGATCATCGCCGAAGAATCCGGCAAGCGCGACGGCGACGGTTTCGATGCATGCTTCCAGCCCGAATTCCTGCGTGAAGGAAGCTCGATTCGCGACTACGACAAGCCGCCGTTCACGGTGGTCGGCGCGAATGCGCCGGCCGCGGCCGAGAAACTGAAGAGCCTGTTCGGCCATCTGCCGTGCGCCTTTCATTCGACGACGGTGCGCGTCGCCGAGATGCTCAAGTTCTCCTGCAACAACTTTCACGCGCTGAAGATCACGTTCGCGAACGAGACCGCGCGCCTGTGCGAGGCGCTCGGCGTCGATCCGTTCGCGGTGATGAACCTGCTGTGCGAGGACCGCCAGCTCAACATCTCCAAGGCCTACCTCAAGCCCGGGTTCGCGTTCGGCGGCTCATGCCTGCCGAAGGAGCTTCGCGCGACCGCCTACCTTGCCAAGTCGCGCGACGTCGAGCTTCCCGTTCTCGGTCAGGTGCTGGCGTCGAATCGCACCCATGTCGATCATGTGATCGCGAAGATCGCGGCCACCGGCAAGCGCCGCATCGGCATGCTCGGCCTGTCGTTCAAGGCGGGCACCGACGACCTGCGCGAGAGCCCGCTCGTGATCCTCGCCGAGCATTGCATCGGCAAGGGGTGCGATCTCGCGGTGCACGATCCCGAGGTGCGGCTGTCGAGCCTGCTCGGTGCGAATCGTCGCTTCATCGAGACGCAGGTGCCGCACATCGCCGCGCTGATGCGCGACAGTGCCGCCGACGTGATCGCGGCGTCGGACGTGCTCGTCCTCGGACTCAACGATCCGAACACGCTGGCCGCCTTGCGGCGCGACGTGCGACCCGACCAGACGGTGATCGACCTCATTGGAATATCGGATCGCGAATCGATCCGCGGGCGCTATGTCGGCGCGTGCTGGTAGCCCGCCGAGCGGCCGCGTGTCCGATGAACGACCCCTCCACCGCACGAACCAGCCAGTCCGCGACACGTGCGCCTGCTGACGTTCACGACGCTTTATCCGAGCCGCGCGCGTCCACGCCATGGGATCTTCGTCGAGACGCGGTTGCGCGAGATCCTGCGCGGCGGGGGAATCGACGCCGAGGTGATCGCGCCGGTGCCGTGGTTTCCGCTTGCGTCGGACCGCTTCGGGCGCTACGCGCAATTCGCGCAGACTGCGCGCGATGAAACGCGCGACGGCATCCGCGTCCACTATCCGCGCTACGTCACGCTTCCGCGGATCGGCATGCTGACGTCTCCGTATGCGATCGCGCGCGCGGCGCACGCGACCGTTGCCGGGCTTCGCCGCGAAGGATTCGACTTCGACCTGATCGACGCACACTACTTCTATCCCGATGGCGTGGCCGCCGCCTTGTTGGCAAGACGCCTGCGCAAGCCGCTGCAGATCACCGCACGCGGCACCGATGTCAACGTGCTGCCACAGACGGCGTTGCCGAGGCGGATGATCGCGTGGGCGGCGAGCCGGGCCGATTCGATCGTGACGGTGTCCGAGCCGCTGAAGCAGAGGCTCGTCGCCCTCGGCGTGGAGGCGCCGCGAATCCACGTATTGCGCAACGGTGTCGATTGTGACCGCTTCCGGCCGCTCGACCGTTCGGAAGCGCGAAAGGACGCTGCCGTCGCCACGCGATTTGCGCTCGCCGCGGTCGGCAACCTCGTGCCGGAAAAGGGTCACGACCTCGTGATCGAAGCGCTCGGCCAGGTGCCGGAGGCGACGCTTCTGATCGTCGGCGAAGGCCCTGAAGCGGCAAAGCTTCGCGAACTCGCGGCTCGCGCGAGCGTGGCGGAACGCGTTCGCTTCCTGCCGGTGCGCCCGCAGGCGGCGCTCGCAGCGATCTACAGCGCCGCCGACGTTCTCGTGCTGGCGTCGTCGCGCGAAGGCTGGCCGAACGTCGTGCTCGAGGCGATGGCCTGCGGTACGCCCGTCGTCGCGACGAACGTCGGCAGCGTGTCCGCGATCATCGACAGGCCTGAAACCGGGATCGTGGTCGAGGAGCGAAGCGCGGCAGCGCTCGCGGCGGCGATTCGCACGATCCTCGCGCGGGCGCCGGATCGCGAAGCGCCGCGCCGCCGCGCGCTCGAATTCGGGT
>Ga0134125_10006097_pt1 | contig 13672 bp, 11 predicted proteins | sample KB31751_FD_96464 | JGI IMG/M metagenome (GOLD analysis project Ga0134125, IMG submission 96464) | Terrestrial soil microbial communities with excess Nitrogen fertilizer from Kellogg Biological Station, Michigan, USA - KB3-175-1 | ecosystem: Environmental > Terrestrial > Soil > Unclassified ... | reverse complement strand
GTCTCGTAGCCCGACTTGTTGCGCCGCTTGCCCTTGTAGACGGCGGCCATGCCGCCGGTGCCGAGGCACTCGCGGAGGAGGTAGGGCCCGAATCGCATCGGCATCGTTCGAGCAACGCGCATACCGCGGCGCATCGCAAGCGCCGGGCCGACGCCGGCTCACCCGGTGATGCGCACCAACTACGCGAAAGCACGTGGCGCCGTCGCGGTGGCGGCGGGGCGCCGCGCCCCTGTCGTGGACGACCGTCCACGGACGCGCGTGTTAGGCTGAGCGAATGTCGACGCGTCGTCAGTTCCTGCTCGGCGGCGCGGCCGGGGCGCTCGTCGCGGCCACGGGCTGCGCGCATCGCAAGAGCGCGCCGACGCCGGGGTTCGCCACGCGGCTCACGTCGTCGGGCGAGCTGCCGCAATACACGCAGCTGCGCAGCGGCATCGGCCCCGACCTGCCGCAGAACGTCGCCGACGCCGAGCGCGCGTCGCCGCTCATCATGACGCAGGCGAAGGAGGTGATGGACGAGCTGCAGCGGCCGCCGCTGCGCCCGTCGGACGACACCAAGATCCTCGTCATGATCACCGACGGGCGCGGCCCGGTGAGCCTGGTCGCGCCGACCGGCGAGCAGTGCGTCCTCCTCTTCACCTCGCCGTACGCGGCAGACGACTACGTGCGCCTGAGGCTGCAAGACATGCCGTCGCTGACGCTGGCGGTGTCGAGCGCGTCGGAGCTGGTTCGCCTGTTTCGCGCGCTCGGCCCCAAGTCGTCGCGCATGACGGTCGACAAGTGCCCGCGCTGCCGCGACGTGGCGGCGATGCCGACCTCCGTGCTGACGCTGCCCGAGCGCATCATCGAGGTGTGGTCGATCTTCATGGGGACGAAGAAGGCGCGCTCGGACATGTACCTCAGCTACGCCAACAAGGCGCGCGACGCCGGCAACCTCGAGCTGGCGCGCGACATCGCGCTCGGGCTGGTGGCGCACGTGACGCCCGACGATTCGCGCGCGCATCAGCTGATTCGCGACGTCGCCGTGCAGCTGCACGACGCGAGGCTGCAGCGGGAGGCCGACGCCTATCTGGCCTTCTTGAGCCGCTCTTCTAGAACGTGACCTGCGCGGTGACGGTGCCGGTGGCGGTGCTGCCGCTGTCGGCGGGCATGGTGGCGGCGAGCGTGCCGTGCGGCGACATCCACTCCATGCTGCCGTCGGTGGCGGTGATCGCGGAGCCGGTGCTCGAGATGGTCAGCGCGAACGAGCCCTGGTCGGGCATGCCGTTGACGTTGTGGATGACGATCTGCCAGGCGGCGGTGCCGTTGAGCGTCTCGGCGCCGGCGGTGACGACGTTGCCCTGGTTGTAGCTCTGGCCGTCGGTGAAGTTGTTGGTGCTCGACAGCTTGCTCGAGAAGTTGAACTCCGTCGAGCCAGCGGCGATCTCGATGCCGAGGCCCGGAGGACTGCTCGGGCTGCTCGCGTTGTACACAGCCGTGACCGTGCACGTGCCGCTGGCGGCGTAGCTGCCGCTCAGCGTGAAGGCGCAACCGCCACTACCGCCGCCGCCGCCGCCCGCGCCGCCACCGCCCATCGCCATGTCCATCGTACCGTTGCCGCCGCCGCCGCCGCCGCCGCCGCATCCGAGCCCACCGCAAGCCAACGCCAACACCAAGGCAAGACGCATGGAAGATCCTCCTCTGGCTGACAGACACGGCGCGCGGCGGCGCGTCGCAAGAAATCGTCCACGCGCGCGTGATACGATCGGATCGGTGAGCCGCGCCGTTCCTTCCGCCGAGCTGGAGCGCTGCCTGGCCGCGGCGCGGTCGGCGTGGCCCGAGCTGCCGCCGCCCGACGAATCGTTCGCCGGCGGGCTCGCCGAGCGGGTGCGCGACGAGGCCGATCCGGCCGCGGCGCTCGCCAAGCTGCACGCGGGCGATCTGTATCTCGCGCACGCCTGCCTGCGCGGGCACGCGGCGGCGCTGGCCGCCCTCGATCGCAAGCTCGCCGAGACGCCGGCCTTCCTCGCCGGGCTGCATCCGACGCCGGGCGAGGTCGACGAGGTGCGCCAGCTGTTGCGCGAGCGGCTCCTCGTCGGAGCGCGGCCGCGCCTGGCCGGCTACTCGGGCCGTGGCACGCTCGGCAGCTGGCTGCGCGTGGCGGCGATGCGCACGCTGTCGAACCTGCGCCGCGACGAGGCGTCGCGCCAGCGCATCGAAGGGCAGGCCGACGCGCTGGCGCCCGAGATCGATCCCGAGCTGCGCTACCTGAAGCGCCAGTACGCGCAGCAGTTCCGCGAGGCGGTGTCGGAGGCGTTCGCCGCGCTCTCGCCGCAGCAGCGCAACCTCTTGCGCCTCAAGCTCGTCGACGGGCTCAACGTGACCGACCTCGGCGCTCTCCACGGCGTGCACCGCGCCACCGCCGCGCGCTGGGTCGACGAGGCGCGCCAGCTCGTCGTCGACGGCACCAAGGCGCGGCTGCGCCAGCGGCTGCAGATCGCGGCCGACGAGCTCGACGGCCTCCTGGCGCTGGTGCACAGCCAGCTCGACGTCAGCCTGACGGGCCTTCTGCGTACGCGTTAGCGCGGGCGCTTCGGCCCGGTGAGCTCGCGCAGCGCGTCGGCGTAGTAGGCGCCGTAGCGATGCGCCATGCGCTCGAGCTCGCTGCGGCCGGTGGCGGCGAGGGTGGCGGCGCGCGCGCGATCGCCGCCGCTCGTGACGAGGACGCGCGAGAGGAGCAGCTGCGCCTCGGCGAGATCGAAATGATCGTGGTCGCGCTCGCACAGCGGCAGCGCGCGCTCGAGCGGCGTGCGCGCTTCGGCGGGCCGATCGAGCCCCGTCAGATCGAGCCCGAGCCCGACGAGCGGTCCGCACAGGAACGGATCGTCGGCGCGGCGGTGCGCCTCGTCGTTGGCGAGCGCGCGCCGATCTTCGTCGAGCGCGGCCTGCCGATCGCCGCGCACGCGCAGCGCATGCGCGCGCTGCCAGCGCACCCAGCCGTCCTCGACGTCGGGCCCCTCCGAGTGCATGAGCGCCAGCACGCGGTCGAAGAGCGGCAGCGCCTCGTCGGGGCGGCCGAGCGCGGTCAGGTCGCGCGCTTCGTAGGCGAGCGAGGCGCCGACGAGCGGATGATCGGGCCCGAGCGTCTGCACGCGCTCCTGCGAGGCGCGATGGTGGATGGCGAGCGCCTCGGGCACGCGGCCGGCGTCGTATTCGACGCTGCCAAGCGCGTCGTCGACGCTGGCGATGCGCCAGTAGCTCGGGCCGCGGCTCTTGAGCATGCGTTCGCGCGCCTGGCCGAGGAGCGTGCGCGCCTCGTCGAAGCGCGCCTCGAGCGCCAGCACCGAGCCGAGGTTGAACAGGCGCGTGCCTTCGCGCTCGTCGTCGCCGCCGAGGCGGCGGATGGCGGCGCCGGCGTAGCGCGCCCACTCCTCGGCCTCGGAGCGGAAGGCGAGCACGAAGCCGCGGTTCCACACCAGCATGTTCCAGGCGTCGGCGGCGTCGGCGTCGTCGCGGGCGCCGAGCGCGGTCTCGGCGGCGCGATGCAGCGTGGCCACGGCGGCGTCGTGGCGCGCGAGGTTCTGCTCGTCGCGCGCGCGCACCAGGAGCAGGCGGGCGACGAGCGGCGCGTAGCCCAGCTTCTCGGCCTCGCCGATGAGCGGCTCGACGAGCTGGAGGCTGCGCGTGCTCTTGCGCGCGTAGGCGAGCGCGCTCGCTTCGGCGGCGCGCGCCTGCAGGCCGGCGAGCACGCGGCGGCGCTCCGGATCGCGCGGCGCCGGATCGGGCGCGGCGAGGGCGCGGGCGTCGGCGCAGCTGTCGATCGGCGTGAGCTCGTCGAGGGTGTTGAGGGCGCGGGCGACGATCTGGCCGTCGGCTTCGGAGTAGAGGCGCACCAGCGCGGCGGCGTGGTGTTGCGCCTCCTCGAGGCACGACATGCGCAGATCGAGCGCCTCGTCCGATTGCGTGTGGTAGACGCGCGTGTCGCGGCAGGCGTTCTCGTGCGCGCGCAAAAAGGCGTCGCGATAGCGCGTGAGCGCGCCGTCGATGGCGGTGAAGGCGGTGCCGGCGCTGGGGCGGCCGCTGGCGGCGAAGCGCTCTTCGACGGCGGCGCGGGTCGGCGCGTTCCATAGGTCGCCCCAGGCGGCGGCGGCGCCGGTGCACACTGGTGCGCGGCCGGCGTGCACGAGCGCGATCGTCGCGGCCAGCGCCACGAGGATCCCGGCGGCGGCGGCGGCGCGCGGCACGGTGACGAGCGGGCCGGTGGCGAGCACGTGCAGCAGCGGCTCCATCGCCGGCCAGCGCGCGGCGGGATCGGCGGCCAGGCCGCGCAGGACGGCGTGATGCACGCGGCGCGGCACGCCGCGGCGGGCGACGGCGACGACGCGGCCGGCGCGCATCGCCGCCGCGAGCTCGGGCAGGCTGGCGCCGGCGAACGGGCGCACGCCGTAGAGCGCTTCGAAGAGCGCCACGCGGAACGAGAAGACGTCGCTGCGCGCGTCGACGCGGCTGCCGGCGATCTGCTCGGGCGCCATGTACGCGGGCGTGCCGACGAGCGCGCCCGAGCGCGTGAGGCGCGCGTCGAGCAGCCGATCGGCGGCGTCGCTCGCCGGCGCGTCGGCGCGTCCGTCGCTGTCGCGTTCGTCGTCGCCACGCTCATCGCCGCCGACGGCGCGCGCCAGTCCGAAGTCGGTGACGCGCACGCGGCCGTCGCGGCCGATGAGCACGTTGTCGGGCTTGAAGTCGCGATGCACCAGCCCGGCGGCGTGCGCGGCGGCGAGCCCGGCGCCGGCGGCGCGAAAGATCTCGAGCACCTCGCGCCAGCCGCGCGGCGCGGCGGTGAGCCAGGTGCCGAGCGTGGCGCCGTCGACGAGCTCCATGGCGACGTAGACCTGGCCGGCGAAGGTGCCGACGTCGTGCACGACGACGACGTTGGCGTGCGACAGCTGCGCCATCGCCTGCGCCTCGCGCGACAGGCGCGTGCGCAGATCGGCGGCGGAGACGTTGGCACCGCCGCGCAGGAACTTGAGGGCGACCTTGCGATCGAGCTCGGGATCGTAGGCGGACCAGACGACGCCGGTGGCGCCGGAGCCGATGGCCTCGTCGAGGATGTAGCGGCCGACGGCGGCGCCGTGGGCGTAGGCAGTGGCGCGCGGCTCGTCGGCGGGCCCGAGGGGCAGGGTGCCGGTCTGGGCGCGGCGCGCCTCGGCGACGAGGCGGCGGCAGAGGTCGCAGCCATCGAGGTGCAGCGTGATCGGGTCGTCGGCGCCGAGCTCCCGGCGCCCTTCGGCGAGATCGAGCAGCGTGTCTTCGTCGAGACAGTCGTCCATGCCGGCCGTGCCCATCCACATTACTGCGAGATCGGGCGTTGACTCGCGAGGATCGTCGTGCAGTATGGGCGCGCATGTCGTATTACGCACTCGAGCGGCTGGTCGAGCAGGTTCGTTCGCTGCCCGGCGGCGATGCCGATCTCGGGCTCCCGCGAGCCGCCATTGGTCCGGCGCCGTCGGTACCGCAGCTCGTCGAGCCCGGCGTCTTGCGGGCCCGGATGGGCGCCTGGCTGACGGCGCTCTCGGCGCGCCTCGAGACGGCGCTTCCCGAGGCGCTCGCGCGCGCGACCGAAGCCTGGGACCAGGCCGACACGGTCGCCATCCTCGACGGCGAGCTGCGCGACGAGGCGATCGCGCTGCGTCGCGCCGCGCAAGGCCTCGAGGCGGCGGAAGAGGCGGAGCTGCGCACCGCGGGGCTCGAAGCGAGCTTCGGCATCGACGCGACGGTGGGCCTGGTGTCACTGCTCGAGCGGCGCTTCGCCGCGATCTTGCGCTTGCGGCTGCGCAGCGCCACGCCGGCGCTCACGGTCGGCGGCCGCCCGTTCCTCGACGTCGCGGCGGCGCTCGCCGAGGCAGGCCGCCGATGGCGATGAGCCGGCTGCGCTGGTGGCTGGGCGCGGCGCTCGCCGCGCTGTCGTTGGTCGCGGCGTTGCGCGCGCTCGGCGCCTATCTCGATCATCGGTTGTGGCTCGGCAGCGCGTCGGTGCTGCTGCTCGCCGTCATCGCCGTCGCCGGAATGGTGAGCCTGGGCAAGGCGCGCCTGCGCATCGAGCGCGAGCTCGAGGGCTTGACCGCGTCGCCGCCGCGCGGCGGATGGATCGCGGCGCGGCGGGCACAGCTCGAGGCGGTGCGCGCCGCCGGTGCCACGCTCGATCTCGACGCCATCGCCAACGCGACCGCCGTCGAGGAGCGCGGGCAGGCGTATCTGGGGCGCTACTTCGTGGCGGTCACGGTGCTCGTCGGGCTCGTCGGTACGTTCGCCGGGCTCATGGAGACGCTGCGCGCGGTGGCGCCGCTGTTGCGCGACGATCGGTTGTCGACGGTGCAGGCGCTGGCGCTGCCGCTCGCCGGGCTCGATGTCACGTTCGGTGCCAGCGTCGTCGGCATCCTGGTGACGCTGGCGCTGGCGCTGGTGCAGGGCGATCTGGTGCTCGCCGAGGAGTGCGCGCTGGCGCGGCTCGAGGAGGCGACGGCGCACGTGCTGGTGCCGGGGATCTGGCCGCTGGCGGCGCGCCCCGAGGAGCGCGTGGCGGCGGAGGTGGCGGCGCTGCGCGGCGAGGTGCGCGTGGCGTTGGCGGCGGCGGGGCAGGCGACCGCCGAGCGCGTGGCGGCGCAGGCGCGCGTGGAGATCGAGCGGCTCGTGGCGGCGACGCGGGAGGTGCTCGAGCGCGTGGCGGCGGCCTCGGTCGAGGGCTTGCAGGCGGCGCGCGCGACGAACGAGACGGCGACGGCGGCGCTCGAGCGCTCGGTGGCCGCGGCCGCGGAGACGCTGCGCGCGACGGCAGAGTCGGCGAGCGGCGCCACGCGCGAGGCGGCGAAGGCGGTTTCCACGTCGCTGTCGGCGTCGGCGAGCGAAGCGACGAAGGCACTTTCGGCATCGACGAGCGAAGCGACGAAGGCACTGTCGACGTCAGCGAACGAGGCGACGAAGGCGCTGGCGACATCGACGAGCGAAGCGACGAAGGCGCTGTCGACGTCAGCGAACGAAGCGACGAAGGCACTGTCGGCGTCGGCGAGCGAAGCGACGAAGGCGCTGTCGACGTCAGCGAACGAAGCGACGCAGGCGCTGTCGGCGTCGACGAGCGAAGCGACGCAGGCTCTGGCCGCTTCCACCGGCGATACGCAGCGCACTGTCGCGACGGCCGTGGAAACCGCGCACCAGAGCGTCGCCGCCGCCGCCGAGGCGGTGCAGCAGGCCCTCGCCGAAGCCCACGAGCGCGCGCACGCGGCCAACGAGGCGCTGGCCACGCGCTCCGCCGCGCTGGTCACCGACGCGCACGCCCAGGCGACCGCGGCCACCACCGCGGCCACCACCGCCGCCGACGAGCAGCTGCGCGGTGCCGCGGCCGCGCTCGCCGACGCTGCGGGCGGCTTGCGCGCCACCACGGCCGAGCTCGGCGGATCGCTCGTCACGCTCGCTCCCGAGCTGGCCGCGCTCGCCCGCGAAGTGGCGCTCCTAGCCGCGCGCGACGACGGCGCCGGCGCCGATCAGGTCGTCGGCGAAGAGCTGGTTCGCCTCGGCGACGGCCTCGAGCGCCTCGAAGCGCTGCTCGCGCGCGAGCGGACCGATCGGGAGCGCGCGTGAGACGACGCCGCGCCGGCGGCCAGCCGCTGTTCCCCGTCAATGTCTGGCCGCCGTTCGTCAACGCGCTGACGCTGGTGCTGGCCGCGTTCGTGCTCATCATGGTCGCCGCCGCCATCTCGCAGAGCGGCCTGCTCGCGCGCCTGCGCGCCAACGATCGCGAGCTCGAGCGGCTGCGCGCCGACAAGGAGCGCATCGAGCGCCGGCTGCGCGCGCTCGCCGCCACCGGCGCCATCGAGGTCGACGACGGCAAGGTGATCGTGCAGGGCGAGGTCCTGTTCGCCTCCGGCTCCGACGAGCTGAGCGCCGAGGGCCGCGGCGCCCTGGCGCGGCTGAGCGCGCCGCTCGCGGCGCTGCTGACGGCCGAGCCGGATCAGATGATCCTCATCGGCGGGCACACCGACGATCGGCCCATCGCCAACGCGCGCTTCGCCAGCAACTGGGAGCTCTCCGCCGCGCGCTCGACGGCGGTGGCGCGCGCGCTCGTCGGCGACGGGCTGCCGCCGGCGCGGGTGGTCGCCTCCGGCTTCGGCTCGCATCATCCGCGCGTGCCCAATCGCACCGACGAAGATCGCCGGCGCAACCGCCGCATCGAGGTGCTGCTGGTGCCGATGCGCAGCGTGTCGAGCCGATGAGCGACACGGCCCGGCTCGGCGCGGCGCTGGCGACGCTGGCCGTGCGCACCTGGCCGGCGCTGTCGGTCGAGGCGCGCGCGCGCGTCCTGCCCGCGCTCGACGCCTTCGTCGCCACGCCGTCGCCGGCGCGCATGGTCGCCGCCGCGCGCGCGCTCGCCGAGGCGCGCCGCCGCACGCGGGGCGCGCGCATCGATGCGCTCCTCGGCGAGCGGGTCTTCGCGCGCGGCGTCGCGCGGCTGGCCGAGGTCGCCGCCGTCGACGACGAGGCGCGCGCGCAGCTCCTCGCGCAGCCGCACGACGCCGCCGCCGGACGACGGCTCGCCGTGCTCGCCGCGCTCCTCGACGCGCACGCCGAGCTGGCCGCGCGCCTGCGCAGCGCCGACGCGACCCACGTCCGCATCGACGAAGCGGAGCGCCGCGTCCGCCCCTCGCGCTGACCTGCACGCGCGCCACTGCACGCGCGCCACTGCACGCGCGCCACGTCGCCTTTTAGGCACGCTTCGGCACACTCACCGGCACACCTGCGCGGCCGTTTTGTGCCGGCGTCCCGTCGCAAGACCGCGGGATCCGCGCCCTCGGGGACGCGACGGATGGGCACGGCAGTTGCGTGAGCAGCGCCCATGCCCTCGAAGATCTGCGTCGTCACCGGCGCCAGCTCCGGTATCGGCAAAGAGATCGCGCGCGGCCTGGCGCTCATGGGATCCACCGTCGTGCTCGCCTGCCGCGACGCGGCCCGCGCCGAAGCCGCGCGCGAAGAGCTCGCCACCACCACGCGCAACCCCAACGTCTGGCCGATGGCGCTCGATCTGGCGCGCATCGCCTCGATCGACGCCTTCGTCGACGAGCTGCGCCGCCGCTTCGGACGGCTCGACCTCCTCGTCAACAACGCCGCCGCCATCTGGCGCAAGCGCAAGCTCACCGAGAGCGGCGTGGAGGCGACCTTCGCCGTCAACCACCTCGGCCCGTTCGCGCTCACGCTCGGCCTCCTCGAGCTGCTCGAAGCGAGCGCGCCGTCGCGCATCGTCATGGTCAGCTCCAAGCTGCACGTCGGCGGTCGCCTCGATCTCGACGATCTTCGCTACGACAAGCGTCGCTACTCCGGGTTCGCCGCCTACAACGCGTCGAAGCTGGCCAACGTGATCTTCACGCGCACGCTCGCACGCCGCCTCGGCCGTGGCGACGTGCGCGTCAACGCCGTGCACCCCGGCGAAGCGGCCACGGCGATCGCGCGTGACTACGGCCGCCTCATGATGCTGCTCATGCGCCTCCTCTATCGTTCGCCCAAGCTCGCCGCGGCGACGCCGCTCTACGTCGCCACCTCGCCCGACGCCGAGGCCGACGTCAGCGGCCGCTTCTTCCGCGACTCGCGCCTGGCGCCGCATTCGCCGCTCGCCGACGACGTCGCGCTGCAAGATCGCCTCTGGTCGGTCTCGGAGGAGCTGACCCGCGCCGCGCGCGCCGCCGCCCGCGACGCCAGCGACGGCGATCGACGAGTCGCGTAGGCAATTCGGCTAGCCACTCCGTTTCGTTGCGCCGAAGCCGGCGAGATCGCTGACGTGCAGCGACGGCACGCCGCGTGCTCACGCGACCCCGCGGAGGGGAATCCATGAAGCGTTCGCTGTCGTTCCTGTGTGTGCTCGCCGTGGCCGCGCCATCCCTGGCCCGCGCCGAGGACCAGCCGAGCGTGGCGCCCGATCCGGGCCGCGACAAGGCGCCGCTGCACGCCGCGCCGTGGTGCGGCGCCGTCAAGGGCGGCAACGAATATCACGCCGACTCGGTGCGCCGCGGCATCGAGTCGAGCATGAAGTATTGGAACGAGATCTTTCAGCCGGCGCGCGCGCTCTGCAGCGCCAGGCCCGACGATGCCGTCGCGCAGCAGCAGGTGCAGGCGATCGAGCAGATGTGGATCAACATCACCGGGCTGTCCGACAAGGACGCGGTCGCCAGCTTCGCCGCGCGCCTCGACGACGAGAAGCTCAAGGCCGACAAGATCAAGCTGTGCGACGGGATGGACGTCTCCGACGAGGTCCTCGGCGAGGAGCGCGCCTTCATCACCTCCAAGCGCGTCCTCTTCGGCTGCAGCAAGAAGGGCTGGGCCGACAACCAGCCGATGTGGGCCGACTCGGGCCAGCGCCTCCCCGACGACCTGCCCTTCTTCCTCGACGTGAGCGCCGGCGATCCTGACGAGCTCGTGCGCCTCGCCAGCGTGCTGCAGAGCGTACGCGTCGTGAGCAACAAGGAGAGCGCCTACTTCGAGAAGCAACTGGCCGCGACCTACGCCATGGATCAGCTCGACTACCAGGCGGTCCATCTCGACGCCGTCTCGAAGCTGCTCGACGCGCCGCCCTACAAGGGCAACAGCTGGGCGCGCACCATCGGCATGGAGTCGGTCGGCGTGGCCCGCGCCGGCATCGACGCCGTCGAGGCCGAGGTCGGCAAGCGCGCGAGCAAGGATCCCGACTGGAAGGAGCTCCTCGTCACCGCACCGCAGCGCGGCGCCGCCGACTGGCGCGCCTCGGCCGCGAAGTGGAAGGATGCGCTCGCGCGCTCGAACGACTTCGAGCGCAAATACTTCGGCCCGTCGAAGCGCGCGGCGCGCGGCTGTCTCGACGGCCTGCGCGGCGACTTCGAGAAGGTGGCGAAGAACCTCAAGCACGACAGCGCGCAGGAGCTGCGCGAGTCGCTCTCCGATCCGGTGGCGAGCCTCCTCTATCAGCGCATGGTCTTGTGCGTCTCCGTCGACGACGACGCCAACTGGGCCGGCCAGCTCCGCGCCATCGGCGCCGACGTGCGCTATGCGCGCGGGCCGCGCGTCGCCGCCTATTGGGCCGCGGTCGAGGCGCTCGGCAAGATCCTCGCCGACCGCGAGCGCTTCCCCGTGAAGCTCTCGGACATGTTCCTCTTCAAGGACAACGTCCTCTATGACGCCGCGCTCAAGGAGGCGGCCGACAGCAAGAACAAGAAGGACCCGATGGGCTTCGTCGGCGACAGCGGCAACGGCGTGGTCGCGACGGTCAAGAAGAGCGGCGACGGCGTCGAGGTCGCGTTCGTGAAGGTGCGCCATCAGGAGATGGGCTACTCGTGCACCGACACCAACCACGTGCTCGCGATTCGCCCGAACGGCACGCTCGTCTACCGGCAGAACTGCAAGCAGACGGGGCTCTTCTGGGTCGACAACACGCCGGGCGCGATCACGATCCCGGCGTCGTGGGCCGTCGGCGTCAGCCCGGGCCGCTGGCTCGAGTTCAAGTCCGAGCGCGGCACTCCGCCGAAGCGGCGCGCGCTGCCGGTCACGGTCTACACCGACAAGAGCAAGAAGAAGCTGGTCAACTGGATGGGCCTCGGCTTCTAGCGTCCCGAGTCGGAAATTCGCTAGCATTCGGGCGTCGCGACATCCCCGGGCGCTTCGTTGCTCCTTCCTTACATACCTTCAGGTATTCGCGGTCGTCGCGCCTCGCGCGCGGGGCGTCGCACCGCCCTCGGTGCACGCGGATCTCCGACTCGGGACACTAGCGATCGGCGAACAGCGCGTCGACGTAGGAGTCGAGCGCGGCGCGATCGTTCTCGGCCGCCGCCGCGCGCACGCGTTCCACCAGGCCCGGCTCGAAGCGACGGGCGCCGAGCGCTTCGAGCGCGGCGCGCGCGTCGGCCTCCGAATGATTCGCGATCACCTCGAGGAGCGCGTCGCGCGCGCGGTCGCTGCGGTGCAGGCCGACGCCGCGAAGGAGCGGGGTGCGCGCCTCGGCGAGCGCGCACTGATCGAGCGCCTTCAAGAGCACGGCGAGCGCGTCGTCGCGTCGCGACTGGCCGAGCGCGACTGCCGCCAGCTCGCGCTCTTCTTCATTGTCCGAGTCGAGGAGGCGCGTCAGCTCGTCGAGGCCGTGCGCCGGCGCGAGCGCGAGCAGCGCCGTCATCGCGGCGACGGTGACGAGCGGATCTTCGTCGCCGCTCTTGAGCTTGAGGAGCGCGAGCCCGGCGTTGGCGCGGTCGCCGCGGTGCACGAGCGCGTCGAGCGCCGTCTGGCGCACCGACGCGGTCTTGTCGGCGAGCAGCTGCGCCGCGGCGAGATCGAAGTCGGCGTGACCGATGCGCGCGAGCGCGAGCAGGGCACGGGCGCGCAGCGGCGCGGCGGTGTCGTTGCCGCCTTCCCATTGTTCGTGGACGACGGCGCGAAGGAACGGCGCGGCGTCGCCCGACTCGGCGAAGTCGAGCGCCTCGATGGCGGCGAGCTTGGCGGCGCAGGTCGGATCGATGCGCGCGGCGTCGGGCAGGTGGCGGTCGAACAGCGCCTTCAGATCTTCGTCGAGCCCTTCGAGACGATGCTCGCGCACGAGCCGCGCCGCGCGCGCCGCCACCAGCGACCGCTTGCTGCGCAGGCCGGCGCGAATCAGCTCACGCGAGGCCGCGGATCGCGGATCGGCGGCGACGGCCGACAGCTCCGCCAGCTCCTCCTCGAAGCTGCGCCGTTTGGGCCCCTTGGCTGCCACCGGCGCACGATATCACCGGTCACCAGGCAACTTTTTCCGTCGTTTGCCGATAACCAATGAGGCTATCCTTCTGAGGGGGGCGTGCGTCGTGGCTGACTTCGGGGCTCGGGGACCCAAGCGGGGTGGTGGGGATGCGCCAGCCAAGCCGTCGCGCGGCGGGTTGTGGGGCATCGTCGACAAGGTGCTGCAAAACGTCTCCGTGTCGGTGTCGGTGCCGCACGCCGGCGACCGCGCCGAGCCGGTTCGCCAGGAGCGCGAAGAAGCTGGCGAAGAGCTGAAGTATCGAACCAGCGACGGGCGCGAGGGACAGGCGCCGGCCGAGCGCGTCGAGCGGTCCCGTCACCACATCGCCCGGCAGGTGGATCGACGCCTCGGGGTGCAGCGCAAGGCCACAGGCGCGGCCGGCGCGGACGTCGACATTCCGACCGGTGGTGGCAGCCCGCTGCCTGCCGACGTGAGTCGCAAGATGTCGCCGCGCCTCGGCGCCGACCTGTCGGACGTGCGTGTGCACACCGGCTCGTCGTCGACGCACGCGGCGAACGAGCTCGGCGCGCGCGCCTTCACGGTCGGTCGTGACGTCCACTTCAACGCCGGCGAGTTCGCGCCCGGGTCGAAGGAGGGCGACAAGCTCCTGGCCCACGAGCTGACGCACGTCGTGCAGGGCGCGCGCGGTGGCGTGCAGCGCAAACCGGCGGAGGAGGGCGGCGAGCACGCCGCCGGCGAGCACGCCGGGCACGACGTCTCGCACCCCGACGAGCCGCACGAGAAGGAGGCGGACGCCGTCGCCGAGCACGTCGCCGGGGACTTGCACGGCGACCACGGCGCCGCTGGCAACGCCGAGGGAACAGCAGCCGGCGCCGGGGACGCGGCGGCAAAGCCGGCGGCGAGCGCCGGCGGCAAGCAGGTTCATCGGAGCCCGCTGCCCTCGCTGGCGACGGTCAGCGG
>Ga0134125_10006096_pt1 | contig 13672 bp, 13 predicted proteins | sample KB31751_FD_96464 | JGI IMG/M metagenome (GOLD analysis project Ga0134125, IMG submission 96464) | Terrestrial soil microbial communities with excess Nitrogen fertilizer from Kellogg Biological Station, Michigan, USA - KB3-175-1 | ecosystem: Environmental > Terrestrial > Soil > Unclassified ... | reverse complement strand
GGATTAATTTCAATTTGTCGGGATTTATTAAAATCCTCTCCAATACTCGTATTGGTAATACTTTGTATTTCCTCAGCATAATTAGCACCTTTTTTATCTCATTTAAAGACTACACGATATTGATCGTTAATTTTGATACTGTAATAGCCTTTTTTTCCTTTTAATTCTTCGGTGTTATTACCGGGAATTAAGTATAAGTCATTAAGGTTAGTAGCATTAATTACGGAATGAAGTTTTTTATAACCTACTTTTTTTATTTTTTGGTATTTGGATACTCATTCACCTTTTCACAAGGCATAAGTATCTTTGTCTTTAAATCTGTTAATTTTGTTGTCTTTATCTGTTTTAGGATTTGTTTTAAAGTTATTTTTCATTTTGTTCTGTGAAATTGTTAGATAATTATTAGCACAGACCGATTTTAATTTATTTTACATGATTTCATTTCACCTAGTTTCTAATTCTGAATATTCTGTTTTAATCATTCCAAAAATTTCCTGCGTAAATTCTCGTGTTCCTTGGCTAATCTTTTATCATAATTCCCATTATTCAGCACTAAATCACTTTTGCAACTACTTTTTCCATGTTTTATTGAAGTAAAAATAATGAGTGTTTCATGGCTGATAGTTTTTAGTAAAAAGAAAGTATAGTTTTAGCATCTTACTAAAATTAATATTATAGAATAGTTGATTAAATAAAGCAATGTGAGGTAACGGTAAATTGCTGAATAAAAATAAAATAATAATAAATATAATAAATAATATAAAATTAAAATATTAAAAATGTATGGTAGAAAATGAAAAAAAAATAATATTGCTAGTTGGTAGAACCGGGGGTGGTAAATCAACCTTGGCCAATGTACTGAGTGGAAAAGAAAATTTAGCAAAAGAAAGCGAAAACTCTACTAGTATGACTAGAGGGATTCAAGAAATAGATTTTGAGCATAAAGGAGAAACATATCAAATAGATACATATCGAATAATTGATAGTGTCGGGATTGGTGATACTACAAGAACGCAGAGCGAGGTGTTAGCTGAGATAGTGAATTGGTACAAAGGAGTTGAAAGAAGAAAAATAAAGCAAGTTCTATTTGTGGTTGGTGAACGACTTACACCAGAAGAAGTAAATACCTATAACATGTTAAAAGATGTATTTTTTGATGCTGATTTTAGTAAATACACTACGATTGTCCGAACCAGATTTGCTAGTTTCGAAGATGAGAATGAGTGTAAAAGAGATAGAGAACTATTGCTTGCAGAAAATAATCCAGCGATCACTGCGATGCTGAATTCAAATAATGGATTCATCCATGTCGACAATCCCCCAATACATATTGTTGGCAGTGGCAGGAGAATAGAAAGACAAATTGCTCTTAATAAGGAAGTTCGTGAAGTATCAAGAGAAAAGTTGTTGGAGCATTTACAAGAAAACTGTCAAGGTTCTTATGAATTAAAAAGTTGAAAAGAAGTAGAAAAAAGTTTTAAAATAAAACTGGAAGAAGAAAACAAAAAGTTTAAAGAAGAAATAAAAAATATAAAAGAAAATATGAATAAAGACAACAAGTTAGAGTCAGAAGAAAAGATAAGGAAGTTGGAAGAAAAGATAAAAAATAATGAAAAACTTATAAAAAAGGATTTGCTTAATCATCTTGTTGAAGTTGCCAACTGTCAAATTTTATAACAGAACACATAAAGAAACAAAAATAATATGGTAAATACAAGAAATATATTACTAATAGGCAAAACTGGAAATGGAAAATCAGCACTAGCAAATGTAATTACTGGAACCAATAAATTTAGGGAAGGTGGATACACAGTTAGTGGAACAAAAAGAATACAAACAGAAGAATTTGAATACCAAGGAGTTAAATATCGGATAATAGATACAGTGGGTATTTCGGACACAACAGAAGGCACAAAAATGTCTCTAGAAAAAGTTTTGTATAACCTAGCCAAAGTTGGTTATGTGGTAAAAGATGGTCTAAGTCAAATATTACTATTGATGGATGAGATGTCTGAAGAGCAAACAATTTTGCTTTATGACTTACTAAAGAAAACGGTCTTTGATGATAATATTGCTCAATATACTACCATTGTAAGGACTAAATTTGTACACTTTGAGGATGAAGAAGAATGTTCCAAAGATAAACAAAGTATGTCAGAAAGAGGCGGAGAGTTCAGGGAAGTAATTGATAGGGGTAAAATTATTCACGTGGATAATCCACCAGTAGATATTTCTGGCGAAGGAAAACGAGTAGAACTACAAAAGGAACTAAACAAAGAAGCTCGCAAGATTTCTAGAGAAATATTATTAAAGAATCTAGAAACTTATGAAAGTATTTATAGGCCTTTAAATCTTAATAATTTAAATAAGATACTTGATGAAAAATGAAAGGATAAAGAGATATTAAAGGAAGAAATATCTAAAGAATTTATTAAATATATTAGAGAAAAAGGCTCAAGTCTAGAGAAAGAATTGAAAGATGAACTAGAGAAAGAGCGAAGTAAAATAGAAGAAAAAATAACCCAATTAGAAGAAGGGAAATTAGATAGAAAGATGGTTGAAGAGAGTAAATCTTATGGGCATTCTAGTTCAGATTGACGGTATGTTTCAGAAAAAAGAAAAAAAAGAGATAATAGTTCAGCAGAGGAAAAAAGCCAGGGGGAAAGATTTCAAACCAAAGTTAATTTGCAAAGCAAATTAAGAAATCAGGTTGTTAGAGAATTAAAAGAATTAAATTCTTACCTTCCAGAAAATGAAAAGTTTGTTGAATGAAAGAAAAAAATCAATCAGTTGAAAGAAGAAAAGATGGGAGAAACAGAGAGAAAGCTAGTTAGCGAGATTAATGTTAAACGAGAAGAAATTATTGAAATTCTCAAAGAAATTATTGAAGAGAAGAAAAATTGTTTACAAAAAGAAAAAGACAATTTAGAGAAGAATTTATTATCAAATGTTAAGGAAAAAGTAGTTGGCTCTGTTTCTAAATTTTTTGGTGGAGGAAAGCAAGAAAAGAACTTGGCACAAGAGAACTTAGAAAAAATTTGTCAAGCCCAGGCTAGCCTTACTGAGTCAGAAGTAGAGTTAAAGACTGTCAAAAAAATTTTAGAGAGAATTGAAAATTACAAGGAACAGCTAGATCAGCAATTAGAAGCGAAAGTTGAAGTGCTTTCTAAATAGGGCAAAATCATCGAAAATCGCACTAAATTATGGTAAAAGAAATTAAAAATATACTAATAATAGGGAGAACAAATAGTGGGAAATCGGCACTCGCCAATGTTCTAATTAATAGAAATGGTAATTTTGAAGAAGTATTTGAAGAGAATCCATATAGCGTTAACAAAGTAAAAAGAATTAAAGCGGAAGAAACAGAAGTAGATGGTATTAGATATCAAATAGTTGATATTGGCGACAATAATTCGCTCAAAGAAAAAATGTTACTCATAGGGAGAGAAATTAATTTAGCAAAAGAGGGAATAAATCAAATATTTTTTACTAGCCGAGATGGGTTTGCCGAGCAGAATACAGAAGAATTTAAATTATTAAAAACTGTTTTTGGGGATGATATTGTTAAATACATTACTATTGTTCGTACTCATTTTCCTAGTTCTGAATATTTTAACTTATCTACCTCAGGTAAAGTTATCTATGTAGATAATCTTCCAATAAACATTAAGGGTAGTAGTAAAGAAGTGCAAATTAAACTTAATAAAGAGAAACGTGAAGAATCTAGAAATAAATTGTTTGAACATTTAGAAAAAAATTGCCGAGGGAATTATAAATTAGTTCAAGGTAGTGCTGATGTGAACAAAGAAGTTAAAAATATTCTCATAGTTGGAAGGATTGGTGGTGGAAAATTGGCATTAGCAGATGTCTTATTTAATAGTTTTGAGGAAGGTGCAGAATTCCAGAAAGTCTTTAAAGAAAGTGAATATAGTATTGGTTGTGCTAAGGATTTTCAGGAAAAGGAATTTGAATGAAAGGGGATAAACTATTGTTTGATTGATACTCCTAGATTTAATAACGCTCAGTTGTCTGAAAGGTGGGTTCTGGACAAAGTAGAAGAAAAAATTAATTCGTTAGAATCGATAAGTCAAATATTTCTCATTGTAAAAAGTCGTAATTTCATTAAGGAAGAAAAAGATTTTCTTAAACTATTAGAAACTATTGCTGGAAGCAAAGATACCAAACGCATAACTATAATGAGAATTGATTTTCCTAACTTCAAAAATGAAGGCGAGTGTAAGAAGGATAGTAATTTTTTAATTTCTTCTTGTGAGGCTATCCATATTGATAATCCTTCATTGGTTGATTATTCAATTGATGATATTGATAAGGAAACTAGGGAGCTTTCTAGAAAAAAGTTGCTAGATTACTTACATGCTAATTGCTTGGAAAATTATAAGTTAGGTATTAGCAGCGGTGGTCATGTGGAAGAAATTCTTCTTATCGGCAGAGTAAGTAGTGGTAAATCTGCTCTGGCTAATGTAATTAGCGGCACTAGTAAGTTTGAAGAAAGTGAATACAGTGCTAGCAAAACCAAAGGCATTCAAGTAGATAAATTTGAGTTAAAGGGAATAAATTATTGTGTAATTGATATTCCTGGAATTGATTCTAGTTTCTCTACAAAAGAAGAGGTGCCAAAAAAAATAAAAAGAGAGGTAGAAGAAGTAATTGGTTCAGAAAAAGAAATAAGTCAAATTTTTTTTGTCAGTAGCAGCAAATTTACTGAAGAAGATGCAAAGAGTTTTGAGGTGTTAAAAAATTTTTTTGGAAGTAATAAGTGTTCCATAGTCAGAACTAGATTCCCTAGTTTTGAAGATGATAATAGTTGTGTTGAAGACAAGAAGCAAATATCTAATTTAGTTAAAGATATTTCTTATAATAGAATTATCCATGTCGATAACCCACCCTTAGGTGGATTGCTTAAGCACTTAAAAGAATTTTGCCTGGAAAATAATAAAATGGCTCAAACTGATTTAGTCGATGAGAATTTAAAAAAGCAGCGGGAGGAAATTGAAAAACTTAAGGAACAAATTAAGCAACGAGAGCAGCAAACTTTATATCAGATAATCATTGATAAATTAAGACACAGACATTAAAATATGGCAAAAAAAACGTTATTATTAGTTGGCCGCACCGGTAGCGGAAAATCAGCACTGGCTAACATTTTAGTTAATAAAGAAGGGAATTTTGAGGAAATATTCAAGGAGGGGGGTTATTCTGTAAGTGAAACTAAAGGCATTCAAGTAGAAAAATTTGAACTAGAAGGAAAAAAATACCAAATAATTGACACCGTAGGAATTAGTGATACAAAAATGGAACCAGATGAAGTACTTTCTATAATAGTCAGGGGGTGTAGAGCAGCTAAAAAAGGATTGAACCAAATTTTATTTGTAATCCACGAAAAATTTACTCAAGAAGAGGTAGAAGCGTATAATGTGTTGATAAAACTTTTTGACAAAGAAGTTGTTGAGTATATTACTATAATCCGAACTAAATTTTCCAATTTTGAAGAAGAGAAGGAATGCAAAAAAGATATTAAATTATTGATTGATGAAGGTAATGAAATAATTACCAAAATGATTGATTCATGTAAGAGAAGAATCATCCATGTCGATAATCCCCCAATCAACATTGTTGGTAGTGGCAAAAAAGTAGAAATGCGGATTGCCCTTAATAAGGAAATCCGTGCAGAATCAAGAAAAATTTTGCTAAAGTACTTAGAGTCTTGCCAAGGAACTTATAGACCAAAAAGTCTTGATGAAATAAATAAAAAAATTGATGAGTGTGTAAAAAAGGAAGATAAACGCTTACGAGAAGAGTTAAGAACTATAATAGAGAGATTAGACAAGCTAGAAAAAGGAGAAAATTTGAGAGAGGGAGACACCTTAGAAATGTTAAAAAGTCAAATAAGGATCACCGAAAAGTTAATAGAAGATAATAAAAAACTTGCAGATAAGGGATTATTTGAGGTTGTAGGTAGAGGATTAGACAAATTATTGGATAGTTCGCTTAAAGCTGCTATTGAAGTTGCTACATTGGCAAACAAGTGTACAATTTCATAAGTTAATATTTTTGAGAAATTGCGATGAATTTCTCCACTACTTAGTCTCTTAATCTCTCCCTCCACCCCCGCTGCCTTTGCCCATTATTTCTCCATTTCCTCACCCTTCCAGTCTCCAGATTCAAAACTCCATTCACTAATCCAGTCTCTATCTTCTTCTGCATCTTCCTCCTCCGATAAGCCTTCTGTCTTTCCGCACTAGAAGCATATTTAAAAGTTAATCCGCCTTTCTTTCCTCACTTCTGAAAATCTTTTTTATTATACCCTCACTGACTAAAATAAAACTCTTTATCTTTTATTAATCCTCCCCGTAGTCATATTTAAAATTCCTTTTGCTTCTCCACTTGCTATCTTTTTTTGGGCCATTCTTCTCCGGTAAGCTTTCTGCCTCTCTGCCTTAGAAACATATTTTTTAGGTCTGCCTCCTAATTTACCCCATTTTTTAAAATCCTTAGAAGTAAGACTCCATTTTTGGAAATAGAACCCTTTTTTTGTTTTTTTTAAATTTTCTGGTAAATTTTTTTCTAGAAATTTTTCTTCTTCCATATTTTTTAATTTTACCCTCCTATCCGTTATGAAACCCCCTTGTTGGGGACTAAAAAACCATTCTAAAAAGTAAATAGTTTATAAATAAACTATACTAAATAAATATTCCTGACCTAATAGACCATAGTGGGGGGAATATTAATTTAGAAGAAAGTTTAGTCTTTTTTAACAAATCACAGATTACCAACTTTCTTCCGAAGATCTTCTCCACCCTCAATAAAAGGATAAGTATATCTATCGACTAAACTTTCTATTCCTCCTGGCGGTAAATGGTATTTTGGCCTCATAAAACCACATTTTTGCCAGTCTAGGGATAATTCTTTTAATTGTTCTTCATATTCTTTATTTTCCCCTTCACAAAGACGATTACGGAAAACTAAGCAACGATACTTAATTTGATTAGCCAAATTATCTAAAATAATGCGTAGGGATAAATGATAAATTTTGTCCTTTTCTAGTGCTTTAATTAAATTTTGGGGAATAAATTTACTTAAAAAATCGGGGTCTTTAATATTTTCTGAATCTAATTGTTCCACTAACTCATTTAAATCAGATATGTTAATTCTTTCCATTTCGTAATAATCTTTTTCATACTCAGTGACTATCTCGCTCCATTCTTTATTTTTTACGTTTAAAAAAGCATCTTCGCCTTGATGAACTAAAAAAACCAAAGGAAAAGCACCAAGATAATTTATCTTCTTGCTTGTTTTTATATCGCTAGTTTTTAGAGGATTAAGAAAACATTCTAATCAAACCAAATTTTCTTGATTGCTTACATCTAGACTAGTTAATTGGTTTTTGTAGCAAAGCAATTCGGTTAAATGAAAATTTTTACTTAAATCTAATTCTGTTAGTCGGTTATTCACGCAAGCAAGATGACACAGTTGAGCATTTTTACTTAAATCTAATTTTTCTATTTTATTGACTTGGCAGTCAAGATAAGTCAAATTAGGAATTTTGCTTGTGTCTAATTCAGTAAGTTCATGAAAACGACAACTTAATTCTTTTAACTTGGGACAGTTAATTATTTTTAATTTCTTTATCCTCTTATTATCCAAATAATTAGTAAGTGAATTATTTATGCTTACTTCTTCTAAATTTGGATAGTCTTTTATAACTAACTCTCCTGTCAACTCTTCATCTTCATTATAACCAAGAATTATCTTAGTTGTATTTTCTTTGTCAGAATATTTTTTATCAGATAACCTTTGAGCATCTATCATAGGGCTAACTTTTTCAAGTCTACTTTTTTCTAATCCTTCCTTTTCCAAACATTTTTGACAATCTCTAACTATGTGGGAAAAGCAGTAGTAAATTAACTTTTTTTTTGACCTTTCTTTGACGCACTTTTCATCAAAAAGACGGAAAATCATAACCAAAGTACGCTTAATTCCATCTAAATCTTTTTCTTCCATATTATTCAAATTTATCTCGGCTAAATAATCCCAAATATTTACTACGCTTTCTCGAAATTTCAGCATAAGAGCACCTTGTAACAAAAGGTTATAACCATATTCATCACCCTCTTCATGGTCTTCTGGGTTAAAAGCATCAAAAAGAAACTTTTCAATTTCCTTAACCTTATAATAATCATCAGGCCATTTTTTTTCATTAGATGCTATTAATTTGGGTTTGTCATCTTGGTTTTTTGACAACTCATTTATTTTTTCCACAAGAGAACTTGTGACTTTATTTCTTTCTAGCAGTCAAGCCTCATAACCTTCATACTCCTTAACAAAATTTTCATCAACAGAAAGTGTTTTTGTAATATTAATCGCTTGTAGTTCTCGTATAATATCTTTAGCAAATTCATTTTCTTTATGAATTTTCAGAATTACCATTTTGTTTCTTTCTCCAGTAATAGATGAATTGAGTGTGTTATTTTGAAACAATTTTTTTTTTACGAACTCCTCTTTTTCTACCATCCAAGAGTGGATTTTTTTTTTACCTTCTCTGTCTGCTCAAACTTCTAAATGCATATTTCAAATACCTTCCTTAACTAATTCTTCCTTAACGCCAGCATTGTCAGCAATGATTAAAAAATCTATTTCTACTGGATCTTGGCCTATTTTTGTTTCTCTGTTATTATTTATTGTCATAAATTTTATATTCTATTCCAAATTTTCCTCTTGTTGTTTGTCAAACTTTTATTTTTTCTAAAAAATTAAAAGATCTTATTTTAAGTCTATTCCCTAGTGGCTCTTTTTTTTGACATTTGTTAAAATCAAATGCTATTTTCTCATACAAAGGAATAGGTTTTATTTTCTTACCGTCCTTTTCTAGCCTAATAACCCCCATGGCTACTAAGGTTTTGACATCTTTATAAACATTAGCATAATCCCGCTTTAATAATTTGGCTAATCGATAAAGGGATTGGGGCTTTTTTTCAACTAGACAAGTAAAAAGTTTCGGCCGCGGAGAAACAAATTCTTCGGTAATGTCTTTAATATTGGCAAAACTAATTTGGTGCAAATTCACGGACGGTTTGCCAGTTCGCACAGTTTTTAGCATATCTTCTCCCATTTTTTCTAAAGAAATGGTTGGATCATATTTAAAGATAAATGTTTTTTCTTCGTTCATAGCAACTTGTTTTTTAAAAAATATCACCAAATTTCTCGTGAACTTTTCGATAAAATAAATCAAGGGCTTTTTCTAATGAAACCCATTCTAACTTTACAATCAGTTCTTGGTCAAGATGATAATGAAATCCTTTTTTAAGGTTATAATCAATTAATACTCTTTCTTCGGGATTATCCCTATTGCAAGCAATTCAACCAAATTTTAATCCATCAGGATATAGATGCCTTTTTGGCTCAGAGACTAGTCAGATATCCATTTCAATAATAATCATTTTTCCTGAACTGGTGGAAAACCTCCCTTTTTTGTGATAGAGTAAAATCGCTTCTTTCATCTAGCATCTATATTACTATTTTATAAGTTTTAGAAAATATAGGTATTAATATACATTTATCCGCCTAGTCCCTAGTAATGGTTATGTAATTGATTAATTGTCCGTTAAAAATAAATTCAAGTTGAATAGAGTAATCCACCGCCATTCCTTGTGTTATTTTATTAGTCTGAAAAAGTCTGAAAATAAAAACATAATATATGGCAAATAATCCTAAAAAACCCTCCATAAACTCAAATAATACTCTTTTAGAGTATAACTCACCCAAGAAGTCCCGACAAGAGATTAACCGAGAGAACTACCAAAAGAATAAAGAGAAAAGGAATATTCAAGCAAAAGTAAGATATCTTAAAAAGAAAAAACAAGACCAATTAACCACTAAACAAATCCAGGCCAAATATTGCCAAGCCGAGGCAATTAAAATCTTAATGTCTTTTAAAGAATACATTTCTCTAAACAAATCCACCAAGAAACTCTGATTAGATTTCAACCAAACCCTCAGAGACATTAAGGAGGAAATCCACGACATAGTGCCAATTATGAAGTTAAGAGAAAGTGCAGACAATCTGATAAAAGACTACTGAGAAACAGCTAAAAGTAAAGTTAAAAAAGGTAAAAGTTGGAATAGTTTAGATTATGATGAACAACAGAAATTAATAAAGTATTGAGGTTATGAAAAAGCGAGAATAGAGAACGGGTATCTAGACGAAGCAGAAAGATTAGAAAGAAAAAGCCAAGAATATTTAAAAGAAATTGATTTAGCCAAATTCCATGAAGAGAGGGGTAAGATTAAGTGTGAATGCTATGATTGTCAAGCCAAGCAAGAAATTCAAGCGGAAGTAAAAGCTAAAATAAAAAAAGAAATGGACGACTACGACCAACAATGTCCGGAATGTAAAAAGTGAATTAAAGAATTGGATGAAGAAAGTGGAGTATGTAAAAGTTGCAAAAAGAAGTATGAATAAAATAACTCATATGAAATTAGAACCTGAACTAATTCTCCATCGTAAAGAGAATTTCCTCATGAGTTCAGGTAAAGTAATTGTAGTAGAAACAAAATTACAAAAATTAACTGGCATTAATAGACCAGAGTATCCCGAAGACTATAAAATTAATTGAATAGCCTTTAACAAATTAGTTCCTCACGAACTAGTGAGAATTGATAATCACCACAATAAGGCTCTTCATTATCATCGCAATGGACATGAAGAATTCATTAAATGAGAAAACTTAGAAAAAACTTGAAATTTATTTCACCAAAAAATAATGCAAAGATTTGGCAATTTTGAAAAAATATTATAATTAAAAGTATTTAATAAGAAGTATGAAAAATAAATCTGATATTTTGTCTGTTAAGACTGAAAATAAAACATTTATCTTTAAATATGATCCAGAAAGTAGTATGGAAAGATTATTTACTGATTTACAGCAAGCCTGGCAAGGAAAACTAAAAGCAGTAGAACCAAATATTATTCGCTCTAACAGTATTAAGGCATTACTGCAAGGTCTGACTGAGGAAAGATTAGAGTTATTTTCTGTTTTAGCCAAAAAACAACCTGATAATTTAACTCAATTAGCTGATTATCTTCATCGTGATTATGCAGAAGTAAAAAAAGACAGCGAAATACTATCCTCCTGAGGAGTAATTGAATTACAAGGAGAAAAACCAGTTGCCCTTTACGACCGAATTACTTTGGAATTTCCTACTTATCCTGAGGTTCTAGAAATAAATAAAGAAAGGGACACAAAATTATTCTTATAATGGTTATGCAAAGAATGGTTCCAGTCTATCATTTAGATGCTTTTAAGTTTCTCGAGTCGAGTTTTATTAATAACGAAGTTTTTCCCTTGGTGCGAACTGGTAAGAATCAAGGATATAAATATAAAGTTGGCTTGAAAAAGCCTAAAAAATCCCTATTTTGAAAAGAGACAAGTAAACCTAAAATAGAAATTACAGCAACTGATGAATGTGGAATAAAAAAGGAAAAATTTAGTATTACTATAGTCTGTTGTTGGCTAGAAAATGGCGAAGATGAGTGGGTTCATTACTGGCTAGAACGTTTAATTAGAAATGATAAAGACCATTGAGCAGAGAGGTTTGATACTCCTACTAGTGAAAATGATGAGAAATACAAGGAATTATATGGTTTAAATAAGAAAAAATAAGATTTTTTCTTATGGTTGAACATGCTTTTATAAGGAAATGGACATCTCTATCCACTTAAAAAAATTAATGATGAGGAGGTGTTCCAATTAATTGTATTTGATTATTACTTGCCAAAATCTTATCTATTGAAACACAATACATGTAATATACTAGTTCACACACATTTCCATCTTGCACCCACTCCTCAGTATAATTCATTAAAATGCCAACTGGACGAACTCTAACTATTCGACCATTAGCGTTATAAAAAGGAAAATAAACTGGAGCACCTCGGTCATCTCATACTTGGTCTACCATAGCACGAGGAGTATTATCTATTCGAACCTTAATTAAATCTTCAAAATGATCAAAAGGAAAAAGAGTTCATTGTATTTCAGCAGGAACAGGCATTCCATTCCTAAGCAATGGAAGAATTGTCCTAGCATAAATAGGTCATTTTCAAGGATTGATACTTATAAGGTCTGCATCTGTTTCAAATACTTCTCCACAATGATGACCTGAATAACCTCCTCATCAGCAAACCCGAACCCCTACCCTAGGAAAAAATTCCCGATCCATTACCTCGGCAAGTTCTCCTTCTGCCGAAATTGGAACCCGTGTATTTAGGTTATCATCTCAATAAATATTTGTATCATCATTAGGTAATATTCTTACTAGGGCAAAGTTTAAACCAAGATTTGGTGTATATTGCCTATTCAATGCAGTTCCAATGCGAACCGCTTCTAACTCTTTTGGATTGTTTTGGGAAGCATAATAATTAAAAACATGATGACTAACTGCCGTCCATGAATACAAGCAATCGCCAAGAGTTAAAAATCCATGGTTAATGTCTCATCTACCTCCAGTATTTTTTCTTATTGCAAAGCCAAGGGTGCATCGTCTAGAAGTAGGCACAATACCCTGACTTCTTGAGGAAACCCAAATTTGATAACCAGCACTAGAATACAACTCTCGTCGTTGTTGTCTCTCAACCAAATTAATATCCGAAGCATTGGAACCCATGGTTAAATTATCAGTCAAAGGAACATGATTTAAATTCTCATCATTAGGTTTCTCAGTCTTTGGTGGGAAAAGAAAAGATAAATCACCAATATCTAACTTTAATCCACTATACTCTAAAATTCGATCAAGAGGAATGTAATATCAAATATTTTTATCTTGATTATCCTCATTATTAAACTGAGCAAAAGTTTCTACTATTTGTCCAACTGGACTAGCCACAAATTTTTTAGAATTAGGAACTTGAATTGGGATATAAACAGGTGCTCCAAGATAACCTAAATCATAGTCTTTATTCATCTTAACTTTAACTACCTTGGCAAAATTGACAAACTTTTTCGTTCTATCTACAGAACTTGGAACTTGGATAGTAACATCAAGTTCTAAAATTTTACCACATGCCATCTCTTTATGTATACCTCCAAAAGTGCAAACCTTAAAGTTAGGAGCAAGGGTTTTATCAGTGCTAGGTAATATTGGTAAAAGTTCATTACTTTCACCACATTGAATAGAATAGAGCATATTTTGGCTAGTTTTATCTAATCAATAACCCTCATATACCAATACAAACATATAATCTACACCAATCTTAGTAATAAAACTATTAGGAGGATAAACTTTTCCGACCTCTATTAATCCATTCTTAGCATCTTGCACAAAAAAGCCGGTATCAGAACAAGCATAAGAAGTCAAAAATCCTAAACGTCCTTCTTTATTTTTAACTGGAAAACCAAGCGTGCAAGGTCTTTGTAACTCACCATTATCAGAATCTCCTTGCGAGAATCCTCAAACCGTAGTTCCACCCACCAAAGTTATTGCTCCATCACGTTCAACCACTTCTGAAACATTTTGCCCCATTTGTAGTTCAAGTTTCTGGTAATGGTTGCGAGTAATTATTAACTGAGGAAGTAAGAGAAGGGACTAAGTGGAAGATTAAGAAAAATAGTTTGAGTGGATTGTTCATAAGTATTTAAAAAGGTTATTTTTTAGC
>Ga0134125_10006094_pt1 | contig 13675 bp, 10 predicted proteins | sample KB31751_FD_96464 | JGI IMG/M metagenome (GOLD analysis project Ga0134125, IMG submission 96464) | Terrestrial soil microbial communities with excess Nitrogen fertilizer from Kellogg Biological Station, Michigan, USA - KB3-175-1 | ecosystem: Environmental > Terrestrial > Soil > Unclassified ... | reverse complement strand
GACCGTCGGCTCATCCATCAGAACGAGGCGCGGCTGATGCACGAGCGCCCGGGCGATCAGTAAGCGCCGACGCATTCCTCCGGAGAGCCTGTCGACGCGCGTGTCGCGCCGGTCGGTGAGATTCGCCAGCTCGAGCGAGCGTTCGATCGCGGCCTGCCGGTCATGGCGGCCGATCCGGTACAGGTGCGTGAAGACGAGCAGGTTCTGTTCGACGGTCAGCGAGACGTCGAGGTTGTCGAGCTGCGGCACGACACCGCACTGCGCGCGGGCCTGCTTCGAGTCCTGCGGCAGCCGGTAGCCGAGTACCTCGAGCTCGCCCTCGTCGGCGATGGCCTGGGCCGTGAGCATGCGCATGGTCGTCGACTTGCCTGCGCCATTGGGGCCGAGCAGCCCGACGCACGTCCCGACCGGGACGTCGAGGTCGAGACCGTCGACGGCCGTGATGGGGCCGTACCGCTTGACGGCCCCGCGCAGGCGGATGGCGAGCTCATTGGTCACGCGCCAAGGATGCCAGCGCGCTCAGGGGGAGGGCATCGCGTCGTCCCAGAGACGGAAGGCGCCGACGAACGCGTTCTCGTTCGCGCCCAGGCGGGCGTTCGGCGGCAGCTCCTTCAGCCGCTTCGCGTTCCCGCCGCCGAGCACGACGTACTCGGACTCGAGCGCCTTGCTCAGCAGCTCGACGGTCTCGGCCACTGCCTTGCGCCACTTCTTCTTGCCGAGCCGCTCGCGGCCGCGCTCGCCGACGTAGTCCTCGAAGGTCGCCTTGCGAAACGGAAGGTGCTGCACCTCGAGCGGCTCCACCGCTTGTCCGTCGATGAGCGCCGTACCGAGCCCCGTCCCGAGCCCGAGGAAGAGCATCTTGCCGCCCTCGTAGCTGCCGAGTGCCTGCATGGCCGCGTCGTTGACGACCTTCGTCGGCTTGCCGAAGGCCTGCTCGAAGTCGAACCCGGCCCAGCCCGGGCCGAGGTTGACCGGCTCGGACTGGACTTGCCCCTCCCGCACGGGCGCAGGGATCCCGATCGAGATCACGTCGTAGTCCCAGTCGCTCGTCAACTCCCGCAAACCGTCGACCATCTGTTGCGCGGTCAGGTTCGGCCCGGAGTCGAACCGGCGTTCCTCGCCGCCCGTCGAGAGCTTCGCCTTCACGTGCGAGCCGCCGACGTCGACTCCCAGCACTGTCCGGTCTCCGCTCACGCGGGCAGCATCTCAGAGGATGGCGCGCGGGTAGGTCTTGGCGGCTACGACCGCGGTCACGACCAGGAACGAGCTCATCACCGCGAAGTCGAGCCAGAGCCAGCCGCCGGCCGAGATCCCGAGCAGCAGGTCGCGCATCCCGTGCACCTCGTAGCTGAGCGGGTTCGCGTGCGCGAGCACCCGCAGCCAGGCCGGCATGATCGCCAGCGGGTAGAGCGCGCTGGAGGCGAAGAAGAGCGGCATCACCACGAGCTGGCCGATCCCCATGAAGCGCTCACGCGTCTTCACCAGCGAGGCGAGGATCATCGACAGGCAGGCAAAGCCGGCCGTGCCGAGCAGGAGCAGCGCGATCGCGCCGACGACGCCCTGCACGCTCCACTGGATCGAGATCCGGGCGATCGCGATCACGATCAGCAGCACGACCGCCTGCGCGAGCGCGCGAATCGCCGCGCCGGTCGCCTTGCCGAGCACGATCCCGAGCCGGGGCAACGGGGTCGCCAGCAGGCGCTGCAGCTGGCCGACGTCGCGTTCCCAGATCACGCCGAGGCCGAAGAAGATCGCCACGAACAGCGCCGCCTGGGCCATCACGCCCGGCGCGAGGTAGGCGCGATAGTCGCCCGAGCCGCCCGAGAGCGCGTGGTTGTGCTGCAGCGCGGTGCCGAAGATGAACAGCCAGAGCAACGGCTGCACCGAGCGCGTGAAGATGTCGAGGTGGTCGTGCCGGAGCTTGTGCAGCTCGGCCCAGCCCATCGCGAGCGTGCCGTCGCGCAGGCGCGCCGCCCGGACGGGCAGCGAGCGCACCGCGGCCTCAACCGAGCCGGCGCGAACGTCTGCGGCTTGCGCGGACATCTCTGAAGCTCCCTCCTTCCTCGAGCCTGCCGCCGGTGACCTCGGTGAAGACGTCCTCGAGCGCCGGCACGCCGAAGCGGCTGCGCAGCTCGACCGGCGAGCCGAGCGCGGCAATCCGACCGCGGTCCATCAGCGCGATCCGGTCGCACTGGCGCTCGGCCTCCTCCATCTGGTGCGTCGTCACGAGCACGGTCGTGCCCGCTTCTTCGCGGAGCAGCTCGAGCCGCTCCCAGACCAGCCGGCGCGCGGTCGGGTCGAGCCCGACGGTCGGCTCGTCCAGGAAGAGCACCACCGGCTGCTTGAGCAGCGCGGTCGCGATCTCGAGCCGCCGCAGCATTCCGCCCGAGAGCGTCCGGCCGAGCCGGTCGAGGAACGAGGCGAGCTGCATCGCGTCGACGGCCTCCTCGATCCGCTCGCGCCGCTCCTGACGAGGCACGCCCATCGCGCGGCCGTAGAACTCGAGGTTCTCGTAGGCCGTCAGCGCGCCGTCGATCGAGATCGCCTGCGGCACGTAGCCGATCGCCTGGCGCACCGCGAGGCCCTCGCGGACGACGTCGTGTCCGGCGACGAACGCACTGCCCTCGGTCGGGCGCAGGAGCGTCGTGAGCACGCGGATGGTCGTCGTCTTGCCGGCGCCGTTGGGGCCGAGCAGGCCGAAGACCTCGCCGCCGCCGACGTCGAACGAGACGCCGGCCACCGCCTCGACCTCGCCGAAGCGCACCACGAGCCCGTCGACAAGCACGAGGCGCTCGGCGCGCTCCTCGGCGCGCGCAAGCGCGGTCACCTCGCCACCAGCTCCGCGCTTCGCGTATGCAGGGCGAGCGCCGCCTTCTCGGTCAGGCGCACGAGCTGCACACGTTCGTCCGGGTCGAGCGTCGCGAGCACGTCGACGAAGAACTGCTGCCGCTGCGAGAGGACGCCCGAGACGAGCTCGTGTCCGTCATCGGTGAGCTCGACGACGATCGCGCGCCTGTCGCCCTCGACTGGCCCGCGTTGCGCAAGCCCGAGCTCCTCGATCCGGTCGACCATGCGGGTCGCCGTTGTGTCGTCGACGCCGACGCGGTCGGCGAGCTCGCCGATGCGGAGCCCGCCGTGCTCGGCGAGCAGGTCGAGCGCCCGCAGCTTGCTCGGCGTCAGCTTCCTGCCCAGCTCCGGGTGCAGCGACGCCTGCAGCCGGCGGCTGGCGAGGATCGAGCCGAGCTCCCGCCAGCAGGTCGAGAGCTCGGCCGCCAGTGATCTGAGCGAAGGACGAGACATACCTGCAAGATACAGAAGTCGGCACCTGCACCGAATCCTTACAGGAGCTTTACCTACTCATCGGGCTACGAGGCGTCGTAAGAGAGGCAGGTAACCGACCCAGGGGGTTCCTCCGCGTGAAGCTCGCCGTGCTCGCCGCCGTCTGCGCCGCCGCGGCCGCATTGCTCGTTCCGGCCGTCTCCTCGGCCTCGCCGTACATCCAATACGGCGTCCAGGACGACGCGTACCTCTCGGCCGGCCCGTCGCTGGACAGCCGGCTCGACACGCTCGACCGGATGGGCGCCAAGCTCGTGCGCTACACGGTGAACTGGCGCCAGGTCGCGCCGACGATGCCGAGGAAGGCCGCCAATCCCGGCGACCCGGCCTACGACTGGACGAATACCGACGCCGTCCTGAACGGGCTCCACAAGCACAGGATCGCGGTGCTCGTCACGCTCTACGGGACGCCCGCCTGGGCCAACGGCGGCCGCAAGGCATCGGCGATCCCGGCGAGCAAGTGGTCGCTGGCGGCGTTCGCGACCGCGGTCGCACAGCGCTACCCGTGGATCCGGATGTGGGAGGTCTGGAACGAGCCGAACCTCCGCTCGTTCCTGAACCCGAACTCGCCGGTGCTCTACGTGCAGCGGCTGCTGAACCCGACCTACGCGGCGCTGCACGCGCTCAACCGCGCGAACCGCGTCGCCGGCGGCGCCACCTCCCCGCGCGCGACGCCGAGCGGGATGTCCCCGGTCTCGTTCATGCGCGGCATGCGCGCTGCGCGCCCACGGATGGACGCCTACTCGCACCATCCGTACCCGGTCACCCGCCGAGAGCGGCCGAACGGCTTCTACGGAGACAACTGCAAGTACTGCAAGGGCGTGCTCACGCTCGCGAACCTGCCGCTGCTGCTGCAGGAGGTGCACCGCGACTTCGGCGGCAAGCGGATCTGGCTGACCGAGTACGGCTACCAGACGAACCCGCCCGACCCGTCCGGCGTCTCGAGGACGGTGCAGGCGCAGTACCTCGCCGAGGCGGCGCTGCGGGCGAAGGACGCGCGCTTCGTCGACGTCCTGATCAACTTCATGATCGAGGACGAGTCTCGGCTCGCCGGTTGGCAGAGCGGCCTGCTCACGGCCGCCGGCGCCGCGAAGCCGTCGTTCAACTCGTTCATGCTCCCGATCGCGCAGGCCGGGCGGACCGGGGTGCGAACGACGATCTGGGGCCAGGTCAGGTCAGGTTTCGGGAAGAGGGCATATCGGCTCCAGCGGCTCGCCGGGGGGCGGTGGGTCAACGTCGGCGCGCCGGGGCTGACGAACCTGCGCGGCTCGTACACCCGGGTCGTGCGGGCGACGACGGGCACGCGCTTCCGCGTCCTCTGGCTTCCGAACAGGACGGCCAGCCGCACGATCGTGGTTCACTAGGCCGATGAGGCTCGCGCTCGCGGCTGCGGTGGTGGCGTTGCTCATCCCCGCTGCCGCGGGCGCCTCGCCCTCCGTCCGCTACGGCGTCCAGGACGATGCCTACCTCTCGGCCGGGTCGTCGCTCGAGCCGAGCCTGCAGACGCTCGACGAGCTCGGCGTCGGCCTCGTCCGGTACATGGTCAACTGGCGCCAGATCGCCTCGGTCAAGCCGCGCCACCCGACGAACCCCGGCGACAAGGCGTACGACTGGTCGAGCACGGACGCAGTGCTCGGTGCGCTGCACGCACACAAGATCCAGGTGCTCGTCACGCTCTACCGCGCACCGGCGTGGGCGAACCGCGGCAAGGGCGCGAACGTCGCGCCGGCCAGCAGGTACGCGCTCGCCGACTTCGCGATCGCCGTGGCCAAGCGCTACCCGTGGCTGCGCATGTGGGAGATCTGGAACGAGCCGAACCTGCAGTCGTTCCTGAAGCCGAACTCGCCGCAGGTCTACGTTCAACGACTCCTCAACCCGGCCTACGTCGAGCTCCACGCGCTCAACGACGCGAACCGCGTGGCCGGTGGCGCGACGTCTCCGCGCTCGACCACCACGGGCCTCTCGCCGGTGACGTTCATGCGCGGGATGAAGGCGGCGCACGCGCGGCTCGACGCCTACTCGCACCACCCGTATCCCGTCACGCCCGGCGAGCGGCCGTTCGGGTTCGCGAAGGGCGTCTGCCGCTACTGCACCGGCGTGCTGACGCTGGCGAACCTGCCGAAGCTCGTCGCCGAGGTGCGGCGCGACTTCGGCCCGAAGCGGATCTGGCTGACGGAGTACGGCTACGCGACGAACCCGCCGAGCCCGGCCGGAGTCTCCTGGAACCAGCAGGCGCAGTACGTGGCGGAGGCCGCCTGGCGCGTCCGCAGCACGCCGTACGTCGACGTGCTGATCCAGTTCATGCTCGAGGACGAGTCGCGTAAGAACGGCTGGACGACCGGGTTGATGTCGAGCACCGGGCTGCTCAAGCCCGCGTTCAACTCGTTCATGCTCCCGATCGTCGAGGCCGCCCGGACCGGCATGCGCACGACGATCTGGGGCCAGATCCGGCCCGGCACGCGGCAGCGCCTCTACCAGCTCCAGCGACTGCTGCCCTCCGGCTGGACGCCCGTCGGCGGCGCGAGCGCGGTCACCGACGGCACCGGCTCGTACACGCGGGTCGTCTACGCGCCGAAGGGCGCACGCTTCCGCGTCGTCTCGCTCGACACCGGCACTTCCAGCCGGCCGATCACGATCCACTAGCGCTCGTACAGGCACGGCGCGACCTCGTGCCATGGGCCCGGCACCTCGAGCTCGGCTCCTGGGCGGAGCGGAACGGCGACGAGCACCTCGCCGCCGCGGGTGAAGGCGCAGACGTCCGGCCCGAGGTCGACCGGCTGGTAGTCGCCCGCAAAGGCGACCTCGTGCCGCGCCCGCAGCTCGAGCGCCTGCCGGGTCAGGCTCTGTTTGGGGTCGGCCCCGCTCGCGAGCAGCCGCTTGCGCGGCTCCCAGTCGACGGGCCGGCGGTTGTCGGGATCGACGAGGGACAGCGTCTCGAGCTCGTCGCCCTGGTAGATGTCGGGCACGCCAGGGCTCGTCAGCTTGAGGAGCAGCTGGGCGCGAGCGATCGCGTGGCCGAGCGGGCGCACGCGCTGAACGAAGCGCTCGACCTCCTCGCTCTCGAGCAGCTCGCGGCCGTACTTCTGTACCCGCCGCTCGGCCCGCTCGTTGGGGTTGAGCCAGCTCGAGGTGCGCTTGCCCTCGCGGAGGGCCTTCTCGACGTAAGCGTCGAGTCGCTGCCGCTCGAGCGGCCACGCTCCGACGACTGTCTGAAGCACGTGGTAGTCGTCCTCGCCGTCTGCACCGACGGTCCGGACGAGCTGCGCCCATTCGTCCGGAATCCAGGTCAGCGCCGTCAGCCGCGCGCGCACGTCGGAAGACCGCTTCGTGTCGTGCGTGAAGGTCGTGAGCAGCGAGCGCGGCCGTCGCGTGGCCTGGCCCTCGTGGAACGCCTCCACCGAGATTCCGAAACGGCCTGGATCGCCGCCGACCTCGTTCAGCGCCAGCAGCCGGCTGTAGCGGTAGAAGGCCGTGTCCTCGACGCCCTTGGCCATCACCGGCCCGGTCGTCTGCTGGAAGCGCGTGACGAACTCGTCGTGTCCGGGCTCCTCGAGCAGGAGCACCCGCCGGAGCGTTCCCGCGACGCGTGAGACCTCCTCTCTGTCGGCCGGCTCGACTCGGCCTCTCTCCGGCTCGACGTACGTCCTGTAGACGTCGAGCGACGCGAGCGCCTGCTCGAGGCCCGGCTCGTCGAGGAGGCTGCGCAGCCGCTTCACCTCAGGGCGGAAGTCGGCGCGCGACTGCTCCAGCTTCGCCCTCGCGGCGACCTCGGCGAACGGCCGCGATTCGCCCGTGACGTCGCGGTAGAGGTCGGTCAGCGGCTGCTCGGCGGCCGGGTCGACGAAGAGGCCGAGCACGTCGTTGAGGAACTCGTACCCCGTCGTGCCCTCGACCGGCCACGGGCGGAGCTCCTCGCCATGCTCGAGGATCTTCTCGACCCAGACGTGGCCGACGCCGTGGTCGCGCAGCCGCTCGAGGTACTCGCGCGGATTGGAAAGCCCGTCGACGTGGTCCACGCGCACCCCGTCGACCAGGCCGTCACGCACGAGCTCGAGCACCTTCCGGTGCGTCAGCTCGAACACTTCCGGGTCCTCGACGCGCACGCCGGCGAGGTCGTCGATCGTGAAGAAGCGCCGGTGCCAGCCGGTCTCGGGGTCGACGTCGAAGACCGTCGCGCGCAGACGCTCGTCGGCCCAGAACGGGTTGCGCTCGTCGGCGGCCATGTGGTTCGGGACGATGTCGAGCACGACCCCCGGCGCCTCGCGGCAGAGAGCGCGGAACTCATCTTCGCCGCCGAGGTCCCGGCTGATCTCCCGCGGGTCGATCACGTCGTAGCCGTGAGTCGAGCCAGGCCGCGCCTGAAGCGACGGCGAGAGGTAGAGGTGCGAGACGCCGAGCTCCCGCAGGTAGGGCACGAGCCGTCGCGCGCCGGCGAAGTCGAGGTCCGGCCCGAGCTGGAGCCGGTAGAGCGCGCGGAACGTCACCAGCCGCGGCGCAGGACGACCAGCGAACGCGAGTCGACGTCGACCGGGTCGCGTGCGGCGAACGAACGCTCGTCCGCGTGCGGGTCGGCCGTCGAGAGCTCGAGCTTCCAGCGCGCGCCGAACCGGCGGGCCGGGAGCTGGAACGTGACCGGCTCGTAGTGCGCGTTGAAGAGCAGCAGGAACGACTCGTCGCCGATCGGCTCGCCGCGCGCGGTCGTCTCGTGCAGCTCGTCGCCGTTCAGGAACATCCCCAGCCAGCGCTGCTCGCTGTTCTCCCAGTCGCGGCGCGTCATCCGCCGGCCGTCTGGCCGGAACCACCAGACGTCGGGCAGCCCCGAGCCCTCGGCGCTCGTCCCCCGCAGGAAGAACCGTCGCCGGAAGGCCGGATGGTGCCGGCGCATGTAGATCAGGCGTCGCGTGAAGTCGAGCAGCTCGCGCTTGTCGTCGTCGAGCTCCCAGTCGAACCACGAAAGCTCGTTGTCCTGACACCAGGCGTTGTTGTTGCCGCGCTGCGTGCGGGCGAGCTCGTCGCCGCCGAGCAGCATCGGCACGCCCTGCGAGAGGAAGAGCGTCGCGAGGAAGTTGCGCATCTGCCGCAGCCGCAGCTCGAGCACCACCGGGTCGTCGGTCGGCCCTTCGGCGCCGCAGTTCCAGGAGCGGTTGTCGTCGGAACCGTCGCGATTCTCCTCGAGGTTCGCCTCGTTGTGCTTCTCGTTGTACGAGACCAGGTCGTTGAGCGTGAAGCCGTCGTGGGCGGTGACGAAGTTGATCGACGCGACGGGGCGGCGCCCGTCGTCGGCGTAGAGGTCGCTCGAGCCGGTGATCCGCCCCGCGAAGTCGCCCACGCCGTTGGTGGCGCCGCGCCAGAAGTCGCGCACGGTGTCCCGGTAGAGCCCGTTCCACTCCGTCCAGAGCACGGGGAAGTTGCCGACCTGGTAGCCGCCCGGGCCGACGTCCCACGGCTCGGCGATCAGCTTCACCTGGGAGAGCACCGGGTCCTGGTGGATGATGTCGAAGAAGGCGGAGAGGCGGTTCACGTCCCAGAACTCGCGTGCCAGCGCCGCGGCAAGGTCGAAGCGGAAGCCGTCGACGTGGCACTCCATCGCCCAGTAGCGGAGCGAGTCCATGATCAGGCGCAGAACGCTCGGGTGCACCGGGTTGAGCGAGTTCCCGGTGCCGGTGAAGTCGACGTAGTAGCGCGGATCGTCCGGCGAGAGGCGGTAGTACGACGCGTTGTCGACGCCCTTGAAGGAGAGCATCGGCCCGAGGTGGTTGCCCTCGGCGGTGTGGTTGTAGACGACGTCGAGGATCACCTCGATCCCGGCGCGGTGGAGGGCCTTGACCATGCCTTTGAACTCGCGCACCTGCTCCCCGCCCGTGCCGCTGGCCGAGTAGAGCGCGTGCGGCGCGAGGAAGCCGATCGAGCTGTAGCCCCAGTAGTTCGTCAGCCCGCGCTCGGCGAGGAAGCTCTCGTCGATGATGTGGTGCACCGGCAGCAACTCGACGGCCGTCACGCCGAGGGTGCGCAGGTGCTCGATCGCCTCGTCGCTCGCCAGGCCGGCGTAGGTGCCGCGCAGGTCCTCTCGCAGCGGCGCGTGCCGCTTCGTGAAGCCCTTCACGTGCACCTCGTAGATGACCGTCTGCGTCCAGGGCGTGTTGGGCGGGCGGTCGTCCTCCCAGTCGAACCCCGGGTCGACGACGACGCACCTTGGCATGGCGGCCGCGCTGTCCTGGCCGTCCGCACGCAGGTCGGCGTCCTCGGTGCCGTCCATCACGTAGGGGAAGACGTGTGCCGCCGACCAGTCGACCGCGCCCTCGACCGCCTTCGCATACGGGTCGATCAGGAGCTTGGAGGCGTTGAAGCGATGGCCTTCCTCCGGCTTGTAGTGGCCGTGGACGCGGTAGCCGTAGCGCTGGCCCGGCCCGACGCCCGGCAGGTAGCCGTGCCAGTTGAAGGCCAATCGCTCGGGCAGCGCGACGCGCTCTTCGGAGCCGCCGCCGTCGAAGAGGCAGAGCTCGACGTGCTCGGCGTGCTCGCTGAAGAGCGAGAAGTTCGTCCCTTCGCCGTCCCAGGTCGCGCCGAGCGGGAACGGCGCGCCCGGCCAGACCTCCCTCACGTGCGCAGCTCGACGGTCGTCTTCGCGAAGTCGGCGTGCAGCTCGGCCCGGCCGCGCCGGACGGTAAGCGTCTGCTCGCCGGCCTCGACCTCGACCTCGCGCGGCAGCTCCCGCCGCAGCGCGAGCAGGCGCTTGTAGAAGGCACGCAGCTCCTCGTCGGCGTTCGAGCGGTCCAGCTTGGAGCGCTCGAAGGTCGCCGGGTCCTGCGGGTCGGGCACGTCCTCGTCGGCGAAGGCCGCGAACCGACCGAACTCCCGCTTGCGCCCTTCGCGGGTGGCCCGGGCGATCGCCGGGTCGATGTGGTCGGTGAAGAACTGGAACGGCCGCTGCTCGCCGTACTCCTCGCCCATGAAGAGCAGCGGCGTCTGCGGCGCGAAGAGCACGCAGGCGGCCGCGACGCGCAGCTGCTCGCGCGTGAGCCGGTCGCCGCGCGCGCGGTTCCCGACCTGGTCGTGGTTCTGGTCGCAGATCACGAGCCGCTCGGCCGGCTGCTGCCGGAAGCGGTCTGCGAGTCCTCCGACCGAGCCGAACGACTCGTAGTAGCCGTCGCGCTCACCCGTGAGCAGGACATGGAGCTCGTGGTGGAAGCCGTCGGACCACTGCGCGTCGTGGCCCCACTCCTCGATCGGCCGGAAGTCGTCGAGACACATCTCCGAGATCACGAGCGCCCGGGGATTCTCGGCGTGGACCCGCTCGGCCAGCTCGGCGAGAACGTGCTGCGGCGAGTCGTCGAAGACCGCGTGCACCGCGTCGAGGCGCAGGCCGTCGACGTGGTAGTCGCGCACCCACAGGCACGCGTTCTGGATCGCCCACTCGCGCACGCCTCGCTGCGAGTAGTCGATCGCCTCGCCCCAGAACGTCTCGTGCCGGTCGGTGAAGTAGGGGCCGAAGGCGGCGATCGCCTCCGAGCCAGGGCCGATGTGGTTGTAGACGACGTCGAGGATCACGCCGAGGCCCGCTGCGTGCGCGGCGTCGACGAGGCGCGTTAGCCCTTCGGGCCCGCCGTAGGCCGGATGCGGCGCGTAGGCGTAGAGCCCGTCGTAGCCCCAGCCCCGTTTGCCCGGGAAGGTCGCGACCGGCATCAGCTCGATGGCCGTCACGCCGAGCTCGCGGAGGCCGTCGAGGTACGGAATCGCGCCGCCGAAGGTGCCTGCCGCGCTGAAGGCGCCGACGTGCAGCTCGTAGATCACGAGCTCGTCGAGTGACAGACCCGGCCAGCCGTCGTCGCGCCACTCGAACGCACCGGTGTCGACAACGCGCGACGGGCCTCGGACGCCCTCGGGCTGGAAGCGCGAGCACGGGTCGGGCCACTCGTCGCCGTCGAGGGCGTAGCGGTAGTCGGTGCCCGCCGGCAGGTCGAGCTCCGCCTCCCAGACGCCGCCTTCGCCCCGCTCCAGCTCGCGGCCGAGGACGCTCACGCTCCCCGCGTTCGGGGCCCAGACGCGAAAGGCCGTGCCGCCCGCAGTCGGCACCGCCCCGAGCAGCGGCATCGTCTCCACGGTCACTCGGGCACCAGCCACACGACCGCGAGCGGCGGCACGCGCAGCTCGGCCGACTGGGGCTGGTCGTGCCAGGCCGGCCCAGATGCCTCGATCCCACCGAGGTTGCCGACGTCGGAGCCGCCGTAGAAGGTCGAGTCCGTGTTCAGCAGCTCGCGCCAGCGGCCGGGTCGCGGCAGGCCGAGGCGATAGCCCTCGCGCGGCACCGGCGAGAGGTTGCACACGCACACAACCGGCCGCCCTTTCCGAGCAGGCAGGCGCGCGAACGCGAGCACATTCGCGTCGGCGTCGTTCGGCTCCAGCCACATGAACCCCGCCGGCTCGAAGTCGACCTCGTAGAGCGCCGGCTCCTCGCGATAGAGCCGGTTCAGGTCGCGGACGAGCGCCTGCACGCCGGAATGGCCGGGCTGCTCGAGCAGGTGCCAGTCGAGGCTCTCGTCGTGCCGCCACTCCCGCTCCTGGGCGAGCTCACCGCCCATGAAGAGCAGCTTCTTGCCCGGGTGCGCCCACATGTAGGCGTAGAGCGACCGCAGGTTGGCGAGCTGCTGCCAGCGGTCGCCAGGCATCTTCGAGAGCAGCGAGCGCTTGCCGTGCACGACCTCGTCATGCGAGAGCGGCAGGACGAAGTTCTCCGAGAACGCGTACATGAGGCTGAACGTCAGCTGGTGATGATGGAAGCGGCGGTGCACCGGCTCGCGCTGGAAGTAGTCCAGCGTGTCGTGCATCCAGCCCATGTTCCATTTGAAGCCGAAGCCGAGCCCACCGAGATAGGTCGGCAGCGAGACGCCGGGCCAGGCGGTCGACTCCTCCGCCGCGCTGACCATCCCGGGCTCCTGCTCGTGGACGAGCTCGTTGAAGCGGCGCAGGAACTCGACGGCGTCGAGGTCCTCGTTGCCGCCGAACTGGTTCGGCACCCATTCGCCGGCGTTGCGCGAGTAGTCGAGGTAGAGCATCGAGGCGACCGCGTCGACCCGCAGGCCGTCGACGTGGTACTCGCGCAGCCAGAAGAGCGCGTTGGCGAGTAGGAAGTTGCGCACCTCGGTTCGGCCGAAGTTGAAGACGAGCGTGCCCCAGTCGGGATGCGCGCCGCGCCGCGGGTCGTCGTGTTCGTAGAGCGCGGTGCCGTCGAAGCGCGCGAGCGCCCACTCGTCGCGCGGGAAGTGCGCCGGCACCCAGTCGAGGATCACGCCGAGTCCGCGGCCGTGGAGGCGCTCGACGAACGCGCGCAGGTCGTCCGGCTCGCCGAGGCGCGGCGTCGGCGCGAAGTAGCCGGTCACCTGATAGCCCCACGAGCCGGGGAACGGATGCGCCATCACCGGCAGCAGCTCGACGTGCGTGAAGCCGAGGTCGTTCGCGTAGTCGGCCAGCTCGTCCGCCAGTTCGAGATAGGTGAGCGAGCGGTTGCCGTCTGCCGGGTTGCGCCGCCACGACTCCATGTGCACCTCGTAGATCGAGACCGGCTGCGTCAGCGGGTCGCTCGCGCGGCGCTCCTCGAGCCACTCGTCGTCGCGCCAATCGTGCCGGGAGACGTAGACGCGGGATGCCGTCGCCGGCGGCACCTCCGTCGCTAACGCGTACGGGTCGGCCTTCAGCGGCAGCAACTCGCCGCCCGGGCCCTTCAGCTCGAACTTGTAGCGCTCCCCCTCGGTCAGGCCGGGGACGAACAGCTCCCAGATCCCGGCCTGGCCGAGGCTGCGCATCGGGTTGAGCCGGCCGTCCCAGCCGTTGAAGTCCCCGACCACGCTCGCGGCGCGGGCGTTCGGCGCCCAGACGGCGAACGCGGTGCCAGCGACGCCTTGGGCTTCGCAGGGGTGCGCGCCGAGCCGCTCGTAGATCCGCTCGTGCCGGCCCTCGCCGGCGAGGTGCAGGTCGAGCTCGCCCAGCGTCGGCGCGAACGCGTACGGGTCGCGCAGCGTGAAGGTGTTGCCGTCGGGGTAGCTGACCTCCAGCTCGTAGCTGAGCAGGGCGTCCGCGTCTGGGACGAACCCTTCGAAGAGGCCGGCCGGATGCCGGAGCGCGAGCTCGACCGGCTCGGCGTTCTCGGGCTTCGCGACGACCGCCGCGGCCTCCGGCCGCCACGCGCGCACGACCACCCCGCCGTCGTGCGGGTGCGCCCCGAGCAGGTGGTGCGGATCGGAGAGGCGCCCCTCGACGAGCAGCTCGACCTCGGTCGTGCTCACGGCGGCTCCTCGTCCAAGAGTTGCAGGATCCCGGCCACCGGCACGCGTACCCAGTCGGG
>Ga0134125_10006093_pt1 | contig 13675 bp, 10 predicted proteins | sample KB31751_FD_96464 | JGI IMG/M metagenome (GOLD analysis project Ga0134125, IMG submission 96464) | Terrestrial soil microbial communities with excess Nitrogen fertilizer from Kellogg Biological Station, Michigan, USA - KB3-175-1 | ecosystem: Environmental > Terrestrial > Soil > Unclassified ... | reverse complement strand
TCGCGGTGAAACGCTCGTGCGGCAGGGCACGGATGGCGGCCAGGTCCAGGCTGTCGCGGATCCGGCACAGGAAGCCATTGACCCCGTCGTCGACGAGCGTTCTGCAGCCGGGGCTATTGCCGGCGATCAATGCCTTGCACATGCTTGCGGCTTCCAGCAGGCTGAGGGGCATTCCTTCGCGGTAGGACGGGAGGACGATGCAATCGGCCTTTTCGATATAGGCTGCGACGTCATCGGTGTGTCCCAGCCAGGCGACGACGCCGTCCCGGGACCACTTTTCCAGCAGCCCGCCCGGAACCGCGGCGGGATTGTTGTCGAAGAACCCCAGGACCTGGCAACGGACCGGCACTCCCTGGTCCCTGAGGAGGTGCGCGGCGTTGACGTATTCTTCGATGCCCTTTGACCTGATCATCCTGCCGACAAACAGAAAGGTAACGGGCCGCGTTGCAGCGGGATCATAAGGCGCGGGGAAAAAGGCGGAGGGATCCACCCCTTCGCCCGGCAGTACCGATACCTGCTGCGGTTGCGCGAGCCGCTCCGAGATCAGGAGGTCGCGATCGTCCTCGTTGAGGACCCAGACATCGCTTTGATGACGCCATGCCCTCCGGTACAGGGCGCTTGCCACCCGGCGAAGCCAGCCGTTGGACGAAAAGGTATAACCCAGCCCCGTCACGACGCTGACGGAAGGGATGCGGGCCCGGTGCGCGGCCATGGAGCCGAAGACATTGGCCTTGATCGTATAATGAAAGACGAGCGAGGGCTTGATGGCGCGATAGCGGCTTGTCAGTTCGCGACGAAGCAGGATGTCCTGCAGCGGTGAGATCGATTTGGCTTTATAATGCCTGAGCTCGATGAATGTCAGGCCCGGAATGTTCTCAAATCGTGCGGTATAGGAATCGCGGGGAGCCAACACATAGACCTCGATGCCTTTCTTTATCAACGCCTCGAGCAGGAAAAGCCTGAATTTATATATGCTCCAACTCGTATTCGCTACAAAGGCAATTTTTTGTATCGGGGCCATAGCCAGCAAACCTAGGGATTCAGCCGGACTTCAGCAAAATGTGACACGCAGAGTGGTGGGTGACGGGGGGCGGGGACAATTTGTGGGTTGCGGCGGCGTGAATTGGGCAGGGGTTCGTACTTTTGCGCGAAAGAAGCGCGTGGCTTCCGGGCCGGGAGCCCGACATCAAGACAACAATATGGAAATTACCGCGAAAACTGCCGAAGCGCTGCGACTCACGGCTGAAGAGTTCGAGTCGATCCGGCAGAAACTTGGCCGGACCCCCAATTTTACGGAACTGTGCGCGTTCAGCGCGATGTGGAGCGAGCACTGCAGCTACAAAAATTCGATCAAATGGTTGAAGACCCTTCCGCGGGAAGGGAAGAAGATGCTGGTAAAAGCCGGTGAGGAAAATGCCGGGTTGATGGATATTGGCGGCGGGTACGGTGTCGTGTTCAAGATCGAGTCGCACAACCATCCTTCGGCCATCGAGCCGTTTCAGGGTGCTGCGACAGGGGTCGGCGGCATTCACCGGGACATCTTTACCATGGGTGCGAGGCCGATCGCAGCGCTGAATTCGCTCCGGTTCGGCAAGCTGGAGGAAGGCAAAACGCAACACCTGTTGTCCGGCGTCGTTCATGGGATCGGGCACTACGGGAATTGCTTCGGCGTGCCCACGGTGGGAGGCGAGATCTATTTTGAAGAGTGTTATCATACCAACCCCCTGGTGAACGCGATGAGCGTCGGCATCCTGAAGAACGGGGAAACCATTTCCGCCACCGCGAAAGGAGCGGGAAACCCGGTGATCTTTGTGGGCAGTGCGACCGGGAAGGATGGGATCGGCGGCGCGTCGTTCGCGTCCGCCAATATTACCGGGGAAAGCACGAAGGAGCTTCCGGCGGTGCAGGTAGGCGACCCTTTTCAGGAAAAAAAGCTGCTGGAGGCTTGCCTGGAGGTGATCGGGACGGGCGCGGTCGTCGGAATGCAGGATATGGGCGCCGCCGGCATTATCTGCTCCACCGCGGAAATGAGCGCGAAGGGTGAGGCAGGGATGCGTATCGATCTCGACAAGGTGCCCGCGCGACAGGATAATATGAAGGCCTGGGAGCTTCTGCTGAGTGAAAGCCAGGAGCGCATGCTGATGGTCGTGAAGAAGGGCCGCGAGCGGGAAGTGATCGCCATATTTGAAAAATGGGACCTGCCGGCCTCCGCGATCGGGGAAGTGACGACGGACGGCCTCCTGAAATTCTATATGCATGGAACGCTGGAGGCGGAGATCCCCGCGCACGAGCTGGTGCTGGGGGGCGGCGCCCCGCAATATGACCGGCCCTACCGCGAGCCGGCCTATTTGAAAAAGGTGCGGGCGTTCGATCCCGCGAGGCTGGACGTCCCGCGCGACCTGCGTGCGGTGGCCGGACAATTGATCGCGTTGCCCAATATCGCCTCCAAGAAATGGGTCTCGGTGCAATATGACAGCACCGTGGGCGCGGCCAATACTTCCACGAATCAGCCCAGCGACGCCGCGGTGGTGCTGGCCAAAGGTACCGGCGGGAGAGCATTGGCAATGACGACCGATTGCAATAGCCGCTATGTCTACGCGGACCCGTACGCAGGCGCGATGATCGCGGTGGCTGAAGCGGCCCGCAACATCGTGTGCAGCGGAGGCCAGCCCCTCGGCGTGACCAACTGCCTGAACTTCGGCAATCCCTATGATCCCGAGGTCTATTATCAATTCGTCCACGCCATCAAGGGCATGGGGGATGCGTGCCGCAGGCTGGACACGCCGGTGACGGGTGGCAACGTCAGTTTCTACAACCAGAATCCGAAAGGCGCGGTCTATCCGACGCCAACGATCGGAATGGTCGGGCTCCTGGACAGCGTCGCCGACAAGATGACGCTGGATTTTAAGGAAGCCGGGGATCTGATCTTTTTGCTGGGCGTGCCGCGCGATGACATCAATTCTTCGGAATACCTGCACAAGATCCGGGGCGTCGAATTCAGCCCCGCGCCATATTTCGACATCGAAGAAGAGGTAAAGTTGCAGCAGAAGGTCGCGGCGTTGATCGAACGGCGGCTCATACGGTCGGCGCACGACGTGAGCGAAGGCGGCCTGTGGGTGACCCTGGCCGAATCGGCTTTCCCGGGGGGCCTCGGCTTCGACGTGAAATGTTCCGACGCCGGCATCCGCCCCGATGCCTATTGGTTCGGGGAGGCACAAAGCCGGGTGGTGGTAAGCGTTTCACCGGCGCAGGCGCCCGCATTCAGGGAAATGTTGGCGGGATTTCCGGCTGCGGCGTTGGGTGTCGTCACCGCGGGCGGATTCAAGGTGGATGGAGCCGACTGGGGGAAGGCGGAGGTATGGAAGGAAAGTTACGACGAAGCCATCGGCACGGTGATGGCCGGCCAGGTGGAGGCAGACTAGCGGGCGCTCCCGCGAATTCGCCCGTCATCGACCAAATACGGGACTCTAAATCATGAACAGATATATCATTGTGACCGGCGCGGCCGGCTTTATCGGCAGTGACCTGGTGGGTTTCCTGAACGGCAAGGGATATTCGAACCTGATCCTGGTGGATGAATTCGGGCGGACGGACAAGACGCCCAATCTCGAAGGCAAGCGGTACCGGGAGCAGGTCGAGCGGGAGGTTTTCTTCGACTGGCTGGCAGCGAACAAACCCGATATCGACGCCGTGTACCATATCGGGGCGCGTACCGACACGACGGAGTTCGACTATTCGGTGCATGAGCATCTCAACGTCGAATATTCGAAAAAGGTCTGGAATTATTGTGCTGACAATGCCGTGCCGTTGGTCTATGCTTCATCGGCTGCAACCTACGGGGCCGGGGAGCAAGGCTATGACGACCGGCACGACGTCGTTCCCGCCCTTCGCCCGCTGAACGCGTATGGCATATCGAAGAATGAATTCGATAAGTGGGCGTTGGCGCAGGCCGGGCAGCCGCCCTTCTGGGCAGGTTTGAAATTCTTCAACGTCTATGGCCCGAACGAATACCACAAGGGACGCATGGCCAGCGTGATCTTCCACGCGTTCAACCAGATCCGCAAGGACGGCGAGGTGAAACTGTTCAAATCTCACCGGCCAGACTATAAGGATGGCCGGCAGCTCCGGGATTTCGTGTATGTCAAGGATGTGGTGAAAGTCTGTTTCTGGCTCATGGAACACCGGCCCGCCTCAGGGATATACAATCTCGGAACGGGTACCGCCCGAACCTTCGAGGACCTGGTGAAAGCCACCTTCGGGGGTCTCGATCTGCCGCCAAGGATCCGGTATGTAGACATGCCGGAGGACATCCGGGACAAATACCAATACTTCACGCAGGCGAAGATGGATAAGTTGAGAAAAGCGGGTTACACGTCGCCGTTTTATACCCTCGAGGAAGGCGTCGACGACTATGTCCGTCATTACCTGGCAAAAGGAGCATATTTATGAACAGCAAGATCGCGATCATCGGAGGCGGAAATTTAGGTACGGCGATTGCCGAAGGCCTTATACAGAGCGGCTTTGTCCAGCCCAAGCATATCCTGGTCACGAAGCGGAATATCCGGACGCTGCAGGCGCTGGAAAGGAGCGGGGCGCTGGTCAGCGATAAAAATGAAGAGGCTGTGCGTTACGCCGACCTGGTGATCCTTGCCGTGAAACCTTACCAGGTCAATGACATACTCAGGTCGCTGAAAGACGAGTTCCGCGCCGAGAAACATGTGCTCGTTTCGGTCGTAACCGGCGTAACCATCGACCAGATCGCCGCGCAGCTGGGCACAAGGATACCCGTCGTGCGCGCGATGCCGAACACGGCCATCGCGATCCAGGAGAGCATGACCTGTGTTGCCGCGAGGAACGTGAGCGAGGAGCGCCTGCAATATGTCTTCGATCTTTTCGGACAGCTCGGGAAAACCGTTCGGATCGATGAGAAGCTCATGGACGCCGCCACCGTGCTCGGCGCCTGCGGAACGGCCTTTGCGATGCGATATATCCGCGCCAATATACAGGGCGGGATCGAGATCGGGTTCGATGCGGCTACCGCGAACCTGATAGCGGCCCAAACGGTCAAGGGAGCGGCGGAATTGTTGCTGAAACGCGGGACCCATCCCGAGCAGGAGATCGATAAGGTGACGACGCCCAAGGGGTGCACGATCGCGGGGCTCAACGAGATGGAGCATAAAGGTTTCAGCTCTTCGCTTATCAAGGGGCTGGTGACGAGCTACGAAAAGATCGCTAAAGATTGACACGCGTCAGTTGAACTGTCCGGTATCCATGTCCACCACATACAGGCAGTGTTGCTCAGGGGACCCGTTGAAGACCGAGAGCGGCAGGCTCTGCAGTTCCGCCGCCGGAACGTCGATCCCGTAGAAGAAAAACGAATGTCCGTCCTTTCGCAGCAGGTGCAGCAGGCCGTCCCGCATGATGAACACCTGTTTACCGTCGCAAATTCCCCAGACCGTGTGCGTATAGTAAGAAGATCCATCGTTATTCCGGAGATAGAGGGCAAGGCCGCCGTTCTCGGGCAGTACCTCGAAGTCGCGGATGGACGGAGCATTGTTCCTGAATTCTTCAAAGCCTGCATAGACCCCGCGTTTCAGCCTTCCGCCGTCGAAGATGGGGATGTCGAAGCGTGCTTCATTAAAACGCCGGATATCCTCCCATCCGATCCACCTGGCAGCGGTCGCCCTGCGGGTTACTGCCACAGATGCCTTCTGCGCCAGTTCCCGGAATAAGGCCGCCAGGTCCCGCTCCCAACCGAGATAGGTTGACCGCAAAATGCTATACGCCACGAATCTTGTTTGTTGAAGGGTGTCGAACCGGAGGAGCGGAAGATAGCGGCCGCCGCGGCGCAGATAAATTTCCGCCCGTAGCCGGATATGCGTCGCGGCCGGGGCGTTCTGGCCGTCCATTACGGCTCCGTCCTGGCCCGCGGTGGAGGGATCGGTGTCGGACAGCCACAGATACCGGAGGATAATGACGGCTGTGTCGCTCCCCGCCGGACGGCCGAAATGCCGGTTCAGAAAGCCGGAGATCTCCTCTGCCGCGGAATGCCGGAACTTCAGCTGCCGGTCGAAGGCATGGCTGCGCATCGGGAGATTACCGTGAACGCCGATGCGGGAAGTATCGGGCCGCAGGTCGATCACTTGAAAATGACTGAAGGGACAGTTCACCGGCAGGGGCGGCTGTTCGCGGAAATTATCGAGCTGGATGGCGAATGGCCTTAAAGCGGACAACATTTCCGTCGTACGGGGAACGTTTTGTTGAGCGACGGCGGTAGCCGCCAGGGCCCAAAGGCCTGCCAGAGCGAGTAGATGACGTGTCATAGGTCGGTGCTTGGTTGGTGTTATGGGTTAACGGCATCATGAGGACGTCATGGATCGGGGTGGAGTTTCAAAGGATCGGAGGTGGCCGGCGATTGAAAGCGGAGTTTCAAAGGATCGGGGTCGGAGCTTCTATTTGCGGGTAGTCAGTACATATCGCCGGTGTCCATATCGACATAATAAATACTTCGCTGCCGGTAGTCGCGGCTCCGCCCTTCGGTCAGGGAGTCGCCGGTGGTGGATCTCGTCGCGCCGGCCGGCAGGTAAAATGCCTTGCCTTCCTTCCAGGCAGGGCAAAGGATCCCGTCGCGCATGATAAATATATCCTTTCCGTCACAATAACCCCATGCGTCATGAGAGTAATAAGCGGCGCCGTCTTCACGGATATAGAGCAGCCGCTCGTGATCCAGGGTCTTTATCTCAAAATCCCGGATTGAAGGCGTATTGTTGCGGAATTCCTCGAAGTTGGCGTAGACTCCCCGGGCGGGAGCCGTCTGGTCGATCGGGGCGTCGAATCGATCCGCATTGAACTGGCGGATCTCATCGAGGTCCACCCAACGGCCGTCGTCGTCTTTTTCCGGGGTCAGGCGGGCGGCGCTGTCCGCGAGCCGGTCGATGAGCAAGGACAGGTTGCGCCCCCATTCGACATAAGGGGAAGGCTCGTCGAGGATGCGTTTCTTCCAGGCGGTCTCGAGGGTGTCGAAGCGGAGTACGGGAACGTAGCGGCCGTCCCGTATGGCGTAGATCTCCGCCTTCAACCGGATATGCGTCCGTTCCAGCCGAAGTTCGGGGTGACGGAGGATCTCCGGCCGCGGGACGTGCGCGTCGGACAGCCACAGCGTCCGGAGGACCACCAGGGCCTTGTAAGGGGCAGTCTTGCGGCTGTACCGCCGGTTGAGATAGCCGGCGATCTCGACGGTGGCGGAATGAGCAAAGACGAGTTGCCTGTCGTGGTTCCTGCCGAAATCGGGGACACAGGTGTGGATTCCGATGCGGTTGGAGTCGGGGCGAAGATCGAGGACCTCGAAATGGCTAAAACAGGATGGCGACGTAAGATCGGCGTCGCGGGATGAAACCCCGGGCATGGAATGAAGCCGGATCGTGATGGCCCGGAGCGTCGCCAGTGAACCCGGCGACTGTGCGTTGCCGCCGACCGCCAGCAGGAGCATAAAGGCCATTGAGGTACGGTAGTGCATAGATTCAAAATCGATGACAGGATTACCAAGATAATAAAAAAAGCCGTCCTGTTAAATAATTTTTTTATTATATATATATGTGATTGTTAATTGCTTATAGCTCGCGCGGCGCCGGCGGGAATCGTAAAACCCCTATTCAGGATTAGGAATTTCCACTATTGTCCGCAAAATAATCGGGCCATATCTTGCGTTCTATTATTCCTGATGTAATTTTGCCCGCGAATGGCATTAACCTTATTCGGAGAATTATTTAATCCAATTTACCATGAAGAAAGGAAAAACCCTTACCGCGCTAGTACTCGTACTCGAAATTGCAACCATCTCCGTCCTGCACGCAGTGAAAATCAGCCAATCGGAAAAGACAGCCAGCAAGGAGATTTCGAAGAACAACACCCCTGAGCCCGTCGATTCCAAAGCCCATTCCAGTTTTACGCTTACGGCGTTCCGCTGATCGGGGATGCTGACAGAAAATGATTGAAAAGGTCCGGTATCGGGCCTTTTTCGTTCCTGACTATTTATCAGCTATTTATCCACATAAATAAATGCCTATTTTGCGGCAAGGGAAATTGCCGTAATTTTGTCCGACCTCTTGGAATTTCTTTTTTCTATTTTTTTTCAGCAGGTCATATCAGCGGCCGGGGTCTTTCCCGGATAATCATTTAATTGACCATTACATGGCTAAGTATGTATTTGTTACCGGCGGGGTAACGTCTTCTTTGGGAAAAGGCATTATTGCGGCGTCGCTTGCTAAATTATTGCAGGCGAGAGGGCTGAGGGTTACGATCCAGAAGTTTGATCCCTATATTAATGTCGACCCGGGGACGTTGAATCCGTATGAGCATGGGGAATGCTATGTAACGGAGGATGGAGCGGAGACCGACCTGGACCTGGGACACTACGAGCGGTTCCTGAATATCTATACCTCACAGGCCAATAACGTGACGACGGGCAGGATATATCAAACGGTTATCAACAAAGAGCGCGAGGGCGCCTATTTGGGGAAGACTGTACAGGTGATCCCGCATATTACCGATGAGATAAAGCGGCGGATGTTATTGCTCGGCCAGAGTAACCAATTCGACATCATCATCACAGAACTGGGCGGGACCGTGGGCGACATCGAATCCCTCCCCTTCATCGAGGCCGTCCGGCAGCTGCAGTGGGAGATGCCGGAGGAAGATTGCATCGTTCTGCACCTGACGTTGATACCCTATCTGAAAGCCGCCAAGGAGTTGAAGACGAAGCCTACCCAGCACAGCGTCAAGCTGCTTAGCCAGGAAGGCGTTCACCCGGACGTCATCGTATGCCGCACCGAAGAATCCCTGTCGCCCGAGATCCGGAAAAAGATCGCATTGTTCTGTAACGTCAAGCCGGAAGCGGTGATCGAGGCCGCCGATGCGCCGACGATCTACGAGGTGCCGCTGACCATGATGCGCGAAAAGCTGGACCTGATCTGTCTGAAAAAATTGAATATCACGCACTACCACGAACCGGACCTGCTCAAATGGAAGGAGTTCCTGGACAAATTGAAATACCCGCAAAGCAAGGTCACGATCGGGCTGATCGGGAAATATATCGAATTGCAGGATGCCTATAAATCCATCCTGGAATCTTTTGTCCACGCCGGCGCGATGAACGAATGCAAGGTACAGGTCGTGAATGTTCACAGCGAGTTCATTACAGAGGAGAATGTGGCCGAGAAACTGGGCAACCTGGACGGGTTGCTGGTCGCGCCCGGCTTCGGTCACCGGGGAGTGGAAGGGAAGATCGTGGCGGTAAAATATGCGCGGGAACACCGGTTACCTTTCTTCGGGATCTGTCTGGGCATGCAAATGGCGGTGATCGAGTACGCGAGGCATGTCCTCGGATGGAAGGACGCCAACTCGACCGAAATGGATCTGCATACCGCCCATCCCGTGATCGATCTGATGGAGGAACAGAAGAAAGTAACGGCCAAGGGCGGCACGATGCGTCTGGGAGCTTATCCCTGTTTGCTGAAATCCGGCAGCCTCGCCCACCGGATCTATGAAGGCCGGGAGATCATCAGCGAACGCCACCGGCACCGCTGGGAGTTCAACAACGCCTATCTGCCGCAATTCGAAGAAGCCGGAATGGTTCCCAGCGGCACCAACCCCGAAAGCGGGCTGGTGGAGATTGTGGAGCTGCCATCGCATCCCTTTTTCATTGGGGTTCAATATCATCCGGAACTAAAGAGTACGGTCGAAAGCCCCCAGCCGATCTTCGTCCATTTCATCACGGCCGCAAAGGCGTTCGCGGAAGCAAAGAACGCCATCAAGAACCCCCTTTTGCAAAGTGAAATGAATTGACCGCCCGGTCGGGCGCCCCGCGGGATTAAATCGCCTGTTTCGCCGGAGGGATGGCGATGGACGGGTGCAATAACCTATATTTGCACTTCCTAAAAACCGCCTCCGGCGGTTTGTCCGTTAGGACAGACATCAGCGTGTTTGCCGGAGGCACGCTGATTTTTCTGAAGGCGCTTCTCCGGCGCACTAAAAAAGCTATCATGGGAATGGATCGTAATACGGTTATTGGATTTGTGCTGCTGGGGGTCCTGTTGTTCGTCTATTTATTTACATCCACCAAGGCTACGCATGAGTTGGAGGCCCAGCGCAAGCTGCAGGCGGACAGCGTCGCCCGCGTAAATGCCAAAAAAGACTCCCTTGCGCGCCTTCACGCGAAAGACACCGTGGCGCTGGCAGGGCCGAAACACGATACCGCAACAGGGATCAACAGGGCTTTTGCCGGGACCGAGCATCTCACGACGATCGGGAACGACGTCCTTCGCGTAGTCTTTAGCAATAAGGGCGGGCAGCCCGTGGCCGTGTATCTCAAGCAATACAAGGCGTACGACAGCAATGAGGTTAAACTGATGGCGCCCGGCACGGAGAACCGGTTGATGTACAATATCAGCACCGGTCAAAATGCGACCTCCAATGTCGCCGATCTGTATTTTGACAGCGCGCAGGTGGTCCGGAACGCGGATGGCAGCCAGACCATCAGTTACCGGCTGCCGACCCAGGCCGGCGAGTCACTGGTCCACAGTTTCACCATCCGACCGAAAGACTATCTCGTCGACTGGAATATCGAGATCGGGAATCCCGCCGCGTTATTCTACCAGAATAATTTCATCCTTTCCTGGCGGTCCCAACTGGACAAGACGCAACAGGATGTCAACTACGAGCGCAGGCAGGGGAGTATCGGTTTCTGGCAGGACGGCAAGTTCGACTACATGGTCACCAAGACCGAGCGGGAGCTGGACAAGCCGGTAAAATGGGTTTCCGTGTCGCAGCAGTTCTTCAACATGACGCTTATCGGGAAGGAACCTTTTGCTTCCGGTTCGCTGCACCTGGCCAAGGAGCGCGGGGATTCCGTCACCGATGTGGTCGAGCGGGCGCAGGTCGACCTGCAGACGAAGATCCCATCGCTGGCTTCCACCGCCATACAAATGCAGTTGTATTATGGTCCCAACGATTTCAATATCCTGGATCACCAGGCGGAAGGCATGACGCGGATCATCGACCTGGGCCGGGGGATGTATTCCTTTGTGCGGCCGATCAACGTGTATGTCATCATGCCGGTATTCAACTTTTTCAAGTCGCATATCGCGAGTTACGGGGTCGTCATTTTGTTGCTCACCTTGTTCATCCGGCTCTTTACGTCTCCCCTGGTCTACAGCAGCTATCTGAGCGGCGCCAAGATGAAGGCGTTGCGTCCCGAGATCGAGGCCATGAAAAAGCGTGTAGGGGATGACAAACAGGCGCAGGGAATGGAACAGATGAAGTTGTTCCGGGAGGCGGGAGTCAACCCGCTCGGAGGCTGTATACCAGCGTTATTGCAGATCCCCATCTTCTTCGCGCTGTACAGCTTCTTCAATACCTATATGGGTCTGAGAGGCCGGGGCTTCCTTTGGTCGCACGATCTTTCGTCATACGACAGTATCCTTCACCTGGGTTTCTCCATCCCGCTGTATGGCGATCACGTCAGTCTTTTTGCCTTACTGGCGGTGACGACAAGTTTCCTGATCTCCCTGTACGGCATGAGCATGACGCCCGATCAGAGCAACCCCGCCATGAAATACATGCCGTATGTCATGCCGGTATTCCTGCTGGTCTTTTTCAATCCGTTGCCAAGCGCGCTGACCTGGTATTATACCGTCTCCAACACAGTCACCCTGTCCCTTCAATTGGTGATCCAACGGTATATCATCGACCACGACAAGATATTGGCAAAATTGCAGGAGAAGAGGAAAAAGCCCAAGACCAAATCGAAGTGGCAGGAACGGCTGGAGCAAATGCAGGAAACCCAGAAGCAGGCACAAAAGAAAGCGCCGAACACCAGAAAGTAAAATGCGACCGTATCGGCATTATATTGCTGCCGGGATATTGAGCTGGGGCCTGCTGGTCCCGGCCGGGGTGGACGCGCAAAAAAGCGTTTCGGAGCTGACGCTGGTATATGAGTACAGCGCACGGCTGCCGGGAGACAGCGCCGTTGCGGCAGGAGGCGGCTCCGGTTCCTCAAAGAAAGGGGCGGACAGTGCGGAAATAGCTGTACATACCGTATATATCAAGGGAAATAAGAGCCGGTCCGAAATGTCGAGCCCGTTATTTTCATCGGCTGCGATCTATGATGGCAATACCGGGTCGGGCGTGATCCTGCGGGAAGTGAACGGTCAGAAACTATTGATCCGCATGAGCCCCGATAATTGGGCGGAGCGGAACCGCATGTATGAAGGGCTGGTTTTCAGGAACACCAACGAGACAAAGGAGATCGCCGGCTATAAATGCATCAAGGCCATCGGGCAGGCCCGGTCAGGGATGGTCATCACGGTGTTTTATACGCGGGATATCGTTCCGGAGAACCGCACTTACGACCCTGCCTTCCGTAACCTGGAGGGGCTGCCGCTGGAATATGAACTGACCAGCGGAAATACGCGCATCCGCTATCGGATAGCAAGGATCAACCTGAATCCGGTCCCGGGATCGAAATTCGATGTCCCCAGTACCGGGTATCGCGAAATGCGCTACGAAGACAGCAGAAAAGTGAATTGAAAGGCCGGAGAATTTATGTAAATGGCCAGGGCGATCAATGCATGTCGATCCGAAGGTCCAGCAGGCTAAGATTGCTGCCGGAGGTGTTCCGCATCGTGATATTGCTGACCTTGTAAGTGTGCGGCATAATATAGGTCGTATTACCGTGCTGGTAAGTGATCAGCGTATGAAAGGAAACATAGTCCCGGGTCTTTTCGGTACCTGTCAGCATGCTACCGGTATAGGCAGGACCAGCCTTAAGAGTAAAACCATTAACAGTCCGGATGGGAACAAAATTCGTTTTGAGGGGAACGTTCGCCTTTTTCGTGTCCCCGCCGCCGCCTTTGCTGGCCCAGGCGAGCCCCACGATCGCCACCAGGGAAACGCTGATCAATAGTTTCCTCATCAATTTCTGCAGTCCTATGATACTCACATCTAACATTCTATAACAAAGTTAGGAAAATAATTTGGGTAATTTTTAACCGTTCGTCACTAATTTTAATAAACCATTAACTATTTGATAACTAATATCTTATATTTTCAGGTCCCGGCGATCGCGGTACAGCGTGCCGCCTCCTGTGTGTATACGGGCAAATAGCAGGCCAGGTTGCCGGAGGCGGCGGTTATTTTGCCTCAGGGGGGCAGCCGGTGTAGCCGGGTCGAATTTTTCGGAGAAAAAGTTGAAATGGCGTAACTTACAACAACCTTTAACACATGCAAGAAAATCCATACCACCAGGACCGCGAGGAAATGAAAGAATTGTTGAAGCAGTACCAGGATCTGAAGAGTGGCAAGCAGCGAACTTTTTTGGAGGAAGAGGCATTTGAAAGGATTATCGACTATTTTGACGATACGGAAGATCTGACGCAGGCGGTGGAGGCGGTGGAGATGGGGATCGGCCAATATCCGTATTCGTCCGCGCTTCTGGTCAAGAAGGCCGACCTGCTGATCGCCACGCGGCGTTACGAGGAAGCCCTGGCCATCCTGGAGCAGGCGGAATTACTCGACAGCTCGGATATCAACCTTTATATATTGAAAACCGATGCCTACCTGGCGCTGGATCAGCCGCAAAAAGCGGCGACCCTGCTGGAAAGCGCATTGTTGCATTTCG
>Ga0134125_10006092_pt1 | contig 13676 bp, 16 predicted proteins | sample KB31751_FD_96464 | JGI IMG/M metagenome (GOLD analysis project Ga0134125, IMG submission 96464) | Terrestrial soil microbial communities with excess Nitrogen fertilizer from Kellogg Biological Station, Michigan, USA - KB3-175-1 | ecosystem: Environmental > Terrestrial > Soil > Unclassified ... | reverse complement strand
ACGCCGGCATGAGATCCATCGAGATGATAAATATTTGCCCCATTGATCCAGGCTATCACTCCGCCATCACGTCCGAAGATTGGATTCATACCCTCTCCTTCTTGCCAATGACCGCCCGCAACCACTCTTGATCAGACCTACTCAGTACACCTCGGATAAACCGATCCCCAATTTAACAAAGCATTGTCACTTAGCGGATTGTACCGTGAAATTTGAAAATGCGCCACCTGGTGAAGCGCGTAGAATTTAGTGAGGAAAAATCGACGACTACGCCGCGACGACCAAATCCCAGCACTCGTTGGCGTGCTTGAGAAGGTCCGTCTCGGTCTGCGCGCGGCGCACGAAGTCCTGCACTTCCTTGGACTTCCACGCGGCGCCGACCTTCGGCCAGGCCGAGGCGAGGGATTCCGTCTTGAGGTCGGCCACGGCGAACGGCAGAGCGTTGAGCAGCTTGGCGCGCCCGTTGGGCACCACCAGCACCATCGACTGCGGACTCTCGGCGCGGGTCTTCATCTCCTGCTGAATCCCCCACGGATACACCGCCAGCCGCGGCCCCTTGAGCGCGGCCGCCGCCGCCTTGAGCCCCATCACCGCCTCGGCCCAATCCTCGTCCGAGCAAGCGAGAGTGTCCCACGCGTGCGCCGCGCGGCCCAGGCGCATCATCGGCCCGGTCACGAACGTGCGCACGCCGGCCTTCGTCGCCTGCTCGTAAATGGCGACCGCGTCCTGAACGTTGATCCGAGTCGGAATGAACACCAGCTCCGGCTCCAGGCCTCGCTTCGCGAGGCGCTCAAGAGCTTCCCAGGCCGGCTTGTAGCCCGAGCCCGGGCGCAGCTTCTCGTGAACAGCCTGAGTGGCCCCGTCGATCGAGATCTGCACGCAGGCGATGTTCATCGCCTTGAGCCGGTCGCAGGCCGCGTCGTCGAGGTCGAGCCCGTTGGTCTCGATCTTGATTTCCACCTTACCAGCGGTGAGAGTCTCGAAGATCTCCCACACCCACGGCGAGGACATCGGCTCCCCGCCCCCGAACGCCACGTACGCGATGCCATTTTGGACGATTTGGCGCGTCAGCGCCAAAGCCTGCTCCCGGTTCATCTCGTCCTTCCAGATGAACTCCTTGCCGGACTCCTCACAGCAATGCAGGCACCTTCCCGTGCAGTTGTTCGTCAACTGCCAAGCAAGAAAGAGGGGGGCGTGGTAGTCGCCCACCGCCGCCCCCCTCCGGTCCGTCACGTGAACCGAATGTACGGCTGAGCCATCACGCGCTCGGAAACTTCCTCGAGAGAGGGAGTCTCCCAAGCGAGCTTGGGCTGAGCCTTAACGTCGGTCACGGTCTTCTGGTCGTTCATGTGTCACTCCATTCTGCCGGTCAGACCACAACCGGCAAATCGCTGTGCAAAGAATCCAAAGAGACCCACTGATTAGCCTTCGCCGAGAACGCCGGGTCCGCGGCGAGATGCGCGAGGCCGTTCTTGATCCGCGGATCGCTCCACGCCGAGCGATAAGCGTCCCACGCCTCGAGAAACGTATGCTTCGACAAATCGGAACAGATGTACGGAAGAGGCGCCGTTACTTTTACACGCCCGTCCGGCAGGATGAGGAGCGTCCCGGAGGGCTCCAACTGCCGCCCCTTGAGCTCTTCGTTCATGGAGAAGGGCCGGAAGCACAGCTCCATCTTCCCCGCCAACTCGAGCTCCTTGCGCTCCAACAGAGAAAGGAAAACTTTATATTGCTCCTTCGACGGCTCCAGCTTGTCCCACAGCTTCGCCGCCGTGCCCAGGCGCATCAGCTCGCCCGTGTTGAAGCGGAAGGCGCCCAGCTCCAGCGCCAAAGCGATCACCGCCTCGGCCTCGTGGATGTTGAGCTTGGACGGCGCGAACGTGATCTCGAGAGGAAGCCCCGCCGCCTTCACCGCCCGGCACGTCGCCAGCACCTTGGAGAGCTCGCCCCCCACCCGCTGCTTCGCGAACGTTTCCTGCGTGGCCCCGTCGATCGAAATCTGGATGGAGCGGATCGCGAGTCCAGCGACCGAGGAGACGTCGAACGCCCGCCCGTTGCTCTCGATTTTGAGGAGCACGCCCCCGTCCGAGAGCGTCTTGCACACTTCCGCGAAGTGCGGCACCAAGGTCGGCTCCCCGCCCACGATCATCGCGTAAGGCACGCCCGCCGCCACGATCTCACGGCAAAGGGAAAGCGCCCGCTCGCGCGAGAGCTCGTGCGGCAGGGCCTTCCCCGGCGCCGAGTCCGTGCAGCAGTGGAGGCACGCCAGGTTGCAGTCCCGCGTCAGCTGCCAGGTGACCATCGTCGGAGCGGCGAAAGAGTCGATTCTCATGTCAGGCTCCGAACGCCACCGCCAAGGCGAAAACGGCCGTCGTCAGAGCGTAGCACTGCACGATGCGCATGACCGCCGGAACGAAGAGGCGCGGGGTATCCCACGTGTCCTTGCCGGCCTTGAGGCTCATGTACCAGAGAGGGATGCCCGCCGCGGCGGCTAATACACTCGCCCTCGGAAAAATCCCCGTGACGGCCCCCGCCACGGCGACCAACAGTCCCAACCCGGAAAGCGCCAGGTAGAGATATCTTCCGTTTTTCCGTCCCAGGCGAACGACCAAATTCTTCTTCCCGACGAGCCGGTCCTGATGAAAGTCAGGAATATTGTTCACCGTGGCCAACGACATGATGAGCAATCCCGGCACGAGGGACGCGAGAAGCGCTCCCCAAGAAAACAGATGGGTATGGAGCTGAACCGAGCCCAAAACCATCCACGGACCGTACGAGAGCCCGATCACGGTCTCCCCCAACCCGCGATACACCCAGCGCACCGGCGGACCCACGTACCAGACCGCCGCGGCGCCGCCCAGAAGCGTGTACAGGACGACCGGCCAGCCGCCCTCCCACGCCAGATAGAACCCGATCGCGGCCGCCAGCGCGAACGCGGTCACGCCCAGCGAGAACATCCACTCCGGGATGTATTCCTCGGCGTCGGGGTTGAACACCCGATCGGTCCCCATCTTCGCGTCGAAGTACTCGTTGAAGCTCTCCACTCCCACGACCGAGAGGAAGATTCCGAGCAACCCGACCCAGAACACGCCCGGCCGGAACGTCTTCTCGACCCCATACGCCCAACCCGCGCCCAGAAGATAAGGGAGCAGCCCCGCGTACAAGAAGAAGCGGTAGCGCACGACCGAGGCGACCTTCATGACGAAGGTCTGCTCGGCCGGCGCGTGGGGCGCGGAGAAGACGTCGGTCATTTCGTGCCGACCTCCTCCCACTGATGCAGCCGGGAGACGATGGTCGGGTCTTCGGCCAGTCGCTCGATGAAGGCGCCGACGCGCGGGCTCTGCCACGCCGTCTGGAATTGTTTCCAAACCTGTCCCAAGGTATCGGTCTTCAAATCTCCGCACGTGAACGGCAGAGCGTTGATCAGCTTCACCTTGCCGTTGGGCAGGATGATGAACAGCGCCGCCGGGTTCTCCAAACGATAGCGGAGCTCATCGAGCAGCCCCATTTCGTGGAAGTACACCCGCATGCGGCCCTTGTACTCCTCGGTCTTCTCCTTGAGCGTCGCGAAGAATTGAGGATAATCCGCTTCGTCGGGAGCCGTGATGCCCCACGTGCGGACGGCGTTCCCGGTGAACATCAATTTCCCGGTGTAGAAAGAATAAGCGCCGATCTGGTGCGCGAGATCCACCGCCGCGCCGATCTCCTTGATGTTGAACTTGGCGGGCACGAAGTTGATCTCGATGGGAACCCCGGCTTCCCGGAGATTCTTGATACCGTTCAGAGCCTCCTCGAAGCGCCCGTGCACGCGCATCTTGTTGAAGGACGCGGTGCTCGCGCCGTCGAGCGAGACCTGAACGGCTTTCACGCCGAGGTCCTTGAAGCGCTTGCAGTTCTCAGGCGTGAGATAGTGACCATTCGTCTCGATCTTGAGCCCGACGCCGCCCTTCGTGATTCGCTCCACCATCCCGAAGAAATCGGGACGGACCATCGGCTCGCCGCCGGAAAACGACACGTAAGGCACTTCGCTCTTAACGAGTTGATCGATGATGTGATAGGCCTGCTCGGTCGTCAGCTCGTCCTTGAAGGCCTTGCCCGGGCCCGACTCCTCGATGCAGTGCAGGCAGGCGAGGTTGCACTCGTTGGTGATCTGCCAGGCCACGTACAGCGGCGCGGCGAGATCGGAAGTGCCCGTCTGGTCCGGCGCGGCGGCGGTCTCGGTGGTCATGATGCTGGTGCCTCGATGGATTTATTCGACGACGAGTCCCTTCTCCTTGAGCTGGGCGAGGAAAGCGGAAGCCTCCTGCGCCATCTTGCCCGTCGGGTCCTCGAACTTCTCGGAGAGCTTGGCGACGAGATTGGACGCCTCGGCGCCCGCGATGACCTCGCGCACGACGGCCGCGCCGGTCGGGGACAGCGTGTAGACCTTCTCGGAGCGCGTCTCGAACAGCACCGCGCCGAACTTCTCCTCACGGAACTTCACGAATGGAGCGAGCTTCATGATTCCCTCTCTATGGGCGACGAGGCAGGAGTTGCTGTCCCACGTCTCGCGCGCCGCGATCTCTTCCATCTCCCGGCGCACCTTGCGCCGGCTCGCCTCGTCGGCGGGATCGGCCTGCTCGGCCTCCGCCTCCGTGACGACGAAATCCCCGCTCTTCCACGCCTTGCGGAGCAGGGCTTCGTACGACATATCAGAACTCCCTCTTGGCCATGATCTCGACGAAAAAGCCCAGCTCGGCCGCCTCGGCGCGGCAGGGCAGCTTCTTGATCATGGAGAGCATCGAGTCGACCAGTTCGCGGCCGGTCTTGCGCGTGCGCGCGATGTGGCCCCGGTCGTTGAGGAACTTGGCGATCTTGGCCTTGGCGGCTTCGGCGTCGCCGGGCGCGGATTCCCAGAGCTTGAGGAATTCGTCGCGCGAAGCCTTGTCCTGCAAGGCGTAGATGCATGGCAAAGTGAGCTTGCGGTTGACCAGGTCGGCGGCCGAGTCCTTGCCGGAGACGCGCTCGTCGAGCGTGTAGTCGTGGATGTCGTCCACGATCTGCAGGAGGATGCCCGCGGCGCAGGCCAGGCGCGGCGGATCGGCCTGCTCGTGCGGGAAGGGGCTCAGCTCGGAGAGCACCGCGCCCGCCCACTCGAACAGCGCGCCGGTCTTGCGGGAGGCCACGCCCATATAGGCCTTCTCGTCGATCTCGAGCGAGCCCTTGAGGAACTCTTCCTGAAGCTCGCCCACCGTCATCTCGCGCACCGTCGTGACGAGCAGGCGGGGCGCGTTGGGCGAGATGTCGATGGCCTCTTCGAGACCCTGGGAGAAGGCCAGGTCGCCGAGCAGGAGGCCGGTGGTCGTGCCGAAAATCTTGTTCGGCGTCGGATGGCCCCGCCGCAGGTCCGCTTCATCGACGCAGTCGTCGTGGAGGAGGCTGGCGTTGTGGACCAGCTCCATGGCGCGGGAGACGCCTTCGGCCTTTTCCACGTCCACGCCCAAGGCGCCGGCCAAGAGCAAAGCGAAGCGCGAGCGCAGCATCTTGCCGGGGCGGGAGATGTGGGCCGCGAGCTCCTGGCCCACCCGGCCCTCGATGCGCCGCGCGCGGGACTCGAGCCCGGTACGAACCCGGGCCAGCGAATCCTCGACTTTCAACAGCGAAATCGGCATGGGGGCCATGATTATACCCTACTCAGCCCATCGCCTTCATGAGCATAAGGACCTTGCGCATGACGGCGTTCTTCTCTTGTTGAGCAAGCTTGCCCAGAACAAAATCGAGGGTTTTCACGAGCTCCAGGAGCTCCTTGAGCCGCTTGCGGAAGGCCGCGGCCTCGCGGCCGTCCCCCGCCTCGCGCAGGCACTCCTGCAAAGTCTCGATGACCGGCTCGATCTCCCGCTTCTTGCGCTCCCGGGCGATCCGGCAGCACATGTGCCAGACGTCCTTCTCGCTCTGGAAGTACTCCCGGCGCTCGCTGCCCACCGAGACCTTCCGCACCAGCCCCCAGTCCGCCAGCGCGCGCAGGTTCATGTTGGCGTTGCCCCGGGAGATCGAGAGCGTCGCCATGATCTCGTCCGTGGACAGGGCCGCCTCGGAGGCCATCAGGTGCGCGTGGATGCGCGCCATGGTCTTGTTGATGCCCCAGTTCGAGGCCATGTCGCCCCAGGCGGCAACGAAGCGCTCGCGGGACGCCTTCAGGCCGGCGGAGTCGGGGTGTTTCATGAACTTTCAGTATTTCCTGAAAGTATGATACACCCACGGAGCGGCCTTGTCAATAGACGGGGCGTATAGCTACTGCGTCCGGACGCAGTAGCGCACGGTCAGATGATGCCTAACTCGCGCCCGACCTTCCCGAACTTCTCCAATGAAAAGTCCAAATCGGCAGGGGTATGGCCCGAACTCACGATCGTGCGCAGACGGTCCTTGCCGCGCGCCACGATCGGGAAGCAGATGGAGAGCGCGAACACCCCCTCCTCGAACAGGCGGGCGGAGAAGGCCTGGGCCTTCTTGGTATCGCCGACCAGGATGGGCGTGATCGGGGTTTCCGACGCGCCCGTGTCGAAGCCGAGCTTCTTCAAGCCTTCCTTGAGATGGCGCGCGTTCGACCACAGCTTCTCGATGCGCTCGGGCTCCTGGAGCATCACGTCCACGGCGGCCGAGCAGGTCGCCACGACCGACGGGGGCATGGAGGACGAGAACATGAACGGGCGCGCGACCGACGTGAGGTAGGAAATGAGCCGCTTCTCCCCCGCCACGTAGCCGCCGACCGAGCCCACGGCCTTGGACAAGGTGCCGATCTGGATCTGCGTGCGGTCGCTCAGGCCGAAGTGGGACGGCGTGCCGCGTCCGTTCTTGCCCATCACGCCCGAGGCGTGCGCGTCGTCGACCATGACGAAGGCGCCGTGCTTGTCGGCCAGGTCCTGGATCTCGGGCAGCGGGGCCACGTCGCCGTCCATGGAGAACACCCCGTCGGTCACGATCATCTTGCGCCGCGCCGACTTGGCCTCCGGGGACTCGAGGATGGCCTTGAGCGCCTTCATGTCCTTGTGCGGGTAGATCTTGCGCACGGCCTTGGAGAGGCGGCCGCCGTCGATGATGGAGGCGTGGTTGAGCTCGTCGGAGATCAGCAGGTCCTTGTCCGAGCTCATCAGGCTCTGGCAGCAGGCCACGTTGACCGTGAAGCCGGACTGGAACGTCAGCGCCGCCTCGGTGCCCTTGAACTTGGCCAGCTTCTGCTCGAGCGCGAGGTGGATGTCCATCGTGCCGATGATCGGGCGGACCGCCGCGGTCCCCACGCCGTTCGTATCGATGGCCGCCTTGGCCGCGGCCTTGAGCTTCGGGTGCTCGGTCAGGTCGAGATAGTTGTTGGAGGTCAGGTTGACGACTTTCTTGCCGTCGACGACCGAGACCGGCGCCTGCATCCCGCTCACCACGCGCAAAGTCACGAAGCGTCCTTCCGCCTTGAGCGACGAAATCTCTTCGTCCAGGAAATCCATGATCATGGCCGCATTATAGCTAGAATGGGACCGTGACCTCGCGCCGCGCCGACGCGCTGACGCTCCCGCTCCTCGCCCTCGCGATCGCCGCCGTCGCGGCCCATCTCGCGCGCCTGCCCGCGCTGACCAGCGACGAGGCCTGGCTCGGCCTGTACGCCCTGCGCTCCCGCGGCCTGCCCTCGCCGCATGAGATGAACACGTATACCGGCCCGCTCTACGGCCTGTTCGTGTCCTGGGTGTTCGCCTGGCGCGGCGTCAGCGTCGAGTCCCTGCGCCTGTTCGGGGCCGTCGCCAACTGCGCCGCGTTCGCCGTCGTCGTCGCCGGCCTGCGCCGCCGCGTGAGCGCCGAGGCCGCCGCCTGGGGCGCGGCCCTGCTGGCGGGCTCGGCCTACCTGCTCCTCAAGTCGCGCCTGGCCTGGGAGTGCTACGCCGTCCAGCCCCTCCTGCTCGCGATCACGCTGTCCTTGGTCGACGAGCCCGTGAACCTCGTCCGCGCGCTGCTCTTCGCCGCCGTGACCATGGTCGGCGTCCAGAACCACTTCATCTATCTCTCGATCCCGGTCTCCCTGAGCGTGCTGTACGGCGCGCGCGCCGCCTGGCTGGACGAGGAAAGCGCGCGGCCCTGGCTGCGGCTCTCGCTGGCCGCGCTCGTCGCCGGCGCGGCGGTCTTCGTCGTGAAGCCGCGCCTCACGGACGCGTCCTGGCCCTCCCAGAGGATCTGGGCCATCCCGCTGTTCTGGGCGCTGATTCCGGCCGCGGCGGCCGCCGGACTCTTCGGCGAGTGGGACGGCCCGTTCGTCGCCGCCCTCGCCCGCCCCGCCGTTCGGCGCTGGTGCGGGCGCGGCCTCGCGCTCGGCCTGCTGGCGTTCCTGATCTGGCACGCGCGGCCCCTGTGGCAGGTGTTCGCCGAGGTCGTGGTGTGGAAGCGGATCTTCTCCTGGGACGCCCCGTGGTGGCTGGCCGTCCCGCTCGACGCCTGGGCCGCCTTCCTGCTCGCCCTCATGGTCTGGACCGGCGTCCGGGCGTGGTCGGGTCATGAAACGATGACCCCTCATGAGCGTACCCTCGCGCTGTGGCCCGCGGCCTACGCCGCGATCTTCATCCTGTTCCGCAACACCTCGTCCCTGCGCTACTACCTGCCCGTCTACGTGCTGTGCGTCGCCGCCGTTCCCTCGGCGCTGGCGCGGATGGCGCGCTCCGACCAGCGGGGCGCCGCCCTGTTCGCGCTGATCGCGGTCGCCTCGACCCAGGGCCTCTTCTGGCGCGAGCTCGCGAATCCCGGCGACCGCAAGCCGCTGTTCTTCAAGATCGGCTGGCACACGGAGAACTCGAAGGACTTCGCGCGCAAGGAGGCGCTATTCTCCGCCTTCGACGCGTCGGGCGCGTGCGGCATCGCGCATCAGGAGCGCAGCTTCACCGCGATCCCGCTCCAGTTCCACCGCGCGATCACGGGCCCGCATCCCTGCGACGCGGCCGAGGCCTTCGACGCCGAGCAGTGCCCGGAGTGCCCGGCTCCGCCGTACTACCGCTGGGAAACGGTCAGCGTCCCAGCGTCGAAATAGAAGGGCGGCCCTCCGCCGGCAGGAGCTGCCAGCCGTCCGAGACGTCGAAGGAAGCCGCCGCCTCCCGGCGGCTTTGAACCGCCAGGTTCAGAACGAGGCCGAATCGCTCCTTGAGATGCTGTTCCAATATCCGCGCCGCCTCCATCAGGGGCCGGCGCTTGCCCGCCTCGCACACCGCGACGAGCTCGAGCGCGGCTCCCGCGGCGAGTTTGCCGTTCGCCGCGTCGCCGACGATCACGACGGAATCGGCCTTGCCCTTGAGGCCCGCCTTGATCGCGGCGGCGATCTCCTGCGCGTGGCGCTTTTCCGCCTTGAACAAGCCGAGCAGGGCCTCGCCGACGCAGTGCCGGCGCTCGAGGCGCCAGACCGACTTGGGTCCCCAATCCTGACGCCTGACGACGCCGAGCTTCTCCAGCGCGGCCAGCGCTTCCGCGGCGGCCTGATGATTGATCCCGGCGAGCCGCGCGATCTCCCGGCCGCCCCAGTCGCCGTCATCGCCGTGAAGGACGCGCAGGACCGCCACGCGGCTTCCGTTGCTCAGGGCGGCGTCGAGCGGACGCGCCAAATGTCCTTTCAGGTAGATCATGAAGGCATCCTATCAAAACGTGTCTGGAAAAATAGACGCGTTTCGAGGACCGCCTGTTTTCGCCGGCGCCCGCGGGACGCTTAGGGCACGAACACGACTTTGCCGCACTTCTTGTCGGCGGAGGTCATCGCGGCGAAGCCCGCCTCGTAGTCCTTGAGCGGGAACGTGTGGGTGACGACGGGTTTTAAGTCGACTGCTCCGGAACGGAGCAGTCGGTCGGCCTTGTACCAGGTCTCGAAGATCTCGCGGCCGACGATGCCGTGCACGCGCACGCCCTTGAAGATCAGGTCGTTGGCCCAGTCGAGCTCGATCTTCTTCGACGGGATGCCGAAGGCGGTGATGCGGCCGCCGCTGCGCACGTACTTGAAGGCCGCGGTGATCGCCGGCTGGGCGCCCGACATCTCGCAGACGACGTCGAAGCCGTCCTTGACCTTGCCGGCCTTGAGCGCGTCCTCTTCCGGAGAGACGACCGTCGTGGCGCCCATACGCAGGGCCAGCTCGGCGCGGTACTTGGAGCCCTCGACGGCGACGATGCGGTCGGCGCCGCTGGCCTTGGCCACCGCGATGCAGAACAGCCCCTGCGGGCCGCAGCCCATGACGAGCACGGACTTGGCGGCGACGGGCTCGACGAGCACGGAGTACACCGCGTTGCCGAAGGGCTCGAACAAGGAGCCCATGTCCTTCAAGGTGTCGTCGGAGTGCTTCCACGCGCAGCGCGCGGGGACCGCGGCGTACTCGCCGAAGCCGCCGGGGCCGTCGATGCCGATGATCTTCATCTCGCGGCACACGTGGCGCTGGCCGTTCTGGCACTGGTAGCACAGGCCGCAGAAGATGTGGCTCTCGACGGAAACGAAGTCGCCTTTCTTGAAGTCGCGGGCGTTGGCGCCGATCTCGACGACGGTGCCGCAGAACTCGTGGCCGAAGGTGCTCGGGGTCTTGAAGCGCTCGGGCGCCCACGAGTACCAGTTGTAGATCGGCATGTCCGAGCCGCAGATGGACGCGCGGTGGACCTTGATCAGGACCTCGTCCGGCTTGACCTTGAGGTCGGCGACGGGCTGGAACGCGGCGCCGGGGCCGGGCTCTTTCTTGAAAAGGGCGTTCATTCGAAGAAATTCCTCGCGACGAAGATCAGGTTCTCCTTGCGCTCGCGGATGCGCCGGTAGAAGTACGGGAACCAGTGCGTGCCGTAGGGCACGTAGATGCGGACCACGTGGCCGTTCGCGCGCAGCTCGGCCCAGCGCTTGGCGCGCAGGCCGTACAGCATCTGGAGCTCGTAATCGGTCTTGACCAGGCCGGCGGCGTCGAAGGACTTGAGCGCCGCCTCGATGCGCGCGTCGTCGTGCGTGGCGATCGCGGGGATCGGGGCCTTGGCGAGGATGGCCGCGCACTTGTCGTAGTTCGCGTTGACCTCCTCCTTCGTCGGGAAGGCCACGTCCGCGGCCTCCTTGTAGGCGCCCTTGCACAGGCGCACCCGGACCTTGCGCGCGGCGGCGTCCTTGCAGTCCTGCTCGGTGCGGCGCAGGTAGGCCTGCAGGACGATGCCCACGTTCGGGTATTTGTCGTGGAGGCCGTAGAAGATGTCGAGCGTCTTCTGCGTGAACTTCGAGCTCTCCATGTCGATGCGCACGAAATTCTTGTGCTTCGCCGCTTCCTCGAGGATCTGGATCAGGCTTTCGCGCGCGAGGCCGTCGTCGAAGCCCATGCCGAGCTGGGTCAGCTTGAGGGAGATGTTGGCGTCCACGCCGGAGGCGGCGATGCGCTTGAGCATCACCAGGTTCTCGTCGCGCGCGGCGAGCGCGTGCTCTCGGTCGTGGCTGTCCTCGCCGAGGTTGTCGAGGGTCGCCTTGATGCCCGTCTCGTTGAGGACGCGGACGGCCTCGATCGCGTCGTCGATCGCGTCTCCGGCCACGAAGCGCTTCGCCAGGAAAGTGAGAGCTCTCATCGGCGCGATTCTAACATTCTTGAGCCGATGTCAGCATTCCGATTGCGTATCCATTCATTCGACTTGCTCCGGAGCAAGTCGATCGACGGCTAGTGCGTCTTCGGGTCGATCAGGCTCAGCGCGCGCGGGCTGTGGCGGACCTCGCAGCGCTCGATGAACTCGAGGACGCCGGCCTTCAGCTCGCCGAAGCGCGGGTTGGTGCTCGAGCGAGTCACCGCGTTGTGCGCGATCTTCTCGTTCGACCCGTAGAGGGTCATGTCCCATTCCGCGCCCTTGGGCAGCGCGCCGCTGAAGTCGACGACGGCGGTCGGACTGACCGTCGCGTCCGCCGCGGACTCCACGATGTACACGCCGTGCCCCTTCAGGCCGGCGTTGATGTCGTTGATGTGCGAGTAGTTGTCCTCGATCTGCGTCATCAGCTGGCAGACGCCGTTGAGCGCCCCCTTCTTGTACCCGCACGTGTTGTCCTCGACCGTCTTGTCGTCGCCCCAAGCCCAGGGCGTGCCTTTCACCGACGTTCCCACGGCGCACATCCCCTTGACGCCGATCGCCGTCCAGAACGGCAGATCGATCGCCGGCGAGAACAGGTACACGTCGCCGAGGTTCCACTTCGGCCCATTGGGCTGCTGGCGGCGGTAGACCGCGTTCAGGATCAGCGCGCCGCCCGTGGAGAAGCCCGCCACCGAGACCTCGTTCCCCAGGATCGACGCCGTGTTGATGCCGAAGTTGACGTCGTCCTGCCACTGGGCCAAGGTCGCCTTCTGCAGGTCCTCGGGAGCGGTCCCGTGCCCCCGGAGGCGCACGCCGACGACGTTGTAGCCGCGGTCGTAGAAGACCTGCGCCAGCTCCCTCATGTAGCAGGGCGAGTCCGTGAGCCCATGGACGAGCACGATCGAGCGGCCGCGCTTGGCGCCGTGCTCCATGATGAAGGGAAGATTGTCCGCGTTGCCGCCCCACACGCCGCCCTTGTGCACCCGGTCGATGTACTGGCGGTAGAGCGCGACGCCCTCCTTGTATTCCTTCGTCGGCTTGGCGGCCTTCTCCTTTACCTGAGCGGAGCAGAGGGCCGGAACGGCCAGAGAGAGAGCGACGAAGAGGGCCAGGGAGGGTTTATTCATGGCGCTAATATAACCCCGCTATTTTATAAGCACAAGCCCCGATTTCGCGAAAACCGGGAACAAAATGAAGGGGCTGATCGTAGGGATATGGCGCTCTGGAAATTCGTCGGCGCGAGCGGTAAACTGGGGGGATGAAGCCGAGAATGGGAACCTTTTACGCGGAATGCGCCGTGACGAATCATCTCGACCGCTCCCGGACCGTCGAGGTGAAGAACATCCTCGTCGACACGGGGAGCGAGAACACTTGGATCGCCGCGGATGTCCTCCGCGGCCTTGGCCTGACTCCTGAAAAGAAGGCGGTCGCCTTCTTGACCGCCGATGGCCGCACGCTCGAGCGCGAGATCGCTTTCGCGATCGTGCACGTCGGAGACCGTTTCACGACCGACGAAGTCGTCTTCGCCCAGCCCGGAGACATGCAGATTCTCGGGGCTCGGACGCTGGAAGGGCTCAATCTCGCCGTCGATCCCGCCCGGAAGCGATTGATCGCGGCGGGGCCGATGCCGGCCGCGGCGTCGGCCTAGCGACGCGTCGACTGTCCCCGGGGACACTCCTGTGGATAAGTCGGTTTAGCCGCGCGGCTTCAGCGCGAACAAGAGCCAACCCGCGAGGAACAGCAGGCCGCCGATCGGAGTGATGGCGCCCAGGCGCTTCTCCCCCGTCAGCGCGAGCAGGTACAAGCTGCCGGAGAACAGGACGATCCCGCCGAGGAAGCACCAGCCCGCGCGGTCGGGACCGCGCGAGGCGCCGAGCGCGAGCAAAGCCAGCGCGTGATAGACGTGGTAGCGCACGCCGGTCTCCCAGATCGCGAGCATCTCGGGCGAGAGCCGGGTCTTCAGACCGTGCGCGGCGAACGCGCCGAGCGCGACGGCGAGGAACATGCCGACCGCGCCCGAGGAAATCCAGAACTCGGGGCTCATTTCAGCTCCTTCCAGAACTTCTGGAAGTCCTTGGGCGGCTCGGCGTCGAAGCAGGCGGGGCGGCCGCTGGCCGGGT
>Ga0134125_10006089_pt1 | contig 13678 bp, 13 predicted proteins | sample KB31751_FD_96464 | JGI IMG/M metagenome (GOLD analysis project Ga0134125, IMG submission 96464) | Terrestrial soil microbial communities with excess Nitrogen fertilizer from Kellogg Biological Station, Michigan, USA - KB3-175-1 | ecosystem: Environmental > Terrestrial > Soil > Unclassified ... | reverse complement strand
TTCCCAATATTCAGGAACGTTTTTACCCAATGGCGTTATGGCACCCAATCCGGTTACTACTACTCTTTTTAATTCCATAAGCTTGCCTGCAAAGTTAAATTAAGATGATTACTTAGCATGTTCCTCAAGGTATGCTACTGCTTGTCCTACGGTGGTGATGGTTTCCGCTTGTTCGTCAGGAATTGAAATATTAAATTCTTTTTCAAATTCCATGATTAATTCTACGGTGTCCAAACTGTCAGCACCTAAATCGTTAGTGAATGAAGCTTCCGGTGTTACCTCTGCTTCGTCAACTCCTAACTTGTCAACAATGATTTTTTTTACTCTTGTTGCAACGTCTTGCATGATTGTAAAGTTTAGTTAATATGGCCACAAAAATATACTTTTTGCGATAAAAAAAAATAATAACTATTTGGGAAAAAATTCGATATTGAAAGATTCCATATTTACTAATAGAATGCGGTTGTTTACTGCATGATTTATTTTGTAATCTTATTTTAATTCTGCAGAAAATTTATTTTTTTTCTTCCTTTTGATCACCTTGTGTTCATGAAAGCTTTCAATTTTTATTTTCTATCATGAATTTAAATCGGGGAAAACGTGTATTTTTATTCTAAAGGAAAATAACTATTGAAAATCGTTTTATGCCCCTAAAACAAATAGACCACGGCAGTAAGGAATATGAGCAAATGATAAAACTGCGGTTTGAAATTTTGCGCAAGCCTCTCCATTTGGATTTTTCAGATGAAGAGCTGGAAAAAGAAAAAAACGACATTCTTATCGGCGCATTTGAGGATGATAAAATGCTTGGTTGCTGTCTGCTCACTAAAGTCGATAAGCATTGCGTAAGGCTACGCCAAATGGCTGTTCAGAATAATCTTCAGGGAAAAGGAATCGGCGCGAGCCTGATGAATTTTGCAGAAAATGTAGCGCACGACGCCGGTTATAGAAAAATTATTATGCATGCACGCAAAACTGCAATCGGCTTCTATGAAAAGTTAGGTTATACGGTAACAGGAAAAGAATTTACGGAAATTTCCATTCCACATGTCGTAATGGAAAAGAAATTAAGATTTTAGTCGAAAAAACGGTAATGCTACCATTAATATTCTATTGAAAAAGAATCTGAAATTGACATATTTGTTCGTTTACTGCATTCAAAACTGCAAACATTTATCCTTAAAAAAGATCTTTCAAAGATCGTAAGATAAACTACCTGCTTCTTGTAAATCTGGAACCGCAGGCTTCATAACATCCTCCCATAATCGTAAGTGATTTATTATCAAACTGGCAATAATAGGTTCTGGTACTGCCATCCTTAAAAATAAAAATAATATTTGAATCGTTCGCCATTCGGTACTCTTTCAAGTCTACGTTTTCGGTAAAACTTTTAAAATAGTTGCTTTGGGCAGTAGAATCAGAATTTAATTGCAAATAATAATGATCTGGAGTTGTAACAGGCATCCATTTTCCGCTTCCGTTACCCGGATCCATCAATGTTTGTGTTACTATCCATTTAGCATTTAATGATAACGGAACTGTATCAGTCTCCGCTGTTTTCTTTGAGCAACTGGAAAAGATAAAGAGAGATGTAAAAACAAAAAGTACTTGCTTCATCAAGAAATTATTTTTCATCTGACAACGTTATTTTGTAAAACGTTGCATCATTCAAAAAAATAAAATTGATATAATTGAGGAGTGACCGGCTTTATTTATATGCTTTAATGTCAATGATTGTATGGCAGAAAGAATATTCATTGGGGTCATTACTGCTGATAATGAGCAATCGGCTTTGACAAAATTGTTCTATCAAACGATGATAAAGCGAAACTCCTTCTGCATCGAGGTTCGTAAGCGGTTCGTCTAATAAAACAATTGGCACGTTACTAAAAATTGCCTGCGCAAGTTTTACCCTTTGTTTCATACCGCTACTGAAATAACGAATCTGTTTGTGGGCAGCATTTTCAAGTGAAGATAAATAGATAATTTCTCTTGTATCAAGGCCTGGAAGCCAGCCTTTCATTTTATCATGGAAAGAAAAAAATTCAGTTAACGTCATTTCCTCAATCGTATCAAGATAAGGTGCAGCGAAAGACAATTTCTGAAAAATTTTGTCGGCAGAAAAGGGCTGCTCATTTTCCAGGTAATGAATCTTTCCTTCATTATAAACTGCCGAACCGGAAATGAGCTGTAATAAAGTTGATTTTCCTGAGCCGTTCGGACCTGTTATCGCATAATGTTTTTCATTCTCAAATTGAAAATCGAGGTTCCTGAAGATCCAATCCCTGTTAAAGCGTTTGCCAAGTTTGGTCAGATGAATCTTCATTTGATAAGTTGCTAATTAATCTAATTCTCCTCCAGATTTTCTTTTGCAGATACTTTCAAAATGCCGCGCTTACTGTCTTTTATAAATTGCAGAATTTCAGTTTTCTCTTCAGATTCCGGTAATTCCTTTTCGATAATTTGTGTTGCCTGGGTTATATTTAATCCGCGCAAATAAATGTTCCGGTAGATTTCTGAAATGCCGTTTATTTTTTCAGAGGTGAATCCGCGGCGTTGCAAGCCAACTGAATTCACACCTGCGTAAGACAATGGAGAGCGCCCTGCCTTAATAAAAGGAGGCACATCTTTTATGATTTCTGTACCACCTGCAATATAAGTATGAGCGCCTATTTTTGAAAACTGGATCGCCGCTGCCATCCCACCAATAATCGCATGATCTCCGATTTCGACATGACCAGCAAGCTGCACAGAATTGGCAATAATTACGTAGTCGCCGAGGATACAATCGTGTGCAATATGAGAATAAGCCATCAACAAACAATTACTTCCTACCACCGTTTTCCACTTATCTTTTGTTCCGCGGTTCACGGTTACGCATTCTCTTATAGTCGTATTATCCCCAATTTGGACGATGGTATCTTCTCCGTTAAATTTCAAATCCTGGGGAATGGCGCCGATTACAGCTCCGGGAAAAATTTTACAGAATTTGCCAATAATGACTTTTTTCATAATGACGGCTCCTGACATAATGTGCGTGCCATCACCAATCTGTACATCGTCTTCCACGACGGCAAAAGGGTCAACAATAACATCCTTTCCTAATCGCGCGTTGGGATGGATATGTGCTAGGGGGCTTATCATATTATTAGTTAGGACGTTTTACAATTTGGGCAACTAAAACCGCTTCTGTCACTACTTTATCTCCTACATAAACGGTTCCTTTCATTTCGCAGATGCCGCGCCTGATTGGATGTAATAGTTCCATTTTTAAAATGAGCGTATCACCCGGAACTACTTTTTGTTTGAATTTACAATTATCTATTTTGAGAAAATACGTATCGTATTTTTCCGTTGAATTTTGTGGAATGGCAATAAATCCGCCTGTTTGAGCAAGCGCTTCAGCTAATAAAACACCCGGCATTACCGAATTGCCGGGAAAATGTCCCTGGAAAAATGGTTCATTGTACGTTACATTTTTGATGGCGACTACACGGCTTTCAGTCAGTTCAATTATTTTATCTACCAATAAAAAAGGATAGCGATGGGGCAAGGTTCTCTCAATATCCTGTATGTCTAATATCGGAGGAATATTTGGATCATATTTCGGAATTTCCTGGCGATGTTTATATTTTTTTATGTGTTCTTTTATTTTTTTTGCAAACTTTATGTTGGAAGAATGCCCTGGCCTGTTTGCGATGATATGCGCTTTAAAAGGATAACCCACCAAAGCCAGATCTCCTACCACATCCAATAGTTTATGGCGCGCAGGTTCATTCGGAAAACGAAGCGTAAGATTATTTAAAATACCAGCTTCACTCACTTTCACATCATCTTTATGAAAAACCTTTGAAATCCTTTTTACCTGTTCGTCATCTACCGGTTTATCCACTACTACAATTGCATTATTAATATCCCCACCTTTTATCAAATCATTTGCAATCAACTGTTCCAGCTCATGAAAAAAACAAAAAGTGCGGCTTGGAGCAATGTCATTCTTAAAATTACTGATATTACTCATATCAGCATGTTGTGTTCCCAGAATCGGGGAATTAAAATCAATTAATGCATTGATGCGATAACCATTGTATGGTAAAGCAACCATTTCTACTTTCTTGGCTTCATCTACAAAAGAAATATTATGCTGAATGGTGTAATAAATTTTTTCGGCATTTTGTTTCTGAACGCCTGCATTGGAAAGATGTTCAATAAAAACCTCTGAACTTCCATCGAGGATCGGAACTTCATCTCCGTTTATCTCAATTAAAGCATTGTCGACCTGCATTCCTGTTAGCGCTGCCATTAAGTGTTCTATCGTCCCCACCCTCGCACCGTTTGCTTCAATAGTAGTGCTCCGGTTGGTTTCGATTACGTTGTCAACATCCGCCTTTACTATTGGCCTTCCCGGAAGGTCAACGCGCTGGAAGTTAATACCCGTATTGGTTTCAGCCGGTTTTATCTGAATGGTAACCGATTGGCCCGTATGGATTCCGGCGCCTGAAATTGTAACAGCTTCTTTTAAAGTATGTTGAAAGTTTGTTTCTTTAGAATTAAAAGGTTGCTCCATGGGCACGAAAGTATGAAAAGTAATTCTTTAAATTATGCAGCCACTATGGGAAAATAATTTTTTTTAAAGATTAGGAAAAGCAGTTATTTCTCATTCTACTACCTTTTCTTTTTTAAATTGTTCAATTATTTGTTCCAGTTGTTTAATTCTTTTTTCTAATTCCGGTAAATTTCTGCTCAGGATCTGGCTGCGAAGCGCGTGACCATAATCATAAGCAGGCGAACCGGTTACCGCCGTATTTGGAATTTTTATAGATTTAGCTACACCGCTTTGTGCATTGATCTTCGTTCCATCAGCAATAATAATGTGACCTACAATTCCTGCCTGGCCACCAATCATTACATTATTTCCAATTTTGGTGCTCCCGCTCACTCCCGATTGTGCGGCAATTACCGTATTCATTCCTATTTCCACATTATGAGCAATCTGAATCAAATTATCCAGCTTTGCACCACTTTTTATAATAGTAGAACCAAGTGTTGAACGGTCAATAGTCGTATTAGCGCCTATTTCGACATTGTCTTCCACTACAACATTTCCAATTTGCGGTATTTTTTTGAAGCTTCCATCCGCCTGTGGAGCGTATCCAAATCCATCTCCGCCAATGACACATCCGGCATGAATACATACATTTTTGCCGATAACGCAATCATGATGAATTTTTACGCCCGGGTACAAAATGCTGTTCTCCCCAATCGTTACGTTATCGCCCAAATAAACCTGAGGATAAAGTTTAACGTTATTGCCAATTTTTACGTAATTTCCCAAATAAGCAAAAGCACCAACAAATACATTTTCTCCAAGTTCAGCCGATGAAGCAACGAACGATGGTTCCTGTATTCCGGTAAGATTTGCGCGCGCCATTTCAGAATAAGCGGTTAAAATAACCGCAAAGGAAGAATAAGCATCCGGAACACGGATAAGAGTTGCATCTATTTTTTTTTCTATTTCTAAAGAGGTATTAATAATGATGATGGAAGCTCCGGTCGTGTATAAAAACTCTTCATATTTTGGATTTGCCAGAAAGGCAAGCTGCCCTGTCGTCGCTTCCTCAAGCTTGCCAAAAGAAGAAACTGCCACCTCCGGGTCGCCTTCTATTTGGCCATTTATTAATTCAGCGATTTGTTTTGCTGTAAACTGCATTTGCCTTTTCGATATTTTTTAAAAAAATTAAAATTAAACTATAATGTGATTTCCAAATTGATAAAACAAATGTAAAATTTTTTTACCGTGCCAAATAAACTTTGATTTATAAGCGCATTATCCACGCCAGAAATATCCTTTACTGCTCCATCTTTAAATAGAATATTGATGTGCTCCGTTTTATTATTGTAGGTCTTTATTTCGCTTTCGCCGGTAAAAACAAGAAATCCGGCTTGTTCTTTATTGATCGCAAGATATTGCATCGCTATATTTGTTTTCTCTTCCAAAAATTGGTGTGGAATCTCATTCGCTGAATATTTTACTTTTAATAAATGCCGGTTGATAACGCCCTTGCAAAGAACAGACAATATTTTATCAGGATGATGAATCCACGATTTTATAGAAAATAAAATATCATAATCGTCCAAAGCACAGAAATCGTCTAAATGATTTTCAATTTTTTCACTTTCATATTCCTCGTTTAAAAAAATGTTGAAAACGGGTGACGAAGATTCAGCTTTGATTTCGCGCGCTCTTTCTATAATTTTTACGAGCATTTTTTCTGCACATAAAACCGTTTTATGCAGGTAAACCTGCCAGTACATAAACCGACGCGAAACAAGGAATTTTTCGATAGAATGAATTCCTTTTTCTTCTACCATTAATTCACCGTTATGCACAGTAAGCATTTTGATAATCCGGTCATAGCCAATTACACCTTCTGTAACCCCGGTAAAAAAACTGTCACGAATGAGATAGTCCATCCTGTCCACATCCAATTGGCCACTCACCAATTGATGAAAAAATCTTTTTGCATAATTGTTTGTAAAAATATCAATGGCCATTTGCATTTTCCCATCAAATTCTTCATTCATTTTTTTCATGAGCAACAATGAAATTTTTTCATGCCTTACATTTCTTATTAAGACATTTTCCAGCGCATGTGAAAAAGGCCCGTGGCCAATATCATGTAAAAGAACAGCAATTTTTGCCGCCTGTTCTTCTGCTGCGGAAATAATAACGCTTTTACTCTTTAATTCATGAAGCGCGTTACACATCAAATGATAAGCGCCAAGGGAATGATGAAGCCGGGTGTGAACGGCGCCCGGATAAACCAATTGCGCCATTGCCATCTGATGAATTCGTCGCAGTCGTTGATAAAAAGGATGGGAAATAATCTGATAAATCAGCTCGTCGTCTATTGTAATAAAACCATAAACCGGATCATTAATTATTTTTCTAAATGGCATTCTTTCGATTTGTTAAAAAGATTTCGAACCGGTGCAAAGATAATTTTTGGGGAGGGAATAATTTACATTTGTAACAACTACAAGTGAGACGCATTCAGCTTCAACGGTAAAAAAATTAAGATTAATAAAAACGATAGATGAATACAGCAAAAATTTTATGGGTAGATGACGAAATGGAAAGTTTAAAATCCCAGATCATGTTTTTGGAGCATAAAGGGTATGAAGTTACATCGCTGAGCAATGGCCATGACGCTATTGATTATGTAAAAGATAATATTGTAGATGTGGTGCTCCTGGATGAAAGCATGCCGGGAATAACCGGCCTGGAAACACTACAAAAAATCAAAGAAATTAATTCACAAATTCCGATTGTTTTAATTACTAAAAATGAAACTGAAAACCTCATGGATGAAGCCATCGGTTCACAAATAACCGATTACCTGATAAAACCTGTAAATCCAAACCAGGTATGGCTTTCTCTGAAAAAGATCATAGATAACAAAAGGCTGGTAGCAGAAAAAACAACCACCGCTTACCAGCAACAATTTCGCGATTTATTCATGGCACTGAATGATAACCCGGATTACAACGGGTGGATGGATATTTATAAAAAATTAGTGTATTGGGAACTGGAAATGAAAAAAAGCGACAGTCCTGAAATGCGCGAAATTTTCCAATCACAAAAAGCTGAAGCGAATTTGGAATTCTTTAAATTTATTTCAAAAAACTATTCCAAATGGGTGACCAATCCCGCCGCTGATTCACCAATCATGAGCAATTCTCTCATGAAATTTAAAGTATTCCCGCATGTAGAAAAAGGCACTCCTACTTTTTTCGTTTTAATAGATAATCTGAGGTTCGATCAATGGAAAGCAATTCAGCCTTTGTTTACCGAAAATTTTAGAATCCAGGAAGAAGAAACTTTTTATTCGTTATTGCCGACTGCAACGCAATACAGTCGCAATGCCATTTTTGCGGGCATGCTTCCAATAGAGATAGAAAAACAATTTCCGGTCGAATGGAAAAATGATGATGAAGAAGGCGGTAAAAATTTGTTTGAAGAACAATTTCTGAAAGCTCAATTAAAAAAACTTCGAAAAGAAGATTTGAAATATTCTTATACCAAAATTACCAATCACCAGGACGCACAAAAACTGGTTGACAATATTCATAATTTTTTAAACAATGACATCAATGTGATCGTTTACAACTTTGTAGATATGCTCAGCCATGCAAGAACAGAAATGGAAGTATTGAAAGAACTTGCTGCAGACGAAGTAAGTTATAGAAGCCTTACTGCCTCCTGGTTTGAGCATTCGCCATTGCATCATGCATTGAAGAAAATTGCTGATAAAAAAATAAATCTGATCATTGCAACGGACCACGGAAGTGTGCGCGTTAATACACCTCAGAAAGTTGTGGGGGATAAACAAACGACAGCTAATCTACGTTATAAACACGGCCGTAATCTGAATTATGAACCAAAGGAAGTGCTTGCATTTCGAGATCCGCGGCAGGCAGGATTGCCGGTACCTAATGTAAATTCTTCATTCATTTTTGCCAAGCAGGATGGATATTTATGCTATCCGAATAACTACAATCATTTTGCAAATTATTATCGCAATACTTTTCAGCATGGTGGAGTAAGCCTGGAGGAAATGATCATCCCGGTTATAAGAATGACGAGTAAGTCATCGGAAGCATAGTTTTTAAACCGCTTACATGGAAATAGATTGTTAATCGTTTATACAAATGAATCGATTGAAAATACCGATTATTTGTTCTTTTACTGCGAAATGGGCAGAAGAAATGGAAATAAGTTTTTTTATTTTTAAAAATTTTCATAACACTTTGTTGTAAACTTCTTTAAATTTCCAGCTTGAATAAATATCGATGCATCATCACGAAAGGTTTCAAAACAATTATGATTTTCTACGCCTTTTTGCTGCATTTTCGATTATTTTTTACCATTCATTTTCTTTGTTACATAAAGCAGGTAGTGAGACGTTGATGCAACTTACAAAAGGCAGGTTGAATTTTTCATTTATCGGATTAAGTATATTTTTCTGTATCAGTGGTTTTTTAATTGCCAAAAGTGCAGCAAGGTCGCCGGGGGTTGTAAATTATTTATGGAAGAGACTTTTGCGCATCCAGCCATTACTTATTGTTACCTGTATTTTGACCGTTTTTATTTGCGTGTTTTTTACAAAACTTTCTGTAAAAGATTATTTTTTAAACCCAAATACCTGGAGTTATTTTAGAAATATCATGCCGGTTTTTGGATTGCAGTTTACACTGCCCGGCGTATTTGTTCATAACATCGCAGAGAACGGAGTGAATGGTTCTTTATGGACATTAATTTTAGAAGAACGGCTTTATATTTTGATGTGCATCATTTTTTTATTGAGAAAAAAACACAGGAGTTACATCGTTTTATTCATTGTTGTTATCAATGTTTTTTACCTGTGCAACCGGTTCTTTTTCGATGGTGAAATGGTCAGGTATTTTACAGGTTTGCCATTTTTTTATGCACTGCTTTTTTTAAATTCAGCCGCACTTTATTTTTTAAAAATCAATTTTTCCAATTCACTCTTTTTCTTTATTTCATTCAGTTTGCTGGCCTTTATAATAAGCGTTTTGTTTCCGGCATCAAATTTCCTTTACTTTTTTTCAATTCCCGTCCTCGTTAATAGCGCTGCTCAAATGAAAGGAATTACAAACAATGCCGGAAAATATGGGGACTTCACTTATGGCATTTATATATTTTCTTTTCCTGTACAACAGATGCTTATTGCAACAGGTATTGTCAAACAAAATCCTTTTGCTTTGTTTTTCTACACTATAGTCATCGTTTTTCCAATGGCGATATTAAGTTGGAATCTTGTAGAGAAAAAATTTCTGGCATTAAAAAAATTAGTAGGAATGCATCCTAAATAAGAAAGAGAATTATTTTGTATGAGTGGCGTCAAATGTGTACTTTTTGTTATTCTATATTCCTCAATTAATTTTACCATAAACCACACGGGTAATTATGGAGATATTTTTTGACCTCAATTCAATGGGAAAGGCCGCCTCTGAATTTTTAAAATCATTGAACGATTATAAAGTCTTTGCTTTTTCAGGAGAATTAGGAGCTGGAAAAACTACATTTATCAGTGCACTCTGCAAAGAATTACGCGTTGCTGAAACCGTTACCAGTCCTACTTATTCGATTATCCAGGAATATAAAACTATCGACGGGAACATAATTTATCACATTGACCTTTACCGGATAAAAAGCAGTCACGAAGCGATAGAAGCAGGCATAGAAGATTGTCTAAACAGCAATGAAATTTGTTTCGTCGAATGGCCTGAAAGGGCTTCGGATATTTTTCCGAATGAGACCGTTTTTTCTAATTTCGAAATTATTTCCGACACCGAAAGAAAATTGGTGATACAACTTCCGGCATAAAATTTTATATTTATATTCTATTCATTGTAAATTTTCTACATGGCATCTTCAAAACCTTTTGTTTCCCCATCCTTCTCTTATGAAACGTTAGAAGAAACTCTTGACATCAAACCCAAAGGCGCAGAATTATTAATCGGCATTCCGAGAGAAACTTCTTTTCAGGAAAACCGTGTGGCTCTTACTCCAGACGCGGTAAGTGTTTTAGTTGCCAACAACCATCGTGTAATCATGGAATGCAAAGCCGGTGAAGGAGCAAGCTATTCCGACAAAGACTATAGTGATGCCGGTGCAAAAATTGCCCATCAAAAAAAAGACGTTTTTGAATGTGATGTAATTGTAAAAAGTGCGCCCGTTTGTGAAACTGAAATTGACTTATTAAAACCAAATCAGTTCATCATTTCACCGATCCATGTTACCGCGATGAAGCGTGAAATTCTGGAGAAAATGATGGAGAAAAAGATTACGGCGCTTAGTTTTGAAAACCTAAAAGATGATAGTGGCCACAATCCCATCGTACGCAGCATGAGTGAAATTGCAGGAAGCGCGGTAATGCTGATAGCAGGACAGTATTTGAGCAATGCGAATCATGGCAAAGGTGTTTTGGTCGGTGGAATTTCAGGTATTCCGCCAACAAAAGTGATCATCATCGGGGCAGGAATTGTGGGCGAACAAGCAGCAAGAACGGCGCTTGCAATGGGAGCAAGTATTAAAATCTTTGACAACAGTATTTATCGTTTAAAGCGATTGCAAAATAATATTGGTTTACGTTTATACACCTCCGTTATAGAACCGGGAATTTTATCCAAGCAATTAAAAACGTGTGATGTAGCAGTTGGCGCTCTTGCAGCTTCTGGTGGCAGAACTCCACTTGTTGTAACGGAAGAAATGGTAAGCAGAATGCGGCCCGGAAGTGTCATTGTAGATGTGAGCATTGATCACGGCGGTTGTTTTGAAACTTCCAGGATCACTTCACATGCATCACCGGTTTTTAAAAAATATGATGTCATTCATTACTGCGTTCCCAATATTCCGAGTGGATTTGCAAGAACTGCTTCACAGGCGATCAGTAACGTGTTAATGCCTTTGATGCTTGAAATGGCTGATGATGGTGGCTTTGAGAACCTGGTGTGGTATAAAATAAATATCCGCAGTGGCATCTATTTGTTCAAAGGCGCGCTCACTAATTTTCATTTGAGCCAACGGTTCGATTTGAAATTTACAGATTTGAATTTATTGATTGCAAGCAGGAGGTAAAAAAATTTATGTTGAAAATATAAATTCAATTTATTTCTTTGCTTACTGTCGAAAATAATTTACACATCTCTTTCTTGTGCCCTCAGCCATCTTTCAGGGATTTCATTGTTGCTTGCAAATAAATAGTCTTTATAACTGCACGCAATCATTTTTTTATCAGGCAATTGCATCCACCATCTTCCTGTTTTTTTGCTTTGCAAAAAAACGGTATCTACTTCTGCAAAAGCTGTGTGAAACTGGTTGAAATCCTGAGCTTCATGCAATAAAGATTCCTTTCTGATTCGGTTTCTTCCATCAATAAAATACCAAAGCATTTGTGCAATTTGTAATGCCGTGAGACGCTGATGGTCTTTAGAAGCGTCATATCCATAAACGCCAAAAGAAGAAAGCGAAGCGCTCATTCCTGCAAAACGAGCAAGCGTGCAAGCTTCTTCGCCGGTAAGCCCATTCGGGCTGGCTGTGACGGCCGGAGCATCACTGTTCTTTATTGCGGCAATATCAAAACTAAATAAATCGCAATTGCGAATCACCGGCTCCATCTCATCCAAATCTTCTTTTACAGTTCCAACTCTAAAACAATCAAACCGCAGCTTGTCCATGCTTTCAAGCATTCGGGGATGGACGAAATAACTTTGGAATGCAATGTGATTGTAATGTCTTACCATGTTCGGTTCGCCTGTAAGCATTTCCATCAAAAAGTTTTCACTTCTCAAAGTCGATTCGCTTCGCAAGTCAATTGTAGCATCTACAATCGTTGCGTCAATAATTTTGTTTAAATCTTTATAAGCAAAATATTGCGCTAAAGTATTGTCGTGTGAACCACCAATGATGACAACCGTTTTATGTAATTGAAACAATTCCTTCAATACAATCGTTAGTGCAGAATAACTATCATATAATGACGCCCCGCTTTTAATATTTCCAATGTCAGCAATGGAAATTTCTTTATGCCAGTAATGCAATTCATAAAATTTTTTACGAATTGCGTCGGCAGAATTGTCAGTTGAGATAAAACCATTTCCCCTGAATTCATTTACACCAACGATTACAATATCGACATCCGATAAATCAGGAATGTCCTCTTCATTTAATTTAATAACACTTCCCAGCTGGCTGTCGTTATAAGCCGTGTCACCGCTGATTTCAGCTGCATTTAGCGGAGATAGATATTGGTGTAAATCGTAAATCAATTTTTATTTTTTTGTCGGGCAAACCTAACAATAAAATGCAGAAATAAAATAACGTTTCTATTATTTTAGCTTTGATCAAAAAAATTCTTCTCCGCTTTCACGTATTTTTGCAAGTATGGAAAATCTGCTTTCGCAAATCAATAATTTAAAAGAAGAAATCAATAATTTTTACAGCGATGATAAAAATCCCGCTGAGGTTTTTCGCATCAAATTCCTTGGCTCTCATGGCTCTGTAAAATCACTGATGGGAGAAATGAAAAACGTGGCGCCTGAAAATAAAAGAGAAATGGGAAAAGTGCTGAACGAATTCAAATTGTTTGCAGAAAATAAATGGGAAGAGCTGAAGACCACGACGGACCACACAGCACAGGCAACCGAAAGCATCGATCTTTCATTGCCCGGCGATGCATTACCAATTGGAAGCCGTCATCCGATTAGAATTGTAAGAAATAAAATCGTTTCTATTTTCCAACGGCTGGGCTTCGCTGTTGCCGAAGGTCCTGAAATTGAAGACGACTGGCATAATTTCAGTGCATTGAATTTGCCTGAAAACCATCCTGCCCGTGATATGCAGGATACTTTTTATGTTTCTCAAAATCCCGCATGGATGCTGCGCACACACACCAGCAGCGTGCAGGTTCGTGAAATGGAAAAGGGTAAACTTCCGATCAGAATTATTTGTCCCGGACGTGTTTATCGAAATGAAACGATCAGTGCAAGAGCGCATTGCTTTTTTAACCAGGTAGAGGGTTTATACATTGCCGATAATGTTTCATTTGCCGATCTTAAACAAACACTTTATTTCTTTGTACAGGAGATGTTT
>Ga0134125_10006088_pt1 | contig 13678 bp, 11 predicted proteins | sample KB31751_FD_96464 | JGI IMG/M metagenome (GOLD analysis project Ga0134125, IMG submission 96464) | Terrestrial soil microbial communities with excess Nitrogen fertilizer from Kellogg Biological Station, Michigan, USA - KB3-175-1 | ecosystem: Environmental > Terrestrial > Soil > Unclassified ... | reverse complement strand
CTATCTCCTGTACCATCGCACGGCTGCCTCCCTGCGGCGCTATCTGCGCAGGATGCTCCATGACCCGTCGCTCGCGGACGATCTACTGCAAGAGAGTTATTTGCGGTTTCTCGGAGCTAAACTCAGCCCGGATATGTGCGAAGACCATCAGAAGAACTATCTATTTCGGATTGCGACAAACCTCGTGCGGGATCAAGCTTCGAAAAAACAGGCACTACCGCTGACAGCGGAGGCAAGTTCCACTGAGCGACTGGCCCAACGCGTCGACCAGCAGGAGGATCTTCGGCGTGCAATGGATAAGTTGAAACCACGAGAGCGACAGATTCTCTGGTTAGCTTACGTCGAGCAATTCGACCATAATGAAATTGCGGCAATCGTTGGAGCCAGAGCCCAGAGCATCCGGCCGATGCTATGGAGGGCTCGCGCGAACCTGGCTGATGTGCTTCGCAGTTTAGGCTTCCGGGAGGCGAGGCGATGAGAGCAGAACTAAACATTCTTCATTCGTGCGAATACGAAACGGCCCTGTTAGCTGGACTGGAGCAGGGACACGTGCCTGAAGAGCTTTCGCGGCATGCGGCAAGCTGCCAGGCTTGCGCCGATACCGCGGCGGTGTGGAATTATCTGCACAGCTTCGTACAAGATGCCGCCGAGACAGAGCAGCTTCCTGCCGCCGGGCTTATCTGGTGGCGGGCGCAACTCGCGGAACGGCGTAAACTCGCGAGCCGCTCAGTCGCATCGATTCAAATCGTGCAGAATGCGGCAATCGCCCTCGCGGCGATTCTCGCGATTGCACTGCTGGCGGCCTACTCACAAACCTTCACCTCGATCCCTGCCCTGCTGCTGGAGGGCATCGCAGCGTTCCTGTTCTTTTCGGTTCCTGTCGCCGGACTGCTCTATTTCTGGGCGCGGTCCGAACGATAGTGTTCGCGCTATTCGTCGTGCCGGCCTCACCGGCGCCCGTCCTTTCAACGCATCGTCGACAGAGAGGTCTTCCGTGTTTCGACAAACGGCAAAAGACTACCAGTTAGTAATTGAGCCATCGGGCCGGAAGTAAGTCTGCGCGCGATTCGTAACGGGTTCGGTAATCTCAGTCACCGGCGTCAAATACTTCATATCGAGCTCTACGCCCAGGCCAGGGCGCTCGTTCGGATACAGCTTGCCGTTCTTGAAGTCCAGGCATTGCGGAAGATAAGGCAGAGTTCGGCCCTGGTAGTTATACTCCATCAGAACGGGTCCCGAGAATGTGCCGAGCGAGTTAACGAGCGCGGCGGTTGCGATGGGCCCGGTGAAGTGGGGCACGATGCCGACAAAGTGGGTTTCGCAGATCGCCGCAATCTTCATCATCTCGGTGATGCCTCCGACGTTGGGTAGCGTTGCGCGAATGTAATCGAGATCGTGGTTTTCGACCAGGGTGTTAAAGTCCCAGCGATTACCCCACTCTTCGCCGGCCGCGAGCGGCACATTCACCTTCTTCCGTAAAATGGGGATATCCTGCTGAAATGCTTCGGCGCGCACCGCGTCTTCGACGAAGTAGGGTGCGAGACTTTCTATAAGATTGCATCCGCGAATCGCATCCGAGAGATCGAAACGCTGATGGAAGTCGATACACCAGTCGCCGTTCTTGCCGACTCCTTCGCGCGCCTGGACGCAATCCAGATAGACCTGATTGATCCGCTCATGAGTGTTGAACGTGGTGTTAGCCTTCGTATCGGCGGCGCCCATGCGAAAAGCCCGGTAGCCCGCCTCGATGGTGAGCCGCGCCCGATCTTTTATCCCCATGCCCCGTTCGATGCCGGGTATGATGCCGGCCGTGTTGTAGCAGTCGCAGTAATTTCGGACCATTCCACCGAGCACTTCATGCACCGGCAACTTCAGGGCCTTGCCGCGGATATCCCACAGAGCGAGATCGAGCGCGCCGATGCCATCGGTCTTTTCCCGGCCGGCGGGATAGAAAAACGCGCGGTTCATGTCCTGCCACAAGCGCTCAATGTATTGAGGATCTCTGCCGATGAGCCGCCCAGCGGACTGCTCCAGCGTATCTCTAGAACCTCCCTCGCCAATTCCGGTAATCCCGGCGTCGGTGTCAATCAACACGACAAGGTCGCTCTGATTGAACAATGGATTAGGATGCGGCGGAGCAAAGACGCGAACCTTCGTAATCTTCATCTTCGGAAGCGCCGCCCGTAACTTCGGCGCGACCAAGGCTGCGCCGGCGGGCGCGGCTGCTAACGTCTTCAGAAACGATCTTCGGTCCATTCATCTCCTCACAAGTGTTCTACGTACCGATAAAGATTATCAAAGCGATGTGCGGGAGGCGCAGAAAGAGCGCCGGCTATTTCACGAGGCGAGCAAGAACCGGGCCCACAACCGCGAGGAACAGGACGTACGCTGCCGCGAACGATCCGAGTTCCGGCTGCAAGGTGGCGCCGAGGGCCGCGATCACCATGGAGAACTCGCCGCGCGCCACAAGGGTAGCCCCCGCCCGCAAGCGCCCCCTGCCCGCGACTCCCGCTTGTGCCGCCGCAAAATATCCGGTGAGAATCTTGGTCAACGCTGTGATCGCGCCTAACAAGAATGCCAGCGGCAGAAGCACCGGCAGTTTCGAAGGATCGATCTGTAGTCCGAAGAAGAAGAAAAAGATAGCGGCAAATAAATCCCTGAGCGGCGCCAGCAGATGATGCGCGCGCTCCGCGATAGGCCCTGAAAAGGCGATACCCACCAAAAACGCGCCGATCGCCGCCGAAACCTGCAGACGTTCCGCAACGCCGGCGACGAGCAGGACGGCCCCAAACGTCGTGAGCAGAATTACTTCATCGGACTCGTGCAGCGCCCATGCGCTCAACTGCTTGCCATAACGCAGCGCGATCACCAGGATCAACAGAGCCGCGCCAATCGCGATCGAAACGGATACCGCAATTTTCAGCGTGCTGCCGCCGATCAGAAGGACGGCCACAAGCGGCAGATAAGCAGCCATCGCGAGGTCTTCCAGAACGAGAATGGACAGGATGGAAGGGGTTTCCGGATTTGCCATACGCTTCAATTCGGAAAGCACTTTGGCAATAACGCCGGAAGACGAAATCCACGTTACACCGCCCAGCAGCACTGCTGCCAGCGGATGCCATTTCAAAATCATGCCCATCACGAAGCCCGGCGTGAAGTTGAGCGCGAAGTCGAGAGCTCCCGCTACAATTCCGAAGCGCAGATTGTGTTTCAATTCTTGAGCGGTGTACTCGAGTCCGAGCATGAACAAGAGCAGCAGCACTCCGATCTCGGCGCCGACATGAATGAAGGCTTCGCTGACAGGAAGCGGAGCGATGCCGCCATTGCCGAAAGCAAGCCCCGCGAGCAGATACAGCGGAATAGCGGAAAAGCCAACTCGGTTGGCGAGTCGGGCAAGCACGGCCAACCCGGCGGTGGCGGCGCCTAACTCTATGAAAAATTCAGACCCAGCGGCTTGGGAAGGCATTCGCTTTAGTCGAGAATAGCAGGGGAGGCGAAAACGGTATTCTCGCGTCGGAAGGCGAGAGCGTGCTGGCCTCCTTTCTCTGCCGGCCCCTCAACCTGGCCCTACAGTTTCAGCCGGTTCACAACGCGATCACGCGAGTGAATTCAGAGCCCGATATCATAGAACTGAACAGAACATGGCACAGGTGAAAGTAAGTCCGAAGACGTATGATGTCGTGATTGTCGGCTCGGGAGCAGGCGGCGGCGTGGCCGCGCAGGTCCTCGCCAATGCCGGCGCGAAGATCTGCATGCTGGAAGCAGGCGCGTGGTTCGATTGCACAAAGCAATCCGACATGTTTGCGTGGCCCTACAATGCCCCACATCGCGCGGCATCGAGCCACGAGAAGCCGTTTGGTTATTTCGATGCAACGCTGCTCGGCGGTTGGGAAGTGCCTGGCGAACCGTATACCAACGCTCCCGGATCGGACTGGATGTGGTGGCGGGCGCGCATGCTCGGAGGCCGCACCAATCACTACGGACGCATTTCTCTCCGCATGGGGCCCTATGATTTCAAGCCCTATAGCCGCGACGGCAAGGGCTTCGACTGGCCCATTACCTATGAAGAACTCGCCCCGTACTACGACAAAGCCGAGGAACTGATCGGCGTGTTCGGATCGCACGAAGGCTTGGAAAATACGCCTGACGGCAAATTTCAACCGCCGCCCGCGCCGCGCGGCTACGAGAAGGTGGTGAAGGCCGCGAGCGACAAGCTCAAGATCCCTTGCATCCCATCGCGTTTAGCGATCCTGACGCGGCCCATCCACGGAAGACCGGCCTGTCATTACTGTGCGCAATGCGGACGCTCCTGCGGCGTGAATGCGAACTTTAACTCACCGGGCGTCCACATCTTCCCTGCGATGAAGACTGGCAATCTCGAAGTTCGCAGCAATGCCATGGCGCGCGAAGTGCTGGTCGGCCCCGATGGGATGGCGCGGGGCATCTCCTATGTCGACAAGGCCACGCGGAAAGAAGTCTCGGTGTACGGCAAGATCGTCGTGCTCGCCGCAAGTTGCTGCGAGACAGCGCGGATCATGCTCAATTCGAAGAGCAATCAGTTTCCGAACGGCATCGCGAACTCAACGGGTCTGGTGGGCCGGTACATCATGGACACGGTTGGCTCCGCGGTCAGCGGTTTTTTACCGATTATGCAGGACCTGCCGCCAGAAAATGAAGATGGTGTCGGCGGCATGCACATGTATATGCCCTGGTGGCTGTACAAAGAACAGAAAGCCAATAAGATGCCGTTTGCGCGCGGCTATCACATCGAATTCGGCGGCGGCCGCCATCAACCGGGCGCAGGCACCCTCAGTGGCTCTGAACATCTGCTCGGCGGCGGGTACGGCGTGGAGTTGAAGCAGAATCTTCGCAAAATCTACGGCGCGCACGTCGGCTTCTCGGGGCGCGGCGAAATGATTCCGAACGATAACAGCTATTGCGAAATCGACCCCAATACAGTCGATCAGTGGGGCATTCCCGTCCTTCGCTTCCATTTCAAATGGAGCGACGACGAACTTCTGCAGGCCAAACACATGCAGGAGACATTCAAAGAGATTATCGAGACAGCCGGCGGCGTAGTCACCAACAGCCGGGGGCCGGAGAAAAGATGGGGCATTTCGAACGGCGGTGAGATCATTCATGAAGTCGGTGCGACGAAGATGGGCGCTGATCCAAAGACCTCGGTGTTGAACCAATACTGCCAGGCGTGGGATTGCAAGAATCTTTTCATTACCGATGCGGCTCCATTCGTCAGCAACGCCGACAAGAATCCGACGCTGACTATCAGCGCGCTCGGATGGCGCACGTCGGAGTACATTGCCGATCAAGTGAAAAAACTTAACGTAAAAGTGTAGCCGAGAGGAACAAGTGATGGCCGATAAACTGGAAGACGTTCGCGAGAAAACAGGCGGAGTGAGCCGCCGCAATTTGTTCCATGTGTTCGGCGCCGCCGTGCCGGTGGCCGCCGCGCTGGCCGGAGGGCCGGTTTATGCCGAATTGGGCGAGCACCACGCGCATCTGCCGCTAGCCGCCGCCGCGCGCGCCGTCCCGGCCGGCCCATATACGCGCAAAACATTCGACGCGCAGCAATGGCGCACGGTGGGTGTGCTGTGCGATCTCATTATTCCGGCGGACGACCGTAGCGGCAGCGCAACGCAAGCGAGTGTTCCGGAGTTTATCGACGATTGGATCGAATTCCGCAAAGAGCAGGACGGCAACGAAAATCTACAGGCGCTGATCTTCGGCGGCCTTATGTGGCTCGACCGGGAATCGAACGAGAAATTTGAGAAGTCGTTCGCGGATGCTTCCCCTGATCAGCAGAAGCAACTGCTCGACCGCGTGGCTTATCCAGAGAAGGCTGCCAAAGAAGACCATGCCTGGGTACGGTTCTTTAACGAATTTCGCAATCTCACGGTGAGCGGATTCTTTTCGAGCAAAATGGGCGTTGCTGATCTGCCGTATCTCGGTAACACAGCCGTTGCCGAGTGGAAAGGCTGTGATCCGAAAGTGTGGGCCGTCATCGAAGAGCGGATGAAGAACGGCTACAAAGGCGTGGCCGGTCCCGTCGTTAAGCCCTGGAGCGCGTAATCGGGGAGTACGGGGTGAGCAGCGAGTCCGGTAGACATCACAGCACGCCAGCGCGTCACGGTAAAACAATCTCACCCTGCAGGAACAGAGCAGCCTGCCCCGCGATTTCAACGCGAGCGCCAAGAAGCTCGCAATGAAGTTCACCGCCGCGCTTTGAGACCTGCCGGGCAAGCAGTTTATCTTTGCCGAGCCGCTGCGCCCAATAAGGAATCAACGTGCAATGCGCGGAACCGGTCACGGGATCTTCCGGCACCCCTTTCGCCGGCGCAAAAAAGCGCGACACAAAATCGCAATCATCTCCGGGCGCGGTCACGATCGCCGCAAACCGATCAATTCCTTTCAACAACTCCATGTCGGGCTTCAGCTTCCGGACTTCCTCTTCGGTATCGAACACCAGCAAATAATCGCGAGCAGAAAGCACCGCTTGAGGCTTGAGGCCAAACGCCTCGATCAATCCCACACACGGCCGCGTTGGCTCAGGCGGCCTCGCCGGAAAATCGAGCGCCAGCATGTCATTTCTGCGGCGGACAATCAATTCACCCGATTTTGTCGTAAATCTGAGTTGATCGCCCTGCTCTCCTAACAAATCGAATAGAACGTAGGCAGACGCCAGCGTCGCGTGTCCGCACAAATCCACCTCCACTTCAGGAGTGAACCATCGCAGGTGGAAACCATTCCCATTCCGCACGAAGAACGCAGTCTCCGAAAGATTGTTCTCCGCGGCCACGGCCTGCATAGTTTCATCCGGAAGCCACTCAACGAGCGGGCATACAGCAGCCGGATTACCGGCGAAAACCCGGCTCGTGAACGCGTCAACCTGATAAACCGGAATCTTCACATCCATAGTCTATTTCACCGGCGGCGATCTACAGAAGATTTGCGGCTATGATTTTGGCTCTGGTCCGGAGCAGCGACTTCGTCGAGCTTCAAATCGAAGCTCACGGACTGGTGAACATAGCCGTTCCCCGAAGGCATGGTTACCTGATATCTGCCGCCATTCGCCTGTGCTCCAGCGGCCGCGATTACATTTTCCGCTCCGGTTACTCCGAAGTCGTACGTCTTTCCTGCCAAGCCGGAAAGTATGAGCGTAACCCGCTTATTATTGTTCTCCCAATTTTCCGAAATGAACTTCAAATTGTCGCTAGGCTCGCCAAGCCGCGGCGGATCCGTAGGTATATCTATTCCGAAGAGATGGTCATGCTTCAGCACAATTGTGCTGCCCGTATTGAGAACTGCGGTTTCGATTTCTGGGTGCCAATCCACGGCGGTTTGGAGGCGCGTGAACTTCGTGGGCTCGCCGTTCGCGGTCACGTCCGTGACATTCGTATAGAGCGAATAAGCGGGAGAGAAATCGAGCAAGAATCCGCTGGCGCCATGATTCTCTACTTGCAGAGTGAGCGATTGTGCATCGCGGTGCAGGATGAAATCAAGTGTACCGCTGCCGAACGGTACTCTTCTGAGCGCGGCATCGCTCCACGAAACCGGCAAGTGCGGCTCCAACCGAACCCGATGGGCCGGGCCGTCGACCGTCAATCCAAACACGCCTCGCAAGAGCGGCGACACGATCATCGCCGCCGACCACGTCTGGTGCGGCGAGGCCGTTGAGAGCGGCGAGTACGTTTGCCCGGAAAGCACTTCCGTCGTGTTGCCGCTTGCGCCGTCGAGCGATAGCCAGGAGTTCGCCTTGAGGTTAGCCCAACCCTGCAACGGCTCGTGAGCGTTGTATTCGGCCAACGCCGCCCACCCGGTGAAGAGCGGCCACACGGATCCGAAGTGATACCCCGCTGGATTATAGATACGTGCTTTCGAGGAAATAATGCGCATGCCCCAATCCGAGTCTTGATCTTCTTCGGCAAGCTGAGCGATCATCGACTGCGCCTTCCCCGTGTCGAGCAAGCTCCACCACTCCGGTACGATCGCCAGAACGCTCGTCTGATTCACAGGCAGTCCGTTGGTTCCGATCGCAAACGCATAGCTCCTGGCGTCCGGCAGCCAGAAAAGGCTGTTCAGCTTCTGTTGTTTTTCATCGAATTCCTGTTCGAGCTGAATAGCCTCGCTCTTATGCCCGGTCCATTGCGCCAGTTGAGTCAATGACCGCACCGCTTCCACATAGCAGCCGGCCATGTACATCTCCACGCGCACCGGGAGAAGCGGACCACCCTCCACCCATCCCGAACCGACGCCGAAGTTCTTCGGGAAGCCGTTCGCATCGAATGTCGAGCGCGAGAAGCTCATCGCTTTTGTCAGCTGGGCCCACATCTGGTTTGCGAAACCCGTGTCGCCGCTGGCCTGGACGTAATCGCGAACCGCGGTGATGAATAGCGGGGTGGAGTCGGCTGAAGCGTATTCGTAGGGATAGTTTTTTTCCCAGGGAACTAGCGTTGCGCTTTGGGAAATCTCGTGCGGGATCTTTCCGTCTGTCCGCTGAAATTTCGCGATGAATTCGATCGCGGCGCGGGAATTTTGCAGATCGCCATCGGAGTTAAGCGCGAACGAGCTCCAGAACGAGTCGCGCCCAAAAAACCAGGCGTAACCAGGCCGGTACCCGCCCTTTGAGGGACCATACCCCGCAACCAATCCCTTGCCAAGAAACGGATTGTCCACCATGCCCTTGATCAGACTTAGACGGGACCAGTCATAAGCTGCTTGCAGATCCTTATCCGGCACCTCCACTGAAATGGTTCGCGCAAGATACGCGTCGTAGAAAGCCTCGGTATCTTTGACTAGTTTTGCTGGATCGGCCACAAGCTGTTTATAAATGGCAATCGCATCGTCTTTCGATTTCATCGAACCCGCAAATGCAACGATGCGGCTGCCCTGCCCGCTAATCGTTCCCAGCGAAAACTGGGTTCGTCCCTGCGAGGAGTAATTGGTCGCGTAAGTATCGGATCGAAGCTCCAAATTCGGCGACCCCACCACAGCGGCATACGGCTGGCCATCCGCGCCGAAAGAATAGAGCTTGGCAGCCGGATCCCAATTCGCATAGCCTGACCCGAATGAGGCCGGCCACATCAACTGGAAATCACGCTTGAATTGGAAACCGATCGTGATCCGGCTGTACGAATGGACGTCGAGCTGGATGACGCCGCCTGGCTGATGAACGGGAATGATTAGCCGCTCAGTTACCTGAAAATCATCACCTGTGTAAATAATCGAGGCAATTCCTGGACGATAATCCGCCCGGCGAGCGATTTTTGCTGCCGGAATTACATGTCCGTCAACTTCAAACTGGAAGGTAAGCCCCTCGAACAGCTTCAACGGGTACACATAGGCTTCGAGCGTGCCATTCTCACTTCCGAGCAGCGACGATTGCTGGCCGACAGCATCCATGAACTCCCACGTCCGCACCGGTCTGGACAATTCCGCCGCCTCAATTTGCTCGGTGAGCGACAGGATTAAAAAGAAAATCGCGGCAAGCCAAGATAAACGCATACCCAAACAAACTATACACGGTGTTCGAACGTCGTTATTTGTCCGTTTGACGATGGGAAGCGCACAATATCCCATGCCCGCGTGAAAAGCAAACGGAAGATTTGCACACTCTCGGAACAGTACGAGTGGTGTTGGTCACGGTTAAAGGACAGAATCGAATTGTGCCTACTTGCGGAACAGAAACCGAATTGCAATCCAACGCGCTCTTATGTTTGAATGCAGAGCAATACGGAAAGGCCTACACGCGTGGCCTCTCTTCCACCACGCGATTTCTAGTTTCGCGAGGTTGCCCTTTCGACCTTGCGCAGGAATTGGGCCAAGCGGCCTGGGTGCGAGGCTGGGAACACCGCGGCCAATTGCACGAACCTTCCAAGCTCGTGACCTGGGTGAACACCATTGCACTGAACCTCTACCGCACATCGTGCCGCCGCGAGTGTCGGGACGTGTTAATCGAACTCAGCGAAATGCCCCGTCTCGACGGCTACCTGGATGCCCAAACCATTCTCGGAGGCTTAAAAATACCTGAAAGGCGGCAGCTCGAGGAACTCTATATCGAAGGACGTGCATTCAAGGAGGTCGCCGAGCGCGAAAAAGTCACGGAAGTCGCGCTGCGCGTCCGCGTTTGCCGTATCAAACAGCGATTGCGCCGACAGGCATGCGCTCCGGCCGAATCAAGGCGCAGCGTCTGAATCGAAGGTATCCGGCAAGTAAACGATCAGACTTTTCAAGTTTATGTTTTCAGAACCGTAAAATCGAAGCCCTCTCGACCGTTGTGACCCGGCTCGAAGATGAGGTAAGCACATCTTCGAGCCGATCGCTACGGTTGCCGGACTAGTGTTCCTCCTCCTCCTCCTCATCGTCCTCGTCTAGTTCGTCATCGTCTTCTTCGTCGAAGTCGTCTTCCTCATCCTCATCGTCTTCTTCGTCGAGGTCGTCTTCGTCATCCTCATCGTCTTCTTCCTCATCATCGACATCATCGTCATCATCGTCATCTGCCGCCGGAGCCATTGAGATCGCGGTCTTGAGATCCTCCGTGATCAATTCAGCGGGCATTCGGCTCATCAGGTCTCGGGTAATTGTGGCGGTCATCATAAGCTCTGGAATGAAAAATAAATCGCTCATGCCAGGCGCACCGTATGCGGCCGTGGCTTCAGTGATTAGTATCTGCATGCAGTTCATCCTTGTTGAAAATCGTTCGACTACATTGCGCCCCAGCGCGTTTCGGAGATCTCCTGCACGATGATACCGAACCTCTATGGAGTGCGCGCAACTGTGTTTTTTGTTCGATCGAGTAGTATCCGTATTTTTTCTAGATGAAGCCGTCGATTGAACTTCCCGAACGTGAAGTTAAGAATGCTTTCCCGAATGGGACATCCGAAAGCAATGGGGCGTTGAGGCGCCCGAGCGCCAGATACTATTCGAGTGAAGGCTCTATCACGTTTCCAGAGCGGCAGTCGGGCCAGGCTGCTCCTGGGGTGTCATTGCGCACGCGCGAACCTCCGCATACAGAGCCGCGAGTGTGGGCGCGATTGCGTCCGGTGGATTGCCGCTAAATCGATGTCTCACCGCCTTCAATTCTTTTGAAAATCCCCAGAGTCCGGCCAGAATGGGCGCGTTCGGAAACATGGCGCGCAACCGGCGATTCACGTTCCCCGCATGAGTAAATGCGAAGGGGGAGAATGCCGAAACACAAAGAATATCGGCCCTGGTGTCACCGAGTTCCTGCATTTTTCTGGTGACTGCAGAGGGAAGATGGGCGGCATCGATGCCGAACGCTCGCAGCAAGCGGGCAAGCAGGAGGGCGCCGAGTTCGTCCGCCCGGCTGAAAGCGGGAACACAGAGTACACGTACTTTTCGAATCGTCGGAGCTTCCTGGGCGCCTGGCCAGGAGTCTTCCAAGCCTTCGTCGCACGGGATCTCAAGACCGATTTCCCGGAGACTCGAAAGGACGAAATCGAAGCGGTTACGATCGAGCAAGCCCCTGTTGCGATCGCTTTCAGCAAGAGACAATGTCGGCATCAATGCGGAGTCTAACGTTTCGGCTGCCGAATGATTCTGCGCGAACTCCATAACTTGTTCACGCGCCGAATCGAAATCGCGTCGCAGCAACCGTTGGTATACCCTTGCCTCCATCGAAAGCGACGGCTCCTCCGAAAGCAGTACATGAATGGTCGACAGGAACGGGAAATAGCGCCCCAGGACAACAATGCAGACCGTCAGCGGAATGGATACCAGCAAGCCGACAGGGCCCCAAATCAGCGTCCAGAACACTGCTGCGAGCAAAATGGCCAACTCGGAAACGCCGGCGTGCACGCCATAAACCAGCGGTTCAATGGCGTTCGTCGTAATCACATCGAGAGTGAGGAAAAGCCCGAGCACGGCGAGCGGCGGCCACCACTCGGGCGATGCCGCGAACGCTACCAGCATCGGGATGGACGCCGCAGTAAACACCCCGACATACGGCACGAACCGGAAGGCAGCGGCCATCACACCCCATAGCAAGGCGTGTGGCAAACCGATCAGTGCCACCCCACCGAAAATACAGGCCCCGAAGCTGACGTTCACCGTCAATTGAAGCCTTAGATAGCGGCTTACCCTGTTGGCTGCTTCTTCCAGCGCTTTGGACGTCACCTGAGCTTGATCGGCGCCGGCCAGTCGCAGCAATCGGTTCCTGATATTTTCGCGCCGAAGCAGTATGAACGACGTGGCGGCAAGCGTGATAATCATCAAACCCAATGGGCGCAGCGCCAGCAGCGAATAATGAAATACCGCTGGATAACTTCCGCTATGGTCCACGACATCGACCGGAACCGGCTTCGACGATTCGCTCTTCGATAACGTCCTTGCCGCCGGTGTGGCCGATTCCGAACTGCCGGCATGTGACTGATCCAAATCCCGGCCGAACTCTTCGATGTTTCGAACGGCTCGTCCGAGCGCGCTGTTGGCGCCGCTCCTGAGCCGCTCCACTTTACGGCGGACGTTCTCGCGGTAAGCAGCGAGATCGTTTGCCGTCTCGATTAACTCGTCCCCAATGGTCCAGGCGAACCCGGCCAGAACCCCGCCCAGAGCTAAAAGCACTAACAGAATTGCGAGTGCTCGGGGGATGTGTGTTTTCTCTAAGGCGGCGACAATCGGAGTCAGCAGCAGAGCGGCAAGCCCTGCGAAAACGATTGGGATGAAGACGTCCCGGCCGAAGTAAAGCGCCAGTATCACCCCTGCCAGGACAATGACTGAGGATTTTGAATCTTGATGCCGCTTCTGCGCGTGCGTAGCCATTTTCAGTCGTCAAATTACGGAAGAGTGGCTCGGCAGATCCCATCGCGCCCACGGCCGCACCGGCGGCGTAGTTACACACCTTCCCACTTAGAAGACGCATTTAGATTCGTAATGTTTCCCGATGTGGTCGCCGCCCCGACGTGAGAACCTTTAGCATTTCATCGGCAAAAATGACGTGACCAATCCACGTCTACCTTAGATGGGAAATCACCCTCTGCCCGTAGTTTCTTCGGCTTAGCGCCTGGCGATCTCTTGGCAACCAAACTGCTCCATCTTGTAATGCGTGAATAGGACAAAATCACGTTTAGAAACACCAGAGGAGGAGGCAATATGCTGTATTGGGCTTTAGCATTTCTTCTGATCGCGCTTATCGCAGGGTTTCTGGGCTTCGGCGGAATTGCATTCGCCGCAGCGGGCATCGCGAAGATCTTGTTTGTTGTGTTCCTGATCCTGTTCATCATCGGGCTGTTCATGCACATCGGGCGGCGCGGATCGGCGCTTTAAATCGCCATCGGACAACAAAATGGGCGAGCGTCTTGCCCATTTCTGTCGAGGTTCAGGAACGAGGGAGCGAAGCCACCTTGACTTCGCTCCCAATCCTCAATATGCTCTTTAGGAATCGCTTACTGCATCGATGACGATGCGGCTTTTGCACCGATTCCGAGAGGATTAATGAAGATCACCAGAAGAAGTGTCGTTGGCGCGCTCGCCGGCGCCACTGCCGCCCTTAGATTGCGCGGGGTCCAACCCGAACCGCCCTCCGGAATCGAAGCTCTCAGCGGTCCGTTCAAGGGCAGCCGCGACTCTCTGAGTAAGTACGAAATTCCCGAATGGTTCCATGACGCGAAGTTCGGTATTTGGGCGCACTGGGGACCGCAGTCCG
>Ga0134125_10006087_pt1 | contig 13679 bp, 10 predicted proteins | sample KB31751_FD_96464 | JGI IMG/M metagenome (GOLD analysis project Ga0134125, IMG submission 96464) | Terrestrial soil microbial communities with excess Nitrogen fertilizer from Kellogg Biological Station, Michigan, USA - KB3-175-1 | ecosystem: Environmental > Terrestrial > Soil > Unclassified ... | reverse complement strand
GGCTATTTGGGAATCCGTTTTGATTCGCTGCTGATGCCGGACGGATCAACTGTAGCTCTTGAAGCCGCTGCGACGGACCTCCAGCTACAGCCCTTACGGGGCAAAGTAGAAGGAAAGCACACAGGCAAGAACATCCTGGTGCGTTCTTTTGCCGGGGTTGGAGAAATTGCGGCCACGCTGGTCGGAAGGGGCACCCTGAACCAGCCACTCAGCGAAAGCGATCTGTTGCGCGAGAGAGTCACCAGTAATATCGGCCAGGCTTCAGATCAGACCGTAGCAAATCTTGCCCTTACGGAGCACATCATTGTGTCGGTTGCCGCTGATACTGAGATCTATGTGGTTCTGCAGAAGCCGGTTAAACAGGTTGTTCAGCAATCGCAGACGCAACCGCAGTCCTCGCAATCCGTGAGCCAACCGAACATTGACGAGCTGCGTCAGTTGCTGCAGTTGCAGCGTGAAATGAATCAATCTCTTACGACAAAAGCGGGCCAAGAATAGGCGTTGAGCCGCCCACTAAGGAAGCGCGCCATTACTTCAGTATTGCCGACCATCCAGGAGTCAAGGAACTTAGCAGACCTTCCACGTTTTATGCGACGTTAGATTTTGCAAGTCAAGTTTACTCACCATACGACTGTTATCCGGCGTAGAATCTACGACACGCGGTTTGAGGAGAGATCTCTGGCAAGGTGGCCGACTTCTCTAATTTCGAAACAGGTTGGCAGGATGCCCGCCACGGAGCCCGAATTCTGCGGAAGAATCCTGGCTTCACAGCCTTCGCTGTCCTCACTCTTGCTCTCGGCATCGGCGCCAACACAGCGATTTTCAGCATCGTGGATGCCGCACTTTTGCGATCGTTTCCGTATCCTGATCCCAATCAACTCGTGCTGATGTTCGATGTTCCGCTAAAACAGCCAGAAGCTCTGTCGAGTATTTCCTACAGGGATTTCACCCTCTGCCGCGAACAGAATCACGTGTTTAGCGAGATTGCAGGACAGGCGTTTCACGATCTCACATTGACCGGGACAGATGAGCCATCCATTGTGAACGCCGCGGCCGTGACGCCGGAGATATTTCCCCTGCTGGGCGCAAAGCCTCTGGCGGGACGCACATTCCTGCCCCAAGATGGGAAGCAAGGCGCGGCGCCCGTTGCTGTTCTGAACGAAAATCTCTGGCGCAGCCGCTTCGGTTCCAATCCCGCTCTTATTGGCCAATCCATCATTCTGGATAAACGTTCTTTCACGGTCGTCGGAATCCTGCCGGCAAGCTTTCGCTATCCTGACGGCGCTCCGCGTCAGGACGTGTGGATTTCCGTCGCGCAGGACCCGCTGTTCGGACCTCGGCTTTTGCAGCCTGGTTTGCCTCTGCTGGGCGGAATCGGCCGGCTGAAGCCCGGCGTTTCTATGGCCCAAGCTCAGGCGGAGATGGATGCCCTGGGCGCCCGACTCGCGACGGAGTTTCCCGCACAAGATTCAGGATTGACAATCCGGCTTGTTCCCTATCGGCAGTTCGTGGTCGGGAACGTGAAATCCGCGCTGCTTGTTTTGCTGGGCGCGGTTGGCATGCTCCCATTGATCGCTTGCGCCAATATCGCCAACCTACTTCTGTCGCGGGGCACATCGCGGACGAGAGAGATTGCAGTGCGAATCGCTCTCGGGGCGGGGCGCGCCCGGATTGTGCGGCAATTGCTCACCGAGAGCTCTCTGCTGGGATTGCTAGGCGGATTTGCTGGTGTGCTTCTTGCGGCCTCGAGTATCTGGGGTCTCCGGCCTTTCTTGCCGTCCGATGTGACCCAGATCAGTCCGATTCACGTTGGCGGCTCGGTATTGGCATTCGCGCTGTTGTTGTCCGTTGCTACCGTGCTGGCGTTTGGGTTGGCACCCGCTCTCCTGGCAACTCCGTCCAACTTGCAGAGGAAGTTCAAAGATGGCGGCGGCCGAATTGGCCAGCGTGGCGCCCAGCATGTCCGGAGTTTCCTGGCGATCGCGGAAATTTCGCTGGCCATGGTGCTCTTGGTTGCGGGAGGCCTCCTCATGCGCAGCTTGGCGCTGGTCACATCGGTCAATCCGGGCTTCGATTCCACAAACGTCACAGAAGCCGAAGTTTCGCTTCCCCAATTTCAATATTCCAGACCGCAGCAATGGACCGCCTTTTCCAACGAGTTGCTGGCGCGCCTTCATGCGCAGCCTGGTTTGCGAGATTCCGCTCTGGCGGCTCCGCTGCCGATGGATCGCCAAGGCGAAGCTAACTTCGGATTCAGCATTGTAGGAAATCCTCCGCTCCCACCCGGCAAATCCACCACCGCAGATTACGCCACGGTGAGTCCAGATTATTTTCACGTGATGCGAATTCCGCTGTTGCGAGGCCGTTTTTTCTCCGAGCAAGATTCGCCGTCCAATCCGAAAGTCGCGATCATCAGCGAAACCCTGTCACGGCGTTATTTCCCGAACCAGGACCCGATCGGAAGACAAATGAGATTTGGCTTTCCGCCAAACAGCAATGTGTCGCGCGAAATCATCGGCGTTGTAGGCGACGTGCGGGATGTGGCGCTTAGCCGGAAACCAGGTCCGATGATGTATGTTCCCTTCGCTCAGGCGCCACTTTATGGAGGGGAGGTCGTTGTAAGAAGTTCCTCGAGCGCATCGAGCGTGGCCGCCGGCATTCGCCAGACGGTTCGCTCCATTGACAAGGACCTGCCCGTGACGGATGTCGAATCTTTCCCGGAGGTGGTTGGCGCGTCGGTTGCGCAGGAACGATTCCGCACTTTGCTGATGAGCTCATTCAGCGCAATTGCCCTGATCCTCGCCGCTGTTGGAATTTTCGGAGTCATTTCGTACTCGGTGTCGCAGCGCACGCACGAAATCGGCATCCGCATAGCTCTTGGGGCACAGCGGCGCAACGTGCTGCGGCTGATTTTAGGGCAGGGAACGAAGCTTGCATTGCTTGGCCTAGGCGCGGGAGCCGTAGCCGCGCTTCTGCTCACGCACTTGATGGCAAGCCTGCTCTATGGAGTTTCGGCGACGGATCCCCTGACCTTTGGCGCCGTGGGCATCGTGCTACTCGGAGTTGCAATGACCGCCTGTTACATCCCCGCTCGACATGCCATGCGCGTCGATCCGGTGGTCGCCCTGAGGCACGAGTAAGACAGATCTCCACTACAACGATTTCCACCGAGTGACGGGCAAACCGGAAGATTGGTGAAGTGTTGCCGACAATGCGGGAACTTTTGTCATTTGCACAAGAGCCTTCAGGGAAACAGAATGCCGGAATTAACTTATCGGATATGGAAATCATGCACGATCAGGCGCGTGTCGACCGTTACATGCGGAGAAATGGCGTGAAATGCCCAGAGATGCACCCACGCGTTGCCGGTGCGAAAAGTCAGAAACGATTTCATAAGCCCTGGGGGGAAGAACGTGAGATACACCAGAATTATTGATAATGCCGCATGCGGAAGGGAGTCGTAGCGCGTCCACGACTCAAAGATGTGCAGCGCGGGGTAGCTAAGGGCTCCCAACAGGAAGGCTGAGACGGGGGATGTCAATCTGGCGTACCTCGGCACCAGAATCGCATAGATAAAAACCATCACCGGGAGACCGGTTCCGAACAATTGCAATACGAACGAGAGCACGCCTCCAACGAGCTGCTGGTGCGGGGTTAGTCTCAGGATATTCGGACCGAGAAGATCGAGGCTAATGCTGATCGCGAGTACGACCACGATGACGACCACGTCGTTGATCAAATTTGTGGACCGAAGATTCAGAGATCGATTTGAGTAACCGCGCATGCGAAAGATAACGTAGGGCACCAACGCAAGCAGCACACCGTTGTAAGCTGCCCACGTGTACACTTCCGCCGGCGACTGGATTCGCGTCGCGCCGACCAAAGAACCGTTCAGGTGCATCGCAATCCCCTCTCCGAATTAATGGATTCCAATGATGCGCCCGGCAATTAGTACAGTCGCGCCGTAGAGCCACAAGGCGATCGTTTCGCGTAGTGCAATGGCACGTTCCGGGGCACGTTGGGCGAGGTCTGTAGTCGGCCGTCTTCGCGTGAGGAGATGTACGATCTCGAGCTCGAAAAGCAGAACAATGAGCGCTACCGATCCCCAAACCACTGACTGCTTGTGGGAAGTCCCGTGGGAGAGCGCAATTCCGGCCAGGGTCAAAAACACCCACAAGATTGCGGCAATTTGCAGGCTTGGCTGTCGAAGGAGTTGCTTCAGGGGCACTCGATGCTCCGCAACTATTCACAATGGTTGACTGAATCTAAGTCGTCAGACGCAATCGTCAATGTTGCGAGAATAATGCTAACCCAAGTGTACGGGGGCGGAGCAGGGCCGGACCGACGGGGCTACTGCAATTCGGCTTCCGGGAATCGATCACAGCTAATACCGAGTAACGGGCAAACCGGACAGAACCGGATTGGTTTAAGCATTGCCGACCAAACTGACGCAATTTACAGCCTGCCAAGCATTCCCACCCAAAAACAGGTTGACGGTGTCACAATACGGCATGGTCAGAATGGGTATGCTCCTTCTCATATTGGTTTCAAAGGGCATTTGCCAGGTAGCTGTAGAGGTGAGAACAAACAAGGCGGCGTACCTCGTTGGCGAGCCGGTCTCTATCATCGTTAAGGTGACGAACATCGGGACCGATTCGGTTGGTTATTCTTACTGCGATGGACAAGTAGATCTGTCGGTCGAGAACACCGAGAAGAAGCACACTCCAAATCTTTGGGGATGCTCGATCGGTGTTGGTGGCGGCGGTGGATGTGGAATTGATCATCCGCCGATGCTTGCTCCAAATGAGACGGTCTCGTTTCAATATCTCTTGACTGGTTACAGGCTCCACGCAGGAAGCTATGTGCTGCGCGCGAAAGGTAAAGCGGGTGTACGGTGGAAGTATTACCCCAATATGGCGCCCAAGGATACACCTTCGTCACTGCACAAAGAGGGTGATCCTGTTCCCGGTGCAAACTTTGACATCTCATTGCCTGTCGTAGTGGCCTTGGGGAGCCAGGAAGAATTGCATCGCGCGTACGCTCCTTACATCATTGACGCAGAGGGACCAGGCTCGGGTACTGCCGAGATGCGGCATGCTCGTGAGGCGATCGCGGAAATGGCGCCGGAGTTCTTAGAGAAAACTATCGCGGGCTTCGCATCGGGTCCAACGCCGACTCCGAACCTTGCAGTTCGGGGATTAGGGCAGATCGATAGCACCGAGAGCAGGGCCGATCTGATCAGGCTTTACGACAAGAGCACCGATCTCGGTCTGCGCAATCAGATCGTCCAGGCTCTTGCGGGCCTTTCGACGCCAGATGAGCTGCAATTCTTTGTCGACCTGATGCCTGGAAGAAGTACGGAGATCGACGATCGGATTCGCCAATGGGCCGTACTTGGCCTTGGCCATATTCGTGGCGATGTTGCGGCCCGTGCGCTCGCAGGAGGGCTGCACAATCCGAGTAGCCAAGTTCGGCTGGCGGTAGCCGCGGCACTGGGCAATACTAGATCGCGGTCTGCCGTTCCGCTCTTGATTCGCATGTACAGCGATAACGACAATTCGGTGAGAGACGAAGTCTGTGGCGCATTGATGGAGTTGACTCACCGTACCTGGTGTGATGGCACAGGCAGGAGCGTACGGGTTCAGCAATCGCGGTGGCTGCGGTGGTGGAATGTGAACGCGACGCGGATCGCGCTCTATAGTACTGACGAATGCCCAAAGGATATTCGCGAATTGCCGTCGTTGCACTGAATCCTGCCGGTGACGGGCAAACCGGAATGATTGGTGAAGTGTTGCCTACCACTCGGTACTCGACTCTGTCCTGACCTTAATTTTGTCGATGGTGGGCTTACTTCTGTTCCCGCATCAGCGGAGTAAAGGTAATACCCACCAGTAGTCCTTCCGGCGAAATGAGACGGCTCACGATCTGTCCCCAGGGTTCTTTCCTGTTCTTCACAAGCATTCGATATCCGCCTGATTCGAGAACCGTGGTTGCTTTTTCGACGCTCTCAACATCGAACTCAAGCCACGCTTGAGGCGCGGGAATTTCACTGGGCCACGAATCTTTGCCAAAACAAGACAGGGCCGCTTGAGAAATCGGCCATAGAGCAAAAGTCTTTGCGCCCGGAACAGCCTCGGTGTGAAGATAGCCGCCGGCTTCCTCCTTGAAGGGAATGCCGAGGACATCGCGATAGAGCCTGCGACTTTCTTCCGTGTCACGAACGATGGGTCCAAAACCTGCGATGAAAAGAACCTTCAAGTTTGCGCTGTCCTGCATGGCGTCTCCTGTTCGTGGATGAAAACACCACTACCGATGGCCAACCGCGTGCGGACGTGACTCGAGCCTGATCATGCTATTGAGATTCTTCGAGGCGTCGTATCGTTGGCCCTTGGTGGTTGACCCACACAGAACCCGCACGTTCAGCGCTGTCGCCATTCCTCTTCCCAAGCCGCGCTTATTACGTCTCTGGACCGGCGCGAAGTAAGGCGCGAGTTTTCACGCCGCCTCCAGCACCGACAAAATATTACCTGCGGGATCCCCAGGCAATAGTTGGCCCGTTTTCCGCGGGAAATTCCTCGCCCATCCGTCTTCTGGTTTGGTTCGTTGTAGACTTCGAATCGGACGCCCCGCTTGCCGACCCTCATCCACAGCTTTTTCCACGTTGTCCACGGGAAAATTCAAAACTGTGAATGTAGCCGGCTGGTGGTTTGGTTTGGGATATATCAGAGTCTTGCCTTCGCTGAGTACGAGCGTGCCCTCCGGTCCGGCGGAAAGGTCAAGCCCGAGCGTCTTGCCATAAAAATCTTTGGCCTTCTGAATGTCATCGACGGAAAAGCTACTGAGAGCTTTTTGGGCGTTTAGCATGTCGCACTCCTGATAGTTGGTCTTGAACCTTGGATGCAGAATTAATACGCCAGCGCCTCCTCGAATCGATTTCAATTTGCGTGTGACGGGCAAACCGGAAGATTGGTGAAGTGTTGCCGACAGTACAACAACGAACATTTGCGTCGTGAGTGAAATGACGATTTTTCGACAGTTACTTGATTTGAGAGAGGTCGAGAACCCCCCTCGTGGTTAGGAATGATGCAGCGAACTGTGTTTTGACCGGCCTTCTGCCATACGGTGGGAAACAGTTGTGTGCTGTCACATCCTCCCCATCTGGTGAGACACGCCGTGTACATTCCGAAAGCCTTCTTCCTACCCGGCGCACGTTGCGACCACAGCGAGTCGTGCGGATCTTTGCAGCGCGCTAGAACGCTCCTCCGGTGCGACCGCCTGCGGAGCCGCTGCAAGCAGCGTTGTAAACGCAATGAAAACCGACAAAAGGATGAATCGAGTCATATCCAGACGCACGCCCGCTCTCAGCTCTTTGCCGATGACCACCTCACCTTTGGGGAGCGACGGGCTATGTTATCGCAGTGGGGGTCCCATGCGACGATCAAATGTTAAAAGGCGGCTAGTTGTCGCGACAAGACTCAAAGGCTCAGCAAAGGATTGATCTGCCAATCCAGAAAGTTGGAGAGGCTCGAAGCGGGATTCCCACATTTGTGGCGTATGCTTGTTTGCGGAAACCAGACAGCCGGCTTCTCATTGCGAAATAACCAAAAGATTCCGTGTGATCGTTGTCGAATGGTCAAGGCCGGCATGGGAGGCAAGAGGTGAAGGGCTCCAATTTCGCCGCTACTCTATGGCAGGACGTGCGCTACGGACTGCGGATGATGGCCAGGACCCCTGGATTTACCGCTGTCGCGGTCATCACCCTGGCAGTATGTATCGGTGCAAACACCGCTGTGTTCAGCCTCATTGAGGCGGTAATGTTCCGCTCGCTGCCCGTACAAGATCCGTCGCAGCTTGTGATATTGCAATGGAGCGCCCATAAGAGTCCCAAGTTCAAATGGTACACAGCGTACGGTGATACGAAGGAATATTTCCGCCGTGACGGAAGTAATCCGGTTGGAACGTCATTCTCGCTTCCTTTTCTAGAGGAGCTGGAGAAATCGAACATCTTCAGCAGTGTAGCCGCATTCGCGTGGGCTGGCCCGTTGAGCCTGAGCCGTAATGGGGCGGCCACATCGGTAGTCGGTCAATTGGTGAATGAGGATTTCTTCCACACGCTCGGAGTTCATGCGGCCGTCGGGCGATTGCTTGGACCGGACGATGATCAGCCTTCGTCTCCTCCCGCGCTGGTGCTGAACTATGATTACTGGCAGCGTGCCTTCGGCGGTTCTCCATCGGCGATCGGGAAGGTAATCAACCTCAATGGCGTGCCGTTCACTATTGTCGGCGTGGCCGATAAGAAATTTGTCAGTCTGTCTTTAGGCAATGTTTACGACCTGTGGGTCCCCTTGAGAATGGCCCCCCGCATCAACACCAGACTGGTCGGTCTACAAAGCGATGGCGCTGCGTGGTGGCTGCTCATTACCGCGCGATTGAAACCGGGTGTACCGGAATCACAGCAGCAGGCCGCGATGGACCTGCTTTTTCAAAACCAGGTGCTGCACAGTGGCCAGTCCATGCTTGAGGAAACAGATGAGCCCCGGATCTTATTGGCGCCCGCCGAGAACGCGCTCGTGGGTTCGAGCATCCGCTATGCCGACTCTCTGCGCGTACTCATGATAGCTGTAGGAATCGTGCTTCTGATTGGCTGTGCAAACGTGGCCGGATTGCTGTTAGCACGCGCCACGACGCGACAGCGGGAAATCGCGGTGCGACTTGCGCTGGGCGCCCGGAGAAGCCGTCTGCTGCGACAACTTCTCACGGAAAGCGTGACGATGGCAGCGATGGGTGGCGCCCTCGGAGTCGCTCTCGCCAGCTGGGGCGCACACATAATGCTTGCCATGGCCGCCGCGAGCCAGGCGCGCCCGCTGGGCGTCAATGCTTCTCTCGACGGGAGCGCACTCGCATTTACCAGTGTTGTTTCATTGCTGACCGGCATCTTTTTTGGGCTGGCGCCCGCACTGCGCGGCCTCCGGCCCGATTTAACGCCCGCTCTCAAAGCAAGCTCCGGGGCCTTAAAAGCCAGGGCGGAATCGCGTCACCGCTGGTTCAACATGGGCAACGCGCTGGTTGTGCTCCAGGGCGCGCTGGCGATCGTAGTATTGATGGGCGCAGGCCTGCTCGTGCACACGCTCTCGAACCTCAACGACCTGAATCCTGGCTTCGACACGCGCAATACGCTTACGTTCGATCTCAATCCCACAGTCGCCGGTTACAAGCCCACTCAGATTGACAACCTGTATCGCGAACTGCGGCAGCAGATCGGCGCCATGCCGGGCGTCATTGGGGTCAGCTATTCTGCAGGTGCATTGCTCAGCGGAAGCTGGTGGCGCAACTCTGTAACGTATCTGCCGCCCGGCGGGTTCAAAAAGGTCACCATTGAAATGGACTACATGCCTGTCGGCATCGATTTTTTCAGCACAATGAGAATCCCTCTTTTAGCCGGACGCACCTTGAACGAAGCAGACTTCGAACTCGTGGCCGCCAACCATGCAGCCGCTGATGCAAGGCCCGGTGCCGAACCGTCGCGCGCACTTACCGTCCCCGTGCCCGTGATCGTGAACCAGGAGTTTGCCCGCAAATATTTTCAAGGCGTTAACGTGCTCGGCAAAGAATTTGGCGCCGATGACGGCGGCGACACCGACAATCCGCGGAAGCATTCGGGTTATGTCATTGTCGGCGTCGTTCAGGATGCAAAGTACAACAACTTGCGTCGTGAAATTGCTCCCACAATGTACGCTCCCCTCACCGGGCAATACGCAACGTTTGAAGTACGAACCGCAAGCGATCCCAGAGCGCTGGTTCCCGAGCTGCGCAATCTCGTCAACCAGCACAATAGCAACCTGCCATTGACCAGAGTGTTTACCCAGACCGAACTAATTGACATGCTACTGGCCCAGGAACGACTGATTGCCAGGGTTTCGAGCTTTTTCGCCCTTCTGGCGTTGCTGTTGGCATGCATTGGGCTCTATGGCCTTCTCTCCTTTGAAGTAACGCGCAGGACGCGCGAAATCGGTATTCGTATGGCGCTGGGGGCGCAGCGAGCGGATCTTATAGGGATGGTGGTGGCACAAAGCATCGCGCTCGTCTTAGCAGGGAGCGCTATCGGAGTATCCGCCGCCATCCTCTTAGGGCACCTGACGACGAAGCTCCTCTATGGCGTAAAGCCTGGCGATCCGGTCACGCTTCTTAGTGTCGCGTTATTGCTGATCCTCGTGGCATTAGCTGCCGCTTCCATACCCGCTCGTCGGACAACTACGGTGGATCCGATGATTGCGTTGCGATGCGAATAACTCCTTCAGTGCCATTTCCCAGCCAAGCAACGTGAGTTAAATACACTGTGAAAGAGAAGAGCTATCGCGAATTCTGCTCGTATAACGGGCAAACCGGAATTTGTGACTTCTGCAAAGGAGCAGAATTGGTTCGCGGCAAGGAGGCCACGTACCAATGAAACGGACGCCTTTTAGAATTGACGTGGTGGAATCGCAGAACTCGAGAGCGAATCAGTTGAACTCGCCACGGACGCAAACGCCCTGGCAGCTTCTCCTTGACGGCAAAGGAGAGACCGTGTACTCTCCTATTCCAGATAGGAGAGAGAACTAGCCATGACGAAACCGGTTGCACTCCCGCAGGGCACGCTCGAGATGCTTATTCTCAAGTCAGTCTCGCTCGGTCCCCTGCATGGCTATGGCATCCTGCTGCGCATCCAGCAGATTTCCGGGGAGCGCCTTGAAATTCTTCAGGGTTCTTTCTATACCGCCATCTATCGTCTTGAGCGCCGAGGCTGGATCAAAGGCGAGTGGGGTGAATCGGAGAACAATCGCCGCGCCCGCTTTTACTCGCTCACCTCCGCGGGGACGCGCCAGCTCAAGGCCGAGACTGCCAAATGGACTGACATGGCTGCGGTCGTCGCCGGCATTCTCGCCAAGAAGGTAGACGAGATATGAGTTTCCTGGAAGCAATTCGCAAGCTATGGCACTCCATCGCGCCACGTAAGTCCAGCGACGTGGAAGAAGAATTTCGTTCTACCCTTAACGCCTACCAGGAAGATTTAATGCGCCAAGGGCTCCCCGCAGAAGAAGCCTGCCGCAAAGCGCGCATCGACCTGGGCCAGCCCGCCGCCCAAAACGAAACTTACCGCCGCGCCATCGGCCTCCGCCTCTTCGATGAGCTGGGCGGAGACATCCGCTACGGACTTCGCGGCCTGCGCCGCAACCCTGGCTTCGCCACCGTCGCCGTGCTCTCACTCGCGCTCGGCATTGGCGCCACCACGGCGATGTTCTCGCTGATCTACGCCGTCCTGCTGAACCCGTTTCCCTACGCCGGCGCCGACCGCATCATGAATGTCTTCGGCATCGACGACAGAGCTCCTGACCAGTTTAGCTGGTTGGACGTTGGCAAGGCAGAGCTTGATGAGGTGCACCTTGCAGCACCCGTTGAGTCAGTGCTTGGCTTCAGCCTCGCGAACGTGGAGATCACCGGCGGCGCGCTGCCGGAAGACATCATGGGTTACTACCTCACCGAAAATGCCGGGACTTTCTTTGGTGTGCGCCCGCTTCTCGGCCGCAACGTCGAGCCATCCGATGCAGACAACGGCGGCCGCGCCGTGGTTGTTCTCAACTACCAATTCTGGCAGCGCCACTTCGGCGGCGATCCCCATGTTATCGGGAGAACTCTGGAACTCAATCGTGCGTCCTACACCATCGTAGGCGTAATGCCGCGCAGCTTCGCATTCAATGACATGGTTCAGGTGGGCGATGTTTACCTGCCGGCCAGTCGAACCCCGGTTGTCAACCTTCCCTCCGGGGCCACCGTGCCCTACATACTGATGATCAAGCTGCGGCCCCACGTCACGCGTGCCGCCGCCAACAGTGTGCTCGAGCCCATCGCGTTCGAGATTATGAAAGAGCGTGGCGGGCGCATTCCCGAGCACGTGCATCTCGCGCTGCAGCCCATCATCTGGATTTTCCAGAAGAATACCACCACCCTGAAGCTCCTTCTTGCCGGCGTTGTGCTCCTGCTGATCATCGGCTGCGCCAATTGCTCCATCCTTTTGCTGGCTCGTGGGCGCACGCGCCGGCATGAGCTCGCCATCCGCAGTGCCATCGGCGCCAGCCGCTGGCGCATCATCCGCCAGTTGCTCGTAGAAGCCATCGTCATCTCTTCCACCGGCGCAGTCCTTGGGGTGGCTGCGTCTTATTGGCTGGCAAGACTTCCCTTGTTGCTTTCCCCGGATTCCTTTCCAGCGGAATCGGTGATCCGCATCAACGCTCCCATCCTTGCCTTCTCCGTCGCGCTCGCGTTGCTCTGCGGCCTCCTCTTCGGTATTGTCCCCGCATTGCGTCTCTCGCGTCACGATTCCGCGCCTATGCTTCCCGGCCGGCAGACTGGGGTTGTGGCTGCTCCCGCCAAGCGCCGCTGGAGCGTTCTTATCGCCGCGCAGGTCGCGCTCACGCTTCTGCTCATGGCCACTGCTGGAACCGCCATCCACAGCTTTCTTGGGCTCATGCGGATACCGCTGGGCTACGATCCCGCGAATGTCATGAGAGTCGGCATCAGGCTGCACAACAAAAATCCAGACGAGTGGAGCCGCTTTCAGCCACGTGAAGCGAGAAGCGCTTACTTCGAGCAGATCCGGGAGAAGATCGCTTCCCTCCCCGGTGTGTCCACGGTCGCGGTCGGCGTCGATGCCACGCCACCCAGTATTGACGCTTTCTATGAGCGTTCTTTCGAGATCGACGGAACTGGCGATCATGAGCAGTTGCAGGCACGCGTGATTTTGGTCGACCAGCGGTATTTCACTGCGCTCCGCATCCCTGTGCTTCAGGGTCGTACCTGGAATAGGGATGAAAATATCCGCGGAGACTTCATCGCGGTCGTCAATCAGGCTTTCGCCACGCGCTATCTCTCTTCGTCCAATGCCATGGGTTCGTTCAATGTCCGCCAGCTTCGTATTCCCGGTCTCAAACCTGGGAATCCATACCAGGTTGCCTCTGCGCAAAGCACCGCCTGGCGTCAGATCATCGGCGTCGTCGGCGATGCGCGCAATGACGGCCTCGATCATCCCGTCGCCCCAGCCATCTACCTCCCGTATACGACCGTGATGTGGCCCAACGCGCAGTTCTTCGTCCGCACCCAGGGAGATCCACTCACGTATCTGCAGTCCATCCGCACCGCTGTCGCATCCGTCTCTCCCGACCAGCAGATCTCCAACGGCGCCCTTACCCTCAACCAAGCCCTCGAGAGCGACCCACAGTACCGCAGCCAGCGGCTCTTCTCCATATTGTTTGGCATCTTCTCTGCCATGGCGCTCGCGCTCGCTTTGGTGGGCATCTTCAGCCTCGTTGCGTACAGCGTCGCGCAGCGTACTGCGGAATTCGGCGTGCGGCTGGCGCTCGGCGCCCCGCGCAAGCATGTGCTGTTTGTTGCCGCGCGCATCGCACTCGTCAGTGCGGCCGTGGGCGTTGTGATGGGTCTTGCGCTGGATAGCTTTCTCGGTGCCGTTCTCGCCCACTGGATGCAAAACACCTTTGCCGCAGGCGGCCTGTTCGCAGCCGCCGCGCTCCTCGCTTTGAGCGCAGTCGTCGCCTGTTTGCTACCGGCCCGCCACGCCATCACTGTCTCACCCACGGAAGCTCTCCGTTATGAATAGCGGCGTGTCCCGTGTAACCAGGCTTCACCTC
>Ga0134125_10006086_pt1 | contig 13680 bp, 13 predicted proteins | sample KB31751_FD_96464 | JGI IMG/M metagenome (GOLD analysis project Ga0134125, IMG submission 96464) | Terrestrial soil microbial communities with excess Nitrogen fertilizer from Kellogg Biological Station, Michigan, USA - KB3-175-1 | ecosystem: Environmental > Terrestrial > Soil > Unclassified ... | reverse complement strand
TGCCCACGTGAAAGACCACGGCGCGAGGCCGTGGCATCCGTTGAACCGAAGATGAGAAGGTTTTCTAGCTGCCCACGTGAAAGACCACGGCGCGAGGCCGTGGCATCCGTTGAACCGAAGATGTGAAAGCTTTTCTAGCTGCCCACGTGAAAGACCACGGCGCGAGGCCGTGGCATCCGTTGAACCGATGAGGTGAAGGTTTTCTAGCTGCCCACGTGAAAGACCACGGCGCGAGGCCGTGGCATCACAGTTCTATTTAACTTTTCCCGGGCCCCAGAGTGCTCGACCAGGTGTCGCCTTGGTATGTTCACCGTCACGTAGCACCGGCACGCCATTCACGATCACGTGCTGCATGCCGACGGCATACTGGTGAGGCTTTTCAAAAGTTGCGCGGTCAGCAATCTTATGGGGATCGAAGACGACTACATCGGCAAACATTCCCGGCTTTAAGAACCCACGATGATCCAGCCCAAGATTCGTCGCCGGCAATCCAGACAGACGGCGGATGCCCGCGGCCAACGTGATCGTTTCTTCATCGCGAACATACTTTCCCAGAAAGCGGCTGAAGTTTCCGTAGGCGCGTGGATGCGGGTTAGATTTCAAAAATGCTCCTTCGGGAGCTTGCGAAGCTTCATCAGATCCCAGCGAAACCCAGGGCTGTTGCAACTGCTTGCTGATGTTTTCTTCCGACATCAGAAAATAGATCGTGCCCACGCGTGACTGATCTTCCAGCATCAGATCCAGGATTGTTTCGGCGGGCTCTTTACCACGCAGCTTCGCTACTTCCGCGAGAGTCTTCCCAGTCAGAGGTTTCAACTTATCCGATTTAAAGCCGACCAATAGAACGCGATCCGGTGAGCCCGCGGCGAGAAAGAGGTTCTCCCATTCGTTCGTCGGGGTGTTGATAGCAGCGACGATCTTCCGCCGAGTAGCCGGATCCTGAATACGTTTATAGAGCGCTTCGTAACCGCCACTCATGGCCCAGGGTGGAATCGAGGCATCAAGTCCGGTAGCGCCAGCAGGATATGTGTACATGTCCGCAGTAATCTTCAAACCCTGTCGGCGCGCAGCGTTGACCATCCTGAGAACCCGATCCATCTTGCCCCAGTTTGGTTTGCCGGCCGCTTTGAGGTGATAGATCTCGGCGGGAATTCCGGCTTCGCGACTGATGCGGATCAGCTCCTCGACAGCTTCTATCAGGCGATTGCCTTCGCTGCGCATGTGCGAGATGTATTTGCCCTTGTACTTAGCCGCAACCTTACAGAGCTCAATCAGCTCTTCTGTCTTCGCATAAAAAGCGGGCGAGTAGATCAACGACGAGCCGATGCCGAGCGCGCCCGCCTCCATCTCAGCGCGCACCAACTCGCGCATTTGCTGCAACTGTTCGGGCGTGGGCGGCTTGTCTTCCAGGCCTATGACGTATTCTCTGATGGTGGTGGCGCCGATGAACGAAGCCACATTTTGAGCGACGCCGCGTTTTTCCAAATAAGTTAAGTAATCGGCCAGGCTCGTCCACTCGATATCGTATTTGAGATCTCCCTGATCCGCTTTTCTTCTCGTCTTCATCACCTCGCTCAGCGGTCCCATTGAATCGCCTTCGCCCATGATCTGTGTAGTGACTCCCTGACGAATTTCGCTTTGCGAGCGCGGATCGGCGATGAGTGATTCCGTCGACCAGGACAGCATGTTGATGAACCCGGGAGCCACGGCGAGATTCTTTGCGCTAATCACTGTTCGCGCATCCGCGCTTTTCAATCTGCCGATCGCGACAATACGGTCGCCTTTGATGCCGACGTCGGCTTTGAAAGGCCTTGCTCCGGTTCCGTTGTAGATGGTTCCACCCGCCACGATGATATCGAATGCAGGCTCCTTGCCCTGGGCATGCAGAGATGCAAAGGACACTAGAAGCATTACCGCCGAGACCAGAGTTTTCATTGATTCTCCTTGGAAAAACACGAACTCATCCGCAGATTCGAAAGGTTTTCAGCCGCCCCTTAGAACTTGTCGGGTGGAATCGTAGGTCAACTGTAATCCGCGTCAACAAAACATCTGTGTAATCGGCGTAATCTGCGGATAGTCTTCCGTTCTTCGATGGAGGTTGGAAACGGCGAGCGATTAGTTAAACGCCTGCCGCCCTCAAACGAAACCCGAGAACACAGTGGTTATGAGAATCTGATCCGACTACTTCGCGTTGCGCGGATCATCGGCCTTGTTCACGTAGGTGACTGCAAATGGCCCAGTGGCCGAGACCTGTAGGACTGTAGCGCCGACTGCCCATGCAAAATGGCGCACGCCTTTCGGCATGGCAGTATAAGATCCGGCTGACAGTACTTGGCCTGCGGCGGGATCAAATTTGGCACCCACACCTACCCCAAGCGAACCTTCAAGCACTGTCACTCGTTCATCGGTCGGATGCCAATGTGGAGCAACCTTGTAGCCGTCGGGAAACTTTATACGAATAGTAAACGGAGACCCAGCCTTTGAAGGATCGCCATCCAAGACGGCAACCTCTGCACCCGCTGGCAGCGCTGGTGGGGCAGGTCCCCATTTTACGTCTTCCGCGGCTACCATCACGTGTGCAGGAGCATGGGTTGATTTAGAAGTGCGATGTGACTGGGCGCTCGCACCAGCAAAAGCAAGCGAAGCAACTGTCGTTAACGAAAAGACCAAGAGCAGGAATCTAAGTCGTGGCATAACAAAACTCCTTTCAGGTTTCGGACTGGGGCGTGTCGAAAAGATCTTTGTTCGCAGTTGGTAAAGTGCGGCCAGCTTGTATGACAGATTCAAACCGAAGTCAATGAGGCTAAGTCTGGTTCAGTGGCTGGCGGAGTTAAGCAACCCCAGCGAAGTGAATGTAGCTTTTGTCTCGGAGTTCAGGTCATAACCAGCCAATGCGGCAGGTTCGGCCCAGGAATATTCGCAAAACTCCGGATTGAGACAAATTGGTTGGTCCATGGCGATGCGACACTCAAATAGCAGGAAGACCATGTAGAGGTTGCGTTTGGAGCCATCGGAGAAAGTCTTTTCGAATTGACCATCTTTGAAGAAAAGGGGGCTTGGATTCGAGGAGAGCAACTCCCAGCTCCTCGGACACTTCACGGGCCAAAGCTTCTCCGATACGCTCACCCGGCTCAACTCCGCCGCCTGGCAGCCCCCACTGCCCCGGAAAGACACCACGATCTTCAGGCATCTTGCAAAGCAGAACTCTGCCAGCCTCATCCTTGATGACTGGCACCACTATCAACCTGGTAACCGTATTCTCGAGCATCCCGTTTCGGGTATCGTGAAATCAATCAGTCAGCATCGCAGGCCACCGTCGCGACTCAATTGGCTTCTTCGCAATTAACCAGCCATGGGATTCCGAATCTATCGGTACACACACCAAAACCAGCCGCCCAAAAGGTTTTCTCAAACGGCATCTGGACGGCGCCGCCTTCAGCCAGGGCGTTGAAAATGCGCGCGCCTTCTTCTGTGTCTTTAATATGCAGCGAGACGCTTATGCCTTGTGGCGTCTGGTAGCTGTCGGCTGGAACGTCAGCTCCCATCAAAAGGCTTTCACCTATTGCCAGCGTGGCGTGCATGATCCTGTTACCTTCATTGGGAAACTCTTGCGCCATCGGTGATTCGCCCCACGTCATCATGAAAGTGATCTTCCCGCCGAGAGCCTGTTCGTAGAATTTGAAAGCTTCGGCACATTGCCCGTTGTAATTCAGATATGGATTGAGTTTCATATAGTCATCTCCCAAAAACCTCTCAAAAAGAAGGTCTTGGGTCTTTGGCTTTTGGTCTTTGAATGGGTTTCGAAACTTGACGCATTCGATCGTAAGGATTTCGATTTATCCAAAGACCAAGACCAAAGACCAAAGAGTTTGTGGCGAGCGCGTTTGCTCACCACTTTGCTCTCTGCTCTTTGTCGCTAGCCTGCGGCGGCTTCTTTCAACTTGGCGATGTCGAGCTTCACCATCTTCAACAAGGCGGTCATAACTCGATTCGCTCTGGCTGGATCGCCTGACATCAGCTGCTCTAAGACTGTGGGTATGATCTGCCATGACAAGCCAAACTTATCTTTCAGCCACCCACACTGTGACTCGGATCCGCCGTTGGCCAGCAGCTTCTCCCAATACTCATCGAGTTCTTCCTGCGTGTCGCATTTCACGACGAGCGAGACGGCCTCGGTAAACTTGAACGCCGGTCCTCCATTGAGCGCCATGAATTCCTGGCCGGCCAGTTGAAAAGTCATCGTCACTATCTGACCTTTGGGGCCCGGACCGGCATCTCCGTAGCGCGCCTGACTCAATACTTTCGAATCTTTGAATATCGAGCAATAAAGGTTCACTGCCTCTTCAGCCTGGTTGTCGAACCACAAACATGGCTTGATTTTCTGCCCTGCAGCCTGGGCGCTGGCACTTGTCGTCATCGTCTTTCTCTCCTTAGTTTGAATTAGTAGTTATCGTAATCTCACGCGGCGGTTTTCTGCTACTCGCCGCCACGAATGAAGCTTGCAAAAAGCCTTCTATTTCTACGTCGAACGGTGCAACCGTAAATCGACAACCGCGCCAAAGAATTTTTGGAAAATGTCCGTGCCATTGAAGCTGGTAGTCCGGACAGACAAAAGACCATCGACATTTACGCCGATGGTCTTCTAATCCGCAATGGTGATAAGGCGAGGGGTTTTAGTCTCTAATAGAAGCACTATCTCGGAGTCAGTGTTCTGTGACCACCACTCCAATCAGCAATCCGAAATCAGCATTCCGCAATCCCTCTACTGCCTGCCAACACCGATCTTTCGCTGCACCAGTCGCTCGACGTCCATTGGCACTCCCTCGGCCCTGGCGCGCCGGATATAGTCGCTATCGATCTTGAAAATGCGCATCTTCACCAGCTCTTCCACTGAGATTTCCCCAAATCCTTCGTTGCGGACTTCGGAGATGAACTGTGGCGTAACTTTGAAAATCTGCATCTTCACCAGACTTTCAAAAGGCTCTTTATCAAAGCCCATCTGGCTTACCTGCGTGACGAAGTTAGCATCGATCTTGAAGATTCGCGCCTTCACGAGGTCTTCCATGCCGAGGTTTGGAAAGCCACTCGCTTTCATCTCGCGCATGAATTTTGAATCGACTTTGAAGATGGCGGCTTTGAAAAGATCTTCGACGCTGAGTTTGCCGAATCCTGAGGAGCTAAGATCGTCAGCCAGTGCCGTGGTGATATTCAAGGCCGTCGCTGTGAAGAGACGGTCCTCAATATCGTCTCTGCCTTTTAGATCCTGTTCAAAGTCGAACCCGCGGCTTTTCATCGCCGCCAAAAAACTCATGTTGGGCGTAAAGCGAAAAGTGCCGGAGCCACGGCTCATTTGATTGCCTTCACTCTGAAAGCTTCCTTCGCACGCGATGGATCCTGCTTCGCGAGTCAGACTGAATTTGACCGAGCCGCCACTCAAGGCCTGTTCGCGGCTCAAGCCTTGTAAGTCAGAGAAATCATACGATTGGCCAATTTGGTGCCGGTTCCGATGATTGTTGTCGTCATCGTTCCGATTGGTTTCATTTCGGACTTCGAAATTCAAATGTAGCTTGTTCGACTTATCACGCTCCGGCTTGGCGGCTTCGTCGTTCCATTCCGCATCATCGCCGTGTTTGCTCTTGTTCCACTTCTGCGTACCGACGGATGCTGTCCAGTCACCGGTCAACTCCTTCGCGTTCTGAAGAGAGTTCACTGCGACGGTTGTTTTCGACAGGGATCCGGACTTAGCGCCGGCAGCGACAATCCCAAGGATCAGGGTGGCTGCAAAAGCGAAACCAATCATCAAGCGTATCGACACCTTCTTTGCCATGGCTTTGTTACCTCGAATCGAATTTTCAGGATTACCGAGCAGACTGTGCCCTTTTGATAAGGAAACACCGCCCACCCCGATTTGTGGCAAAAATCTTGTGGCACGGGCGTCCCGCCCGTGGTCGTCGCCCTGCCGGTCTACTCGACATTGAAACTCGAACGTTGATTAAGCTAAGCTTGCGAAAAAGTGACCTCGTCCTAACTCCTCATAAGCGCGCTCATCCACCAAATCAAGGGACGTCTTATATGTCAGGAGTCATCAAGAAGCGTCGAGGAGCCTACCTCCCACACTGGACGAAAGAAGGGGCATGGTATGCGGTGACTTTCCGTCTTTGGGATTCTGTACCGCTTCACATTCTCAGATTCTGGCGGGCCGAAAGGCAGAATATTGTCAAGACCGCGAAGCAAATGCACCGCGAACTTGGGGAACGTGAAAAACAAAGACTCGCCTACCTCAGCTCTGAGAGGGTTGAGCGCTACTTGGATTTGGGTGTCGGATCCTGCTACATGAGGGATGACCGAATTGCGCAAGTCGTGGCTGATTCGATCTTACATTTCGAAGGCCAACGCTACTCGTTAGCGGCATGGTGCGTGATGCCAAATCACGTACACGCCGTTTTCAGACCTGCATTGCGCTTTGAGTTGTCCGCAATACTACATTCCTGGAAGAGCTACAGTGCAAAAGAGGCGAACAAGTTGCTAGGCCGGCAGGGTCCGTTTTGGCAAACAGAGCCGTACGATCACTTGATCCGAAACCAGGCTGATTTCATACATGCCGTTAACTACGTGTTGAGAAATCCAATCAGAGCGGGCCTTAAGAATTGGAAATGGGTGGGAAGGGGTAGGGGACATGAAAGTTGAATGCTGGGGCACGACCACGGGCGGGACGCCCGTGCCACGTGTTGCTGGCAGCTTGCGTCTTAGATCAATTAGAATCGCGCCGCTCAACAATATTTCTCGCGAGGATATCACCGGTGCCCAAAAGCAATCATCTGATACTCAACGTACCAACAATCTTGAGGAACACGGCGATTCTTCTGATAGCTACGGCCGTAACGTTAACGACCACAGCTCTCGCTGAAGACTGGTCGCAATTTCGTGGACCCAACGGCACTGGCGTTTCAGCTACTACGGGTCTTCCCGTCGAGTTCGGTCCGAAGAAGAATGTCATTTGGAAAACCGAGCTGCCGCCGGGGCACTCCTCGCCAGTGCTGACACGTAATCGCATCTTCGTCACTGCGCACACGAAGGAAAAGGAAGCATACAAGCTGCTGGTCATTTGTCTCGATCGGAAGACTGGAAAACTTCTATGGCAGCGCGAAGTGCCGCGCCAGACAGTTGGCCGGCTGCAAAACGTGAATGGCCCAGCGTCACCCAGCCCAGTCACTGACGGTACCAACGTCTACGCGTACTTTCAGGAAGCCGGCCTCGTGTCATACGACGCCGCTGGAAAAATGCGCTGGCAACATCCAGTTGGTCAGGTCAACATGTTCTACGGCTTTGGAGCCTCGCCGATTCTGGTTGACGACAAAGTGATCTTGCCCGTCGATCAAGACAATCCCAGCTCTTACATGATTGCGGTCGATAAGAACAGCGGACGTTTGCGCTGGAAAGTTGAGCGCCCGGTAGTCATCTCCGGTTACTCCACACCGATCATCTATCAACCAAAGCAGGGAGCGAAGCAGATCGTCGTTCCCGAATCCTTTCAGCTCTCTGCGTACTCGGTTGCAGACGGTAAGCGCGTGTGGTGGGTGCGAGGCCTTGCCTGCGAGATGAAGTCTATCGCGAGCCATGACTCGGAATATCTGTACATCAACGGTTGGGGCTTTCCTCAGAATCAACCGGGTCAGCAAGTGAAGACCATTCCATTCGAAGAAGCTTTGCCGCGATACGACAAGAACAACGATCGCGAGATCGCGAAAACCGAAATCTCAGGCACCGAGAAGATGGATAAGATGCTGAAGGACGCCTTTGAAGCATTCGACATGAATCGCGACGAAAAGCTGAACGACAAGGACTGGGAAGTCTTTCGCGCCATGATGGCGTCTGAAAACGGCTTGCTCGCAATCAAGCTGGGAGGGCAGGGCGATCAAACTGCGACGGCGATTCGATGGCGTTATCAAAGGCCGGTGCCGCAGGTTCCTTCGACTCTGCTCTACAAGGGCGTGCTGTACATGATTAACGACAGCGGCATTCTGCTCTCGTTCGATCCAGCGACTGGAAATGTGCTCAAGCAGGGCAGACTCAAGGGCGCGATCGACAAGTACTTCGCGTCACCAGTCGCCGCCGACGACAAAGTATTCGTAGTTGGCCAGGGCGGAGCAGTATCGGTGTTGAAAGCTGCGGGAGATTGGGAAGTGCTCTCAGTTAATGAGTTGGATGACGAAGTCTTTGCGACGCCGGCAATTGCCGATGGTAGGATTTATATTCGCACCCGCAGCGCTCTGTACAGTTTCGGTAGCTGATGAAGAAATTTAGCCGCGGATGAACGCGGATAAGCGCGGATCAGCGCGGATCAGACAGAGCCACAGATTTACACCGATAACACGGATCTGAAATCCATGGATGGTTTTAGATCCGTGTTTATTTGTGTAGATCTGTGGCCTTCTTCTTACTTGGTCTGCTCCGCGTTAATTCGGGGTTAATTTCGATTTCGATAAATCACGCCGTCCTTCATGACGAAAACGACGCGTCGCACGGCGGTGATGTCCTTCAAGGGATCGCCGTCGAGCGCGATGATGTCAGCTCGTAAGCCGGGCGCCAGCGTTCCGATCTGATCGGACATTCCCAGTGCTTCAGCTCCCAGAGAATTAGCTGAAACCATTGCCGTCATTGGATCAACTCCACAGTCACGAACACGATCAATAAAGTCCTCGGCATTTAACCCGTGCGCTCCAGCCACAGCATCCGTGCCAAAGACAATCTTGAGACCGGGAATCTTGATCGCTCGTTTCAGTAGCTCATGACTCTGGGAAATTATCTTCTCGAAGACAGCAAAGCCTTCCGGCGTTTTTGGATAATAGGGCGCGCCCGCATACTTTTCTTTGTTTTTGATGTAGGTCTCAATCAGTAGTCCTGCTTGCGGATCAAAATAAGTACCTTTCTCAGCGAGAACTTTTAGGTCGTCGTCGCTGGCGCCCAATCCGTGTTCGACCTGGGTGCAGCCGGCCAATGCGGCAGCTCGCACTGCTTCGCGGTAAGCATGCACGAGCGTTCGCAATCCTACTTTTCGAGCTTCGTCGCACGCAGCATTCAATTGTTCTGGCGAGAGCGTCATGGGGCTGTTCATGCCACCGGACGCGAATATCTTGATCAGGTCCGAGCCGGCGGCTTTCTGCTTTCGTATGAACGCTCGAATTTCTTCGGGCGTGCCGGTCTGTTCACCTCGTCCCATCAGCGGCTCGCCGGAAGTCAGCACACGCGAGCCAGGGATCGTGCCTTGCGCGATCGCATCTCGAATTGAATAGTCCAATGGCGAGCCGACACTTTGCACGGTCGTAAAGCCCGCCCTCAACATCGACCAGGCATTCGCAGCGGTCCGATACGCGGCCTCCTGCGTAGTCTCAGCGCCGCCGGCAAACTTACCGTCTTTGCCGAAGCCCCATGTGATATGGACATGCGCGTCGATCCATCCGGGCATGACGGTCAAGCCACTCAAATCGTAATCGACGGGCCCGGCTTTCGGATCGATAGCTACGATCTTTGAGCCTTCAATCACGATACGAGTGTTGTGCAGGACCTGACCTTTGCCATCGAAGACCGTAGTTGCGCCAATCACGATGCGCTTCGTTTGCGCGCAAACGTGAGGAGCGTTCAGAACTACGCAAAGTGACAGGACGGCGAAATAGAATTTGTGGAATCGCATTACAGTCTCCTAACTGCAACGAATTCTCTCTCATTCACACCGCGGCTTCAGCCCGGTGTCAAATGCACTTGAAACTTCGTTTCATTTTTGAGCATGGCATGGTTCGTTTATGTTCTGATCATGTTCGCGAGACTCTATCACCGGAGCCGAGGCGGAGGCGCTAAAGTCACCTGGCCTTTGACCATGCTAAATAAGTCTTGGGAATATCCATCTTCTTAAGTTGTTTCCAGGCTTGGATGGCTTTAGTCCTCGTGGCGTCTTTCTCGTTAGCAAGAAAATCGGCCATGAAGTAAATGTACCTTCCGTGTGGGATGCGTTTGAATTGTTCCTCAGTTTGATTCAGGCGAACGTATTCATTCACCAGATCTCGATAGGTTATCCGGTTCCCCTTAGTCAGCTGCTCCTCGCGCCATCGATTAAGACGATAGCGAGCGCCGGATTTTCGTTTTAGATTCGGAACAAGTTTGCGCGCTTCGCTGACGATAAAATCCTTTGTCTCTTTGTTGCTCGTGTAATTGACGACGGGAAGTGTCAGAATGAGCCCTTTCTCAATATCTTTGATCCCTGATTTCGAAAGACTCCTCTTAGTCGGGCTTTGGACCTTGCCGGATTTGATGAACTCGATGATCGCTTTCTCCAGCTCATCCTTTCTGAGTCGCTTCGCCGCCGGGATGCCGAGCTGATCGCCAAACTCTTTCAGCTCGGTGGCGTACCAATAACCGTTCTCGAATTCACTCAACGTCATCGATTTGGAGAGCTTTGTTTTCATTTTTGAGCTAAGGACGTTTTAGGAAATCGGAATTTCAGCCGCGGATAAACACGGATAACACAGATCAGAACAAACCGTTAAGCTGCTTGCGTTTGAGCAGCGCTAATCCGCCGCTAGTTCTTAGTCTTCGTCGAGCCCGGCAAACTGTAAGTAACCTTCCCCATCTCATCCAGAAAGTCGAGACGTGGAGATCCTCCTGCCTCGACTACCATGTTGATGCGCGCATTTCCTTTCGCATCATAAAGAGTGACTTTCGCTTCACGCTCTTTGTTCTTGCCAACGAAGACTCGAGTAGGCGACAAGTCAGCGGCGCGCAAACTTTCTTTAGCAGCATTCTTTTCAGTACCTTCGGACATCTTTTCGATCTCAGCGCGACGTTGCAGTAGGTTTGCAAGTGATGTCTCAGGACGATCCCACACGCTAAGACCAACCTGCCTGCTGCCCGAGTGATCGTTGTAAATCAAGCCTATCGCCTGTGATTGCTTGTACTGGTCGAACGTGAATCCGCCATAAGCGCCGAACTTGTCGTTGCCCGTTACGGCGCCGAAAACCAAACCACCGCATTCGTCGCCGAGCCCATTGTAAAAGATCATTCCGGGCGGACGCTCAGTCTTAAAAGGCTTGCCGTCGATGATCGGGTCCGGCATTCGGTTAGTGTTCGCGATGACGGCTCGTAGCTGGCCATTCTTCTCAACCACGTTGAGACGCTCGACGGTCAGCTCATCAATTTTCTGTCTCGAATCGGCGAAGGCTGAAAACGCCAGCACCACGAATACGGTCAACGAGAGAACGGAATATATTTCAAGAACACGTAGTCGTTTCTGAACTTTATCCATGAGATTGTTTCCTGGATTGCTGTGTGGCGCCCGTGCCCGGACGGATGCAGTCTTAATTCATGCCATCGGGCTTGCCCCGTGGTAAGTGACGCTGGCAGCTACTACAAAGATGCCACGGGCTCGCCCCGTGGACGCTCACGCTGGTAGCTTTCTTACTTGAAGGATCGCTAAGCAAGCAAGTAAACGTGAGCCTCCACCGGGCAAGCCGGTGGCCTCCAAAAGTCCTTTTGCAGCTTTGCGTGTTAGCTACCAACGTTAGTCACCACGGGACAAGCCGATGGCATGAATTCAAACGGTCAAAACTCCCGTTCCCGGATGGACGATTCATTGGACTAAACGCGAACGCTTTCAGCGTTAACGCCTATGCTCAGCAAGAGTGGATGAACTTTGCTATCATCCGATTCCACTGCGGAGCTTACAGTTGCTAACCAAAAAGTCGGTCATCATTACGGCAATCGTCATCCTCATTGTGGCCGTCATAGTTATCGGCGCAAGACCCTCGTATCAGATCCGCCGCGCCGGCTTCGCTGACGAGAATTATTTACAGTCGATCGAGTGTAAATCATGTCACGCAGATCATTACGCTTCGTGGGCCAGTACCTTTCATAGCCGCATGACTCAAGAGGCAACCGTCTCCAGTGTCCAGGGAGACTTTGAACGTAGTAACACGTTCGAATACCTCGGCGTGAAAGCAAGCATGGAAAAGAACCCGAATGGCTTTTTCATTACGTTCACGCTTCCCGACGGCGCCACTCAGAAAGCCAAAGTCGATCTTACGATTGGCTCTCGAAGAATTGAGCAGTACCTCACAAAACAGCAGGGCCAGTATTCGAGGCTGCCGATAGCCTATGATTTGGTTAACAAGCGCTGGATGAGCTTGAACGGCTCATTTTTTCATCCGGACAGCAATAACTATTTCCAGCACGTCGCGCAATGGGACTCAAACTGCGTCTTCTGTCACAACGTCAAGGCCCAACCGCATCTCGATTTCAAAACCAAAGAATTCAACACGGAAGTCAGCGAGTTAGGAATTGCTTGCGGCGCTTGCCACGGAGCCGGAGTGAAGCACGCTCAGGCTGCGTCGTCATGGTTAAGCCGGACCTGGTGGCGAGTAAGGCCACAAGCGTCAAAAGAGATCGTCAATCCGGCAAAGCTTACGCCGGAGCGGTCGTTAATGATATGCGGCCATTGTCACGGCCAACGAATTCCCGAACCAACGGATCGCATTCAAACGATCCTTAGCCACGGCGATCCATTTAATGCGGGCGAAGATCTCGGGCAGTACTATCGTCCGATCGACCAAAACTCACGCATCGGAAAAGTGTCTTTCGCAAACCGGTTTTGGGCAAACGGCAGTCCCCGTCTGACAGCTTACGAGTACCAGGGGATTTTGAGATCGAAGTGTTTCATAAATGGCGAAGCTGGTAACCGGCTCAACTGCCTTACTTGTCATTCCATGCACGAAGGAGATCCGGCCGGTCAGATCAAGGAAGAGAACCGCACCGACAAGCCCTGTCTCTCCTGCCATCCAAAGTATGCAGAAAGCAAAGCACTGGCCGCGCACACTCAGCATAAATCTGAGTCAAGCGGCAGTCGCTGCTACAACTGTCACATGCCGCGCGTGGTTTATGGCGTGATGACTTTTCACCCGACTCATGACATCACGATTCCCGATCCGCAATTGACGGTAGCTCAGGCGGCGCCGAATGCGTGTAACGTCTGTCATCTGAAAGAGAGCGTAAATTGGTCAATTAGAGAAGTCAGGCGGTTGTGGCCCGCGCGTTTCGGGAATGCCCAGCCGAGCGATGACTCACAATTTGATCTTCCTGAAGGCCCGCGAGAGTTGTTCGCGGGGGACGCGCTAACACGTGCGTTAGCGGCTGACTTGCTCTCGGGTAATGGTCCAGGAAAACCTGATCCGTTGTGGGGCGCGCCGTATCTTGTCGAAGCGATGGGTGATACCTACCCTATCGTTCGTTTCTTCGCTTCGAATGGTTTGAGTCGTGGTCCGTGGAAGGGTGACAAGCCTGATTATCTTGAGGACGCAGAGGGTCGCAGTCGACTACTGGAGAAGTGGCGCGCGTTGTTTCCCTTTAACAATCGCGAAGTGGAATCTCTGGCCGTAAGATTGAAAGCGTCGAGACGCGACGTCGACCTGGAAGTCGGCGAGTAGGTTGAGCAGACACAATTACTTCCCTCTCATTCACACCCGGTTTCAACCGGGTGTGAAGGGGACTCTTTCATAAACCTTAACCGTTTTAACGGCATTAACATACTTGACGAATCAACCCCATGAACGCCGAAGGCGTTAGCCAATTCCAGCCTGGGGCAACGCCCCAGGGAATAACGCAAGGGTTTGCTTCGCTAACGCTGAAAGCGTTGGC
>Ga0134125_10006085_pt1 | contig 13681 bp, 11 predicted proteins | sample KB31751_FD_96464 | JGI IMG/M metagenome (GOLD analysis project Ga0134125, IMG submission 96464) | Terrestrial soil microbial communities with excess Nitrogen fertilizer from Kellogg Biological Station, Michigan, USA - KB3-175-1 | ecosystem: Environmental > Terrestrial > Soil > Unclassified ... | reverse complement strand
CGCATGCAGGCGACCTCGGTGGCGACCTTGAGACTCGTCACCACGCCGGGCACGACCTCCTGTTCCAGGCCGCTGTAGAGGCCTTCGGTGTTCTCGCGGACGATCACGATATCGACGTCGTCGAATCGGGTCTTGACGCCCGGCACGCTGCGGGTGGGGCGAACCGCGGCGTACAGATTCAGCTTTTTTCGAAGCTGCACGTTGACCGACGTGAATCCCTTGCCGATCGGCGTGGTGACGGGCCCTTTGAGCGCGACTTTATGCGCGGTGATCGCCGCCAGCGTCCGCTGCGGCAGGACGTTTTCGAACCCCTGCTCGATGGCCGACGCCCCGGCGGGCAGCTCGACCCATTCCACCGACAACCCCGCCGCATCGATCACCCGCCGGGCGGCGGTGGTGACTTCCGGTCCGATCCCGTCCCCGGGGATCAACACGATCGTGTGCTTCGCCATGGTTCGCCCAAGCTAATGCAGATGATTGCAAACGTAAATCGTCCGCTGCGGGTCGCGCCCAGCTTGCTGGGCGCTCCGGTCGACCGTAACCCACGAGGTGATCCCGCGAAGCTTGTCACGTTCGGGCCCTCTTTCTAGAATCCGCCCGATGCCCGATGGCGGGACATGGACTGTCCGCAAAATTCTCGAGTGGACGACCGGCTACTTCACGCGCAAAAACGTCGACCCGCCGCGGCTTTCGGCCGAGCTGCTCCTGTCCCACGTCCTCAAGGCCCCGCGCATCAAGCTCTACACCAACTATGAGCGGCCGCTCTCTGAGCAGGAGCTGACCGCGTATCGCGACCTCGTTCGCCGGGCCGGCGAGCAGGAGCCCATCGCCTACCTGACCGGCACGGCGCATTTCTTCAACCTTGAATTTGAAGTCACCCGCGACGTGCTGATCCCGCGACCGGATACCGAAACGCTGGTTGAAAATGTCCTCCAATTCGTGCGGCACCAGCCGGGTTTTGAGTCGCCGCGCGTGCTGGACCTGTGCACCGGCAGCGGCTGCATTGCCGCCGCGATCGCGCATCATTTGAAGTCAGCGGTTGTCACCGCGACCGACATCAGCCCCGCCGCCGTCGCGGTCGCGCGGAAGAACATCGAACGCCTTGGCCTGGGTGGTCGAGTGCTGGTTAAAGAGGGCGACCTGTTCGAGCCGCTCGCGAAGATGGTGGACGTTCAGCCGTTCCAGTTGATCGTCTCCAACCCGCCGTACATCCCGACGGCCCAGATTGAAACGCTCGACCGGAGCGTCCGCGAGTACGAGCCGATCCGGGCGCTCGACGGCGGCCTCGATGGTCTGTCAATCCACCGCCGGATTCTGGCCGAAGCCCCGGCCCGCCTGGTCACCGGCGGCCGCATCTACCTGGAAATCGCCTTCGACCAGGGAGAACTCGCCAGACAGGTGGCCGGGGAATACGAGGCCTTTGAGGAAGTCCGAATTCTCAAAGACTTCGGAGGGCGGGATCGGGTGCTAACCGCCAAACGCATGTGATTCGACCGGCCAGAGGACGGGGTGAGGAAAGTGCGTTGCACCTCCTGTCCCCTCTCCCAGAGGGAGAGGGGGCAAAAGCCAGGCGCTTGAGTGATCAGCGGTGCCAGTCAAAGGAACGCCCGCGGCTCCAGCCCGAAATGCGTCGCCAGCAGCCTGGCCTCTTATCCCTGCTGATTTCGCGGGTGCCGGCAAGGATCATCGACGCCAGGGGCTGGCTCCCCACGACCCTGCCCAAATCGCCGACGCTCATCTGCCGGTTCTCCATCAGATGCTTGAGCAATTCGAGCGGCGTCACATCGGACGTGTCGATCCGGAACTGCCGATCGTCATAACTTTCTACCAGCAGCGTGAGGGTTTCAAGGTAATCCTGCTCGCCCGGATCCAGTGTTCCTTCGTCCCGTAAGGCCAGCCTGTTGAGCACGCCGACCGCGGCCGTGTAGTCGCGATCATTGCGGATCGGCCGCAGAGGCAATCGCCGGATCAGGGCCATGTAGCTGTCGGAGGCGGGGCGTCGGATAGTTGCGCTCTTCTTCATCAGGTGGCCTTCCAGACGTTCTTGGAGTACCCGGCATCCGTCGTAAAACGCAGAACGCACGCGTCGCGGTCGTCAGTCGTCCTCAAAAGCGAACATGACGAGCTCCGCGTCGGATACCCGTTGCGCCATCCCAAGATTGAGCACCAGGCAATCCTCGATGTAAAGGTGCAAGCCGTGATCGCTGACGAACAGGTCGTTGAAGCGTGCTCCGCGCCGCTTGGCGACGAGCGATGATCGATCCATCTCACGAAGTCCGAGGGTGTTGATCCAGTCGAGCACTACGGGCGGCGAGCCCACACGTTCGGATTTGCTACCCACAGATACCTCGGCCGCTTGTTTGAGCGCCCATCGAACCTCGCGCTCTTCGATCCACGCATGGAGGAGCAGGTCGCAGTCGAAACGGATCATCCACTCGAACCAAGTCCAGCATGCGTCAACAAGCACGGCCCCCTTAAGTCGAGCAGAATCCCGCTTAGCTTCCGGCAGGCGCGAATGGGACATGGCGTGTCGCACTGCGGCAGTGATTGACGGGAAGTCACGAGCTCCGGGGTACGCTATGACCTTGATTGGTTCTTTGATATGTTTCATGGGGAAGCAACATAGGAATGGGAGCTATTTTTCTTCCGGCAGGGATTCGAGTATTCGCTCGTAGCTCTGCCGCCGCCAGTCGGGGGCGGTACCTTCTGCAACACCGGGAAAGAAGTCGGCGAGGTTGTCGCGGGTGACGCCCCAGAGGCCGAAGAGTTTGACGCCGGGGGTGTCGATGACGGCGCCGCCGAAGCTCAGCGGGTAGCGGCGAGCGGAAGTCGTGGTGTGGCGGCCTTTGCCGGTGTAGTTGCTGATCGCGCCGGTCCGCAGGTTCAGGTCGGGTTCGATTGCATTGATCAGGCTGCTCTTGCCGACACCGCTGTGGCCGGCCAAGACCGTCGTGCGATTCGTGAGCCCTTGCTTGAGTTCGTCGAGGCCGATCCGGTCAGTGACACTGGCCCGCAACGTGCCGATTCCCAACGTCTGATAGTGGGCCAGGACCTGTTCGGCTTCTGCCATGGTCGCGGCCGCCTGATCGCTCCGCGTTGCTAAATCTGTCTTGTTCAGACAGACGATCGGCCTGAGCTTCCCGCTCTGGGCCGCGACAATCATCCGGTCGACCAGACCCCAGCGCACCATCGGCTCGGAAAGACTCGCGACGATCAATACCTGCTCCGCATTGGCGACGATCGGGTGCTGCTCGATCCCCTTGAAACTGTCGGATCGGGTGAGAACCGTCTGCCGCGGGAGAGCTTGCTCGATCACGCCTTGCGGGCGGCCTTGCTCGTCCGCCAGGCCAAGGTCCCGAAATCTGACCTGATCTCCCACGATAATTGCCGATTCGGCCAGTTTGTTCAGCGTCTTGCGGACGACGCAGAAATACGTGCGGCCCTGGCTCTGGACCTCATTGTGGAGGCTGTAGACCTGAACGACTTCGCCGGTCGGGAGGGCGGTGATGTCGACATCCGCCTGTTCCTCGGCCCGCAGCAGAGCGGTCCGCAGGATCTTGCCGGCCTCGGCCTGTTTGGATCGCGCACCAAAGCGTTCCTGAGTCTCCTCGTCCGTTTCCTCGAGCTCGCCGGAGAGGAATCGGCTGGTGACGTCGGTTTCTCGGCGCTTTTGGCGACGTTTCATGCGTGGTCACTATCCAGGCGATCGCAGGCGACCTGTTCCGGGAGGGCGAGGCTCCCGCCGAGCCGGGGCTATCTCGAAAGGCCCGGCTCGGCAGGAGCCTCGCCCTCCCGATTGCCGGAGCATGCGATCACTGTCTGTTCAAGCCCACCGGAGTTGACCCGGTTGGCGGAACGAACTATCCTTCAATCTTGATGCGGCGGACGCGGATCGCCGCAGCATTCCGGTCGTGGACTGTCGCAATAGTAACGCGGCAATCGTACCTTCTGCCACCAGCACGGAGAATGTCAGTGGCCGTGTCGCTTCCGGTCTTGTCCGATCGCCCTCAGCCACTCGACGCTGTCCTCCTGCACGAGGAGTACGAAAAAAAAGAAAAGTGCGGCGTGTTCGGCATTTGGGGACCCAAGGAAGCCGCACAAATCACCTATCAGGGACTATTCGCGCAACAGCACCGGGGGCAGGAATCGGCCGGCATCGTCGTTTCCGACGGCGTCATGCTCAACGGCCACGCGGGCATGGGGCTGGTGAGCCAGGTGTTCAATCAGCGGATGCTGCGGGAGGATCTGGCGGGCCACGTCGCAATCGGCCACGTGCGCTATTCAACCACCGGTTCCAGCAAGCTGTGCAACGCGCAGCCGCTCTTGCGACAATATTCGATGGGCCCGGTGGCCGTGGCGCACAACGGCAACCTGATCAACGCGCAGTTGCTCCGCCGGGAGTACGAACGGCACGGGCACATTTTTCAGAGCACGACGGATACCGAGATCATCGTTCACCTGCTGGCCAAACCCACGCACGTCGACAAGCACGACCCGCTGCCACACGTGCTGCGGCACCTCCAAGGCGCCTACAGCCTGCTGTTCCTGTTTCCCAACCGGTTGGAAGCGGTGCGAGATCCCTGGGGCATCCGGCCGCTGGTGCTCGGCAAGACGGCGCAGGGACATTGGTGTGTCGCCAGCGAGACGTGCGCGTTTGATGCGATCGGGGCCGAATTGGTGCGCGAAGTCGAGCCGGGGGAGATTGTGCGGATTGACGAGCACGGGATGAGCTCCCGCCGGTTCGACAACGCCGCGCCCGAGCTGGCCCATTGCTGTTTCGAGCACGTTTATTTCGCCAATCCTGCGAGTCAGCTCTTCGGCCAGAACGTACACCTGGTGCGAGAAGCAATGGGCCGGCAACTCGCCCGCGAAGCCCCGGTCGATGCGGATTACGTGATGCCCATGCCCGACTCGGGCCGCAGTGCGGCGCTGGGGTTCGCGAAGGAATCCGGCATTCAATTCGAGGAGGGCATCGTTCCGAACCGATTTGTCGGCCGCACATTCATCCTTCCGGGGCAGGCGGAACGCGACCGGGCCGTTTCGGTCAAGCTGAACATCATCCCGGATGTGATCGCCAACCGGCGGATCGTCATCGTCGAGGACTCGGTCGTCCGCGGCACCACGACACGATCGAAGATGCGGGCCATCCGCCGGGCCGGTGCAAAGGAGATCCACCTGCGCGTCTCGTGTCCCCCGATCCGGCATCCCTGCTTTTACGGCATCGATTTTCCCACCAGCGAAGAGCTGATCGCGCATAATCGGACCGTCGAGCAGGTGCGTTCGTTCCTCGAGGTGGACAGCCTCGCCTACCTTTCCCTGAAGGGCATGCTCGGCTGCATGAAGCACTCGGAGAGCGATTACTGCACCGCCTGCTGGAACGGGCACTACAAGATCCCGATCGATCAGCCCCAGACGAAGTTCAGCTTCGAGCGCGACCAGCTCAAGATGTTTTGACCGATCTGACGCGCCTGTCGCGCACAGGCGCCAACGGCCGATAAGCTCAAACCGCCGCCCGGTGACGTCATTTGCGGCCAGTCATTAAATCAGCGGCTCACGGCAAAGCTCTCTCCTTACCCCTTCACGAATCAGAATTACCGGCCAAACGGGGCGGCTTCAAATCTGGCTGGGGCAATATATCAAGCCGCCGATTTGTCGATCCGATCCTTACAACACGCATAGACGCACCAGTCCATCTCCGGTGTGCGATTGCGGTGTATGGAACGGTGCTATGGCAGCCAAATCGCAGATCTGGGGTTGCTGTCTGGCCTTTGTGTTGGCAATGACATTGGCGTGTCGGGCCCGCGCGCAGGTAGCGCCGGCCACGTCGTTCTCCGGCGACCTGACGAAAATGAGCCTGGAAGACCTCATGAACGTCGAGGTCACCACCGTTTCGCGACAAAAACAGGCCCTCTCGGACACACCGGCGGCGGTCTACGTCATCACGCAGGAAGACATTCAGCGGACCGGGCTGAACACGATTCCAGAACTGATCCGGCTCGCGCCCGGAATGGATGTCGCGCGATTCAATTCCAATACGTGGGCCATCAGCTCTCGCGGATTTAACGATGTCTTCAGCAACAAGTTGCTGGTGCTGGTGGATGGTCGCTCCGTCTACAGCCCCGCCTTCGGTGGCGTGTTCTGGGACCAGATCGATTACGTGCTTCCGGACCTCGATCGCATCGAAGTGGTCCGCGGCCCAGGGGCAACCCTCTGGGGCTCCAACGCCGTGAACGGCGTCATTAATGTCGTCTCAAAGAGCGCGCAGGACACACAGGGTCTGCTCGTCAACGCCCGCGCGGGAAATGACGCGCAGATTGGCGCCATTCGCCTGGGCGGGCAGATCGATGATCAAACCTACTTCCGCGTCTATACCAAGTACCGGAACTTCGACGATTTCCTAACCGCCTCGGGGCAGGGGGCCAACGACCAGTGGCAATCCATTCAGGGCGGGTTCCGAATCGATCGCTACTCGGGTTCCGGCGACACGCTCACTTTCCAGGGCGACATCTATGGCGAAGAACTGAGCATGATCCAAAAGCAGCCGGTGCTCGCCGCCCCGTATCTGCTTACCCGGCATAACGCGTACAACGACGACACCGGCGATGTTCTGGCCCGATGGACGCACACCGGGCCGAACGGATCGGAGTTTACGCTCCAGACGTATTACCAGCGGCTCGACTGGTACAACCTGTTCTCTCCCTACAAGGAAGACACATTTGACATCGACTTCCAGCATCGGTTTCCGATCGCATCGCGGCAGCGACTGATCTGGGGCGTGGGGTACCGGATGGTCTTGAACCGCGACTATCCGCAAATCGATTACACGTTCGATCCGCGCAGCCGGGCGATGCAGGTTGCCAGCGGGTTCGTGCAGGATGACATCACCGTCGTGCCCGAGCGCGTGCATGTGATCGTCGGCACCAAGTTGGAATACGACACGTATGTCGATTTTCAGGTGCAGCCCAGCGGCAAGGTGCTTTGGACGCCGAATCAGAAGAACACGGTCTGGGGATCGATCTCCCGCGCGGTCGCGACGCCGACGCGATACGAGGAGGATTCGACGACCCTGTTCGCGGCGTTTCCCACGCCATTCGGGCCGGCGGGCAGCGGGTCGGTGCCCAACCGCCATCTCAACCCTGAAGACATGGTCGCGTACGAGATCGGATACCGATTCCGGCCGAACCCCGCGCTATCCTTCGATCTTGCGACGTTCTACGACAATTACAACAACCTGATCGGGACCGAGCAGTTGCCGCCCGTGTTCTCGGATTCCCCGCCGCCTCTTCATCCGTTTGTGGGGATGCAGTGGCAGAACAACATGGCCGGACAGGCGTACGGCGCCGAACTCGCCGTGGGCTGGAAGGTGTTCGACAACTGGCGGCTGAGTGGGTCCTACAGCTTTTTGGAGCTTCAGATCCAGACCGCATCCGTGAGCTCTTTGAGCCGCCAGAGCTATTTCGAAGGCAGCAGCCCGCAGCATCAATTCCAGCTCAGGTCCTATTACAACCTCACGCGCAACGTGCAACTGAATGCGATGGGGTGGTACGTCAGCGAATTAAGCGCGGGGCACATCCCGGGGTATTTCAGGGTGGACGCGAATGTCGCGTGGCAGGTCAACGATCACTTACAGCTCATGGCCGGGGTGCAAAACATTTTTGACAACCGCCATCCCGAGTTCTCAGACGTTCAAAGCTTCACTGTCGCGTCCCAGACGCCGCGGACGTTTTTCGCCCAGTTGAATTTCTCGTACTAGCCGCCGATGACCGTGCGCCGTTTCATCCTGACGCTGTTGTTAAACCTCGTTGCCGCGTGGCCGGCGGCCGTGCTGGCGCAGGCCGACGGGCCCAAGGAATACGAAGTCAAGGCCGCATTTATCTACCATTTCATCCAGTTCACTGAATGGCCGGCGGGGTCATTTGCCAATAAGCAATCGCCGATTGTGCTGGCAACCGTGGGGCGCGATCCGTTTGGCGGGGCGCTGGAACAGATTTGCGCCGGTAAATCCATTTCCGGCCGTGTGCTGGTCGTGAAGCACTTCACCAGTGCAGCCGATGTTAAACCATGCCAGGTCCTTTTTATCGCCGCCTCGAGCGATGGGGAGATGTCCGGCGCGCTCAAGTCGGCCGGCTCGGAAGGACTGCTGACCGTGGGCGAAACGGATCGCTTTGTGGCGTCGGGCGGCATCGTCCGCTTCTACGCAGAGAACAACCGTGTGCGGTTTGAGATCAACCAGGAGGCGGCGGAGCGGGCGCACCTCCGAATCAGTGCGAAGCTGCTGCGGCTGGCCAAGCCGCACGGCTCCTAGAGCCTGTGGGGGCTCTTAGCGGAGGTCGTGTGGCCCGGTTCACCAGGAACCTGTCAATCCGCAAAAAGCTGACCCTCACCGCGATGCTCGCGTGCGGGGCGGCCATCATCGTCGCGTGCGGGTCCTTCGCCACCTTCGACGTGCTGGCCCTGCGGCAGACGATGCTCGAGCAGTTGCGGACCGAGGCAGCGATCGTCGCGGACAACAGCACCGCGTCGCTGAGCTTCGGCGACCAGGGCGACGCCGCCGGAACGCTCTCCTGGCTGCGTGACGAGTCCGAAATACAGGTCGCCTGCATCTACAAGTCGGACGGGCTGCCGCTGGCGGTGTACGCGCGGGACCCTCAACTGCACGGGTTGGTGCCCCCAGTCGCCCGGGGCGAAAATGCGCGGTTCGAATCGGACCACCTGGAGGTGTTCCGCCCCGTGCTGCTTGACGGGCGGCAGGTGGGAACCGTCTACGTTCGCTCAGGGCTGCATCAACTCTATTCGCGCATCCGGCAGTATCTGATCGTGCTCATCGCGTCGTTTCTGGGTGCGTGTGCGGTCGCCTGGGTGCTGGTCCGTCGGATGCAACAGGTGATCTCCGAGCCCATCCTTCACCTGGCAGAAACGGCCCGGTCGGTCTCGGAAAAAAAGGACTATGCGATCCGTGCCAAAAAAGTCAGCGAAGACGAGGTGGGCGTGCTTACCGACGCCTTCAATGACATGGTTCACCAGGTGCAGATCCGCGACACCGAGCTTCAATCGCATCGCGACCGGCTAGAGGAGATGGTGCTGCTCCGCACCGAGGAACTCACGCACGTGAACCAGCGATTGGCGGGAGAGAAGGAGCGGGCCGAGCAGGCCAGCCGGGCCAAGAGCGCGTTCCTGGCCAACATGAGCCATGAGATCCGCACGCCGATGACCGCCATCCTTGGGTATGCGGACACGATGCTCGAACCGGATCAGACGCTTTCAGACCGGCAGGACTGCCTGCAAACCATCCGCCGCAACGCCCGCCACCTGCTCGATCTGATCAACGATATTCTCGACATCTCGAAAATCGAAGCCGACAAGATGACGATCGAGAGAGTCCCCACCGAGCTTCCGCGGCTGCTGGCCGACGTCGTCTCGCTGATGCGGCCCCGGGCGTCGGACAAGGGGCTGGCTTTTGTGCTGGACGTAACCAGCCCCATCCCGAAGCAAATTCAAACCGATGCGCTTCGACTGCGGCAGGTGCTGCTCAATCTTGTCGGCAATGCGATCAAGTTCACCCAGGCCGGGGAGGTGAGGCTGGCCGTTCATTGCACGAAGGACGAAAAGACCGCGGCGATTGTTTTTGACGTCCGTGACACGGGGATCGGCATTTCGCCGGAGCAGATGAGCCGCTTGTTCCAGCCGTTCTGCCAGGCGGACGAATCCACCACGCGACAGTTCGGCGGCACGGGGCTCGGATTGACCATCAGCAAGCGATTGGCCGTCCTGTTGGGGGGTGACGTCACCGCACAATCCACGACCGGCGTGGGAAGCACATTCACCGCCACCATTCCAGCGGGGAAACTGGACGAGCTGGAAATGGTCGACCACGTGACCGACGCGCCGCCCCCGCGCGGAGCTGATCCCATCCTGCTGAAAACCTGGCAACTGCACGGCCGCGTGCTGCTTGTTGAGGACGGACTGGATAACCAGCGGCTGATCGGCATGCACCTGCGCAAAGCCGGGCTGGACGTGACCATTTCGGAGAACGGCCGCGAAGGCGTTGACGCCGCGATGGCGGCGTCCGCGTCCGCACGGCCGTTTGACCTGATCCTCATGGACATGCAGATGCCCGAACTGGACGGATACGGCGCGACGGCTGAACTCCGCAAGCGCGGTTTTGAGTTGCCGATCATCGCGCTCACCGCGCATGCCATGGCCGAAGATCGCGAGCGGTGTTTGTCGGTCGGGTGCAGCGAGTACATGACCAAGCCCGTCGAGCGAAACATGCTGCTGGGCCGCGTGGCCCAGTTCCTGGGACAGGATGTTCCCGCGGATCCGGCCGACGGCTCGGCCAAGGCTGCGCCGCGCCAGATCGTCCGCAGTACGTTTGCATATGACCAGGACATGCAACAGGCGCTGGGCGAGTTCGTCAGCCGCCTGCCTCAGCGGGTCGATGAATTGTCGGCGCTGCTCCAGAACGGGGATCTGGAGGAGCTTCGCCGTTCGGTCCATCAGCTCAAGGGTGCCGGCGGCGGCTATGGGTTCCCGGGCATTACCGAGCTGGCATCCCTCGCGGAGCAGCGGGTGCGGGCCAACGATACGCTCGACGCGATCGCCGCGTCGATCCGGTCTTTGATTGAGCTTATTCGAGGAATCGAGGGGTACGATGAATCCAGGGAGAGCTGCGGTGTCTCAAAAAGTGCTGGTCATTGACGACTCGGAGGCGATTCACTCGCTGCTGCGGGCGCGCCTGGCCCAGGAGGCGGTCGAACTCCATTTCGCGTTCAGCGGGGACGAGGGGCTGCGCAGGGCCTCGGAGCTGCTGCCGGACCTGATCCTGCTGGACATCGACATGCCCCAGCCCGACGGGTTTGAGGTCTGCCGGCGCCTCAAGGCCGATTCGCGCACGATGCCGATCCCGGTTGTGTTCCTCTCCGGCATCACGTCCACGGAGGACAAGATCAAGGGTCTGGAGCTCGGGGCGACCGACTACATCACCAAGCACTTCGAGCCGGCCGAGCTGCGCGCCCGCGTGCGCGCGTCGCTGCGATCCAAATACCTGCTCGACCTGCTGGCCCGCAAGGCGATGATCGACGGGCTCACCGGCCTGTGGAACCGCGCGTACTTCGAAACGCGATTGACATCGGAGCTGTCGCTGGCCCGCCGGGCACATCAGCCGCTGGCCTGCATCATGCTCGACCTGGACCACTTCAAGCAGATCAACGACCAGTACGGCCACCCCTTCGGCGACGAAGTCCTGCGCTGGGTCGGCCAACTGCTGACCGAAACCTGCCGTACCGAAGACGTGATCTGCCGCTATGGTGGCGAGGAGTTTGTCGTCCTGGCGCCCAATACGGAAGCTTCGGCCGCCACCGAGCTGGCCGAGCGCATTCGCCAGACCGTCAGTGAGTTCACCTGGAGATGCAAGGGCGGGATCGTCAAGGTGACGTGCTCTCTGGGCGTGTCCGACCTCCGCCACGCACCCCCGCCGACGCTCATCGAACTGGCCGATGCCGCCTTGTACAAGGCCAAGCACTCGGGACGCAACCGAGTGGTCGTGGCAAATCCCGAGCCCGTCAAAAGCGTGGCATGAGATGGCTGCCCGGTGGTATGGGCGTCCCGCCCATGCCGGCGATCTTCTACCGACAAGAGCCGCAATTGCCGAGTTTGTGCCTCACAACGATTTCTCCGACCAATCGCTGCCAGCACGGGCGAGACGCCCGTGCCACCACGAAGCCTCATCGACTTAACGCTCATTAGTTTTCAGACAAGCCTAGTGCGGCACGACCGCCTCCGCCTCAATCTCAATCAGCGCATCGTCGTCGATCAGCTTCGCCACCTCCACCAGTGACGTGGCGGGGCGGATCTGCCCGAAGATCTCGCCATGCACCTTGGCGACTTCCTCCCACTTGGTCACGTCGATGACGTAAATTCGCGTGCGGATGACGTGCTCGATGTTCCCGCCCAGCGCCTGAATGGAAGCACAGATGATCTGCAGCGAGCGTCGGGTCTGGGCTTCCAGCGTCTCGGGATAAGTTCCGTCCGCATTGATTCCCACCGTTCCCGTCACGGCGATGTAGTTCCCACACCGAACGGCGCGCGAATACCCCATTCGCGGCTCCCACTTGGAGCCGGTGCTCGCCAGCTTCCGCCCGTGCCGCTCGGTCACGGTGATATTGATGTCATTGGCCACGAGGTATTCTCCCGTCAGATGATTGACTGTTCGCCATCGAAGAAGATCCGCACCGTCAATGCGGCCTGCTTGTCGTGCAGGAGGGCGTTGGGATCCAGGTCGTCGCGCCAGTACCCGTACTTCGGCTGGTAGGCGTCTTCGTACAAATCGAAGCTGCGACCGTAGACCGGATCGCGGCTAGTCGGGTCGCCGAGAATGAGGATCGGCCTGGGCCATAGTGCCCGCAGCGCCCGGGCTGGAGAAACCCGGTTCAGGTCCGAGCCGAGTTGCACGGAAGCCATCGGGATCACCGCCTCGGAAAAGGCCCACTGCCCGAGCTTCACGGCGTGCTGCCGCGCGACTTGATGAATGACCGCGCCGAGATTGTCGTATGGGTTGTAGGCGGCGATCGCACTGATCGCCTGGCCGTCCGGTCCCGGATCCGCCGCCGCTTCGATCAGCGCCACGGCGCCCAATCCTTCGCCCAGGCCAAGAATCCGGTGAGATTCGTCGGGATGATTGCGTCGGACCCACCTGACCGCGCCCAGCACGTCGCGGCCCTCGATGCCGCCAAAGCCCGTGAAATTCCCGCCGCTCTGCCCATGGGCGCGAAGGTCCAGCGCCAGAATATTGTACCCATTGGCCACCAGGTCCCGGGCCAGGAACAGATCGCTGGCCTTGTCGGCGCCAAACCCGTGACAGAGCAGCACCGTATCTTTTCCCCACTGAACCGATCCACGACCGTCGGTGTGGCGATTACGGCACGGCGGGATCCACCACGCCTGGAGCCGGATTCCGTCGGAGGCGGAAAGCTCGACGGTTTCGAATCCCGCCTGCACCAGCGTCTGCGGATTGCCCGCGCCCGGCGATTTGGGCCGGTAAACCACCAGCAGCGAGCCCAGGTACGGCAGCGTCAGCGCCAGTAGCAGGCATGCCTGGAACACGCCCGCGATCACCTGCGCCACAGCGCCTCCACGAGTGGAGCCCGGCGAGCGATCCAGCCGGAACAACCGTCCGACGCCGCGGAACAGCACCCAGTTGACGCCATAGACAACGCACAGCACCGACCACCCCAGGTAGCACGCAACCAGCAACTCGGAAAACGGCGGCTGCGCCCCGCCCACCCACCGGTACATCGACGCAACGAGCCCGCCGGCCACTGCCCCCACGATCGCCGCACGTGCCAGCACTTGAAGCGCGTGATACTTCTGCCGTCGCCAGGCCACGACCCCCGCCCAGATCAGCACCACCGGCGGGAGCACCAGGTACGCAATCGAAATGGTCGGATAGAGGTACAGCATGGCACGCTCGAATCGATTTTAGTGTATCTCCCACCGCGGAAGGGGTACAGTGGCAGCCGGCGCTCGGGACCACCGACAGAGCAAATGCGTCACGTCCTCCTCACGATATTGGCCGCGTGCTCGTTGCTGCTTTGCCTAACCGCGACGGTGGTTTGGGCGCGCAGCTTCTGGACCGCCGATCAACTGATTGTCACCCGAGAATCCGGCGCGCGGGATGAATGGG
>Ga0134125_10006084_pt1 | contig 13682 bp, 18 predicted proteins | sample KB31751_FD_96464 | JGI IMG/M metagenome (GOLD analysis project Ga0134125, IMG submission 96464) | Terrestrial soil microbial communities with excess Nitrogen fertilizer from Kellogg Biological Station, Michigan, USA - KB3-175-1 | ecosystem: Environmental > Terrestrial > Soil > Unclassified ... | reverse complement strand
TCGTAAGTGCCGCCTTTTGTTAAGTTTGGCTCCGGTATAGGCATCTGCTCTGAGATCTTCAGAGAATAGGATGCGGAATCTGTTTGAATCTGAGCAACGTCTCGACGGTGACGACTCAGTGGGTTGCGGATTCCAATAAGCCTACCCTACCGGAGCCAATTCATTTTTATCCCAACCCCCTAAACCGTCGCCATCCTTCAGAAAGCCCTCCCTCCTAATGTCCATAAATATCAAGCCCAGTCATAAGGGCAAGCTTCACGAACGTCTCCACATCCCCCAAGGCCAGCCTATCCCTGAATCCCGTCTTGAAGAAGTTGAACATTCAAGTGATCCCTCCCTTCGTAAGGAAGCGCAGTTTGCGGAAAACGCGAAACACTTTAAACACAAGAAGAGTAAGAAAAAAGGACGGACTCGATAGTTTTTCTGAAACGAAATCTCTCTCCCGAGAGACTAATTACCCGAGAGCACAAATCCTACCCTTCGCTCTCCGGATTAATCCAAAAAACAAAATAGAGGAGATCTCAAACATAGATGAGCTGGACGGATGTAAATCTTATCGAAGTTAAAACTACTTTGGAGACGCTGCCGGAACAGAATTTTAAGTTTCAGGTTCTCGGCGCGAGTACTTCCAAGTTTGATGAAGAGGAAGTTCAGGTAAAGGCCAAGGTTGCTGAAGGACCTTTCGCAGGAACGCCGGTGTATGTACGGTATCCGAGTCCGGCGAAGCAGGACTGGTCGCCGCGAGTGATGAAGCGACTGATCGAGAAGCTTGGAGTCGAGGTGGAGGAAAGTGAAGCCCATGATCCTGTGGCGTATTTTAATCGAGTGGCTGGTATTCCTGGCGGTGCGTTCTTCGTCGCTCCGATTAAACATCGGACGGTGCAGAGTTCCACTGGACAGAATATCGTGAAAGCAGAAGTGAATATCTTTAATGTTGAAGCAGCTTAAGCCTTGACAGGCGATGCAAGGGACGGAGAACCTGCCGTCCCTTTTCTTTTCCCTTGAAAAACGATCCTACTCTTAAACGCTGGTTCCGAACATTTAATGCGCGTTACTTTGATAACACGCTTCCGAATGCCGTTGTTTTCTGGGAGCCAAGTTTCGTAACAGGCGATGCTCTTGGAGAAGTCGTTCAGCAGGAAGGGCAGCCGATCATTCTTCGGATTGATCCTTCTATTAAGTTCTCAACCGCGCTGACGAAACTGGTTCTTCTTCATGAGCAAGCCCATCTCCGACTCTGGCCCTATCTCGGACACGGTAAAAGGTTCCAAGCCGAAATGCTCCGTCTCGCTGCGATGGGGGCCTTCAAAAATTTATGGTGAACTATTTCACCCTTGTTGTGATTGTCATTTGTATCGGCGGACTCTACACCGCCTGGAAAGGAGGGAATCAATGAAAGGGAAGAAACCTGCTCCGAAGAAAAAGACTCCTGTGAAAGGTTACTAAGATGTCGAACTCTAACAAACCCATTGGGACGCCGTTGGCGGAATATGCTGACGGCTCTCATGGGCCGTTTAAATGCGGGAACTGTATTCATTATAAGAATGGGCATTGTGGTCATCCAGTTGTGAATAGGGATCCGAGAGTTCCCAAGGATGCTGCTGGTGCCAAAGTTGATTCAAACGGCTGCTGCAAGTTTTTCCACGATTAGGCGGTATCCCTTCGGGATACTGAACGCCGTACCACAGGCATATAGCTTGTGGGGGATCGCCTCTCAACATCCTTACCCTGCAATAGAGAGGTCTGTGGCCACAGATTGCAGGCTGCATTCTTTCCTTCCCTAAGGTCTTTCCTCCTTGCCAAAATCAGTCAGTCAAATTGAAAAATGTGCGGGCTGTCCTCTCCGGAAGCTTCTTCCGAACGCACCTTTTGTTTCTCCCCAGTATGGAACGTCATCTCGGATCGCCATTGGAGACCATCCGGAAAAAGAGGATGCGCTTCAGGGAAAGCCTTTTGTTAGTGGGTATGGGGATTGGCTGGATGCTCTGTACGGGAAAGCCGGGATCAAAAGAGATTCCCTCACGATCCTTAATTGCGTCCAGTGCCGATTACCGGATGGAGAATTCCCGACTGATTCAACATCCCTCTCAAAGGAAGATGCCCGTCAAGCAGTCTCCCATTGTTACAAAGCTCATGTTGAACCTGTCCTTACCTCTCGGGATTGGAACCGAGTGGACCTTCTGGGAGAACGCGCTCTCAATATTGTTGGCCAGATTCCGGCCGGTGGGATCTACGACTGGAGAGGAGTCCCCCTTAAAGTTCCAGCGATTGATTCTGAAAAGTATGTAGGCGTCTCAACCTTCCATCCTCGTGACATTGCCAAGAACCAGACAATGAGCGGGGTTGTTGTTAATGATCTGAAGCGGCCGATTCAGATCCCGAAAGAGAGTTATGTTCTCTACCCTACACTCGAACAAGTCAAAGCTTTTACCGCAACCGAGTTCGCCTTTGATATTGAAACCCCGTATGCCGGACACCCTTGGGAAAAAGAAAGTATCAAGATGGTGGGGCTTAGTGCCAAGACGGGTGAAGCACTGGTTGTTCCGTTTCGCGGTGCGTATGTTGAGGAATTACGGAGAATCTTTAGGGCTGCACGGATACTCGTCGCTCACAATGGACTCCAATTTGACTTACCCGTCCTGCAAAAGTTCGAAGTTCTGCCTAGTAATGACACAACAGTTTTCGACACGATGCTTATGCAGCATCTTCGATTCCCCGACTTACCACATGATTTGGAATTCGTCGCCAGTCAGTTCATCTCCAAGCCTCTCTGGAAATTCGACAAAGCAATCCTCGAACTCTACAACGCCCGAGACACAGATGTAACCTGGCAGATTTACCGAGAGCTTCGCCCGATGATCGAACAGGCGGGGCTGATGGATCTTTATAAGTACGTCACCGTGCCTCTCGCCAAGATCTGCTTCGAAATGCAGAAGACTGGAGTGAAGCTTGATTCCAGTCAGCTCACAAAAGTTAGAGAGAAGCTTCTTGTCCAGATGGGAGAACTTGAAAAGGATCTTCCGGAAGAAATGAGGACGTATTACGTCACGAAGAGGAAGCGATTGGATGCTCCTCCGGGAACGGTGAATGCGAAGGGGAAGCCGCTGCGGTTTGTCTACAAAGAAATCCAGGAAGCCAAAGTCCCGTGGCGCTCCTCCTCGAAGAAGCAGGAATATCTTTATCACTCTGACGAGTCCTGGCAGCTTGGACTTCCTGAGCAGATTGACCCGAAAAAGAAAACAGTCACGACCAACAAGGTTGCTCTCGATAAGTTGAAGAAGAGAGTCGGGGAGTCTCCTCATATGAAAGGACTCCGAGGAGACCCTCGCCAGCAAGTCGAGCACAGAATTCAGAAGTCTCTTTCCGCTCTCAAGAAACTTAACAATCTCGACGAATCAATCACTACCTTCTGTAAGGAGGAGATGATAAATGTTCCACGTCTCCACACTAATTTTAATGTCCACGGCACCAGCACTGGTCGGCTTTCTAGTTCTGATCCTAACCTCCAGAATATCCCGGAAGATACCCGAGCGATCTATGTACCTTCGCACCGAGGATGGAAGATTCTGTCAGTTGACTTTTCGGGCATCGAGAACCGACTTACCGCCTGGTTCGCAGGGGACCTTCATCGTCAAAAGAGATTAGCGGAGCCGGAATTTTCAGAACACAAGTATCTTGCAGGATTGATTGAAGGGATTCCGTATGAGCAGGTAAAGAAGGATAAAGATCCAGACTCGGCGTATTCGAAGGCAAAGCACGTCACTCACGGCTCGGATCGTGGGATGGGTGCCTTGAAGATGTCCCAGATGTACGACATGGATCTCAAGGAAGTTAAGAGACTCCTGGCTCTGTGGAAGGCTGAGATCATTGAGACGATTAAGTGGCAGGAGAGGAATGCGGAACAGGCGAAGCAGCAAGGGTTTTTAGCCAATCCCTTCGGCCGGAAGCTGTGGTTTTTCACTTCGTCTTACTACACAGAATCCATCTCCTTCGTGCCCCAATCCACGGCGGCGGATGTAATCTTCCGAGCAATGATTGGGCTTTACTGGCAGAGGATTAACTGGCCCGAGGATCTGGTAAGGAGGGTCGTACAGGTTTACAAACCTCTTCCTGAACCCGCAAGAATGCTCCTCCAGGTCCACGACGAACTGGTGTTTGAGTATCCGGAAGAGATGGAGAGAGAAGTTATCTCAACCGTAAAAACCGTCATGGAACAGAGATGGCCGGAACTGGGAGGGATGAGCTTGCCGATTTCGATCTCGACGGGACTGAGTTGGGGAGAGATTGAAAGTTATAAGGAGGCAGCATGAAAATAGTTCATACACCAGCACCATGCAATATGTGTCTCGGTTCCGATCCCTTACAACAAAAACATACCCATTTAGCTGATGTTGAAGAGGAAGAAATTTCTGTTCAAATGGGCTTCGGAGCATCCTCCGGAAATCCTGACCCTTTCGGTAAACACAAACACGAATACCGAATCTGTGACGGAGCTTCCCCGTATTACAAAAACTTCGACGCGAGAGTTGGCTATATTATGCTTTTTTGTAACTGCGGTGACACAAAGGAAGTCATTGCGGAGGACAGACGGTGAGTGATTATAAATATCAGATGCAGTTGATTGCTGAAGAGATGGTAGAAGAACGGTATGGGAAAGACTTTTATGATCTGCCTCAGGATGTCCAATTCACCCTCTATGACGAGGCTATGAATCAGTATGTTGAACGAAGGCTTCCGTAGATACCGACGGTTTAAGGGGTTGAGAAAATCTTTGAAACGAAATCACTGTTTGGGAAGACTAATAAGTTGATGAGCAAATTTGCACCAGGTTCTACCGCATTCGTAATCACGTCAAACGAGGAAGTTTTTATTCTTGGACTGACGGGAAACCATACGGCCGGAGTTCCAGAAGAGGTCGTAGATAAGGTATTCTCCGGCACTACCGCCATCGTGAGGCGCCCTCTCATTACCGATGAAGGAGTCAAACACGTGCTTGATTACTTTCTGATTGAGGAGCTGGAGACGCTGGAAGAGAGAGTCCGCCGGCAGAAAACTATGGACGAACGAGTCCGGAAGACCCTTGATGAGATCAACGGAGAAGCGAAGTTGGCTTCTGAGGCTTTGGTGAATTGATTAAGTGCAAGGGGTGTGGAGAAAAGTTCACCCCCTCTGGAAACGGAAACCTCTGTAAAACCTGCTACGAGAAAGTTGTTCTTCCTTCTTTTCGGAGTAAACTTGCCCGACATTCTTGAACTTCTCCCCAAAGATTCCTTCTTGCGAGACTGGCCGAGTTGCTGGCCCGATCTTCCGGCTCCAAATAGCTTTCTAGTTTTAACGGGGATCTCTGCTCTCGGGGCTGCACTTGGACGGAAGGCTTTCCTCCCTTACGGACACTGGACAACGATTCCAATTATTCCGGTGATTGTTCTCGGGCCTCCGGGATTAGGCAAAACGGAATCCATCAAGTGCGCGGAAGTTTTGATTGAAAGTCTTCTCCCTCTTGACCAGCCGACTTCGATTCCACCATCCACGAAAGAAGAACTCCTCTGGTGCCTGAGCTTTTCGCCTCACGCCATCATGTACGCGACAGAGATGGCGGCGTTCTTCAGTACGGAGAAATACAAAGAGGGAGTTGTGCCGGCCATTACTGCACTGCTGGATTTTCCTCGGACGTATCGAACGGCGACCCGGAAGGATGGAGTCATCACGATTAAGGAGCCGGCGCTCACCATTATGGCCGCAAGCACAATTCCATGGTTCCAAGAGAGACTTCCGAAGTCTGCGAATGAAGGGGGCTTTCTTGCTAGGTATCTTATCGTTCATGAGACGGAGCCCGGTAAGCACGTCGCTTTTGCAGGAGATAGAAGTCCGAAAGAAGAGTACGCCCTGTCTCGAAAGAGGGAACAAGTCCTCTCGAAGTTCAAAGACGCTGCAAGCCTTCAGGGACAGTTCCGCATGGACTCTTGGGGAGCTAAGGATGTCTTCGTACCATGGAAGACGATCTACAAACCCCCTGCGGAAGTGGCTGATACCTTTGCGTCGAGGAAAGACGAGTTCGTTCTTCGTCTTGCCATTAACCTTGCCGCCTCCTGCGGGAAAATGATTATCGACGAGGATCACATGAGAGCGGCAGTGGGGATTTATGAGTACTGCATGCACTCTCTGGCCAAGGTAATTGTTCCCTTCACCATCATCGGAAAGGCTCAAGCTCAGATCCTTCACATTGCCGGAGAAAGCGGAGCCACGGACAAAGAGATCTGTCGGGCTTTGGCGAATTCGTATCCTGCTCAGGATGTTTTGAAGTGGATTAACTCTCTGGAGTTCTCGGAGAAACTAGTTAAGAAAGAGGGGAGATATTTTGAAGCTAGAGTTTGACATCCCCGACGGTTTTTCTGGGGTTGAGGAAATCAGAAAGGCCATGGCGTGGAAGTTCCAGGCTCTTTTAAAGAAACACAAACCCCGGAGAGGAAAGCCAGGGCGCCCTCCTCACACTCCAGAGGAAAGAGCAGTAAGAGCCCGAGGCAGGTTGATGCTGGATTATTACGAGAAGCTCAGGAGTGTCCTTGGAGAAAAGGTCTTCGCAATGTCCAAACACGCGAAGGAAGAAGAGATTCTTTCCCTCGCCATCAAACACGCCGACGCCTTTGTGATTGATTCATTTTACCGAGAACAGCCGTGGACGAGGAGAGGATGAAACTTATCTATATTTTAATTCTCTGCTTAGGGGTGATAGGCTGTGCGAACAAGAAGCCAGTCAAAGCCTCTCTCGTCATACCGGTTCAGTGTGTTACAGGTATCCAGGGCACCCATCAGACTCAGTGCAAATCCCTCTCGGATCACCCGGACATAGCAGAGTGTAATCACATACTGATTCCTTTTTCCTGCACCAAAGTTATCCAACCCCAGTAAACCGTCGCAGTCTTCCCATACTCCCATCCTTTGGAGTTCTCTCCTTTTGAAAAAAGATTCTCCCTCTCTGTACATTTTCGCGCCAGATATTCATTACCCTCTTACCAACTGGCCGACTTTCAATGCCATTCTGGATTTCATTTCTAAGAACAAAGTTGACGGCTTCATCTTCGGCGGAGATCAGTTTGATAATCAAGAAATCTCCCACCACACGAAGAAACAGCTTCGACTGAGATTTGAAGCGAAGACGTTGGACATAAACACCAAGGGCTTTGATAAAAAGATCCTATCCCCCATTGAAGCTAAGCTCCCAGATGATTGTGAGAAAGTCTGGATTGAAGGTAATCATGACTTCTGGCTGACTCAGTACATCGACGAGCACCCTGAACTTGAAGGATCTCTTGAGCGGCCAAACACCCTGCACCTCTCCGAACGCGGCTTTAGGGTCTTCGAATGTGGAACGATCTTTCGAAAAGGAAAGATCAATTTCATTCACGGAGAAACCCTCAGTGGAATCGGAAACCAGGTAAGCGGACTGCCGGCAAGGAAAGCCCTTGAAGCTTATTGCGGTAATGTCGTCTTCGGTCACTTCCATTCTCTCCAAGTCTTCACCAAGGTTATGCCGCATGACCAGTCTCAGAAATGGATGGCGGTTTGCTCCCCCTGTATCGGAGAGACGAACGCTCATTACATGAGAAACAGGCCGCACTCATTTGTGAATGGGTTTGTGATTGTGGAGATTCAGGCGAACGGAAATTTTAACATTTTCCCGGTTGTGGTCACGAAAGGTCAGTTTGTGTACGGCGGGAAGGTTTATGGAGGAAAGTGAAAGATACTCGCTTAAGGGTCGGTATTGATGTTGATGATGTGCTGGCGTGGTTTATTCCAGCTCATCGTGAAGTCTGCCGAAAGCTATTCGGAAAGCCGGAAGCCGGGACGATTCCCTGTGACTGGGCGTTTTCTAACTACAACCTAACACCAGAAGAACATTCTCAGGTGTGGGCTGAAATTGGTAAAACGAAAAACTTCTGGGAAAGTCTTGACGCCTGCCCGGATACGTCAGATCTATTGCGGCTGGATATTCAACACAGAATACTTCCATTCTTTATTACTTCTCGTATTCCCACTGTGGGACAGCCTATAGAGCATCAGACAGCCAACTGGTTAAGGCAGATGTTTGATGTTTTTTATCCTACCGTGATTGTCGCAACTTCTAAAGGTCCACTCGCCAAGGCTTTGAATCTCGATTACTTCATTGATGACCGAGATAAGAACGTTCTGGAAGTTGCTGACGCCCACCCTTCCTGCAAAGTATTCATAAAAGATTCTGGACATAATAAGGACTTTAATGACCCACGTATCACCCGAGTCTCCTGCCTCAACGAATTCCTCGCCGCTCTCCCAAGGAACTAAGCTCGATACCGGAAAGCCAATGATGGATCTTCTCGATGCCCAGTGGCTTCGAGATGTCGCCCAGGTGATGACATTTGGGGCGAAGAAATACGCCGCCCATAACTGGCGGAAGGGGATCAATTACAGTCGTGTGATCGCTGCGGCGTATCGACATTTGACTGCCATCAACGAGGGCCAGGATCTAGATCCGGAGACAGGCCTCCCTCATTCTGCTCATCTTTCCTGTTGTGCCATGTTCCTTAACTGGTATCTCCAGAACCGCAAGGAGTTCGATGATCGGTATAAGTAAAGCAACTCTTTTCGTGAGCACTCTCATCGCCCTCCAGTTCGGAGCCAGCCTTTTCTACTTCTATCAAAAGAACATCCGCCTTGGTTTGTATTGGCTCTTTGCGGCGGGGATTAACTTGTGTGTGACAGTGTGAATAAACTTGAGGAGAAATAATTTGTACGGACAGAATACACCTAATGCAACTAGTACCGCTATAGGCAGTACTGGATATCTACAAACCGGGGCACTTGCGAAAGCCCCAACAAGCGGGATCGGGTCTGATCTCGCGCAGCTTTCAGAACTGGCACGAAGGATTCGTAATTCATCTTCTTCCATTCTTTCCCGCATAGAAGGGCCGAAGCCGGAACCTCTTAAGGAGACTAAAGAAGCCTATCCGACTTCTAGTAATGTGCGGAGCGTTCTCGGAGACCTTCTGGGAACGCTTTATGCCACGGAAAATACTCTGCTCGAAATTGATAGCGCTCTGGGCAGTCTGTAATTATTCGACGGTTTAATGGGTTGAGAGGAGGGGTAAAACCTTCCTCTCTTTTTTCTTTAGGGAGGGGTTGTGGGTGACTCTGGTATAATAGTTCCTGCACAGAATCTTCAGGCGGAAAGAGAGAACCTTTTGCGTCGAAGATTCCAAACAGGAAGCATAGTGAGACGAGGCAAGTCCTGGGAGTTCAGATGGAGAGAATACGGCTACGGTGAAGACGGGCAGAAGTGTCACGTCAATCGTCGAGAAGTATTTGCTTCTGTTAAAGACTACCCTACCAAGCGTCTCGTTTCCCGTCACCCCTTCATTGCCCAGAAACAAAACGAAATCAACAATCAAGTCCTGAGGCCGGTTCGAGCCATCACCTTCGCACAGTTCGCGGAGCGGTGGAAGGAACAAGTGCTGACTCAACACAAACCAAGCACTCAAGTCTCAGCCAAGAGTAACATCAAAATACACCTCAATCCGTTCTTCGGCCATCTGCTGTTGTCGCAGATTGGAGGAGAACAAGTTCAAGCATTTGTCACGAGTCGAAAGGCAAGTGCTAAGAGTGTACAAAACTTTATCGCCACTTTCCGTATGATCTGGAATTCCGCAAAAGCGTGGGGGTATGTGAACACTGATCCATTTATCGGGTTGGTGCTTCCCAAAGCCCCTGCGCCCGAGATCAAATGTTTCACTGTGGAGGAAGTACAGAAAATTCTCAACAGTGCCCCGGAACCCGACAAGACTTTTTATTGGCTTGCTGCGGAGACGGGAATGAGAGCGGGAGAACTCTGCGGTCTGAGATGGGAGGACATTGATCTGGACAGTGGTGCCCTCCAAATTAAACAGAGTGCATGGCAGGGAAAGATCGTCACTCCAAAGACGAAGACTGCTTGCCGCATGTTTGCACTCTCGCCGCAACTCTTGGAGCACCTCAAACAGAAGAGAGGCACTGGACTTGTGTTTGTTTATCGAAATGGGAACCCCTGGAAAGGCGAGAAGGTGGTCGAGCGCAAGCTTGGTCCGCTCCTGAAGAAACTCGGGATTCCCCATCGAGGCCTCCATGCCTTTCGTCATTGCAATGCAACTCTCATGGACCGTATGAACGTACCGATGAAGACGCGCCAGGATCGCCTGGGTCATGCGGACTTAGGAATGACAGCGCGATACACACACGCTTTAGCCGAAGATGACCGCAGGATTGCGAATCAGATCGGCAATCTTTTGTGTCCAACTGTGTCCAAAAACACCGAAGCCCCTGAAGTCATTACCTTCAAGGGCTCCGTTTTCAGTCACTTACAACCAGCTACAGCGTAAGAAATTGGGGTGGGTAGTGGGGGTCGAAGGATTTACCCTTTAGCTAAGTCCTGTTGATTCTGTGCAACTTACCCGCGCTCCTGCCCCAAAAAAGACGGTTTCAGGCCAGAGTTTGTGTCCAAAGTGTGTCCAAGGTTTTCCACACCCAACCCCAAAAAACCGTCGTCAAAGGGAGTCTCACAGCAGGCTATACTAAGGTTTATGACGGACAGAGAGAAGGAAGAATTGTTTCGACTTGTGAACGGTTGGGAGGAAGCTGCCAAGACCTTCGAGCGGTCGATGCGAAGACATCGAAGCTTGGCGGATTGGTGGCAGAAAAAGGGGGATCATACGCAGGGGCAGTTACTTCTGGACCTGGCGGCTGCGGATGAGATTCGGGCAGGAATGTTGAGGAACAATGCTCGAATGCTGGCATTAAGGATTGGGGAACTGGTGGCGGCTCCGACGAAGGCTCCTACGGTTCCCAAAAAGAAGCGAAGAATGAAATATGCGTAAAAAAGAAACTCTTAATACTTATCAGGCAAAGTTTGAGAATTGGGTCTCATTGACAGGAAGTCCCCAGACAGCGCGGCGGTACGCCCAGGCTCTTGAACAGTTCTTTTCCCGCATCCCCCGAGAGCATCCCAGGGATGTCTTAAGGTTTGATGTCGAGGATTTCAAGGTCATGCGACTCCGGGATGGGGTGTCTGCGAGGACGGTGAACTTTGAAGTTGCCGTGCTCCGGGCTTTTTATAACTGGCTGATTGACATGGAGGCGGTTCCTCTCAATCCGGCCAAGCAAATAAAAAGGCTCCGGGAGCCGGAGCATGTTAGGAAGAGTCTTCCAGGGGATGTGATGGAAAGGATTCTGAAAGCGGTTAGAAATGACGAGGAAAGACTTCTTGTTATCCTTGCCGCTCATACAGGTCTGAGAGGAAATACTCTCGCCCAACTTGAGTGGACTGACTTCGACTTAAACAACAAACTCCTTACCGTTGCCCCCGAAAAAACAAAGACCGGAAAGGGACAGCAGATTCCTCTCCGGACAGATTTGGTTGAGTTTTTAAAAATACAGGAAGGGGAAGGTCCTGTGTTCCGGAAAGACGTGAAAGGCTTGCAAGCCAAGTTCAGCGCGATTTTAAAACGGGCTGGCTTAAAGGGCTTCGGCCTTCACGCTCTCCGGCATACGTTTGCGACGACTCTTTTACGTAATGGAGTGGACCTGCGAACTGTTCAGGATCTTCTCGGGCACAAATCCCTAAAGACCACCGCACTCTATCTCACTCCCGCAACTGCCGACGAGACTCGGGAGAAACTTAACGTCCTCCCGGTTGTCCCGACTTCGCCAGAACCGATGAATACTTCTCAATAAGAGAAGTCCGTTCCGGCGTATCAGCCGCAGTGTAAATCTGTTTAAACTTCCGCCACATCTGAGGTTCGAGCTGTTGACGCTCCTCGGGTGTGGCGATTTGGTATACCTGCATTGCATCGCTTGGAGTTAGGCGGGAGATGTGACGTTGGAGGGGCGTCATGTCGGCCTCGGAAGCGATAGTTTTGATGTCCCCAAATTTGATGGAACCCTTTTCAGCTTCGTTCACAAGGTCACTGATCTGGGCATGACCGTGAGCGTAACGGTTACGGAGCTTGTCCATTTCCTGCTGACGGGCAAACTCAGCCTTGTCTCGCGTAACGGGCATGTTACGGAGGGCGAGTTGGTAGGCGAGGGCTTCGGCTTTGGTTTGACCTGCCCATTTCGGAGCGGGAAGGATTCCAAACAGAGCTTCGATCTTGCTGGACATCGGAGTATCGCGGCGGGTTTCCTCGTTGAAGTTTTGCCAGAAAAAAGGCTTCGAAGAATCCATAAGGTACTTCCCGACACTACTAAGTTGATCCACAGTGCTGTCTCCGGGGTGGCGGATCTCAGTTCCGTAGTAATCAGCATTCGACCAGAGAACAGACCAAGCTTGCGACCAAAGAGGAGCGGCTTTATGAGCCACAGTCTCAAGCGGATGCTGGATCAGACTGTTGATGTCGTGGACGTAAGACTTGAGGTAATGACGATTGGGTTTTCCGTCCGGGCCAGTCGTGCCGTCCGGAGGGTAGAAGTAATCTGAAAGAGTCTGAGGAGCATGACCTGTTGCAAAGTATGTCATGGCCGCTCCAATTCCCATCACAGATCCGGTGAGGGCGATCAGGTAAGCAGAGCGAGGAGTGAGTTCAGCTTTTACTTTGGGGCCGTTCCCGAAACGATTGCGGATAGCATCTACACCAGAGGCTCCGAGATCGAAGGCACCGCCGCCCATTTCCCGAGCCGTTCCAAGGTTCCAGCCAGTGGAACGGAAGGTGACGAGGGCAGTGTCCTTCGCCTTACGGTTCCAGAAGAGATTGTCGTAGATAAGTTCGCCCAGTCGATTGTCCACTGAGTCCCAGGCTTTTCCAAGTTCCATTCTTAGAACTCGGTCATCCGGATTTGGGCCGAGCTTATCGTAGATCTGATCCACCATCCTGTGGAAGGTTGCTGCTTTCATCCGAGGGACGAAGTGTTCCATTACAAGCCAGTTGGCTTTTTCAAGGATCGTGCCAGCAGCGTTGAGAGGAAGTTTGACTCCAGAACGAAGACGAGTTTGGAGTCCTGCGTCCTGATCCATTGCAGTTTTGAGATTGGTACGAAATTTCTCTGCGCTGAGATTGAGGTACTGAGGGTCGATCTGAAATGCTCCTCCAGCCTTGGCAGTGGCGGCAACACTCCGAGCGTATTCGATGAACGTTCCGGGTTCAGCGGCTTCGGCAAGGAGCTTGCCTCCGGAACGGTAAGCATCAGCAATAGACCACGGGGCGAGAACGCCACGAGCAGTGGACTTGAGAGCTGATAGTCTTTGCCCTTTCGTAGTTGCCTGTTGGAGAGACAGGGCAACATCAGAAACCGCAGTGTTGAAACCAGATTCTATAAGGTGGAAGACACCACCGACGAGATTGGCTTGATTTACCGCGTTGCCATAATTACGAATAACATCGTATGCCTTCGCCCCACTCCAGCCAGGGGAGAGATGGTTGTTAAAAGCTTTAGCTAAATCGTCCGGGGCATACCATTTCCCGAACGTCATCAGGGCGCCACTTTTGGCGTCTTTTTTATTTGCGGAAAAGATCTTGTCTTTGAGTTCGACGTAACCTTCTGGGACTTCACCGCCGATACGGACGAATTTGACAAGGCCTTCCTTCTTGAAAGAATCGGCCATCTGATGGGCAGAAACAAATTTGTCAATCTGCTCCAATCGAACAAGAGCCATCTTCACCGGATTCCAGGTTACAGGTTGG
>Ga0134125_10006082_pt1 | contig 13685 bp, 10 predicted proteins | sample KB31751_FD_96464 | JGI IMG/M metagenome (GOLD analysis project Ga0134125, IMG submission 96464) | Terrestrial soil microbial communities with excess Nitrogen fertilizer from Kellogg Biological Station, Michigan, USA - KB3-175-1 | ecosystem: Environmental > Terrestrial > Soil > Unclassified ... | reverse complement strand
CGCCCCGGGGATGAACGGGGTTGTCACCACGCCATCCCTTCGGCAACCCGGCAACCTTCGGCCGGTATCACTGGGGTGAACCGAAGGCCCGTAGTTTTGCGTCCCCGCCTCGCGGCGGGTTTGCCCTTTCGAGGATGAAAGGTGTTGGCGCCGCGGGACACGCCCAGCCTGCCCCGGCCGAACGACAAAAACTCGCCCGGCCGTTCGCTCTTCAACCCTAGAACACTCTGACGCGATTCGCAACCGCGAACTTCTTCCCTTCGCTCTTGCAGACGAACGCCATCGCCCTGAGAATGCCAACGGGCCTTTTCCCAGGTGCACCATGTCAACCGTCGTCGAACTCGATCGCGACCGCACGCGAATTGCCTACGACCGCGCCGCCGACCGCTACCTCCAGTCGTTGCCCCTGGAGCACTTCATGGAATCGACGGATCAATCCACGCAGCGTGCGATCACAGTCGAAAGCCTCGAACTCGTCGCGGCGATCCGGCCCGAATTCCAGGTCTTCAGCGAACTGCTGGTTCTCTACCCGGTGCCGGGCGAAGACGCGAGCCGCCCGGCCGGCGTGGTTCCCGATAACATGGTCATCCTGTGGCCGACGCCGCTGACCCCGCTCCGTTCCTTCAACACGCCGCTCCAGGAGGCCCGCCCCACGCTCGTTCTGGAATACGTCGCGCCGAGCAACCCGCGCAAAGACTACGAGGACAATCGCAAGAAGTACGAACGCGACCTGAAGGTGCCGAACTACTTGATCTTCGAGCCGGAGAAGCAAAAGCTCGCGGTGCTGCAACTGAAACGCGGCCGGTACGTCGCGGCGAAGCCGAACGACGCCGGGCGGCTGGCAATCGCCGATCTGGAACTCGAAGTGGCTATCGTCAATCGCTGGGTTCGTTTCTGGTATCAAGGGAAACTGCTACCCCTGCCACGGGAAATGCAATCGCAACTGAAAGCGAAGGAATCGCAACTGAATGCGAAGGACGATCAGCTAGCCGCGTCGCAGGCCGAAATCGCCAGGCTGCGCGAAGAACTTCGAAAAGCCAACCAACGAGGATAATCATGCACGCCTCACTTGCCGCCGGCGCGTTCGCCGGTCTCGTCTGCTTTGCCTCTTCGCTCGCGGCCGCCGATGCGGACCTGATCGTGCATCACGCCAAGGTGGTCACGGTCGATGCCAAGTTTTCCGTGGCGGAAGCACTCGCCGTGAAGGACGGCAAGATCGCGGCGATCGGGACCGTAGCCGAAGTCATGAAGCTCAAAGGCCCTGGCACGAAGTTGCTCGACGCCGGCGGCAAAACCGTGCTTCCCGGCCTGTACGACAGCCACTCGCACCCGGTCGGGGCCGCGTCGGCCGCCGCCGCCAAGAAGCCGCTCCCCGACCTGCACTCCATCGCCGAGGTTCAGGAGTACATCAAGAAGAAAGCCGCCGAAGCACCCGCCGGGCAGTGGATCGTCCTGCAATACGTCTTCCCCACGCGGCTCAAGGAAGCTCGCTTCCCCACCAAGGAAGAACTCGACGCCGCCGCCCCCAAGCATCCCGTGTTGTATCACGCCGGGCCCGCCGGTATCACCAACAGCATGGGGCTGAAGGTTTCGGGCATTACCAAGGAGACGAAGAGCCCGAAGGCCGGCATGGTGGTCAAGGATCCGACGACCGGCGAACCGACCGGCATGTTGCGGAACGCCTACGGCCTGCTGAAAGGGTTGCCGGGTTCGAGCGAAGGTCTGACCGCGGCCGAACGCCGCGCCGCAGTCGTGAAGCTCTTCCACCTTTACAACGAACGCGGCCTCACCAGCATCGGCGACCGCAACTGTGGCCGCGGCGACCTCGACCTCTATCTCGGCCTCGAGAAGGCCGACGAACTTACCGTCCGGCTTACCGTTGCCCGCAGTTTCAGTTCCAGCGGGACGCGCGACGAAATCGCCCGCCGCTTCGAACAGCTCCCCGGTAAGGACGGCCGCGGCGGTCCCACCGGCGTCGGCACCGAATGGGTCCGCATCGGCCCCATCAAACTCTTCCTCGATGGCGGCATGCTCAACGGTTCCGCCTACATGCGCGAACCCTGGCCCAAGGGGCCCACCTACGCCGTCACCGAAGACGATTACCGCGGCCTGCTCTACATCCAGCCGGAGCAACTCAAAATCATCGTCGAGGAAGCCGGCAAGCACAAGTGGCAAGTCACGGCCCACACCGCTGGCGAAGGCGGCATGGACGTGCTCCTCGACGCCTACGAATTCGCCGATCGCATGGCCCCGATCCGCGACCTGCGCCACTGCATCACGCACGCCAACTTCCCGTCGCAAAACAACCTCGAACGGTGCAAGAAACTCGGAGTCTGTGCCGACGTGCAACCGGCGTGGCTTTGGAAGGACGGCCGCACATTGCTGAGGGAACTTGGCCCGAAGCGGATGCGCTGGTTCCAGCCGTATAAATCGTGGTTGGAATACACGACTATCGGCGGCGGCAGCGACCATATGCTCCGCTACGACCCGATCGAAGCCACCAACCCGTGGGATCCCTGGCTCGGCATCTGGGTCGCCTTGACGCGCAACCTGGAAGGCGGCGGCCGGCTCGAACCGAGCGAAGCCTTGACCCGCGAGCAGGCCCTTCGCCTCTACACCATCAACAACGCTTACCTGCATCACGAGGAAAAGGAGAAGGGAAGCCTGGAACCGGGCAAGCTGGCCGATTTCATCGTGATCGACAGCGATTACCTGACCTGCCCGGTGGACGAGATCCGCACGATGAAGGTGCTGACAACGGTGCTCGGCGGCAAGGTCGTGTACGGCAACCCATGAGGGTGATCCGAGCCGCGACCGTTAGGGAGACGACAGCGCTATCGCTCCCTTACGGTCGCGGCTCAGATGTACCGTCAAGGAATGAACTTTAAGAAGGGTTGCCGGCGATTTCTTCAACGTCGAGGCCGTGGCCGACCAGTTCGATGAAGACCGTTTCCAACGTCGGCTCCACTTTTTTGAGCGTCAAGATGCGGCTGCCGCGGCAAGCCAGCGCCTGAACCACCGCGCCGATCGCCGATTCGTCTTCCAGCGACACCTTCAGTTCCACCGTGGTCGGCGTCGTGGCCGTCGTACACTGATGCACGCCGGGCAACTTCCCCAGTTCCGCCCAGCCGTTCGCTCCCGGATCGAGGCTGAGTTCGAAGATCGGATAGCGCTGCACGCGCTTCTTCAAATTGGCCGGCGTGTCGCAGGCCAGCACCTTGCCGCGATCGATGATCGCCACGCGGTCGCACAGTTCGTCCGCCTCGGCCATGTAGTGCGTGGTAAGAAGCAGCGTGCGCGACGAGTTCTCTTTCATCCAGCCGCGCAGAAAGGCGCGGATTGCCCGGGCCGTCGTCACGTCCAATCCCAGCGTCGGCTCGTCCAAGAAGAGAATCTTCGGGTCGGTGATGAAGCCGCGGCAGAAGTTCATCTTCTGGCGCTGGCCGGTGGAGAGGTGGCTGATGCGTGTGCCGGCCTTTTCAGTTAAGCCGACGACTTCGAGCATGGCGTCGATGCGCTGGTAGGCCGTCGCGGTCGGCACGCCGTAGATGCGGGCAAACATCCACAGGTTCTCGCGGACGTTCAGGATGCCATAGCCGCTGGACTCGCCGCCGGAAACCATGTTGATGAGCGGACGGATGCGGTGGGCGTCGCGGACGACATCGAGGCCATCGACCTGCGCCGTGCCCGTCGATGGGGCGAGCAGCGTCGTGAGGATCTTGATGAGCGTGGTTTTGCCGGCGCCATTGGGGCCGAGCAAGCCGAACAGTTCGCCCGGCTGGATTTCGAGGTCGACGCCGTCGAGGGCGGTGAATTCCGTCGGGCTTCCGGCGGCCTGGCCCTTCCGCTTTTTGGAAAGTCGGTAAGTGCGGCCGAGGCGTTCGGTTCGAATTGCCGGTGCGTCCATTTCAGGAATCTTACTGCAAATGGTCCGCCGCGACGCGGAGGCTGGCGACCTCACTTGCGGTGGCCCGTCGGCCGCAGGTATAAGTCGGGAACTCGCCCGGAGGGTTTGCCATGCGACGGATCGCCGCGCTCGTCACTTTCGCCCTAGTTCCCGCGTTCGCCGCGGCCGCGGAACCGGTTCCGGAGCGGGATGCGCTTTTGAAAAAGGCCGCCGCGTATCGACCCGGTTCGCACGACCTCGCCTGGCGACAAATCCCCTGGCACGTCGACCCGGCCGCGGCGCTGGAACAAGCCAAGTCGGAAAAGCGGCCGCTCCTCGTGTGGCTGGCCGGCGGCCGCGAACGCGACGGCACGCCGCTCGAACGCTGTTGAGGCTACGCCGCCGGGCTCCGTGCGGGCCCACTGAACGACCCGACGATCGTGAAACTCGTCGCCGACAATCTCGTCCCCGTGGCCTTGAACACGGATCGGCTGCCCGACACCGCGGCCGGCAAGTTCTTCCGCGCCCTGATGAAGCAGTGGCCGCAAGGGCTGTGGGTCGTTTCGCCGGACGGCAAAGTGCTCGGCTTCCACTATCACAAGCCGAAGCCGCCGGAAACTTATGCCCAGGGGCAAGCCCGCTGGGTCCGCGAGACGGCAGCGATGATCGCCGACGCGATTCGCGCCGCCGGTCCGTTGCCGAAGCGCGACGGCAAGAACGCACCCAATCCGTTCGCCAACCGCGGCAAGGGAACCAACCCCGATGGCGGCATCCGGTTATCCGTCAGCGTGATCGCCCTGCGCGGCGGCAGGCAAGAAGGGCCGCCCGTCGTCGATAGTGTCTTTCTCCCCGGCGACGATTGGGCCGAGTTTCGCCCCAAGGGAACGGTGAAGGTCGGCCAGGAATGGGCGATCTCAGCGAATGCCGCCAGTCGCTTCGCGCCGGCCTTGAGCCCGCTCACCGATTCCATTTTCTCGCCGAAGCCGGAAGATGTGACGGTCGGCAAGATCACGGCTCGAGTGGAACGCGTGACGGAGGCGGTGGCCGTGATCCGTTTCGCGGGAACCTGGGCCTCGGCTCACGACCGCGACAAGAACCCGAAGTTCCCCATCCGCTGCACGGCCGTGGGCGACGGCGTCGGCGTGCTCGATGTGCGTACCGGAAAGATGACGAGCGCGATCTGGCTCTTGTCGGGGACATTCCAGAACGTCACGGCGAGACCGGAGCCAACCGCGAGCGTGATCGACTGGAACGAGTGATTGAATCAGGTGGCGAGCCGGCGGCGTCAGCCGCCGGAGCGAGCGCAATCCATCTCGGGGTGCCACACAACGAGTGGATTTGGCTGCTTTTCCAGCACATAACGAATGGCATTCGCGACCGCGAGCTCGTCTTTCAGAATTCGCTTCGAACCGTCGTGAGTCCACCAGGAGGTTGGCAGCTCGCCGAATGTGCGATTCAAGGAGCGGGATGCGTAAGATTTGAAATCGCCCAACAGCTTCCCTGGAGACGGGTTACCAGGAACCTCGACAACGATGTGGAAGTGGTTGTACATGATCGCCAGAGCTCGAATGGTCCATTCGCGATAGGCTGCCGTTTCTCGAAACTGCCGGGCCACGATTTCAGCCTTGACAGCGTCGAGAAAGACGGCCGGGCCGTTCATGCTCAGCCGCGCCGACTCAGCGAGTTCGGGGATCGAATCTTCATACGGTTCCCCAGGGAGATCGTGTTCGATGCGGACCGAAGCGAGCGGATCTCGAACCGAGGTCACGGAACCGCGTCTGTCGCCCGGCAGCCATGTACCGAACGTCGTGCTCGTCAGCAGCCAGATCCGCATCGATCGCTCCAGATTTGCTCCGGCGGCTGACGCCGCCGGCTCGCCAGCGTGTTGATGTTCGCTTAATGCGGGCCTTCGCCGGTATCCAAAAGCGCGGGCTTTTCCGGCGGAGGGAACTCGCGGATGGCCAACCGCGTCTGGTGACCATCGAACTCGCTACCGTCCGGGTTCTTCCCCTGGAAGTAATCCTTCTGCCACCCCTGCTTCACCGCGTCCGGATCGAGCGATGCTAGCCCGCTAAGGAACCCGGAGCGGCTCTGTTGCCAGGCGGTGTACTTGTCGTTCAACTCCGGGTCGCCGGCGATCGGGAATCGCTGCGGAACCAGCGACTCGGCCAGGCCGCGCGGCACCGGCACCAGCATGCAATACGGTTCCCCCTTCTCGAACCGCACCCACTCGCACATCCGCGTGATCTTCCAGTTCATCGTGAACGTCGACATCAGCCAGTCCGTCTCGACGATTCCTTCGAGCGGTTGGATGCCGTCCTTGATGAAGTTGGCCGGCCCTTTCACCCACAGATTGATACCCTTGGGCGTGCGGAAGAGATAGGGAACCGAAAAGGTGATCGTGCCGACGCCGAAGTGGCTGCTGATGCGGCTATCGGGCGGCCCATCGAAGCGCACCTCGACGTCGGTCCGGTTGGGGCCGCCGTACCAGTAGGCGCGGAACGACGCCGGGGAACGCAGAATCCAGCCGCACTGGTTGGCGATGGCCAGCGGCAAACAGCGATACGGGAAGCGCTGGTGCGCCTTGTCCATCCAGTCGCGGAAAATCGGCGCCGGTTCCACGTCGAACGACTGCTCGGGGTAGAGTTCATAGGCGACGAAAGCGTTGGAATCAGGTAAGCCCACCCGTTCCAACGGGTGGGCTTGCGGCGCTTCACGACTCATGCGTTTTCACCGGTTGCTGGGATGAGTTCATCGTACGATTCAGAGGAAATCGATGCAATCTCGCACAGCCGGGCCAACGATTCTTGGTATTTCGGTAGGTGGGTGTCGGGCACAGCCCGACCTACGAGGCGCCTCGTAGGTCGGGCTGTGCCCGACATCCACTTACTGCGCCTCCAAGAATCGTTGGCACCCCGTCGGCAGCTTGAGGAGACGTCGGTAGCGAATCGACGCATCTTTCCGTCACTGCCAGCTGGGTGCCAACGATTCTTGGTATTTCGGTAGGTGGGTGTCGGGCACAGCCCGACCTACGAGGCGCCTCGTAGGTCGGGCTGTGCCCGACATCCACTTACTGCGCCTCCAAGAATCGTTGGCACCCGCCGGCAGCTTGAGGAGACGTCGGTAGCGAATCCACGCATCTTTCCGTCACTGCCAGCGGATCGTGAGTTTCCCCTCTTCGCGGGCGCGGCGTTCCAGCGTGCGGAGCAACCGACGGGCGCCGATGAGGAACAGCACCGCCATCGCCGCCAGAACAGCGACTTCCCACCAAACATCGAAGAGCCCCGGCGTGTGGAAGAGCACCTGCCGCATCGCGTCCATGCCGGTCGCCAAGGGAAGGGCCGAAAGGACCACGGCCAGGGCGCGGATGCCGAGCCGGTCGAGGATCGGGGCGAGCGGAAAGTTGGTGCCGCTCATCAGGTAGATCGGCTCTTGCAGCAGGTTCACCATGTGCCACGCCTCGCGGCCCCAGCGCAGGAAGAGCGAGGCGAACATCATCCCGAGGCCGTAGAGCGCCGCCAGCGTCAGCAGGAATACGCCGACGAGAAGCCACCAACTCGACGGGTGCAGCGGGATGTCGAACACCAGGACGCCGGTGACCGTAATGACGGTGGCGCGGACGACGGTCGTGGTCATGCCGCCGAGGGCCATGCCGGTGAGGATGCCCATGAGCGGGGCCGGCGACATGATGTACAGTTCGAGGTTGCCGGAGTCGCGTTCCCAGTAAACGGTCGCTCCCATGCCCCAGAGGACGTTGAGCCAGAAGGTGGACATGGCGGCGCCGAGAACGAGCAACCCGCTGAACTCGGGCGGAGCACCCATTGCCCGGTAAGAGTAAGCGAACGCCGAGACGGAAAGGATCGGCAGCAGCGTTTCCTGGATCATCCAGCTGCGCGAGCGGAAGAGCCAGGCAACGCGCGGATAGGTCCGAGCCAGAGCGGCAATGACGAACATGCGGAACACAGTGCTTCCTCGGGGCAGGCTATTGTAACTGTTCCGTTTTTTCCCGCGCCATTTCCTTGCATCGCGCTCGGATTCCGGTTCTACTAAAGGCCGCCTGTCCGGCCCTTCGGGGCCCAGCCGCGGAGGCGGCAATGCCGGCTACTTCGGACTTCTTCAATAGCGGCCCCCGCAACTCGCGCAGTCGGCTGACGGCGAGCGTCGAACTCATGCGCGAACTGAGCCGCTCCTCCGACCCCCACGAGATGTACCAACTGTTCGCCCGCCGAATGGACGAACTCTTCCCGGTCACGCGACGGCTGACCATCTCGCGGCGCGGCCTCCATTACCCCGAATATCGCGTCACCCGTTGCACGCTGTGGAAAGAATCGATCGACCCCTGGAAGGAATCGCACCGACTGCCCGTTTACTCCGGCGGCCTGCTTGCCGAGTTGCTCTATTCCGACGAACCGCAAGTCATCGATCATCTGGAAATCGATCCGGACGATCCGGCGGGGGAATACCTGGCCGGGCAGCAATCGCTGTTGGCAATCCCGCAGTTCGAACTCGGAGCCGCGGTCAACGCCATCGTCCTCGGCCGCGAGGATGCCTCCGCTTTTCCCCGCGATCGCATTCCCGATCTGGTGATGCTGAGCAATCTGTTCGCGCGGGCCACGCAAACGCTCATCCTTTCCAAGGCGGTGCGCGAAGCATATGAATCGCTCGACTTCGAACTGCGAACAGTGGCGGACATTCAGAAGGCCCTGTTGCCGACTGGCGTGCCGCAATTGCCGGGGCTCGATGTCGCGGTCCACTTGCAGCCGGCGAAGCGGGCCGGCGGCGACTATTATGATTTCTTCAGCCTGCCCGGCGGGCAGCTCGGCGTGCTGATTGCCGACGCCAGCGGCCACGGCGCCCCAGCCGCCGTGCTCATGGCCATGACGCACGCGATCACGCACACCTTGCCGCACCCGGTTCGGCCCGGCGAACTGCTCACGCACTTGAACGCGCACCTGGCCCGCCGCTACACGCGGCCGACCGGCAGCTTCGTCACCGCGTTTTATGCCGTCTTCGACCCGGCCCGCGGCACGCTCACTTATGCGAGCGCGGGGCACACGCCGCCGCGGTTGCGCCGCCGCGAGGGAAGCCTCGCCGTGCTCAATCGCGCCCAGCGCTTGCCGCTCGGAATCAAGCCGGACGAAGTCTATCCCGAGCAGGCGATTCCCTTATGCCCCGGCGACCGCGTCGCCTTCTTCACCGATGGCGTGATCGAAGCAGTAAGCGGCGAAGGGGAAGTGTTCGGAACAGGCCGCATCGATGCCATTCTCGCCGCCGAACCGTCGTCCGCCGATGACATTCTCAAGGCGATCCTGGCATCCTGGGACGACTTCACCGCGGGCATCCCTTCCGCCGACGACCGCACCCTGGTCGTCGTCCAGCGCGACGCGTGAAAGCTATCCCGCTCGCTTAGGCTCTGCCATGCATCCTGCCATCGGCGTGGTGATTGCTTCGGTTTCGCCGGGATCGGGGTCGTGTCGATCGATCGCCGCCGGGCGCGTCAGCGGCGAGGCGGTCGGCATGCTACTACCTGGAACCTTTCACTTATCCCGCTTGGTTTCCCCCAGAGCGGCCTGGGCAGCGGCCAGCCGGGCGATCGGCACGCGGAACGGCGAGCAACTCACGTAATCCATGCCGACCTTGTGGCAAAACGCCACGCTGTCCGGGTCGCCGCCGTGTTCGCCGCAGATGCCGACCTTCAAGTGCTGAGAGTGCTTGGCCGTGCGGCTCGCCCGCCCCTTCTGAATCCCCAGGTCGATCAACTGCCCGACGCCGTTCTCGTCGATCGACTGGAACGGATCGACCGGCAGAATCTTCTCCTTCAAGTATGTCGGCATGAACCCCTTGATATCGTCGCGGCTGAAGCCGAACGTCATCTGGGTGAGATCATTCGTGCCGAACGAGAAGAACTCCGCTTCCTCCGCGATGCGGTCGGCCGTGAGCGCCGCGCGGGGAAGTTCAATCATCGTACCGATCTGATACTCCACCTTCACGCCGGCTTTCTTGAAGCATTCCTCGGCCACGGCGATGGCCCGCGTCTTCACGATCGCCAGTTCCTCGACCACGCCGACGAGCGGAATCATGATCTCGGGAAGCACGCTCTTGCCCTTCTTCTTCACCTCGATGGCGGCCTCGATGATCGCCCGCACCTGCATGTCGCCGATCTCGGGATAGACGATCGGCAAACGGCAGCCGCGAAAGCCCATCATCGGGTTGAACTCGTGGAGTTCTTCCACGCGTTCTTTCACTTTCGCCGCCGAGATGCCGAGCCCCTTGGCCACTTCCTCCTGGCCCTTGGCATCGTGCGGCAGGAACTCGTGCAGCGGCGGATCGAGCAGGCGGATGGTCACGGGGAAACCATCCATCGCTTCGAAGATGCCGACGAAGTCCGCCTTCTGGAACGGCAGCAGTTTGGCGAGCGCCTTGCCGCGGGCCTCCTTGGTCTCGGCGAGGATCATCTCGCGCATCGCGGTGATGCGGTCGTCGCCGAAGAACATGTGCTCGGTGCGGCACAGGCCGATCCCTTCGGCGCCGAACTCGCGGGCCTTGGCGGCATCGGCCGGGGTGTCGGCATTCGTGCGAATCTTGAGCTTGCGCCCCTTGTCCGCCCAGGCCATGAAGGTGGAAAAGTCGCCGGTCATGGTCGGGGCGACGGTGGGTACCTTGCCGATCATCACGTCGCCGGTGGTGCCGTTGATGGTGAGGAAGTCGCCGGCTTTCACCGTCTGCCCGGCGACGCTGACGGTTCCCTTGGCCTCGTCGATCTTGACGGCCTCGCAACCGACGATGCAGGGCTTGCCCCAACCGCGGGCGACGACGGCCGCGTGGCTCGCCTTGCCGCCGGTGCTGGTGAGGATGCCGCGGGCCAGGTGCATTCCGGCCACGTCCTCCGGGCTCGTTTCCTTGCGAACGAGCAGGATCGGATCCTTCGGATGCTTGGCGGCGTGTTCGACGGCGGCCTCGGCGGAGAGAACGACCATGCCGAAGGCCGCGCCCGGGCTGGCCGCGATGCCCTGGGCCGCCGGCTTCACCTTCGCCTTCGGATCGAGCTGAGGCAGCAGCAGGTGATTCAGCGAATCCGGAGCGACTCGCTTCACTGCCGTCGTTTCATCGATCAGTTTCTCCTTCACCATCTCGACGGCGATACGTACGGCGGCGGTGCCGGTCCGCTTGCCGCTCCGCGTTTGCAGCATGTACAGCGTGCCGTCCTGCACCGTGAACTCGATGTCCTGCATTTCCTTGTAGTGCTTCTCGAGCTTCTCGCGGATGGCGACGAGTTGCTCGTAAACCTTGGGCATGTCCTGCTTCAGGCGGGCGATCGGTTCCGGCGTGCGGATGCCGGCCACCACGTCTTCGCCCTGAGCGTTGATCAGGTAATCGCCGTAAAAGATGTTCTCGCCGGTATTGGGGTCGCGGGTGAAGGCGACGCCGGTGCCGGAGGAATCGCCCATGTTGCCGAACACCATGGCCTGGACGTTCACCGCAGTTCCCTTGAGACCGGTAATCCGTTCGATGCGGCGATATTCGATCGCCTTGTCGCCGTTCCACGAGTTGAACACGGCGTTGATGGCGAGCATCAACTGCTTCTTGGGCTCCTGCGGGAAGTCTTCCTTGACGTGCTTCTTGTAAACGGCCTTGTAGCGCTTGACGAGTTCCTTGAGATCGTCCGCGGTCAAATCGGTATCGAGCTTTGCCTTCTTCGCTTCCTTGAGCGAGTGGATTTCGTGCTCGAAGTCCTTGTGTTCGCAGCCCATGGCGGTCGAGCCGAACATATCGATGAGGCGGCGATAGCTGTCGTAGGCGAAGCGCGGGTTGCCGGTCTTCTTGGCGAGCCCTTCGACACTGGCATCCGTCAGGCCGAGGTTGAGAATGGTGTTCATCATGCCGGGCATTGACAGAGCGGCGCCGGAGCGCACCGAGACGAGCAGCGGGTCGGTGGGGTCGCCGAACTTCTTGCCGAACGCGGCCTCGACCTTCTTCAAGGTCTCTTCGATCTGGGGGATGGCGGCCTCGGGAATCTTGTTGCCGGCTTCGAGGTAGGCGGCGCAGACCTCGGTGGTGATGGTGAATCCGGGGGGCACCGGAATGCCGATCTTGCACATCTCGGCGAGGTTGGCGCCTTTGCCGCCGAGGAGTTCTTTCATTTTGCCGTCGCCGTCAGCCGTGCTGCCGCCGAAGAAGTAAACGTGCTTCGTGCTCATTGGTGCCTGGAGTGTGGGGGAAAAGCGCCGCGCATGGAAACGGCGGATCGAGAAATGTTTTACGGAAGTGAGCGGAGCGCGGCAAAGCGCGGCTGTGCGGGTAACGAGGGCCGGGTGCCCCGATGATTCTTGGAGGCCTCTCAAGTTGGCGTCGGGCACAGCCCGACCTACAAGCGTGTTTTGTAGGTCGGGCTGTGCCCGACGTTCTTCAGCTACAAGCGTGTTTTGTAGGTCGGGCTGTGCCCGACGTTCTTCAGCTCCAAGAATCTGACTCAGGTGACATCCACCGCTTTACAGAATGAACTTGCTCAAATCCTCGGACGCCACGATCGGGCCGAGCTTCTCGCGGACGAACTTGCCGTTCACTTGAACCGACTTGTTCGCCAGATCCGGCCCTTCGAAGCTCACTTCCTCCACGACCTTTTCCAGGATGGTGTGCAAGCGGCGAGCGCCGATGTTCTGCGTCGACCGGTTCACCTCGAAGGCGATGTCCGCCAGCACCTCAATGCCGTCCGGCGTGAACGACAGATCGACTCCTTCGGTCTTCAAGAGCTCGGCATACTGCTTCGTCAAGGCGTGCTTCGGTTCGGTAAGCACACGCAGGAAATCGTCGCGGGTCAGGTCGGTGAGTTCGACGCGAATCGGGAAGCGGCCCTGCAGCTCCGGCATTAGATCCGCGGGCTTGGAAACGTGAAACGCCCCGGCGGCGATGAACAGGATGTGGTCCGTCTTGACCGGGCCGTGCTTGGTGTTCACGGTCGTTCCTTCGACGACGGGCAAGAGATCGCGCTGCACGCCTTGCCGCGATACGTCCGGCCCATGCCCCGACGATGGACCGCACACCTTGTCGATCTCGTCGAGAAACACGATCCCGCTGTTTTCCACCTTGAATATGGCCTTTTCGGTGACGGTGGCGCGGTCGATGAGCGCTTCGGTCTCCTGCTCGGTGAGCAGTTTGCGGGCCTCGCGGATGGTGATCTGCCGCGGCGCGTTCGACTTCGGCATGATCCGATCGAACATGCTCTGCAGGTCCACGTCCATATTCTCCATGCCCATGTTGGAGAAGATTTGCACGGGGACGGTTTTCTGTTCGACGTTGAGTTCGACGGTGCGATCTTCGAGTTCGCCGGCCTCGAGCTTGGCGCGGAACTTCTCGCGGGTGCGGTTGCGCTTCTCCTGCTCTTCGTTTTCCTTCTCTTTCTCCTTTTGCTTCTCCTCGGCGTCCTCGCCATTGCCGGCATCGACCTCCGGCTCCCAAGTGGTGGAACGCGGCGCCGGCGGCACCAGCAAATCCAGGAGCCGCTCGGTGACGCGTTCCTTGGCCTTATCCACGACCTGTTGACGCATCTCCATTTTCACGAGGCCGATGGCCGCTTCGGTAAGGTCGCGGATGATGCTTTCGACATCGCGGCCGACGTACCCCACTTCGGTGAACTTGGTGGCTTCGACCTTGATAAACGGCGCCCCGACGAGGTGAGCCAAGCGGCGGGCGATCTCGGTTTTGCCGACACCCGTCGGCCCGATGAGGATGATGTTCTTCGGCGTCACATCCTTGCGGAGTTCCTCGGGAAGCTGCTGGCGGCGCCATCGATTGCGGATCG
>Ga0134125_10006081_pt1 | contig 13685 bp, 10 predicted proteins | sample KB31751_FD_96464 | JGI IMG/M metagenome (GOLD analysis project Ga0134125, IMG submission 96464) | Terrestrial soil microbial communities with excess Nitrogen fertilizer from Kellogg Biological Station, Michigan, USA - KB3-175-1 | ecosystem: Environmental > Terrestrial > Soil > Unclassified ... | reverse complement strand
CTCTGCCAATATGAGCAATGCCGGCATTGTTTATCAAAATATCATGCGTTCCTATCGCTTCAAATGTTTGAATTACTTCTTTTTGATTGGCTACATTACAAGAATAAGCAAATACATTTCCCTCATTCTTCTTGATTTCTTCAACCGTTGATTTTGCACTTTCTTCTGTTAATTCAATAATGTGAACTTCCGCGTGTTGTTTAGCAAATAGAATGGCTATCGCTTTGCCAATGCCACTGCCGGCACCGGTTATCACTGCTTTTTTATTTTTTAAAGAGAACATTTTTATTACTTTATTATTTAATTATTCTTCATTCAACCAGTTTATTATTTTGCTTTAAAATGTTGGTAGCAGTAAAGCAACTTTTATCCAAAATTTTTAATTCTCAATTTCTAATTCATATTTCACATTTCTTATTCTTCAACAATCTTATACCCTCTCAATCCATACCAAGCTACAACAATAAAGCATACTAACGGTACGGCATATGCGTAATTGATCGAGTAATTATCGGTTATTTTTCCCATAATAAATGGCACCAAAGCGCCGCCAACGATGGACATAATAATAAATGATGAAGCCTTCTTTGTATGATGGCCCAAATCTTTAACACCAAGGGCGAAAATGGTCGGAAACATGATCGATTCAAAAAAGAAAACCGCTATTAAAGAATAGACCGAAAATATTCCTTTTCCTGAGACAACCACGATGCATAAAAGGATGTTGATAATTGCATAAAGTGTCAGGAGCTTATTTGGTGCGATAATTTTCATTAACCCGGTGCCCACAAAACGTCCCACAGTAAATAGAATCATTCCTATCCCTAATAGATAAGCGGCTTCTGTGTTGTTGATGCCCTTTCCCGGCTCTGTGCAATAATTGATGAATAAGGCCGCCACACCTACTTGTGCGGCCACATAAAAAAACTGTGCAACAATTGCTCCGGTAAAATTTTTATGTTTGAATAAAGGTTTTACATCCAAAGATTTTTCAGAAACCAGTTTGCTTTCTTTTATTTCCGGAAGGTGGGTTCGAAAAAATAAAAAGGCAATAATTAAAACGATTGCGCCAATGATGAGATACACCATTTTTACTGAATCAAGATTACCGGAATTTTGTTTTCCAAAAAATAAATTTGCACCGATGATCGGTCCAATAAAAGAACCAACGCCATTAAAACATTGCGAAAGATTTAGACGGAACTCAGACGATTCTGGTTTTCCTAAAACGGTAACATAAGGATTAGCGGCCGTTTCCAGGCATCCAAGGCCTGAGGCCAAAATAAATAAAGCAATCAGAAAAAAATTAAAATCAGATCGTTGTGCAGCAGGATAAAATAAAAATGCCCCGAAAGCATACAACAGTAAACCAAGAATTATTCCTCTTTTGTACCCAAATTTATTCATGAAAAAGCCAGCCGGTAAGGCGATTAAAAAATAGGCGCCGAAATAAGCAGCTTGCAGCAACGTTGATCTTGCGGTCGTGATATTTAATGTTTCCTGGAAATGTTTATTCAGAACATCCAATAAGCCATAGGCCGTGCCCCAAAGAAAAAATAAACTCGTAACCAGAATAAGTGGCAAGGTATAATTTTGGGCAGGAATATTTTTGGAAGTTGAAACAGAAACAGGAGTGGTTGATAAAGCCATGATTGAGTTTTATGGAAATTAAAGTTCAAAAATTTTATTCATTAAAACCCATTTTTCTCCCGGCTTTGCCTGTGGAATTGCCTGCTGGTATTTCCACATCAAATCTTCCCAAGCCTGTACTTTTGAATTCGCGCTATCCATTGCATTTTTTTTATCAAAAGAAAAACTTTCATCCGTTTCCATAATCATAAAAAGTCGGTTGAAAACGCGGTAAATTTCCAAATTGGTAATCCCCGAATCCTTAATAGAATCAATCACTTCAGGCCATACGGCCTGGTGCTGTTTTTCGTAGTCAGCAATTAAACTTTCATCATTTTTTAGATCGAGCGCCAGGCAATATTTCATTCCTGTAAATTAAATTATTGAAAAGAATATACCTATAGCAATATTATCTTTCTCTTGCATTATATTATCTTTATCGTCCGAAAAATTGTTATGAAAGTTCTTCAGACAGAAATAAGTCCACGTATTAACAGCTTTCTGTCTCTGATTGAAAGAGATGACGCTTTTTTTAAAGCGCCTTTTCATTTTCATCCGGAGATGGAGCTGGTTTACATTCTTGAAAGTTTTGGCAAAAGAATTATTGGCGATAATATTGAGCCATTTGATCAGGGAGATATGGTTTTTATTGGGAGTAACCTGCCGCATCTTTGGATGAACGACGAAATTTTTTATAACGGAATTCCGGGCTTGAAAGCAAAAGCAATTGTTTTTTATTTTAATAAAAATATTTTCAGTCCTGCTTTTTATGAAATGAAAGAAGCATTTAGAATGAATGAATTTTTTCAAAATGCAGAAAAAGGAATGCGCATACATGGTGAAACGAAAGAAATGGTAGCAGAAAAATTTAAGTGTCTTCTACAGAAAAAAGATTTTGAAAAGATGGTTGGACTGCTTGAAATTCTTCACGTGCTTTCTCTATCAAAAGATATTAGTTTCATTACCAGCGATGGATATCATGCGCAGCTAAAACATGCTGAAACCGATCGCTTGTCTGCAGTTTATAAATATGTGCAGGATCATTTTAAAGAAAATATCAGTCTTGGAACCATTGCCAATATATCCAATCTTACGCCGCAATCTTTCTGTCGGCTTTTTAAAAAAAGAACCGGAAAAAATTTTGTTGAATACCTGAATGAAGTACGGGTTGCAGCTGCATGCAAATATTTATTGGATACTGATTGGACCATTTCTGAGATTGCATACAATTGCGGCTATAAAACCGTTTCTAATTTTAATAAATTATTTAAAAGCATTACCGGGACAAGCCCCAAAATTTATCGGAGAAATGCAGATGTGTTGATTAGCAATTAGCTAATGTGCTAATTAATTAATGTGAAAATGTGAAGATTAAAAGATTTTTACAAAAAGATGGTGCAGAAGAATTTTGAAAAAAAAAGCACCTGCAGGAACGCCTTTGAATAGAATGCTACTAATCAGTTTTTAAAACAGCTTACATCATAACGGTCGTGTACAAACGAAAATAAAGATGATGAAAAATTGAAGCTTCAAAAGTAGAAAAATATCAATTAAGGTAAGAGCTGGCGTTTATAAAAAGATAAATGAGGAAATAAGAAACGGTGTTATTTATTGATTTGCTGTAAAAGCAAGTCGATAAAGGGTACGCATGTAATATATAGAGTGTCAATACGGTCCGTCAATGTGAAAACGGTATTTTTTCAGTCCTTGATTTAAGGAATGATACTACTTCTTCATCTGAATTGTAGCGGTCATCCAGCGTTACGTAATTCTTCGCAAGCAGATCATATCGCTTTCTCATAAGCCAGATAAAAACATGTAAAAAATGAATGCCATCAAACACAATTGCTTTGTTGGTTACATATTTATTTAAGGTTTTTTGAAAATAAACAGGATGCTCTGTCCAGTGCATGCTCTGTTTTTCATGATGGCTGATATGATATCCGTCATTCCAGCATTTAAGATTGTATTTTGTATTGATACAGGTAATACTGCTCTTATATTCATTACCAGGATCGTCGGCATCAATAAAGGAATGCTGCGCCCAGTTGCCCATCATCGCAACAAGCCGGTAAATGAAAAATGGAATGATAAACACCCAAAGTGTCGCTTTAAAACTAATAAAAGATAACGCAATGCAGAATCCTATGAACAGTAACTCTCCCCGAACTGACCGATACATCAATCTGTTTCTTTTTTTTCTCAAAAAATAAGCGGCCAGGTCATATACTCCCCTGAATAAAAAAGAACCGAAATATTTTAAAAAATCTTTTAAAGAATCTCTTTGAAAAGGCATCGTACTGCTTTCATCATCTTCCAGGTTGTTTTCCACGTGGTGCATGCCAATGTGGTGTGTAAAATAAGTTTCCGGAGAATGCCCAAAAAAGGGCGCTATTACCCATGGTAAATAGTAATTCATAAACTGATGCTTTTTATTGAAAAAAGCGCGGTGACTGGTACAATGCAGCATCAGGCCAAATGGTCCTTTGAAGACGAAGTTGTTTAAATAAGCATATGCGATTGCAACAAGCCACCAAACCCATCCTTGTATAAAAGGCATGTATAACAATATGCCAAGTGGAATCAATGTAAAGGATATTTTTAGGGTAAGATAAATAAAAGGCAAGTCCCGCTCATCACGGATCCATTTTAAAAAGAATTGATCAAGAGAGGAATATTTTTTTGGTTTTATAAATACCGGATCTGTGATTGCTGTTAAGTGCTTCATGATATTGGAATCTACCGAAATTTCTTTTGATTTTGTTTTAAATTTTGCCGGCCTCTCTCAAAGATATAGCTTTATCCGTTGAAATACGTTATAATCTAAGCGGGAATTTCCTTTAAAAGATATTTACGCTGACAGTGCAAATGAAGGCAACAGTATTGTAAAACCCGGCGAATATGCAGCAGCAGCCAAGATTTTTTCGCATTACTTAGATAAAATACCATCATTCCCCGGAAGGCTTTTTTAGAGTTACATTTATACTTACCGGGCTACCGAAGTTTGGAGTACCATCTATATTCCAGGTAAATTTTTGCATACGCGGAGAGCGGCTGTTTCCACAACCTTGTCCTGCTGTGCTGTTTGCATGATAGAGAATCCAATCTTCAGTACCATCCCTTGATTTAAAAAAGCTGTTGTGCCCGGGAGAAAATGCGCCACCTGCAGCAAAAGTGCTGAAAATGGGTGTAGTTGTTTTATTCCAATCCAATGTATTCATCGGATCGCCATTTTCTTTTAATGATAACAAGCCCAAACAGTAATTATCTGTCCAGCATCCGCTGGCAGAGTAAGTGATAAATAAATTGCCTTTACTGTTCATGAGCATTTCCGGCCCTTCATTTACCGTAGGTGGAGCGCCGATTTTTTCCCAATCGTAAGTTGGGGAAGATATGAGCACCCTGTCGCTGCTTATGGTAAGAGGATCACTCATTTTAGCGATATAAATATCCTGTTCACCGTTTGTGTTTCCCGGCCATCCGGACCAAAGCATATAGAGCTGGTTTTTGTATTCAAACACGCTTGGATCTATCGCCCACTTATCAGAAACATCGGTTACTTTTCCCTTCAAGCTCCAATTATCTGACATCGGATCGGCAGAATCATTTTCCAAAACAAAGACGCGGTGGCTGTTATTGCTTCCACTATCTGCAGCAAAATACATGTACCATTTGTTTTGCAAATAATGAAGCTCCGGTGCCCAGATATCATGGGAATAAGCACCGCTTGACGGGGGACTCCAGATTGTTTTAATTACGGCGTTTTTCAGATCAGACATTTTGCTCGTTTTGTAAATAACCAGGTTTATTCCGGTAGTATGGGTGAAATAATAATTCGTGTCTTTCTGAACCACCCACGGATCAGGGCCGGAAGAAAGCAATGGGTTAGTAAAGCCCGTATCACTTACAACTACCGGCGGAGTAATTTGCGTATTGCTTTCTCTTTTACACGAGCAGTTGAACAAACACAGAATTAAGATGCAATATTTGACCATGAAAATTTTTCTTGTTAATAAAGCGGAACTGCTCAAGGGTTATATTTTTAATTTTTTCTCTAAAGAATTATCATTATTTGTTTGTTTGTTGCAGACTTAATATCCGGGATTTTGTTTTAAGTTAGGATTAATATCCAGGTCAAATTGGGGAATCGGCAAAAATTCATCTTTCCCAACTTTAAAGTTTGCGAATCCTGCATCTCTTGAAGCCAGTTGTGGCCCAAGATCGCCCCATCTTGCAAGATCTTCCCAACGATGTCCTTCACCGGTAAGTTCTGTAATTCTTTCGTGTTTTAGTTGGGTTAAAAAATCCTGCTGATTTAATCCAGGCATTACAGTAGATAATGGTGCAAGTCCGGCACGCTGCCTCACTTTATCTACGAAAGGATAAGCCAGATCAGTTTTACCCTGTGCATTCAAAGCCTCGGCGTATAATAAAAGAACGTCCGCATACCGCACATAACGGTAGTTGTTTCCGGAATGGAAGACTTCTCCATCCATTGTAGCGTCATCCAACTCTTTTCTAAAATAAACATCATGGGTATTTGGAACGACGGTAGGATCACTTGAGTATCCAAGGGAGGAGAACGTGCGGCCATACACGATTGTATAATCCGGTCCTCTTTCATCGGTAGAATCATAGAGGAACGTAGCTGCCAGTCGTGGATCGCGTTTGCCATCAACCGTTTTTTCTTTTAAAAATTCCCAAACTGGCCATCTGCGTGCCTGGCCATCGGTAAATCCAATTGGCCTTGGCGCAAAAAAAGGCGGAATAGAAGTGCCATAATTTAAATTATCTGATCCTGGCGCTACGTCATCATCATGCGAATCATTGGGATTAAGCGCGTTTTGCCATTCAAAAACCGATTCCGAATTGTTTTCAGAAGTTTCAATAAAATTACTGCGATAATCAGAAACAAGACTATAAACATCTTTGCCATCGCCTTCTGTAAGCCACTGTAGAGCCTGTTGTGCTTGTGCATACTTGTGTTGTTGCATATATGATTTTCCCAGCATTGCATAAGCTGCTCCTTTTGTAGCCCGTCCCACATTAGCAGCATCATATTTTACCGGTAAAACGGCTGCAGCATCTGAGAAATCCTGTTCGGCCTGGGCAAAAACACTGTCTTGCGAAGAAGTAGGTGGGTAATCTGTGGGTTTGGAAGCGTGAAGCATGATAGGAACGTTTCCATAAATAGTAGCGAGATTATAATAAAAAAATCCACGCAAAAATTTTGCTTCCGCAATGTATTGCGCTTTCAAAGTCGCATCCATACTGATCGCAGGTACATTGTCCAAAACCTGGTTAGCGCGATTGATACCAATATAATCATCCTGCCAAACACTGGTTACGAGGTAATCGTTGTAATCGGTGATATGAAATACGTCGTAAGTGTTTACAATATCCGGGTTCGGGCTGGTGCTGTATCCTTCATCCGAACGGATCATGGTCATAAAGTAAAGCCAGCGTGAAAGGCCTTCACGATGAAAAGTACTGTAAATAGCATTGATACCTAGCTGAGCATCATTAGCTGTTTTCCAGAAGTTTTCAGTCGTTGGCGTATTGGGATTAGGAATCGTGAGATCCTTTTTGCAACTGCAAAATCCGATGAGTGATATAATAAGTATGAAGATTATCTTTTTCATGTCTGTTTGATTTAAGAATTTAAAATCCGAATTGTAATCCGATAGAGTAGATCCTGCTTGATGGCCAGTTACCTGCATCAAATCCGCGGGTAATAATTCCGGTGCCCTGCACATCCGGATCAAGGCCTTTGTATTTGGTAATCGTTACCAGGTTTTGTCCGCTGATATAAACATGAAGGTTAGAAATGCCCGTTTTCCTTAGAGTGTTATTCGGAATAGAATATCCAATTTCTAGATTTCTTAACCGTACATAAGAACCGTCTTCGATCCATCTTGAAGTTTGTGCCATATTATTCAATGAAACTTCCGGATCTGCCGGAACATCTACAGCTAAACGAGGATCACTTCCGTTCGGATTGCTCGAAGACCACGGATTAATGTCCTTTCTGAAATTTGTCAATTGATAGCTATCGAGCACTCTTCTGATATCATCGTATATTTTATCTCCAAAAACACCGACTAGCTGGATATTGATATTAAAGTTTTTATACGAACCATTGAATTGAGCGCCTGCCTGTAAAGTGGGCCACGGCGAACCATCAAATTGACGGTCGTTGTTATTAATGGTTCCATCGCCATTTGCATCTACATATTTTATATCCCCGGGTTTGGCATCTGGCTGTATCTGTTTTCCGTCTTTACTTACATAGCTGTCGATTTCCTGTTGGCTTTTAAATATTCCATCCGTTTTTATGACATACCATTCACCAATACTGTGGCCTACCTGTGCACGGAGAAAATTCGTTGGTTCTATGTAATTTACCTTATTCCCTGCGGCATCTACTCCTTGATTGCCGACAGATAATACCTCGTTTTTAATCGTAGTTATGTTTGCAGATACATCCCATTTAAAAGGTTTGTCGTTTTTGCGATAGGTTGCTGCTACTTCAATACCGGTATTTCTGATTGAACCTGCATTTGCAGATGGTAACCCTGTGCTTCCTAAATATTGGCCCAGTGGTAATTGTACCAGAACGTCTTTGGATAAGGAATTGTATGCATCTGCACTTATCGATACCCGATTATCAAATAAAGTAGCATCGAAGCCAATATTTTTCTGAATCCTGGTTTCCCAATGTAAATCAGGATTTGCTATTTGTGCCTGGTATTCTCCGACAAGCGGCGTTTGACCTACTCCATATACAGCGCGCGGATTATTATTCAGCAAGCCTATATAATCCCATGAACCGAGTACATCACTAAAACCGAGTTTTCCATAAGAAGCACGTATTTTTAAATCATTTATCCAGCCTATTTTGAAAAAACTTTCTTTGCTGATTCTCCATGCTGCTGCCGCTGATGGAAAATAACCAGTTCTGAAATCCGGTCCAAACCGTGAGTCCTGATCAATTCGCCCCGTTAATGTTACCAGATATTTATCATTATAAGTATAATTTATTCTGCCCAAATATCCGTGAGATCTCCAGAATACCGGCGTACCACCGTCAGCAGATGGATTTCCTAATGCGGAACCGATTGTTGTAAAATATTGGCCGTTCACATCCTGCAGAACGGTTCTTCCTGCATTTGTTACATCTCTTTTTTGTTCTGTACGTGAAAAACCAATTACACCATTTATGTTATGCAATCCAAAATCTTTATTAAAATTCAGCGTATGTTCCAGCAGTAAGTTGGTAAAACGCTCTCTGTCTTCATTGATGCTGGTGGATGGGGGCTGGTTGGTGTATCTCCAGATTCCTGTATCACGAACCTCTCTCGTATAATCGAAACTTGCTTCCAGCCCTGCATTAAACCGGTAACTCAACCAATTGGTAAATTTTAGTTCAGCATAGGCATTACCTACAATTTTTGCGAAGTTGTAATTAACCTTATCTAATGCATTTACCGCTAAATAATTAGCCGCATAAGTCGGATTATCTGTGGTTCCCATTCCCCATCCTGCGGGATTATATTGGATCGTTTTATATTGGTCTCCCTGTACTGCGATGGTTGGAAGCATGCTGGCGGATTCATAAAATACATTAATTCCACCTCCCGGATTGTTTCCATTGGTATTACTAAGCATCATGTTTTCTCCAACGGTAAGAATGCCTTTTTTAGCTTGTGTATTGATTCGCAGACTTGTTCTTTGAAAATCATTGCCAATCACTGGCCCTTTGTTGTCGTAATAGCTGCCTGAAATCAGATAATTACTGGTAGCGGAACCCCCGGATATACTCATGTTATAATCCTGATCGTTTCCGGTTCTGAATATTTGATTTTGCCAATTTGTATTGATCGTATTGTTTGCCACCTGGTTTGCTATGCCGGCAGGTAAGTTCAATCCGGAATTCTGATAAGCAGTACTTATTGTTTTTAAATAGGCAGGCGCATCCATAACGTTCCATTTTTTAGCAATTTGCTGGGCGCCATATTTTGCAGAAAATGAGAATTTAGCAGGACCTTCTTTTCCTTTTTTAGTCGTAATGATGATTACCCCGTTTCCCGCCCGTGATCCATAGATAGCAGCTGCAGAAGCATCTTTCAAAATTTGTATTGAAGCAATATCATCGGTATTAATGGTTGTATTTGCATCGGCAAGCATTCCGTCAATTACGTACAAAGGATTTGAATTGCCGAAGTTTCCTACCCCGCGAATTTCAATGGTTGCATTTTGGCCGGGAGCGCCGCCATTTCTGACCGTTACGCCGGGTACTAATCCTTGTAACGATTCTGCAACTGAACCGGATGTGACCTTGTTGGCATCGGCCATATTTACCACACCGGTAGCTCCGGTAAGATCTTTTCTTTTCACCGATTGATAGCCGATTACAACGACATCACTAAGTGAAGTACTGGCAGGTTGCAGCGTGATATTAATTGTGGTACGACCATTTACATTTATTTCCGCCGTTTGGTAGCCTACATAAGATACCACAAGAGTTGCGTCAGAGGGAACGCTGATCGAATAACGTCCATTTGGATTGGAAGCCACACTAAAAGTGCTGTTCTTGACGTTGATGGTAGCGCCGGCTAACGGAATTCCCCCGGTTCCTGTAACCGTGCCGGTAACCACAATATCCTGCGGATCTTCCAACTCAGCTGATTCTATTACTACGAGATTATCAGGCAGTACTTTATATTTTAGACCGGTATTCCTTAATAAAGCTGCCATCGTTTCGGAAATCGAATAGTCGTTAATATTCATATCCACTTTGGTATTCAAGGCAGGTACGTCGCTGTTGTACAAAAAACGGTAATCGCCCTGCTTTTCAATTTTCTGAATGACATTTTTGATTTTCGCGTTTCTAATATTGAGCGAAATATTTGGTTGCGCTTTTATATCCGCATTGGTGCGCAAAATCCCAAGAAGGAAGAAGAGAATTGTTAATTTCATAAGGAATAGTGCTTTAGACAATTCTTTTAAGAAATACTGCGTGCGCAGCTGTCTTTTTTTCATACATTTATACTTTATGGTTAAAAAATAAATTACCTGTCGAACGGTTATATTTTTTTAGCTGAACGGGGGATACTGCAATATCCTCCGTTGTTTTTTTGTGTTTTACTTCATAATTTTAATGGTATCATTAGCTATTTTATATTTGAATCTTGCTGTCAGTTGAAGCGCATCCAATGCCTGCTCAATCGACTCGTTTTGAAAAATTCCCTTGAAATGGTAATTTTCCAGTTCCGGATTTAATATTTCTATTTTTACTCCATACCAGCGTTCCATTTTCTCGGCCATTTTAATAAAATTATCATCATCAATCACCAGCCGGTTGTAGAGCCAGGACGTTTCTTCCTTGAGACTATCTGGCTGAGTTGGAGATAGCGCGGATATAGAAATTTCATCATTAGAACCGGCACTACGCGCTGAATCAACTTTGTTTTTAGTTTCCGGTACAATTGACTCAGTCTGTTTTTTTCTAAAAACCAATTTTTCATTTGGTTTTAAAATTACTTTCGGAGCAGAAGGGTCAGTTTTATTATAAACTTCAATACTGCCTCTTAATAATGTCGTTTCTATTGTTTCATCCTGTTGATATGATTTTACATTGAATAAAGTTCCGAGCACTTTTATATCGATATTTGAAGTGTGAACGATAAATGGATGATTGGCATCTTTCGTTACGTCAAAGTATGCTTCGCCATCCAGGTTAACATCGCGGACATTTTTATTAAAGTCCTTCGAATAGGTCAAACTGGAGGATCCGTTTAATCTGACGACACTTCCGTCGGGTAAAATGACCTGTGATCTGGAACCTGGTTTGACAAATACATGTTGAATACCAGTTTTGGCTGAAGAATGATTGTGAATATTTATTTTAATTAAAAACCCAACGGTACAAATGATGAGTATAGAAGCGGCTGCATACAGCCACTTATATCTATAAAGTTTTCCACTCTTAGCCGGGAGAGCATCAGCTATTTTTTCTTCCTCATTTCCGCTATTCAAAATGAGATGAAATCTTTCTTCTTCCATTTCATCGCCGCTATTTTGCAAATCATCTTTTTGATTCCAATACTTTTCAATACTATTAACTGTACTTTGTTCAGCAGGGAACGATTTTAAATAACTCTCTAATTCAGACAGTTCTTCGTCAGAAGCTTCACCGGAAAGTTTCAGGGCCACCAATTTCCATAATTTGTTTTCCGGCTCCATGCTAGATTGCTCTTTTATATAAAGACAGTAAACAAACAAATACCCCTTAAAAAGAATTTCAGATTTATTTTTTGCTTAAATGCGTTTCTTTTGTTTTCTCGAGTTCTTCCTTTACTGAAAAGGCGATACGTCGGATGGCTATGGTCATTTGAGCATCAACTGTATGTGGAGATAAATTCAATATTTCAGCTACTTCTTTATACTTCAAACCGTCTTCACGAATGAGTTTAAAGATCATCTTGCATTTAGGAGGAAGCATTTCTATGGCGCTTTTTATCTTTTCAAAAGTCTCACGGTAAATTAAAAGTTGCTCAGGACAAATTGGGTCAGTTATGACAATATTCACGGCGTCAAAAGGCTTATTAATGCTTGAATTCGCTTTCGAGGAGAGATAATTGAGTGAAGTATTTTTGGTAGCAGTATATAAATAAATCTTTAGGTTTTTGATAGTAGATGCATGAGTTCTGTTTCTCCATATCTTAATAAAAACATCTTCTACACATTCTTCAGCTGCTTCTTTATTCTTAATAAGGATAAATGAAAATTGTAAAAGCTTTTTATAAAAATGATGATAAACTTCTTTGAAAGCAACTTCACTTCCAGACTCAATTTGCTTAAGCAGTTGCGCCTGCAAAAGATCTGTGAAACCGGTATCGGAACTCATAAAATTTACAATATTTATAGGCCGGACAATAAAAAGAAATGCTTTATTGCTTCAGGGGGTAGTGGAAACGGCTACTGACTCTAAGACAAAAGTTTGTTGCAGAACGCTGCACAATTTCCAGATTTCTTACAATTAGGAACATTATTCATTAAACCGGCTGCGTTTTAATAGTAGAAATACTTACTTCAATTCCTCGTCTTGCTGCAGTTTTGGATTATAATAATGTACATGCTTTTCTTAAAACGTTTTTGATACGCGGCTCATTTGCCAGTAACTACGGTTCTGTCAAAAACAAAAAACCCCTTCTTTACAGAAAGGGTTTAATTATTTAATTTGAAATCTTATTAAATTCTGAAATGTGCAAATGCTTTGTTTGCATCAGCCATACGATGGGTATCTTCTTTCTTTTTAAAAGCGGCGCCTTCGCCCTTGCTTGCGGCTACAATTTCATTTGCCAGTTTTTCGGACATGCTGCGACCGTTTCTGTCGCGACTGTATTTAATAAGCCATTTGATGCTCAGAGAAATTTTTCTGTCTGCGCGAACTTCTGAAGGAATCTGGAAAGTAGCACCACCTATTCTGCGGCTTTTTACTTCTACTCCGGGAGTAACGTTTGCCAGCGCTTTTTTCCATACTTCATAACCATCATCGCCTGAAATTTTAGAAACTTTATCGATCGCATCATAAAAAATAGTGTACGCGCCACTCTTTTTTCCTTCCCACATTAAATTATTTACAAAACGGGTTACCAATTTATCCTGAAATTTTGGATCAGGAGCTAATGGAAGTTTTTTTGCTTGTGCTTTACGCATTGTTCTTTTTTATTTTTTGCCAAATGAAATATCCGGCTGCGGTTAATTATTTTTTAGCTTTTTCTTTTTTGGTTCCGTATTTAGAACGGCTTTGTTTGCGGTCTTTAACACCGGCAGTATCGAGGCTGCCACGTACAATGTGGTAACGTACTCCTGGTAAATCCTTTACCCTTCCTCCGCGAAGCAACACAATAGAGTGTTCCTGCAGGTTGTGACCTTCCCCCGGAATATAAGCGATTACTTCAATTTTATTAGTAAGCCTTACTTTAGCCACCTTCCGGAGAGCTGAGTTTGGTTTTTTCGGAGTTGTTGTATAAACCCTGGTACACACGCCT
>Ga0134125_10006080_pt1 | contig 13689 bp, 9 predicted proteins | sample KB31751_FD_96464 | JGI IMG/M metagenome (GOLD analysis project Ga0134125, IMG submission 96464) | Terrestrial soil microbial communities with excess Nitrogen fertilizer from Kellogg Biological Station, Michigan, USA - KB3-175-1 | ecosystem: Environmental > Terrestrial > Soil > Unclassified ... | reverse complement strand
CGTATACCTTTTCGCCATGAATTTCAAATACCACTTCTTTAAATCCACCCATGGTGCCTTCCGAATGGTCGAGCAGTTCTGTTTTCCAGCCCTTTGTTTCGCAATAGCGCAGGTACATATTGAATAGCTCACCGGCAAACAGCGAGGCTTCATCGCCACCTGTTCCGGCACGTATTTCTACTACCACATCCTTATCATCTTCAGGGTCTTTCGGTACTAAAAGCAAACGGATATCCTCGTCCAGCTTTTCCAGTTGAGGGGTAAGGGTTTCAATTTCCAAACGGGCCATGTCCTTTAACTCTTCATCCTTTTCTTTATATAAAATGTCCTTAGCCGACTGGATGTTGGAAGTCAGATTCTTATATTCAATATAGGCTTTATGAATCTTGCCTAATTCCTTATATTCCTTGTTTAGCTTGGCAAATAGCTTAATATCAGACAATGTCTTTGGGTCAGAAAGTTGTTCTTCTATCTGCTTATAACGTTCGTCTATCGTTTCTAATTTATCTAACATGTTACTTTACAAAAGTCTGCAAAGATAAGCATTTTTGCGGAGTTATAGGAGGAGTTGTGAGTGAGAGGTGATGAGTTATTAACGGTGGAAAACCGAAGGCAGTTCGTCTTGTTGAACTTATTTTAGCCTAAGGTAGGACTCACATCTAATACACAAACGTCCCCTTATCGCTCGAAATGGTAAGCTTTTTGCCTTCATGTTGGGCTACTTTACCTATCACTTTGGCTTCGATATTGTATTTGGCGGCTACCTCAATAATGTATTTAGCAGATTGTGGCGGCACATATAATTCAATGCGGTGGCCCATGTTGAATACCTTGTACATTTCCGTAAAATCAACACCTGAATTCTCCTGTATGATTTTGAATACAGGAGGTATTTCAAAAAGGTTATCTTTTATAATATGCAGGTTATCTACAAAATAAAGTACTTTGGTTTGTCCGCCGCCTGTGCAATGTATGGCTCCGTGAATATGATTACGGTAGCCCCTTAATATCTCCTGCATTACCGGGAAATAAGTGCGCGTAGGGGATAGGAGCAGTTTGCCAATATCGGTAGTATAGTGCTTGTCTTTCCAAGTTATTTCAACCTTTTCAGTCAGTTTTCTTTTTCCATTATACACTACTTCATCCGGTATCTGTGGGTTGTAAGATTCTTTATATGCTGATGCGTAGGAATGCTCTAAGGTGTCGTGTCGGGCCGAAGTGAGCCCATTGCTGGCAATACCGCTGTTATAGGTATCTTCGTAACTGGCTTGTCCGAAGGAAGCCAACCCTACAATTACATCGCCTGCGGCAATTTTATCGTTCGAAATTACATTGTTGCGTTTCAGCCTGCAAACAATGGATGAGTCGACAATAACGGTTCGTACAAGATCACCAACATCAGCAGTTTCGCCACCTGTGGAAATAATTGTAACCCCATACTTTCTCAACCTATTAATAAATTCTTCCGTTCCGTTTATAAGCCCAGAAACCACTTCACCGGGAACAAGGATTTTATTCCGTCCGATAGAGGAGGAGAGTAGCATATTATCCATGGCGCCTGCACAAAGCAGGTCATCGGTATTCATCACGATAGAATCTTGCGAAATACCTTTCCATACCGAGTCATCGCCTGTTTCTTTCCAATATATATAGGCAAGCGAACTTTTGGTACCCGCTCCGTCTGCATGCATAATTATGCAATACTCGTCGTCACCCGAAAGATAATCGGGTATTACCTTGCAAAATGCTTTTGGAAAAAGGCCTTTATCTAGTCCTGAAATAGCTTTATGAACATCTTCTTTTGAAGATGATACTCCGCGTCGGTTGTAAAGTGTATCGTGTGTCACAACAATGTCTTATGCAAATAAACGAATTTTATATGTACTACTTATCTCCTTTATATAAACAAAAACATCCCGATAAAATGTTACCGGGATGTTTTTTACCATTCAGTTTGTTTTGTTAGTGGCTCTTAGGCTTAACCGCATTATTATTTTGCGAAGGGGTAGTAGCAGGTTTGTTGTTACCACCTTTGTTATTAGCCGGAGCTGGGCTTTGTTGCATATCTTCAGCTGGTATTGGAGCTGCTCCTGAAGAGTCAGATTCCTGTCCGCTTACTTTAGCATGTTTGCCGGCTTCCATCTTCATACTGTCTTCAGCCGTCATCATGTGACCTTTAGGTACATAATCCCAACTTAATACTTGGAATACGGTACGACGGTTGATTTGGTATAATGAATCACGTTTTTTCTTTTCCCTTTGTGCCATTATTTCAGGGGTCTTGATGATCAATTTGGTGTCTCCCCAACCTCTTGGTGTGAGACGTGCTGAATCAATACCTTGTGAAATAAGATAACTAACACATGATTGAGCCCTGGCTTGTGACAATTTTATATTTGCTTTAGGGTTACCTTGTTGGTCGGTATGAGCATCCAACTCAATTTTTAAGGTTGGGTTGTTAACCAATAATCTTACAAGGTAGTTGAGAGAATCTTTTGATTCAGGACGAAGGGTTGCTTTTCCTAAATCATATAATACTGCAGGAAAGTGGATTGCTTCACCAACTTTTGGTTTCTTCAGTTGGAAATCTTTCTCAAAAGTTTCCGATTCTGTTTTTCCAACCGTGGTTACATTTCCTTTTTCATTGCTAGCCAAGTAGTGAAGACTGGTTGCTCCGGCAGAGATGATGTAGGAAGTATTTTGTTTTACATAACGGTCGTTAGCGCCAAGTGCTCCGAACATATAGTGTCCGCCGGTATCTGTTTTTTGTGAAACATCGCTACCGTCAGAACCAACCATGCGTACGGTTGCACCGCCTATGCCTCTATGGCTGTCGATATCATAAACTGTTCCTTCCATAACAAATAGGATAGGAGGAAGGTAGAATGAATAAATATCATCGCTTCCTTTACCGCCTGGACGGTTTGAAGAAATGTAACCTCTTGGGTTATTACCTTGAAATATAATACCGAAATCATCGCCTTCGGAGTTGATGGGAGCTCCCATATTACTTGGATTGCCCCATTTGTTATCGCTTAAAAGAGCTGCGTGGAAAACATCTAAACCGCCCATTCCAGGTAAGCCATCTGATGAATAATAGAGTGATCCGTCAGCATGCAGATATGGAAATTCTTCGTTACCGGGAGTATTAATAGCAGCACCCAGGTTTTCCGGATTTCCCCATGCTTTTGTTTTTTTGTTAAACTGGCTCATCCATATGTCAAACCCGCCTTGTCCGCCCGGCATATCGGAAGTAAATATGAGTGTATTACCATCTCCTGATATAGCTGGGTGAGCATACGTAACAGTGTCAACCTGGAAATTAAGCATTACAGGATCGCTCCAGTTATTCCCTCTGTGTTGAACAGAATATATTTTACATTTTGTACCTTTATTTTTTACTACACCGCAACGGGTAAAATACATGGCTTTATATGTCTTGTCAAACGTAGCGCTACCTTCATTATCGGGTGTATTTATAGGAGCAGGCAACGGTAAAGGTGCACTGAACTTGCCATTCTTATCTAATTTAGTATCAAAAATATCGGAAAAATTTTGTCCCAATCCATCATCTACTTTATCTCCCATAGTTCCGGGGCGTGTAGAGGTGAAGGTTAATTCATCCATTCTTTTATCAGCATAGGCAGGTGAAAAATCTTCGTATTTGGTATTTAACTGTGCCATATTGGTAACAACATAGCGGGTAGGTGCAGCTGCCAACTGTTGAGCCAACTGGGCTGATTTAATACCATTGGCGCCCCTCGAGTCATTAGGCACTTTTTGTGCATATTGCTGATAAGAGGATAAAGCATCATCATACTTTGCCTCCATCATTTGCTCATCAGCCAGGTAAAGCAGAGCAACTGCGTCGTCGTAATTGCTTTTTATGGCTTGGGCATACTCTTGGGCAGCATGTTTGGTATCGCCGGTTAAGCGATAACATTCTGCAATTTGAAATAGAATGCGCGCCTTTTCTTCCTTTTTAGGATTTTGGGTCAGCGCCTTCTTGTAAATGTCAATGGCGGTAAAGTATTCCATGCTTTGAAAAGCTTTGTCACCTGACCTGATAAAGGCCTTCTGTGCCGAAGCAGAGATGGTGATAATGGAAACTAATAAAATGGAGTTAATGGTAGATTTTAATCTTTTCATAAAGTGTTGACTTTTAGTTTTTCGGCTGCTAATATATGAAGAATTTTGAAATACAACTTTTTTTTATTTATTTTATTTGATAAATAATAACTCCCTATACTTAGGAAATGGCCACATGGAGTCATCAATAATTAACTCCAGCTTATCGGCATGGTAGCGTATTTCCTCAAAACACGCCTTTACTTTCTCACAATAGGCAAAGGCCTTATCGGTCACATCTTCAATCTTATTGGCTTTTTTTCTTTCCTCTATCATTTGCTCGGTACGGCTCTGTATAACTGATACCCTTTCGCTAATTTCCTTTATCATGGCAATTTGTGAATCAGCAATGTCTTCATACCTACCTTCGGCCATTGGTTCCCCCATGGCTTTCCCTTTTCTCGAACCCATTTCAATACTTGCCAACGTTTGGCTGGGGCTAAATACTTCTTTTAGCCCTTTTACATTATTAATGAGGATGTTTTGATATTTCAGGGCAGCGGGAATAATTTGGGTTAAGGCCATATCGGCCATAATACGGGACTCGATTTGTATCTTTTTGGTATACATTTCAGCTTGTATCTCGTGGCGGGCTTCTTGTTCGCGTTTTGAAAATATTCCTTGTTTTTCAAAAAGATTAAATGCTTTTTCGGTTATCAGCGCCTCTAATGCTTCCGGAGTAGTTTGTACATTCGGCAAACCACGGCGGGCGGCTTCTTTTACCCATTCGTCGCTATAGTTGTTGCCTTCAAACCGTATATTGGCCGATGCAATAACATAGCCACTGAGAACTTGAATAATAGCATCTTCTAATGAAACAGACTTATTTACCAATTTATCAACATCTTGTTTAAACTGGGTTAACTGTTCTGCTACAATAGTATTAAGCACCAGCATTGATTGTGCACAGTTAGCAGATGAACCTACCGCACGGAACTCGAATTTGTTGCCTGTGAATGCAAATGGCGATGTACGGTTACGATCGGTATTATCAAGGGTTAATTCAGGAATATGGCCAATATCAAGTTTGAGGGATTTCTTTTCTGATGATTTTCCCGATTTCCCTTTGGTTTCTCCTTGTGCAAAGGCATCCAGTACTTTTGTAAGTTGGCGGCCGATGAATACAGAGATAATAGCCGGAGGAGCTTCATTTGCCCCAAGCCTGTGTTCATTACCTGCCGATGCAATACTTGCCCTCAGTATATCTGAATAATCGTGAACAGCTTTAACGGTATTAATAAAGAAGGTAAGGAATTGCAGGTTCGATTCAGGGGTTTTGCCCGGGCTGAGAAGGTTTTTGCCGGTATCAGTAGACATGCTCCAGTTATTATGCTTACCCGAACCATTTACTCCGGCAAAGGGTTTTTCATAGAAAAGAACCCTCAGTTTATGACGGCGGGCCACTTTATCCATTAAGTCCATTAATAATTGGTTATGGTCAACTGCAATATTGGCTTCTTCAAAAATAGGGGCTACTTCATATTGGTTAGGGGCTACCTCGTTATGTCGTGTTTTTAACGGAATTCCTAATTTATAGGACTCAGTTTCAAAATCGCGCATAAACTCATTTACCCGTTCCGGTATGGAACCGAAATAGTGATCTTCCAGTTGTTGTCCTTTGGCTGGGTTTGCCCCGAACAAAGCCCGACCGGAATGAATCAAATCAGGGCGCACGCTAAAGAGTGCCTCATCAACCAAAAAATATTCTTGTTCCCACCCTAATGTGGAGATTACCTTTTTTACATTCTTATCAAAATAATTGCATACAGGAACAGCCGCTTTATTCAATGCATTTAAAGCTTTAAGTAAAGGGGTCTTATAATCTAAAGCTTCACCGGTATACGATATATATATGGTAGGGATGCAAAGTGTTTTCCCAAAAATAAAAGCAGGGGAAGATGGATCCCATCCTGTATATCCTCTTGCTTCGAATGTGCTGCGGATTCCTCCACTGGGAAAGCTGGACGCATCAGGTTCCTGTTGAACTAATTGTCCTCCTCCAAACTTTTCAACTATTTTTCCATCAGGCGATACATCTAAAAACACATCATGCTTTTCTGCCGTAGCGCCCGTTAAGGGTTGAAACCAGTGGGTGTAGTGAGTAACCCCGTTTTCCAATGCCCAGCTTTTCATGGCAATAGCCACTTCATCGGCAGTTGCCCTATCGATAGGTGTGCCTGAATCCATAGCAGCTTTTAGTATTTTTAAAATACCTTCGGAAAGATATTTCTGCATTACCTCGTAGCTGAATACATTTACCCCGAAGAAATCAGATACTTTATTGGAGGGAAGCTCTACGTTCAGGGGTTGACGTGAAATGGCTTCTTGCAAGGCTTTAAAGCGAATTGAGCTCATGAGTTGGATGGGTTTTTAAATTCCCTGCAAATGTAATTTTTTTTGCCAGTAGTTTTATCAATAAATTTTTTAGTTTTTATTAACAATAAAAGAAGCCTCAACCCGAAGGGAAGAGGCTTCAATATACTTACTATTTGAGATATTAGAACTTAAAACTTAATCCCAGCGCCGCATTGGAGTAGCCATAGCCAAATTCGAGCCAAATACCAACCCTGTTGCTTAAATAATAACGGGCTCCAATATAAAGGCTGAAAGCCAGGTAACTATTATAGGTATCCGAATAGTAGTAATAATGCGGATTCCCCGGATTATGGAAATAAGGATCGCTGCTCGTTGTACTATAGCTTATATCATAATAGGCGAGCATCAAACCCAGGTAAGGATCAAACCGGTCGCTCCGGGTAAAATTCCAGTGATAGGCACTACGGAAACCCAATATGTAATAATTCCAGTTTTGGTTGTAATAATAGTCTGAATGAGGATCAGTGTAATCGAATGAAACTCCTTTGTAAGAAAATAATCCGCCCAGGCTTATAATGCCGGGGCCTACGTGGTCGAATGTTCCATTATCGTATGTTATTACAAAATTGGGGGTTGATGTGTATCCTCCGTCAACATATGTGTAGTCACCTCCGACCCCTACTCCGATACTTAGTACATTAGTACCTTTCCCAAAGGCATTTGTATTTGAGGGGAGGTCTGAATTAGTATGTGATTCCTGTCCGTAAGCTAATGAGGAAAATGCAAACAGGCACAAAGTGCTAAATCGGGTAATAAGTTTTTTTGGGTCCATGGTAAATGTTTTTGGTATGGAGTAAAACTACTGAACTTTATTGCGTTACGGTCTTTTTTTCGACCAACAGAGGAAATAGCACGACTAACCAATTCCGGAACCGTTAAAATTCCATATTTTAGCATTATATCACTATTTTTGGGAATTTAATTATGCAAAAGAAAATATTGTTGTTAGGCTCAGGTGAACTGGGGCGAGAATTGTCAATTTCCCTGCAACGGTTAGGGCAATATGTAATTGCTGTTGATAGTTATGCCGGAGCGCCTGCCATGCAGGTATCGCAGGAGTTTGAAGTAATTAATATGTTAGATGGCGAAGCGCTTGACCGGCTTGTTGCCAAACATAAACCAGATTTGGTGGTTCCTGAAATAGAAGCTATACGTACAGAGCGCTTTTATAATTATGAAACTCTTGGAATAACCGTTGTTCCCAGCGCCAAAGCGGCCAATTTTACTATGAACCGTAAACAAATCCGCAACCTGGCTGCCGACGAGCTGAAATTACGCACGGCCAAGTATGCCTATGCCAAGACAAATGAAGAGTTTTTAGCTGCTGTTAAAAAGATTGGTATCCCCTGCGTGGTGAAGCCATTGATGAGCAGTAGTGGAAAAGGACAAAGTATTATAAAAAGCAAAGATGATATTGAAAAGGCATGGAAATATGCCATGGAAGGCAGCCGGGGCGATTATGCCGAGGTGATAGTAGAAGATTTTATCGAGTTTTATGCAGAAATAACCTTGCTTACGGTAACCCAAAAAAATGGTGAAACCTTGTTTTGTCCGCCTATAGGGCATAGGCAGGAAAGAGGCGATTACCGGGAAAGCTGGCAACCGTTTGTAATAAGCTCACAAGATTTGCAAGCAGCCCAACACATGGCCCGTGAGGTAACCAAAGCCCTTACAGGGGCAGGAATATGGGGTGTGGAATTTTTTCTTACGGATAAAGGGGTTTACTTTTCTGAACTTTCGCCCCGTCCGCACGATACAGGGATGGTGACCCTTGCAGGTACGCAAAATTTAAATGAGTTCGAATTACATGCACGGGCTATTTTAGGGCTCCCCATTCCACAGATTACGTTGGAGAGAGCCGGAGCTTCGGCTGTGCTGTTGGCCGAAGAATATGGCAAAGCTCCTGTTTATTCGGGTGTGGAAGAGGTATTAAAAGAACCCGGAACCGACATACGCATATTTAACAAACCTTCCTCACGACCCTATAGGCGTATGGCTGTTGTTTTAACGTATGGTAAGCCCGATGCCGATGTTAACCTATTAAAAGAAAAAGCTAAGAGCCTTTCGAAAAAGCTTTCAGTAAAGCCTACCGAGCCACTTTAGGCAATGTGCATACATAGCCAAATAAATAACCATTGTGTAAACAACGCCCCATCGTAAAGCACTGAAAATAAAAGAGCAGGCTGTTTGTTTTTTGCAAGTTGTAAAAGAATAATCCCAATTCCTGCCGAAAATAGCAAGCCCATAGCAGGGCGCATGGCTACATAGTTATAAAAAAGCTCAATAATCACCAAGACGATAAAAAGCAATAATAACAGGCTACCGACTTTTACCGAATCTTTTGCACCAAGCCTTACCGGCAATGTTGAAACCCCTTTCATCCTGTCGAAGTGCATATCGCGGATATCAAATGGTATGCACATAGCAAATAAAAACAGCAGGCTCCGTATAAAGATAAACAACACTTCCGGCTTTGTCGTCGCAGTTAACGATTCCCGGTAAACAACCGGCAGAAAGGTAGTGAGCCAACAGAAAGCGAATGCGATCCAGAATGTTTTGAGCCAATAAAGGTCACGCAGCCTTTTCCAGCCTTTCGCGGTAGGAATAAGCGGAAAAGTATAACCCATCCCCAGCAACCCTACGGGGATAAATACCAACCAGGTGCGTACAGGCATGTAACGTAATTCAATCAGCATAAAGAGCAATGAAATGATAATGAGTGCATAGAAAACAGCTTTGTGTGTAACTACCCATCCGTTTCTTTCCTCAAGACCTTCGTCACCCGCCAGCGATTTTTTTTTATTTATCCGATGGAAACAGTATAAAAAGAGGGTTGCAAAAAACACCATACTGTTTACATGCAGGTTTCCATTGTCGCTATATAATAATAAAGAAGTTTTAGCTGTATAGGCCGTTGCACAAAAGGCCAAAAAGAGGTTGGAATAGACAAAAAAGCTAATCCCGTTTTTTAATAGGGAAGGCATTTTTATCTGCATTTTTTAAAAATGATTTTACCTGCCATAGCCTATATCTGTCTTGCTGAAGCCACAAAGATATATATGCCTTCAATGCAAAACAGAATAAACAAGTAGAAGTCCGGCTTATCTTTCTATTACCAGCTTTCCTTCGCCTATTAAATCGGAAGTTTGTCCAAATACTCTATATAAATATATTCCTCCCGGTTGGCTACTCAAATCAATTAACAAGGGAAAATCGGCAGCCGAATAGCTGGAAGATATAAGCTCTCCCAGGGAATTATAAATATCTATCCGTTTTTGTTCATTGCTGATCGTGGCCTGCGAAGCTAAACTTATAGTGAATTTCCCATTGCCCGGGTTGGGGTATATAGTTAAGGCTGCTAAATCTTTATTATTGGTTTCAATTCCTGTATTAATGGGTTTCAGGTTACCCACTTGCAGACCATTACCAAAACTATTTACCCATATTTCATTAGGGTTATAAGGATTAAAATAAACCCTGTTAGGCTGCCTGAATGGATATTGGCTTAATTGGGTGAGAGTAGGGGAAGCCGCTTCAATATTTGAAGAGAAATACAACCCTTCTTGTTGGGTGGTTATATAGGCCTGGCCTTTATTTTTTGGGTCGAAAGAGATAGAATACACCTGTGCCAGCGTATCAATTCTTGTCCAGTTTGTACCTCTGTTGGTAGTGCGGTAGAGTCCTCCTAACGTATTATTAGGTCCTCCATAATTATCAAATACACCACAGTACCATGTATTTTGTGTCGTGTCCCACGGATCAATCGCTACATCCATCGTCCAGTAGTACATACCCGGGTCGCTGCGGTCGATCCATGAGGCCCCTTGGTTAGTGCTAACAAAAACCCCTGAACTATCGGTGAATTTTCCTTTGGTGTTTATCCTTCCTGAATAAGAAGCAACCACCGAACCATCCTTCAGCACCCGTATGTTAAATGGATGCCCTTGTGTGCGGGTCGGTGCTGCGCATTGTGTCCAAGTAGAACCGGCATTATTTTGAATATTGTTTGAAACCCATATTCCCCCAATTCCGCTGGAGTGATTTACCACGCTTGCATACATCCTGTCGGGATTAGTAGGGTCAAGGGCAATCCATATAACCGGGGCATTGAAGTTATGCATGGTGCTGAAGGTTGTACCACCATCGGTTGAAAAGGCTATTTCGCCCGTACCGTGATCATCATTGGCATCTTTCAAATGGGTGCTTTCGTACATATCATGTATGTTCGATGTAGCTGCGTATATAACACTATTGGATGGATTCTTCACGAACTTGTAAACTGTATTGTAGTTTAACCCCGTATAATTTAACGACCATGAATTACCTCCATCTTTGCTGCGAATACCTGTAATATCAGTACAGCCTGAGAACATATCGAGCGAATCGGTCCAGAGCAAATCCCATTGCGAGGTTACTTCCAACCCATTGGGGTGATAGTATTTTCCTTTGGGAGTGCTTGCATTGGCTGTATTCAAGTCTTTACGAGGAACGTAGGCATCCTGCCATGTTTTGCCTCCATTAGTGGTAACGTGGGTAAAACCTTCGCCCGTTAGTACAGCATAATTAGAATCAGAGGGGCTTACCGTAAATCCAAAAGAATATTGATCCCAACTCCAGCCCAGATCTCCACCTGAACCACAGTAAGCTGTTTGAATATTCTGGTTATTAGCCGTATTGAACACATGCGTCCATGAAGCTCCGGCATTGGATGTTTTAAGCACTTCCGGATATTGGGTATTGTTATCATTCCCGGCTAAATAGGCTACATTGATATTGTTAGCTGCCATCCCTACAAAAAAGGGAAGGTCATTCTTCAGGATGCCTGTTTCTTTTTTAGTCCAGTTTGTCATTCCATAGTCCATGGAATATACATTAGCATAGCCATAGTTATTATCGCCTGTTTCGCCGACATATACATCGTGGGCGGCTTGGGTAACACAGAAAAAGCGTGTGGTGGTACCCGATTTTGCTCCTGCACAGGAAATAATATTTTCGGAATAGGGGATACCCGGCATTTTTGGAACCGACCAACTTACCCCGCTATTGGTAGAAACCATCAGGCCTATATTGGTGCAGATATAAATAGTAGCCCCATCCCAAAAAGTGCCTGCAATATACGCTCCGGCACCCGTGGTATCTTTATAAAAGGCAGAACCGAAGGTAGAGCCTCCGTTATTGGAAAAATAAAGGTTGGAGTAATCGGAAACGATTAGCTGATTAGAGTTTTGGGGATTGGCGAATACCAGCCAGGCTCCATTGCCATTAGTGGCATCAGTAGTGAAGGCCCAAGTTTTGCCGCCATCGGTAGATTTGATGGCATATCCGTTGCCGCTGTTATTATCAAAACTCATGCAATATAAAATACTGGCATTATTGGTAAATTGCACCATAGAGGGGTGAGATGCCTGCACCTGCAAAAAGCTCGATACGGCCCAGGAATTACCTGTATCCATGGAATGATATAAGCCGCTCATATCGCAGGCTACATACATTTCGGCCGCATTATTCGGATTAATGCTGGGTGCATATTGCGCACCGCCTCCTGACAATCCGTGGGCGTTGAAGGTTGCGGGTTGTGAATAAGCAACAAATACAGGCAGCAATAGAGCTACCAAGGGGAGTAGTTTTTTCATGGCGTTACGATTTTTATGCGAAAATAATAAAAATAAAATACATTTTACAAAGATAAAAACGGATGAACCCTATAAAATGTTTGGTACGTGCATTACGTATGTATCATCATGGCCAGCTTGATGAAATAGTTGCAGAAGATAATGCATAGCAGGGTATAGCTGCTAATGGATAGAAAACGGGGGTGTATAACCTGTCTGCGTATGCAATAGATGGCTATAATAGCCATAAATAAAAGACAAGGTAGGAGGGGAGGGTATGTGCTGAAACTTTCTGTCAATTTACCCTGTAGTAATAAAAGAAAAGACCGTTGGAAGCCGCATATAGGGCAATCTATCCCTAACAACGTTTTGAGCGCGCAGGGAAGCAGGTGCTGTTGCAGCCAGCTTATCACTGGTTGAAGATATTGCTATACGAAAATACCATGCCGGTAATAATTAGCCGGATAATAAAGAAAAACACCCACATAGCACCAAAACTGGTACCGATGATAGATGTTACAAATCCGGCTGTTACAACTCCCGAACCTTCATACATTTCGGGGTTCTGTTTATACAGGTTTTTGCCTTTTGTTGCCAGCACAATGCCAATGATTCCAAGAATTAAACCCACACCACAACAGGAAAATACGATTGAACAGATTCCTAATGTTAGGGCTGCAGATGAATTGGGTATTTGTTGTCTGTGTTCCATAACGATGAGTTCGTTTTGAATGCAAATATAGCGGTTTTACAATAGTCTCAGGGGTAGTTAAGCTGAGGAAGTTGGGTGAAGGATTTCACCGTAAAAAAGTGTTGTTTGTGTTTCAACCGGTATGAAACCAGGGCGGCGCCTTCAAAACTGCGGGCAGGTTTTCCTGATGCAGCAGTATCACTCCCGGCTCCTTTCATCATCGGGTTTACCTCCATATGGCTTTCCCTGGCCCAAATAGAATAGGTTATTTTATGCGTAACCGAATCAATTTTGCGTAGTTCGTTACCGCTTTTCGAAGTGAAATTGATAGGATATGTTTTCCCGTCAACCCATACGGTATCGGGAATAATAGCAGGGGAGGAGGTTTCCAGTTCAATATAATAATTCACCCCATAGTGGCCTGCAACGCCTCCGGCCCAGCGCTGGCAGGTTGCTTTTACCAGGTGGAAAGATTGTGCCTGGCTATACCGGGCCATCCCCAATAATATAAACAGAACGGCGAAAAAAGCAACTTTTATAGATTTCATAAATGGGAATTGGTTTAATTGAGGTAGCCAAATTACATAATTTAGGGTTTCTTAACAACAAGTATATCTATTCACAGTTAAATTTGCCCACTCGTGATGTTGAAAAAAAGAGCATTTCATATTTTTTTACTGTTGTTGGGTATTACAGGTTGCCTGTGTGCCCAGCCCGCAACCATTACCGTTAAAGGCAATGCCGTTACCTCGCAGGGGCTGGGAGGGCTTTACCAGGTAATTGTTATAAACCAGCATACCTCGCAGGGGCTTATGGCGGCCCCGAATGGCACATTTAGCCTAACCTGCTTTAAAACGGATACCTTATTGGTGTCGGCATCGG
>Ga0134125_10006079_pt1 | contig 13690 bp, 16 predicted proteins | sample KB31751_FD_96464 | JGI IMG/M metagenome (GOLD analysis project Ga0134125, IMG submission 96464) | Terrestrial soil microbial communities with excess Nitrogen fertilizer from Kellogg Biological Station, Michigan, USA - KB3-175-1 | ecosystem: Environmental > Terrestrial > Soil > Unclassified ... | reverse complement strand
CCGGTGATTGGGCGGGATGAGCCGGTAATCGTCGGGCTGCCCGACACGATTTGGTTTCCGGAAACGGCTTTGCAGGCGCTACCGGATAGTCGCTTATCATTTCTGCTCTTTCCTGTAGAGGATCCGCGGCGATTCGACGCAGTAGTTTTGGATGCTCAGGACCGGGTCAAAGAAATTCAGGTGAAGAGCGCCAATCCAACATCGGAGTGGATCTGGGGAGCGTTCAAGATGCCGGGGCATGTGCTTGCAGAACTGAATGACCTTTGGCGCGCTCGCGGACAGCTGGATGAATACATCGGAACTCTGGTGAACGCTTGGCTCGCCGGCGGAGAAACGGCGGAGGGAATTCGCGCCGGGCGAAGTTATTTTGATGTGGGGACGATGGACAGCTATCTGGACACTATGAGGATATTGAGTACGAAAGATCGACAACCGGCTTCAATGCCAATTATCGAACGTTAGCATCAAAAACACCACCCCGTGGAGGCTGTGAAAAACACAGGCACTCCCTGCGGTTCTGTTGCCCGGTCCAACGTTCGCAACAGCTTACGGAACCACGCGCGTAAGCAAGTGGTCGGCCGACCGATTTTTTCACATCTTGCGGTCGCGGCTCACTTAATAGCTAGACAATTAGGGCGAGGCAGGCCTCGCCCTAATGTCGCTGGAAATTTATCGCGCGGCAGTTTTGGTTTTCTGATGTGTGGCCTTTGCGGTCGCCAGCTCTTCAGCCGCGGCATCTTGTAGCATTGGCTTCGCGATATCGGTTAATAGAAAGTCAGCGCCTTCTTCCTCGCCAAGCGTGTGGGACATAAGCTTGGCTATTTCGATCTCACCGATTTGGCGAGCCAGGTTTCTGACTGTTCCGTAGCCGGAGATCTCGTAATGCTCGACCTTCTGCGCAGCGGTAATGAGTGCCAGATCAGCCGCAATTTCCGGCTTTTCCTTGCCTTCACTCATGATCTCTTTGCCCTCTTCCACCAATCCGACCATTGCCTTACAGGTTTTGGGTTGTGCCTTTTCACGCAGGAGATCAAAAGCTTTTTTCAACCGTTCGACATGACCTTCAGTTTCAGTTAGGTGCTGTTCAAATGCCTCTTTCAGCCTCGGATTATGGGCAGCCTGCGCCATTTGTGGCAGTGCCTTAGTCAGTAAAGTCTCAGCGTGCAGCAAATCCTGCAATTCTTCCGCTAACATCTCTCTTAATTGACCCATTGTTTCATCCCTCCATCTACTGAGTTTTTAATGTTTCATTGATCGGCCATCGGCCGGTTTTCGCTCGCCGGTTTGCGGCGAAAGAAATTCCTGGAAAGCCGGCGCCTGGACAAATTGCCAACTGCCGCCTTCGTTCCAAGGTCCGCGGACATCAGGCTCGCCACGGTCACCAGTGCCTGTGGAATCGTTGAAATATTGATCGACGATGCCAGGCGTTGGGGGAATTTGCCCAATTGAAAGCATCGGCTTGTCGAGGCTCTCCAGCGCCAAGCTGAATGCCTTCATATGTGTAATTTCGCGCGTCATCAAAAACTGCAGGGTGTCGAGCGTACCGGGATCGTCGGTAAAGCCCATCAGCCGTTCATAAGTAATTTTGGCCCGCGCTTCAGCAGCAATATTATTCCTTAGATCGACGTCCAACTCGCCCGTAATTTTCAGGTAGTCGGCTGTCCATGAGGTGCCGGCGGAGTTACAAAGATTTACCCCACCGCCTCCAGTGATAGCAAGCAGCGGGTCTGCTTCCGCGGCGCTACGTTTGCTTTTTGAAGGCCGCAGATGCATTCTCGTCAAGATCCCGATCACTTCGAGATGGCTCAACTCTTCAGTGCCGATGTCCATGAGCAGGTCTTTGCGGCGAGGATCTTCGCAGTTGATTCCCTGCACGGAGTACTGCATCGCAGCCGCAAGCTCTCCATTCGCACCGCCAAATTGTTCGAGCAGCATGTTGCCGAAATACGGATCGGGGGTGTCGACCCGAACGGTATACATCAATTCTTTTACGTGATGGTACATTTCCTCTCCTGTTTGTGGGTTCAGTACAAACGAATAGATCCACTCAATCGCGTTGGATATGCAGGGCAAATGACCGGAAAAATTGCGGATCGGAAGTTATTGCAGACAGTACACGCAAATCAGGCCGAAACATGCCATACCAAAGGTCAAGAACGTAACGTAATCGCCGATGTGGCCGCTATGTATTTTGTGAAGCCAATGGAGCGGCTTTATTGCGATGTTTGACAGCGCTCTAATTGTCGGACTGAACAAATGAGCGGCAGCGATAGCAATCGCGATCAGAACAGCAGCAAAGCCGCCGGCGAGGTCCGCCGGAGGCGCGTGCGCGATAGAGGCGATGGGGAGAATACGGCCATCGAGCACACGGGATGCGTAAGCAGCGGTATCGGTAAATTGCGCAGCGGCGTGAAGTGCGGCAACCTGCAATTTCGGCACAAGGCCCAAAACAATGCCGATAGCGGCAAGTACGGCGGCCGGTAAAAACATTGTGAATGGCGTGTGCGAGTGCCCCTCGTCCGTCTCCGGCGATTCCTCCTGCTTTGGCGCGGCGCCCCGGTCGGTCTTCGGCCCCCATCCCAGGAATATGCGAACGCCGGCTCGAAGGACGGCGGCTGAAGTTACTGCTCCCGCACCCATTGAAATCCAACGCAGCCCATCGAAACCAGTGGCTTTTGCAGCGGCGTGTATCAGATCGACACCCGAAGCAAGTCCGGAGTAAGGGATTCCCGCGAGAGCAATGCCCGACACGAAATAAACGACTGCAGTGCAGGGATGACCACGGCCCTTGGCGTAGAGGTCCCACTCATCGACAGTCTTGAAACGGTGCAGGAGAATGCCGGCCACCAGAAAGAGAGAAGCCTTGACGACTCCGTGACCCAATGTGTAAATCGCCGCGCCAGCGAGGCCTTCCGCCGAAAACAAGCTGATACCCATCATCATGATTCCGAGGTGGGCGATGGTTGAGAATGCGAGGAGTCGCTTTATATTGCGCTGCAAATAACACATGAACGACCCGACAACGGCAGTGATGACGCCAGCAGTAACAAACAAGTTCGTTAGCGCCTCCAAATGAGCGGCGAATGAATGATGGAAAATGGCGAAGTAAGTTCGGGCAAAGGCGAGCAGGCCCATTTGGATCATGACACCAGAGAAAAGAATGCAAACTGGAGTGGGCGCAACGGCGTGCGCATCCGCCAGCCAGAAATGGAAAGGCACAACGGCGGCCTTCACCAGGTATCCGCAGACAATGAAGACAAACCCGGCAATGACGAGCGAGTCGGGCAGGCGGGAATCGAGCACGCGGCTCATTTGCGCCATGTTCAACGCTCCGGTGCGGGCATACAGGAGCGCAATTCCCGTTAGCACAAAATACGCAGCGATGGCATTCATGACTGCAAAATTGAATCCTCCCTGCAAACTGCCGGGGTCCTCTGTTTTGTACGCGCACAATGCAAATGCGGCCGCGCTCATAAGCTCGAAGAAGACGAACATGTTAAACAGGTCGCCGGTTAGGCTGAACCCGCACATGGCCGCGAGGAAAGCAAGAAGCAAAGCGTGAAAATGATTGCCGACTGCGTCGAAGTACTTCGCTGAAAAGATGAAAGCAGCAAGGGTGAGGAAAGTTGCAAAGGCCGCCAAGCCCGCACCGATAGGATCGACGGCAAAGCAGATGCCTAGCGCGATTCCATCGCGAGGCCTCCAATTGCCGAACCAATAAACAATCGGCGCGGCTGCGGACGCGTTCATAAGCCACAGATTGCAGCCGAGGGTAGCAACGGTGGCAGCGATTGCGATTGCTTGCGACAGACGCTGTGAAATAAGCTTTGTAAGGGCAGCGAGAAGCGCGGCCGTAAAGAGCGGCAGAATAACAGGGCAGACCGGGAGCATGTGTTATCCGGAGAGCTTTGTAAGCCGATCGGGATTTAACGTGCCGTGGCGTTTATGAATCTGAACAGCCAAGCCCAACAGAAGCGCCATCACCGTTACTTCCACCACCACGTCGGTAAGCATCAGGGCTTGGACAATCGGATCGACGGCGGGCGTTTTCGGCGAAATATCCGAAAAAACCGGCGCGACACGGCCGGTCCGGTAGCCGATGGCAAGCAGTAGCACATAGCTGGACGATTGAACAATGCCGACGCAATTGACGAGATGGATCAGATTGCGGCTGCTTGCAACGCCATAGAGGCCGATAATAAAGAGCCACGCGGCAACGGCATAGGGCAGATGAGTCATTGTTCCTTCTCTTCCACCAATTCTTCGAGATAGATCAGTAAGACAAGAACGAGCCCGCCGCTTACTTCCAGCCCTACACCGAGATTGATAAAAAAAACCGTTCCACTGGACGCCAGTGTTCCCGCCTTGCCGAGCGGAAGAACATTTTCGAGAAACAGGCCACCCAGCAATACACCGCCGGCGCCGATTAAGATGTACAGCGTCGCGCCAAAAGCCTCCGCCGCCTCTATTAAGCGTTTCGGGGCGGCGCGGCGGAACTGGCTATAGCTGGCGCAGAGGTATAAGAGCAGCGAAGCGGTTGAAAGAATTACTCCGCCTTGAAACCCGCCGCCCGGCGAGACCTGTCCATGAGCAACGATATATAAGCCGAATACGATGGTGGGCGCGACGAGCAGCAGCGCGGTAACGCGAACAGCATCGCTTGCGGGAGGAATAACACGGCCCCGCGCTTTGTCTTCGTGATTGCCGCCCGGCTCATCCTTTTGACGGCGCATAAGCAGTACTACACCCATGACGGACGTAAAGAGAATGAACTCCTCGCCAAGAGTGTCAAAACCACGAACATCGAAATTTACCGCCGTGACTGCATCGGTTATGTGGCGCTCGGGAACTGTAATTGCGTTGACGAGATCTCCATAGCGGCTCTCGACAAGGCCGATTGCGGGAAGTCCGTGATAAGCGAGCGCAAAGAGCAGACCGAGCGCTACCGCCGAAATAAAGAAAAACAATTTGCGAGCGCGCCGTTTCACTTTTCCTGCTCTTGCTTCTTAACTCGCGCTAAAGCCAAAAGGATCATGAGTGGCAAGGCCACGGCGCCGACGGCAATTTGCGACAGAGCAACGTCAGGCGCCTGAAAGATGAAAAACATAACGCCCAAAAGTAGGCCAAAGAAGCTGATGACAATGGCTTGTGATGTAGGATCGCGAGTAAACACGACGGCAGTTCCGAGGCCGGCAACAAAGAGGAGAATAAGATCCTGAAAAACGGTTAAGTTCATGGCTAATCCTTCGATACGGGAAAGTCCTCCCCGTGTACCGGCGGCAATTGCTGCTTTCTCCGGACGCGGGCGGCGCGCGCTGTTGCGTGTGAAAGGATGGGGTTGGAAAGGAACAACAGAACGGCAATAAGAATTGCCTTTGCGCCCATTTGCGAAAAGCCATCGTTCACTACAACAGCTGCTGGAATAGCAACGGCTCCGAGAAGCGAAGCGGGCGCGAGGAAGTGAATTTGTTCGTAGAGATCATCGCATACGACGAGGCCGACCGCGGTTATCACGAAGCCCAGAACGCCCAGCGCCAACAGCGCGCCGACCATAATCTCGTGAATACTCATAACCATCGCTCCAGGAAACGCGCAAACACAAGGCCCGAGCCGAACGTAAGCAGCGCGAGCGAGAGCGGCACATCGACAAAGATGGCGCGATGAAATGCCTCACAGAGCACAAGGAGCATGATGACGATAATGGCTCCGGCCGCTTCGAGACCAACAAGCCGGCTGACCGTATCGCCGCGAATACAGAGCAAAAGAGGTCCGATTAAACACGTGAGCAGAGCAAAGGCCGTCAATAACCACATTGTTCGATCAATCCATTAGCTGCTTTACGATAAGCGGGGTGGGAGCGCGTTGAAGCTGATGAAAGAGCATGACGCAGCGAGCGCGTTCGATATGGATGGCGATCGCGTTCGGCGCAATACTCATAAAAAGTACTCCCAACGCCCGCTGCGCTGACGCGCGAGGATCGTCGCCCTGGGCGTTGAACGGCTCTTGCTCCATGGATGCGGGCACAGCTTGTCCCGCAATTCGCCGGATGAGAAAGACGAGGAGAACCCAAAGATCGTTCGCGATTAATCCGGGAAGGCGCCAGATCCCGAAAAACCATCGCAACTTCGGTTTAAAACACAAGGGCAAGGCACGAAGCGCGGCCTGAAGGCCCAACAGTGTGATGGCGGAGGCAATAAGGGCGGCAAATATTTCGACACCAGAAGGCTGAGCAGAAAAGAAAAGCCAAAGTAACACGAATACGGCGTACTGAACAACAAAGCCCAGTATCCTCATGTTTCGAAGATGCCGCATGGGGCGAAAGGATTTCGTAAGAAGTTGAATTCATAATGGCGGCGCAGAGCCATTGGTAGGCAGCAACAGAATGGACCCGCAATCACTCTCATTAACGGAGGGCGAGATGCCGGGAAAAAAGACGCTTGAGCGGGCACGAAAAGATAAGGCAGAGGGGAAGGCGCCGACAACGCAGGCAGGTGAATTTGTGCGCGAGGAAATGGAGCACATCCGCGAGGGTAAGCACGGTGCTCGGTCTCCTCAGCAGGCAATTGCAATTGGATTGTCCAAGGCCCGGCGCGCAGGTGTGGAACTACCGCCGCCGCGGAAGGGGACGACGTCTGAAGCAACACGAAAAAAGGCGGAGCGCGATCTGGACAAAGGACACAAAGGCGGAACAAAGCCCTCCGCCAAACGGTCGCAAGCACGCGTAAAGGCCTTGAAGAAAGAATCACGGTCGGCAGCGTCGAAAGCAGCGTTGTCGAAGCATGCCAAACAGGCAGCGGCACGGCGCCGGAGCCGCGGGAAAGTAACAAGTTCACGAGCGCGCTAGTGGTACCGGCGGTTATCGCAACATTTCTTAGACCACATTACGCGCTACAAAAGGAGCGCCGTCCTACGTCTTCGAGACGCGATAACGAGGTTAGTTTCGCGGGGGACGGTTCGCGTTAATAGCAAACCCGATATGAGATGAGTACGGCAGCGATTGAAGCGCGGCTTACAGAACTGTGGGAAACGCCGAAAACGGTTCACGGATGGTTTGCCACCGTAGACCACAAGGAACTGGGGCGGCGGTATCTCGTCACCGCGTTGCTTTTCCTCATCATCGGCGGCGTGGAAGCGCTCATTATGCGCGTCCAGCTTGCGCGCGCAGACCAAACGGTGCTGTCGCCGGAAGTATACGACCAGATCTTCACAATGCACGGCGTAACGATGATCTTCTGGTATGCCTCACCCATCCTATCCGGGTTCGCGATTTATCTGATCCCGCTCATGATCGGCGCAAGGGATATGGCATATCCACGGCTCAATGCGTTTACCTATTGGTCATTTCTCCTCTCCGGAATTCTTCTCTATGTCGGCCCGTTCATGGGCCAGGCTCCTCATGCCGGGTGGTTTGCATATCTTCCGTACACGGGAATTAAATACTCACCCAGCCATGGCATGGATTTCTACGCGCTGGCTCTTATTTTTCTGACGATCTCCACAACCGGGGGCGCCATCAACTTTATTGTCACGATACTCCGTTTGCGCGCGCCCGGCATGTTGATCAGCCGCATGCCACTATTTCTCTACAGCACCCTTACGATTTCGGTGGTTATTCTATTCGCGCTGCCGTCGCTTACAGTCGCCTGTGTGTTTCTGGAATTGGATCGCCACTGGGGCACCCATTTCTTCAGTGTTGCGGGCGGCGGCACCCCTGTTTTATGGCAGCAATTGTTCTGGTTTTTCGGACACCCGTGGGTTTATGTGATTTTCCTGCCGGCTACCGGAATGCTGTCAATGATTATTCCGGCGTTTTCGCGGCGTCCGATCGTCGGTTACCCGTATGTGGCGATGGCCACGATCCTTACGGGGCTTGTGGGCTTTAGCGTATGGCTCCATCACATGTTCACCATTGGGTTGTCGGATATGGCCATGGGCTTTTTTAGCGCCGGCAGCATGATGATATCGGTCTTTACAACAGTTCAGATATTTGCCTGGGTAGCGACCATATGGCGGGGCCGGCCTGTATTGACGACGTCGATGTACTTTGCGCTCGGGTCGATTGCACTGCTGGTCGTCGGCGGGTTGAGCGGCGTCTATACCGGCATCATTCCGGTGGATTGGCAGGTACACAGCACGTATTACGTTGTGGCTCATATCCACTACGTTTTGATTGGCGCAAACGTATTTCCGGTGTTCGCAGGCTTTTACTACTGGCTGCCGAAGATGACCGGGCGCAAATTGAACGAGACGCTCGGCAAGTGGAGCTTTTGGGTTATGTTCCTCAGCTTCAACGCCGGGTTCTTCCCGATGCACAACCTCGGCCTTCTGGGAATGCCGCGCCGCATCTTCACCTATAAGGAAGGCCTCGGATGGCAGGGAACGAACATGCTGGTGACAATCGGCGCATTCGCGCTGGGGGTGGGAATTCTTCTCAGCATTATTAACGTGTTCATCAGCCTGCGATCCGGCAAAATCGCCGGCAAAAACCCTTGGAACTCGGACGGGCTTGAATGGGAGAGCGAGTCACCACCGAAGCCGTACGGCTCGATTCATCTCCCGACCGTGGCGTCGCGGCATCCCTTATGGGACGACCATGACGAGGAGGAAGACCCGGCCAACGATCGCGTTTTAGATCAGGGGCGCCTTACCGTAATCACTACCTGGCTTGACGCGGAGCCGAAAGCGATTGCAACGATTGCCAAAGATACGCTGGCCCCACTGATTCTTGCGATTGCGATATTTGTATTTTTATCGCCCTTGTATTCCAAATGCTTTGGCTGACCCTGGCGGCGTTTATCGCGATGTTCGCCACAGGGTGCTACTGGCTGTGGCCGCGAGAGCCGGAGATAGCGCGATGAGTTCCGCAACTCAGCTGCCTACACGCTTCGTATCTCTGCGGGATTTGCCCGTTGAAGAACATCGCGGCCGCGATGCGATGTGGGGAGTGATAGCAACCGAAGCAGCGCTGTTCTTCTGCCTGTTCGGAGCCTATTTCTACCTCGGAAATGACAAGGCGCGGTGGTCGATAAATCAGCCTCCCAAAATTTACTACGCCTTGATTATGCTGGCTGTCCTGCTCACCAGCAGCGCGGTTTTGCATTGGGGTGAGAAGCAGGTGAAGCGCGGGTTGTATGCAAGCGGGCGCAAAGCTTTGCTGGCAACTATTCTCATTGGGTTTGGCTTTCTGGCGCTGCAGGCGTTCGAATATCTCGACCACTGGAAGACACTCACGCCCTATAGCAATTCGTACGGCTCTATCTTCTACACCATCACGACATTTCACGCGGCGCATTTGATCGTAGGGCTTCTGATACTGATTTATGCTCTGTTTATTCCGCGGTACGGACCCACGCTCGAATCACCGTTCCGGCCATATGAAACCGCGTCGTTGTATTGGCATTTTGTGGATCTCGTATGGATCTTTATCGTGTTGATCCTTTACGTGATCCCGAATTTGATGGTTCATGGATAGCTTTACTCCAAATCGCGTGGACCAGCCGCAGGCCGGCAAATTATGGTTCGGCTTCGCGGCAACAGCGGCCCTGTGGATTGCGCTCAGCGTAGCGGATGTCCTGATTACATGGTGGGCATGCCTGGAGGACCGGCCGTTCGGCGGAAGCGCGATTCGCACGAGCGCCGTGGTGCTCTACTTTGTCGTAACCATTTTGTTGATCGGCGCGGCGATTGCGGCTGGGGTGCTGTCGTATCGCAACTGGCGGCAGCTATCCGGCCGGGTTAGGTTGCTGGACGCGGAAGGCAAAGGCCGCCGTGAATTTATGGCGCTGCTTGGCATTTTCGTCAGCTTCACCTTGGGTATCGGACTCGTTTGGCTGACAATTCCGCTGTTCATTTTGAGCGTATGCGTGAGGGCGAGATGACAATGCCGATGCGCGCGGAAACGATCCTGCTCTTTGCCGCCATAACGATAATTCTCGGCGGCTGTGCGGGCGGGAAAGTAACGCGATCGTACACGGTGGCGACAGGCGGCAATCCGCAGCGCGGCAAGCAGATTATTGTTTCGTTCGGCTGCGGAGCGTGTCACACCATTCCCGGCATTCGCACCGCCAATGGAGTAGTGGGACCACCTTTGATGTTCTTTTCGCGCCGCACAATGATTGCCGGCGAATTGCCAAATTCTCCGGAGAATCTAGTGCGCTGGATTGAGAACCCGCCGGCTGTGGAACCGAAAACCGCGATGCCGGTGTTGGGGCTAAGCAATCAGCAGGCGCACGACGTGGCCGCCTACTTGTACACCTTGCGCTGAACCGAAAGGACCGACATGGATGGGAAGCAAAAATTGATGGCAACGGCGGCAAGAGCCGGCATTCTGCTGATGGCATGCGTTATCGGCGTTGCGCTTTCCGCTCCGCCGGAAAAAGGCAGCACAAACGATATTCCCGGCGAGCTTCCGGGAATTCACATGGTATCGCCGGCGGCGGCCGGGCAATGGACAATGCCGGCGGGCGACTACGGCAATACGCGATTCAGCCCGTTGAATCAGATCAACGCGCAGAACGTGAAGAATTTGCATGTGGTGTCCACGATGTCCACGGGCATTCCTCATGGGCATGAAGGCCAACCACTGGTTGTCAACGACACGATGTATGTTGTTACTCCTTTCCCCAACAACCTGATCGCCCTCGATTTAACCAAGGCGGGATTTCCTCAAAAGTGGATTTTTCATCCGAATCCAAATATCGCGGCGGTGGGCGTGGCGTGCTGCGATGTAGTAAATCGAGGCGCAAGTTATGCGGACGGCAAAATTATTTACAACACGCTAGACGATCACACCGTAGCTGTTGATGCGAAGACGGGAAAGTTGGTTTGGGAAACGGCGGTTGGCGACATCAAGTTCGGCGAAACAACGACAATGGCCGCCGTGGTGGTGAAGAACGTCGTGCTCGTGGGTGACAGCGGCGCGGAACTCGGCGTACGAGGTCGGGTAACAGCCCTGGATGTGAACACAGGCAAAATTTTGTGGCGCGCATTCAATAGCGGCTCGGATGCCGACGCGCGCATTGGGCCCGACTTCAAGCCGTTTTATGCAAAAGATCGCGGAAAGGATTTGGGGCTGACGACTTGGAATCCCGGGCAATGGAAGTTGGGCGGAGGCACGGTTTGGGGCTGGATCTCGTACGATCCGGAACTGAATTTGATTTATTACGGTACCGGGAATCCGGGCGTATGGAATCCCGATATGCGGCCGGGTGACAACAAATGGTCCATCACCATTTGGGCGCGGAATCCGGAAACAGGCTACGCAAAGTGGGCGTTCCAAGTTGTGCCGCACGACTCGTGGGACTACGACGAAATTATGGAAAACGTACTGGTGGATATGCCCTGGCAGGGAAAAACACGAAAGCTATTGATTCATCCGGGACGCACCGGCTTTGTTTTTGTGTTGGACCGTGAAACAGGCGAAGTACTGTCGGCCGATAAATTCGAGCCGGTGAATTGGGCTAAGGGTTTCAATTTGAAAACGGGCCTGCCGGATATCGACCCGGAAAAACGATCGCACACGGGACACTACGCGATGCACGTTTGCCCTTCATCTACCGGAGGGAAAGAATTCGTGCCATCGTCTTTCTCGCCACGCACGGGCTATTTATATATTCCGGCACACAACACGTGCATGGACTACATGGGAACTTCGGTGAACTACATTGCAGGAACGCCATATTTGGGCGCAACAGTAAGAATGTATCCGGGCCCAGGCGGCTATCAAGGCGAATTGATGGCGTGGGATGTCGCGAATAAAAAGAAGGTTTGGAGCATTAAGGATGCGGACCTGCCGGTTTATAGCGGCGTGTTGACGACAGGCGGCGATGTTGTTTTTTACGGAACGATGGAAGGGTGGTTCCGGGCGGTTGACGCGCATAGCGGCAAGATTCTTTGGGAGTTCAAAATATCATCGGGAATTGTCGGCAATCCGACGACATTTCTCGGTCCGGACGGCAAGCAATACGTGGCCATCTATTCGGGTGTTGGCGGATGGATGGGAGCGACTGCGCTTCCCTCGGTTTCGACGGATGATCCCTACGCAGCCCTCGGGACGGTAGGAGCAATGAAGCAAATAAAAGCGAAGACCCAACCGGGAGACACATTGTATGTTTTCGGTCTCTAGGCTGCGGGCGAGGCACGCGTCGCCGCTACAGCACGCAGCGCACACCCACGCTTCATTGATCGCGTTCTTGTCCATTTTGGCAGGCGTACTCGTCGCGGCAACAATGGGCTGTCAGACCGTTTCGAAACCGGTGGCGGCGAGTTCCTCTCCACCCGTACCAACAGCAATTGGTCCCATTCCGGGGCCGCCCGTGAATTTGCCTGGACGAGCGAATCCGCTCGTGGGAGATCCGGTTGCGCTACAGGATGGGCGAAGGCTGTTCGATTGGTACAACTGCTCCGGGTGCCATGGCGGCCACGCCGGCGGGGGCATGGGGCCGAGTTTGCGCGACAAAGTATGGCTGTACGGCCATAAAGACGATCAAATCTTCGACTCGATTGCGGCGGGGCGATCGAAAGGAATGCCATCCTGGGGAACAAAAATTCCCGAACATCAGATTTGGGAACTGGTGGCCTACATCAAGTCGATGGGCACTACGCAGGAGCCGGACCCGCCGGTGGAACCCGCCGATGAGATGGTGCCGGATCCAACGGGAAAAACACCGTCACCCGAAGAGGTGCAGTAAAGGCCATGCGTCACCGCGTCGCGGCCATCCTTCTACTACTGCTCGCGCTTGCAGGCTGCGATCCGGTGCAGTCGACCTTTCGCGCGTATGGCCCGGCCGCGAAAGAGCTATCGCAGCTTTCGTGGTTTATGACCATACTGTTCCTGGCCGTGAGCTTCATCATGTGGGTACTGATCGCGTGGGCGGCCAAAAGAAAGCACGGCACGCTTGACGAGCATGCTCCCGTAGACATAGGCGGCGGACAAGGATGGATTGCGATCGGCGGTCTTGCGATACCTCTAGCGGTTTTTACGCTGATCTTTGTTCTCGGGCTGAATCTGCTGGCAGAGTTTCCTATCCATGGCCCTCATCATCATCAAGCCAAGCCGGAGATTCTGATTATCGGACATCAATGGTGGTGGGAAATTCAATATCTGAATGACAGCCCGGCAAAGCAGTTCACCACGGCAAACGAACTGCATATACCAACCGGAAGGCCGGTGGATATTGAGCTGCGAAGCACAGATGTGATTCATTCGTTCTGGATACCGACCCTGCACGGCAAAGTGGATTTGATTCCGGGGCGGAAGAATTTTATACGTATTGAAGCAACGAGCACCGGCAGTTTTCCGGGCCAGTGCGCGGAGTACTGCGGAGCGGAGCACGCGCGCATGCGTTTGTTGGCCGTGGCGCAAAGCCCGGAAGATTACGCCGCATGGATCAATGGACAACTGAAGCCTGCCGCGGAACCCAAAACAGCGGATGCGATTGCCGGCGAGCAAACGTTCCTAGCCGGGCCATGCTCCATGTGCCATCAGGTGCGTGGGACATTGGCCGGCGGCCGCGTAGCGCCGGACCTTACCCATCTCGCGAGCCGCCAATTTATCGCTGCCAACAGTTACCCAAACAAAGATGCCTATCTCGAAGCCTGGATTACACACGCGCAGTCATTGAAACCGGAAGCGGAGATGCCTGATTTGACGCAATTCACTGGCGAGCAACTGCGCAATCTGGTCGCTTAT
>Ga0134125_10006078_pt1 | contig 13691 bp, 14 predicted proteins | sample KB31751_FD_96464 | JGI IMG/M metagenome (GOLD analysis project Ga0134125, IMG submission 96464) | Terrestrial soil microbial communities with excess Nitrogen fertilizer from Kellogg Biological Station, Michigan, USA - KB3-175-1 | ecosystem: Environmental > Terrestrial > Soil > Unclassified ... | reverse complement strand
GGGCACGCGTCGATGCACGCGTGGCATGTCCCGCAATGCGCGGTCACCGGGGGCGTGACCGGCAGCGGCAGGTTCGTGTAGATCTCGCCCAGGAAGAAGTACGAGCCGGCGTCGCGCGACAGCAGCAGCGTGTGCTTGCCGCGCCAGCCGAGTCCCGACTTCGCCCCGAGCGCGACTTCGAGCACCGGCGCGCTATCGGTGAAGACGCGATGGCCGAACGGACCGATCGCGTCCTCGATGCGCCGCGCGAGCTTCGCAAGCCCTCCGCGCAGCACCTTGTGATAGTCGCGCCCCAGCGCATAACGCGCGACGTAGCCACGCCGTGGATCGTTCAGCACGTCGTGCGCAGGCTCCGCCGCGGCGGGCCAGTAGTCGAGCCGCGCGGTAATCACGCGAATCGTGCCGGGCACGAGGTCGGCAGGACGCGCGCGGCGCGCGCCATGGCGAGCCATATAATCCATCTCGCCATGGCGTCCGAGCGCGAGCCAGTTCATCAACTGCACTTCCTCGGCCGCGAGATCGGCATCCGACACGCCGATCGCACCGAAGCCGAGCGCGCGTCCCCATTCGCCGATTTGCGTCGCGAGCGACGCGCAGTCGTGTTCGTGTGTCAGCACTGACGCTGCATCTGCGCGATCCCGCCGCGACCGCCGATGCCGGCGCGAGTCTCGCGCCGTGTCTTGGCGGCGGGAACGTCGTGACGCTGCAGGGCGAACTCGGCAGCGGCAAGACGACCTTCGTGCGCGGGCTGTTGCGCGCCCGTGGCGTCTCGGGGCCGGTCAAGAGTCCGACGTACACACTGGTTGAACATTATTCTGTTTCGAGCTTATACTTTTATCACTTTGATTTTTATCGGTTCATGAATCCGAATGAATGGGATTCGGCCGGAATGTCCGACTATTTTCGCGACGATGCCGTCTGCATCGTCGAATGGCCGGAACGCGTCGGCGACGTGCTGCCCGTTGCCGACCTCGCATTATCGCTGTCGTACTCGGCCGACGGCGGCCGCGACCTCGTTGCCGAGGCGTTCACCGTCGCAGGCGAGCGATGCCTGAGCGCGCTCGCGGCACGCCCGGCCGGCTGAGCGTTTCGATCGAGCGCCGGCGCGCGTTTCGCTGGCTGCTGCTTCCCGCCGCACAGTTCGCGCTGCCCGCCGCATGGGCGGATGCGTCACGGATTGCGTCGGCGCGCGTGTGGCCGGCGCGGGAGTACACGCGCGTCATCTTCGAATCGTCGTCCCCGATCGAGCACCAGCTCGTCGTGCTGCGCGATCCCGATCGCGTCGTGCTCGACCTCGCGCGCATCGTTGCGTCGCGCGAGCTCGAACAACTGCCGTCGCACGTGCAGCAGTCCGACCCGTACATCGCCGCAATCCGGATCGGCCAGCCGTCCGGCGGCTTCCTGCGCGTCGTGCTCGATCTCAAGACCGAGGTACGGCCGCAGGTCTTCGCGCTGAAGCCGGTCGCCGAATACGGCCATCGACTGGTCGTCGACCTGTACCCGCTTGCGCCGGTCGATCCGCTGATGGCGTTGCTGCAGAGCGAGGGCTACGACGCGCAGGCCGCGCATCCGTCGCCCAGGCAGGTTCCCACGGAAGCCGCAAAGCGGGCGCCGCCGAAGGCATCGTCGCGGCACATCACGATCGCACTCGATCCCGGGCACGGCGGCGAGGATCCCGGCGCGATCGGTCGCCGTGGCACGTTCGAGAAGACCGTCGTGCTCGCGATCGGCCGCAAGTTGCAGCGCGTGCTCGCGTCCGACCGCAACCTGCGCGTGATGCTGACGCGCAACGACGACTACTACGTTCCACTTGCCGAGCGCGTGCGCAAGGCGCGGCGCGTGCAAGCGGATCTGTTCGTGTCGATCCACGCCGATGCGTTTCGCGAATCGTCGGCGCGCGGCTCGTCGGTGTTCGCGCTCTCCGAGCACGGCGCGACGAGCGCGGCGGCGCGCTGGCTCGCGCAGAAGGAGAATGCGGCCGACCTGATCGGCGGCGTCAATCTCGACGTCAAGGATTCGGTGCTCGCGCGGACGCTGCTCGACCTGTCGCAGACCGCGCAGATCAGCGACAGCCTCAAGGTCGGGCAGGAGGTGCTCGAAGGGATCGGGACGCACAACCCGCTGCACAAGGGCACCGTCGAGCAGGCGGGGTTCGCCGTGCTGAAGGCGCCCGACATTCCGTCGATCCTGATCGAAACGGCATTCATCTCGAATCCCGACGAGGAGCTCAAGCTGCGCAACGCGCGCGAGCAGCAGCGCTTCGCCGATTCGATCGCCGAGGGCATCCACCGCTACTTCGCGCAGAGTCCGCCGCTCGCGCGCGCATAGAATGGCGTCATGACAACGCTCGCGCTGCTGTTCACGAGTCCCGTCGTGATCAAGCCGATCAACGACATCGTCCGCGCGGCGATGCCGGGCGTCCGGGTCGTGAACCTGCTGGACGACGCCATTCTTGGCGACATCTCGCGCGCGGGCGATGTCGGCGCCGTCGAGCGGCGCGTGACGCTGCTCGCCCGATGCGCGGCCGACGCGAAGGCCGATGCGTTGCTGATCACGTGCTCGTCGATTGCCGAGCTCGCGCCGCCGGCGGCCGAGGCGTCGCGGCTGCCCGTCTATACGATCGACGAGGCGATGGCCGAAGAAGCGGTGCGTCTCGGATCGCGGATCGCGGTGCTCGCGACGCTCGCGACGACGCTCGATCCGACGTGTCGGCTGATCGAACGCAAGGCGAAGGCGGCGGGCAGGATCGTCACGATCCGCAGGGAACTTGCAGGCGACGCGTTCGAGCAGCTCGCACGCGGCAACGGTGCCGCGCACGACGCCATTCTTCGCAACGCGCTCGAGTCGCTTGCCGGTTCGCACGACGTGATCGTGCTGGCGCAGGCGTCGATGGCGCGGCTGCTCGACGGGCGCAGCGCGCCGCTTGCCGTTCCCGTGCTGTCGAGCCCGCGCCTCGGCATCGAGCGTGTGCGGAGTCGCTTCCTGGATCGCGGGCTCGCGGTCGGCTGACAATGTCGCGCGGATCACGGCGACGCAGCGGTCGCTAGACCGCCGAGATCGCGTAGCGCCGGCGCAGCGTGTCGGAGATCGCCTTGCCGACCGCCGACACGACGAAGACGAGCGCGATGTAAAGCCCCGCCGTCGCGGTCAGGATCTCGATCGGCTCGTACCAGACGTTGACGATCTTCTGCGACTGGTACATGAGGTCCGGCACGGTGATCACCGACACCAGCGTCGACGACTTCACGATCACCGTGAACTGGTTGACGATCGACGGCGCCGAGCCGAGCGCCGCTTGCGGGAGCACGATGCGCCAGAATACGTGCACCGGCGACATGCCGACCGAGTACCCGGCTTCGCGCTGACCCTTCGCGACACCCTCGATGGCGCCCCGAAACGTTTCGGCGAGATAGCCGCTCGACTGCAGCGCCAGCGCGGCCCATGCCGCCGCGAAGAACGAATCGGGCCAGCCGAACACCGCAGGCCAGACGTAGTTGACCCAGAGAAGCTGAACGAGGATCGGCGTCGCGCGGAAGAACTCGATCAGCAGGATCGCCGCGGGCCGCAGCGGCCGCACGTACATCCGCACGAGGCACAGCAGCAGCCCGAGAAGGACGGCGATCACGAACGCGATCGCGCATACCTTGATCGTGACGACGAGCCCTGCCAGCAGCGCATCGCGCTGGTCCCAGACGAGTCGTTGCCAGTTGCCCATCGTGCCGGCTCAGGCGTAGATCTTCGCGCGCCAGCGCTCCGACAGCGCACGCAACGCGCTGCTGCCGGCGAGGACCACGGCGAAATACGTGAGGGCCGCGCCGGTGTAGAGCGGCAGCGGCCGCATTTCCTGCTGTGTGATCATCGTCACGTCGTACATGAGGTCGGGCACCGCGATCAGCGACACGATCGTCGTCGCCTTGAAGAGCGATATGAACTGGTTGACCGATTCGGGCAGCATCCGGCGCACGACCTGCGGGAGCACGATGCGCCGGAAGATGAGCCGCTCCGGCATGCCGAGCGAGCGGCCCGCTTCGACGTGCGCAAGCGGAATCGCCTCGATGCCCGCGCGGAACGTCTCGGCGAAATAGCCGCTGTAGACGAGGCCGAGGCCGATGACCGACGAGGCGAACGGGTTGAATTCGAGGCGGCTGCGCAGCAGGTAGCTCAGAAGCAGGGGCAGCACGAAGTGCACCCAGACGACCATGATGTACTCGGGCGCATTGCGAAACGTCTCGACATACAGCGTGCCGAGCGCCCGCAGCGGCCACAGCCGGTTCACGCGCGCGAGCGCTGCGCCGAGCCCCACGAGCAGCGCGACGATCGCCGAGGCCGCGAACACGTAGAAGTTGACCGCGAGCCCGTGCAGCAGGACGTTGCGGTACTCCCAGAACAGGGAAAGGTCGAGCGCCTGGTGCAGCGATTCGGACACCGTCGCGTCAGCGCAGATGCTTCGAGATGAACTGCCGCAGGCGTTCGGAGTTCGGTGCGCCGAACAGCGCCTCGGGCGGACCCTCCTCCTCGATCAGGCCGTTGTGCAGGAACATCACGCGGTCCGACACGTCGCGCGCGAAGCCGATTTCGTGCGTCACGACGATCATCGTCGTGCCGTCGTTCGCGAGCTCGCGCATGACGCCGAGCACTTCTTCCGTAAGCTCGGGATCGAGCGACGACGTCGGCTCGTCGAAGAGCATGACCTTGGGCTCCATCGCGAGCGCGCGCGCGATCGCGACGCGCTGCTGCTGGCCTCCCGAGAGCCGCGCCGGATATTGCAGCGCCTTCTCGGCGAGGTGCACGCGCGCGAGGCACGCATTCGCGATGTCCATCGCCTGCTTGCGCGGGAGTCCGCGCACGCGCAGCGGTGCCTCGACGACGTTGGCGAGCACCGTCATGTGCGGCCACAGATTGAACTGCTGGAAGACGATGCCCAGGTCGCGCCGCATCCGGTTGATCTCCGACAGCGAGCGCGGCTTGCGCTCACCGTCCCTGCCGTTGCGGAAGCAGAGCGACTCGCCGTCGATCAGCACGTCGCCGGCCGTGGGCGTTTCCAGATGATTGATGCACCGAAGAAGCGTGCTCTTGCCGGACCCGCTCGCGCCGATCATGCTGACGACCACGCCGCGGCGAACCTCGAACGAGACGCCCCGCAACACCTCGAGCGGCCCGAAACGCTTGTGGAGGTCGACGACCTTGATCGTGGGCGCCGTCATGGCGCCGTATGGAGGCGCACGCTCGTGCGTGGCCGGACGCTGCCGCTCGCTTGTTGACAGTGCGAATTCACTTCGCTATGGTCGCCGACGCGGAGGCCGCTTGGCAAGCATTGCATGAACGTCATCCCTGCACGAGTCGGCGCACCGCTCGACGAGATCGACACGCCCGCGCTGATCGTCGATCTCGACGCATTCGAATCCAACGTGACCAGCATGGCTGCGATCGCGCGGCAGGCCGGCGTGCGCCTGCGCCCGCACGCGAAGACGCACAAATGTCCGATGATCGCGTTGCGCCAGATCGCAGCGGGGGCCGTCGGCCAGTGCTGCCAGAAGGTCGGCGAGGCCGAGGCGCTCGTGCGTGGCGGCGTCCGCGACGTGCTCGTGAGCAATCAGGTCGTCGGCATGTCGAAGCTGCGCCGGCTCGCGTCCCTCGCCACCGAGGCCCGCGTCGGTCTTTGCTTCGACGCCGCCGAACAGGTCGAGGCGGCATCGCGCGTGGCGACCGAGTTCGGGGTGACGTTCGGCGGCCTCGTCGAAATCGAAGTCGGCATGCAGCGCTGCGGGGTCGCGCCCGGTGCGCCGGCGCGCGAGCTCGCGCAGCGGATCGCCGATGCGCCGGGCCTCGCGTTTCGCGGCATCCAGGCCTACCACGGCAGCGCCCAACACCTGCACGGTGTCGACGCGCGGCGGCAAGCCATTGCCGGTGCGGCCGCCGCGGTTCGGGAGACGCTCGCCGATATCGGGCGCTCCGGACTCGACTGCGATACGGTCGCGGGGGCGGGCACCGGAACGTTTCGCATCGAAAGCGAAAGCGGCCTGTGGAACGAGTTGCAGGCCGGCTCGTACGTGTTCATGGACACCGAGTACGCGCGAATCGGCGGAAGCGACGGCGATCGCTACACCGAGTTCCGACACAGTCTTTTCGTCCTGGCGACGGTGATGAGCGTGCCGACGCGCGAGCGCGCGATCGTCGACGCGGGACTCAAGTCGTACAGCGCGGAGAAGGGCCTGCCGTGGGTGCAGGGCCATGACCACGTCACGGTCGTCGGCGTCTCCGACGAGCACGGCAAGCTCGAGGTCGGCAAACGTGCCGTTCCGCTGCGGCTGGGCGACAAGCTGCTGCTGATTCCGGGCCATTGCGACCCGACGGTGAATCTGCACGACTGGTATGTCGCGGTACGGAAGGGGCGCGTCGAGGCGCTCTGGCCGATCACCGCGCGCGGTGCGAGTATCTGAAGGCAATCGGCATTGCGACGTTCGAGCATGCGCGGCGGGTGCGGGTCACGCGCGTGCGATGATCGGCAAGGCGCGGGCGTCCGGCGAACGCAGCCGGGGACGCCGAAGCGTCAACCACACGTGGAGGAGGCGACATGAGCGATGCATTGAACGAGGGCAAGCGTGACTTCCTGAAAGGGGCGGCGATGCTCGGCATGGCGTCCGGCATGATCGGCGCAGCGGCCGCGCCCGGTCAGGCGATGGCGCAGATCCTCGAGACGGGCATTCGCGACGACTCGAGTTTGTCGAAGATCCGCAAGGCAGGCACGATGCGCGTCGGTTATTCGCAAACGGGACCATGGTTCTACAAGGATGCGAAGACCGGCGAACTGGGCGGCATCTACAAGGACGCGGTCGACCGGCTCGCGAAGGAAATGGAAGTCAAGGTCGAGTACAAGGAAGTCACGTTCCAGAACGCGACCGTCGGACTTCGGCGCAACGACTACGAGCTCTACGGCTCGTCGCTCACGTATACGATGGCGCGCGCGCTCGTCGTCGACTATGTTGGACCGCTATGGTCGAAGGGAAGCCTGCTTTTGGTGCGCAAGGACAGCACGTCGCGTTTCAAGACGCTCGCCGATTTCAACGAGCCGAACGTCACGTTCTCGGTCACCGCCGGCGGCAGCGAGGAGCCGCGCATCCCGATCCTGTTTCCCAAGGCGAAGCTCATCACGACCACGGGACAGATCGTGCTCGGCGCCGAGCCGGTGCGTGCCAGGAAGGCCGACGTCTGGATGAGCGGCGACAGCGACGTGCTCCTCTTCGCGAAGCGCAACGCCGACTGGGCGATGGCGTTCGATCCCGAGCACCCGATCGACAAGCGGCCCAATACATGGGCGGTGCGGTACGGTGACTACGAATGGAAGCACTTCCTCGACTTCTTCGCCACGTTCATGACCGTCAACGGCGAGATGCAGCGTCTTTTCGAGAAGCACATGGCCGTCATCGGCAAGTGACGCGACGATGATCGTCGACTGCCACGCGCACGTGTTCCAGGAATGGGAAGGCGCGTGCGGTCATCCATCGGCCGCGATCCATCTCAAGTATCTGCAGAAGGTCGTGACGCGGCCGGCGGCGCGTGCGTTCCGCGCGCGCGACGCCAAGGAGATCAGGCCGACGATGCTGTTCCGGCCCGGTGAGAACACGTGGTCCGGGCTCACGGACGTCGACTTTCGCGTGGGCCGCTTCGGCGCGCTTTGCTTTACGTACGAGGGCGAGGATTACTACGTCCAGTACCAGCCGGTCGGGATGCAGGACATCGTCTGCCCGCCGGAGCTCATGCTCGCGCAGATGACCAATGCCGGCGTCGACCACTGTGTGCTGCAGGCAGGCGGCGGCTACGGCGCGATGAACGGCTACAACGCCTTTGCGCAGCACCAGCACCCGGCGAAGTTCACGGGCCTGCTGCATGTCGACGAGGCGACTGCCGATTCGGAAGCCACGCTTGCCGAGGTCGATCGCGCAGCCGGCGTGCTTGGCCTGAAGGGCCTCTACTACGCGCAGGATTTTTCTCGCCACGGCTACGCGCGCAACGTCGACCACGACGCGTTCCGGCCGTTCTGGGACCGGATCGTGGCGCGGAAGCTGCCGGTGTTCATTGAACTTTCGTCGACGCCCAGCTACGATCGCGCCGGCTATCTTTGCAACCTGCGCGCGCTCGACGCGCTTCTTGAACGATACACAGCGCATCCGTTCGTGCTCGTGATGGGTCCGCCGGCGGCGTACTTCGCGACCTCCGGCGCATGGGAATTTCCCGACGACGTGCTCACGACGTACCAGCGCGACAATTTATGGATCGAGGTGATGTTCCCGATCACCTGGGGCGGCGTCTGGGACTATCCGTACCCCGAGGCGCAGGCACTGATCCGCGGCATGCGCGATCTGTTCGGCGCGTCGAGGCTCTGCTGGGGCTCGGACATGCCGAACGTGGAGCGCTTTTGCACCTATCGGCAGTGCGTCGATTACGTGCGCCGCTACTGCCCGTTCCTGTCGGCCTCCGAGAAGGAGGCGATCCTCGGGCGCAACACTGCCGCACTGCTCGGCCTCGACGCTTGACGGCGGGCGCGGCGTCGATGCGAACACGGATCGGTATCGACATCGGCGGCACGTTCACGGATCTCGTCGTGCTCGACGAGACCGGCAGCGTCCATCGGGCCAAAGTGCTGTCAACGCCGAAGGACTACAGCAACGGCATTGCGCGCGGGCTCGAGGCGCTCATGGCGGAGGCCGGTCTCGACGTCTCGCGCATTACGCAGATCATGCACGGGACGACGATCGCCACCAATGCGCTCCTCGAAGGCAAGGGTGCGAAAGTCGCGCTGATCACGACCGCCGGATTTCGTGACGTGCTGGAAATCAGGCGGCTGCGCATGCCGGTGCTCTACGACATCCGCTTCCGGAAGCCGCCGGCACTCGTGTCCCGGCACTTGCGCTTCGAAGTTCCGGAGCGCATCGACAGCCAGGGGCGCATCGAGCGCGAACTCGACGAGGTCGCGGCACGCGAGGTGATCGAGCGCGTCCTTGCCGCCGGAGTCGACACGATCGCCATCTGCCTCATCAACGCCTACGCCAACGGCGTGCACGAAGCGCGGCTGCGCGAGATCATCCACGCGCGTGCCCCCGGCATCCCGGTGTCGATCTCGAGCGAGCTCGTGCCCGAGATACGCGAATACGAGCGAACCAGCACGACGGTTGTCAACTGCTATGTGCTGCCACTCGTGCGCAGCTACCTCGAAGGCCTCGACGCGCAACTTTCGACGCGCGGCATCGGCACGAAGATCACGATCATGCAGTCGAGCGGCGGCGCGATGAGCGCGGCCGCCGCCGCCGAGCGCCCGATGTACATCATCGAATCGGGACCCGCGGCGGGTGTCGTGGGTGCGGCGGAGCTTGCGCGACGTCTCGGCAATGCGAGTCTCCTCAGCTTCGACATGGGAGGCACAACCGCCAAGGCGGCGCTGGTGGAGTCCGGACGGTTCCTGCGCGTCAACTCACTCGAGGTCGGCGGCGGCATCAATATCGCCGGGCGGCTGCTCTCGGGCGGCGGTTATCACGTCAGCGCGCCGGCGATCGATATCGCGGAGGTGGGCGCAGGCGGTGGCAGCATCGCGCGGATCGATGCCGGCGGCGGCCTCCTGGTCGGTCCCGAGAGTGCGGGTGCGGATCCGGGCCCGGCGTGCTACGGCCGCGGCGGCGCCATGCCGACCGTCACCGACGCGAACCTCGTGCTGGGCTTCATCAATCCACGCGCGCTCGCAGGCGGCGGACTGCCGCTCCGGCGCGAAGCTGCGAAGGCGGCGCTGGAAACGCATGTCGCACGTCCGCTCGGCCTCGACCTCCATGCGGCCGCATGGGGCGTGCACCGGGTGGCGAATGCGACCATGGCGCGGGCGCTGCGCGCAGTATCCACGGAGCGCGGCCATGATCCGCGCGATCTCTTCATGCTCGCCTTCGGCGGCAACGGACCGGTGCACGCTGCGACGCTTGCGCGCCTCCTCGGCATCCGGAGGATCCTCGTGCCTCCGGCGCCAGGCGTCTTCAGTGCGCTCGGCATGCTGTTTCCCGACATCGAGCACCATTACGTGCGCACGCACAAGCGCCGGCTCGGCGAGCTCGATGCGTCCGCGCTCGGCGCGGTCTTTGGCGCATTGATGGAAACGGGGAAGACGGCGCTGCACGACGAGGGATTGGACAGCAGCCGGCATCATTTCGAGCGACTGCTGGACCTGCGCTATGCCGGCGCAAATTCCGAGTTGACGCTGGCCTTTCCGCCACCCGGAGAGCGCGATCCCATCGCTTCGCTGGGCGAGACGTTCGGGACCGCACACGTGCGTCATTACGGCTACCGCTCGGATGACGAATCGATCGAAATCGTCAACGTGCGGGTGATCGCCCGCGCCTCGATGTGCGAGAGCCTTCCGGATCGCCTCTCGATGTCCGCCGACGCGCACGCCGGCGGCGTGCGCGACGTCTATTTCGGCCCGCAGCTCGGGCTCGTCTCGACACCGGTCGTTGCGCGCGACGACCTTGGCGAATGGCAGGCGGGACCCTTGCTCGTCGAGGAGTTCGACAGCACGACCGTCGTGCCTCCCGACGGCCGTGCGCGTCGGGTCGCGTGGGACACGGTCGAAATCGAGCTTGAGTGATGCGATGAGCCTGCCCGTCGATGTACCCCGCAAGATCGCCTCGCCCGGCGATGCCGGCGTGCGCGACCCATTTGCGCTGGAGCTCGTCAAGAACGCGCTGGTTGCGCTCGCCGACGAGATGGCGCTGACAATCCATCGCACGGCGCGCTCGTTCGTCGTCAAGGAGGCGCTCGACTTCTCGACGGCGCTGTTCCTCGCTGATGGCGAGCTCATCGCACAGGGCACCTGCCTGCCGTTTCATCTCGGTGCCATGCCATTCGCCGTCCGCGCGATCTTGAAGCAGTACGGCGGAGAAATGCAACCGGGCGACCTCTACATCACGAACGATCCCTACGACGGCAGCACGCACCTTCCCGACATCGTGCTGGTGAAGCCGATCTTCCTCGACTGGAAGCTCATCGGATACTCGGTCGCGCTCGCGCACATGACCGACATCGGCGGCCGCATGCCCGGCGGCAACGCAAGCGACTCGACGGAGCTGTATCAGGAGGGCTTGCGGATTCCGCCCGGCCGCCTCTGGCGCGCGGGCGAGCCCGAGGAATTCATGTTCCGGCTCATCGCCCGCAACGTGCGCGTTCCGGACAAGGTGCTGGGCGACATCCGTTCGCTGATCGCCGCGTGCGCCATCGGCGAGCGCGAGTTCGTCCACCTCGCACGGCGTCAGGGTGTGGACCGGTTCGAGCAATGCTGCCGCGAGCTGCTCGACTACACCGAGCGGTTCACGCGCCGCGAGATCGCGAAGCTGCCGAAGGGTACGTGGCACTTCGTCGATCATCTCGACAACGACGGCATCGACCCCGATCCGATCCGCATCGAGGCGACCGTCACGATCGCCGGCGACGAGATGACGATCGATCTCACCGGCTCCGCGCCGCAGGTGCGCGGCGCGATCAATTGCGTGTATCCGTTCACGCTCTCGACCGCGCTCGCCTGCGTGCGCTCGATCCTCGACCTTTCGATCCCCAACAACGCCGGCTACTTCCGTCCGATCCATGTCATTGCGCCGGAGGGCACGGTGGTCAATCCTCGGCCGCCGGCCGCGGTGGCGGCACGCGGGATCACCGGCATTCGGATCGCGGACACGATCTTCGGCGCGCTCGCGCAGGCCGTGCCGGACCTCGTGCCGGCGTGCGGCGCGAACGCGCCCGATGTCGGCATTTCCTTCGGCGGTGCGGGCGCCGACGGCACGCCGTTCGTCTATCTCGAGTTCCTCGTCGGATCGTGGGGCGGCGGACCGGATCGTGACGGGATGGATGCGTGCACGGGAACGCTGGTCAATTATTCCAACACGCCGTGCGAGATGATCGAAGCCGATCAGCCACTTGCGGTGGAGCGCTATTCATTCGTGCCGGACAGCGGTGGTCCGGGCCGTTATCGTGGCGGCCTCGCGATCGAACGTCACGTGCGTTTTCGTACGAACAACGCCACGTTGCAAATCCGTTCCGACCGTCGCGACCATCCGCCCTACGGTCTGCAGGGCGGACTTCCCGGAGCCCCGTCGGACGTGCGCATCCGGCGCGCCGATGGTCGCGACGAGCCCTGTCCGGCGAAATTCCTGACCACGGTGAACGACGGCGACGTCCTGCAGGTGCGGCTCGCGGGAGGCGGCGGCCACGGCAATCCACTCGAGCGCGATCCCGCCGCAGTGCTTGCCGACGTGCTCGAGGAGAAGATGTCGGTCGAGCACGCGCGCGACGTGTATGGCGTCGTGATCAGCGGGAGTCGACCCGATATTGACCTCGTTGCTACGGCGCGGTGCCGCTTCAAGTCATAAAATCGTGCACGAGGCGCAGAAGATCTGTCTGACGCGACGGCAAGAGCGCAGCTCAAGGCCGTCTTTCCACTGTCGTGCGAATCCCTCTCCGGGGCCGGCTCGTCCGAGAATGACCATCTACATCTGGCTCATCGACATACTCTGGCTGGTATTTGTCGTGTACTGGGGGATCGCAGCCATCCGTTCCAAGCGGAATGTTGGCAGGCCGTTATGGTCGAGGGAGATCGGCCTGCGTTTGGCCGTCATCGTGCTGGTCCTGCTCGCGCTACGAGTTCCGATCGTTCGTCAAGCGCTTCGACACGCACAGGAACATGTAACAAGCAGCGCGGTCAGCGGCGCTATCGGCGTCATGTGCTGTGCGCTTGGCATCGGGCTTGCCATGTGGGCTCGCGTACATCTTGGCCGGAACTGGGGTATGCCGATGTCACGAAAGCGGAATCCCGAGCTGGTCACAACCGGTCCCTATGCATTCGTACGGCATCCGATCTATACCGGGATAATCCTCGCAATGTTCGGCTCGATGATCGGTGAAGGCCCGTTCTGGGTATTACCGCTGATTCTGATCGGAACTTACTTCGTCTTCAGCGCAAGGCGGGAGGAAGCATTCATGGTGACGCAGTTTCCGGAGCAGTATCGAGCCTACATGAAGCGTACGAAGATGCTGTTGCCATTCGTGTTCTGAGCGATTGGGACGAAGCAACTCGGCGACGGGGCACCTCCCGGACACGTGCAGCCCGGTCGTCCGCATCGCGCGGTGAATATTCTCGTGACCAGGCGATCTCGGGACCGGAGGACCCCTTCATCCAGGCCAACGGGAAATCCAGGATTCCACGATCACGAGCAACTGCTTCAAATAGATCTCCTCATTCCCGTCTAAAATGCTTGACGCGAACGGGAAGTGCGACCCAGGTCCCATGTAATTTTCAATTCTCATGACAGATACGCATTTCCCACGCAGCCACCACGACATGGGCGGCCTGCCCGCTGAAGCGGTCGAGCGGACCGAGCACGACCACGCACTTTGGGAGAAGCGTGTAGATGCGCTGATGATGCTCCTCTCCAGCCAGGATCGACGGCTGCTCACCGTGGATGAACTACGGCGCAATATCGAGAGCCTTGGGCCTGATGCCTACGACAAGATGTCCTATTACGAGCGCTGGATTTACGCGATCACCCAGACGCTCATCCAACGCGGCGTGATCACCGTGGATGAACTCGGCCGCAAGATCAAAGTCGTCCAGGACCGCGAAGAGCAACGTGGCTGACGCAGTAGCTCCGCGGTTCCATGTCGGC
>Ga0134125_10006077_pt1 | contig 13691 bp, 10 predicted proteins | sample KB31751_FD_96464 | JGI IMG/M metagenome (GOLD analysis project Ga0134125, IMG submission 96464) | Terrestrial soil microbial communities with excess Nitrogen fertilizer from Kellogg Biological Station, Michigan, USA - KB3-175-1 | ecosystem: Environmental > Terrestrial > Soil > Unclassified ... | reverse complement strand
GGCCGCTCCTTTGGCCCGATCGAGGCCAGCGCGCCGGTGATCGAGATGTAGTTGATGTCGTGACCGGCGGCATTGGCGAGCGGACCGTCCTGGCCCCAGCCCGTCATGCGGCCGTAGACCAGCCTTGGGTTGCGCGCCAGCACGACGTCGGGGCCGAGCCCGAGCCGTTCCATGACGCCGGGCCGAAATCCTTCGATCAGCGCATCGGCACTCGCGAGCAGGTCAAGCACCTGCGCGACCGCGGCCTTGTCCTTCAAGTCCAGCTCGACGATCTTGCGGCCACGGCCGGCGACAGACTTCAGGCTCTTCTTGGCGCCAACGCGATCAAGCGTGACGACCTCCGCGCCCATGTCGGCGAACATCATGCAGGCGAAGGGGCCCGGGCCGATGCCGGCGAACTCGACCATGCGGAAGCCGGCGAGGGGGCCTGTGGCGCGGAGCTGCGATTGCGGAGCAGTCTTGTCGAGCATGTCCTGATGTCCTGGAACGTTGCCGGCCAAATTGTCTCGCCTCGCGGCGGTGGTGGCAAGCGCCTTTAGCGTCGACGCCGTGCGAAAAAATGAAGCGGCGCGCATCGCTGCGCGCCGCCTGTTTGTTGCGTTTAGGCGCTATCGCTGGCGCGTGCGGAATCAACCGGCCGCCGCCACCGCGCGCTGCGCCATCACCTTGATGAGGTTGGCGCGATAATCCGCCGAACCGTGGATATCGCTCAACAACCCATCGGCGGAGATTTTGACGTTGTCCAGCGCGCTCGCCGACCAGTTCGACTTCAGCGCCGCTTCGATCGCACTGAGGCGCATCACGCCGCTTTGGGACGCGCCGGTTGCGGCCGCGCGCACGTCGCCGGACTTCGTTTTGGCGACGAACACGCCGGTCAGCGCGAAGCGCGACGCGGGGTGCGGGAACTTGGCGTAACCCGCCTTGGACGGAACCGGGAACGACACGGCGGTGATGATCTCGCCGTCCTGCAGCGCAGTCGTGAACAGCCCCTTGAAGAAATCATCCGCCGAAATCGAGCGCTTGTTGGTTTTCACTGTGGCGCCGAGCGCCAGCACCGCGCTCGGATAATCCGCCGCCGGATCATTGTTGGCGAGCGAGCCGCCGATGGTGCCGCGATGGCGAACGGCAGGGTCACCGATGACGGCCGCAAGATGCGAAAGCGCCGGAATCGCCTTCTGCACGTTGGTGTTGGTCGCGACGTCGTAATGCGTGGTCGCCCCCTTGATCGTCACGGTGTCGCCAGACACCTCGACGCCGACCATGTCCTTGATCTTGCCGAGGTCGATCAGGTCGGACGGCGACGCCAGCCGCTGCTTCATGACCGGGATCAGTGTCTGCCCGCCCGCGAGATACTTTGCTTCCTTGCCCTTGGCGAACAGCGCGGCTGCGTCGTCGACCGAGGAGGCGCGATGATAGGTGGTTTCGTACATGATGTGCTCCTCCTCTTAAGCGGCGTGGATCGCGTGCCAGACGCGGTCGGGCGTCGCCGGCATTTCGAGCTTGTTGCTGCCGATCGCATCCGTGATCGCGTTGATCACGGCGGCCGAAGCGCCGATCGCGCCGGCCTCGCCGCAGCCCTTGACGCCGAGCGGGTTGCCCGGACACAGCGTCGTGGTATGCGACAGCTTGAACGACGGCAAATCGTCGGCGCGCGGCATGGTGTAGTCCATGAACGACGCAGTCACGAGTTGGCCCGAGCCATCATAGACCGCGCCTTCCAGCAGCGCCTGGCCGATGCCCTGGGCGAGCCCGCCATGCACCTGACCTTCGACGATCATCGGATTGATGAGCCGGCCGAAATCATCGGCCGCGACGAAGTTGACGAAAGTCGTCTTGCCGGTGCCCGGGTCGACCTCGAGCTCGCAGATATAGGCGCCCGCCGGGAAGGTGAAGTTGGTCGGATCGTAGAACGCGGTCTCCTTCAGGCCCGGCTCCATGCCTTCCGGCAGGTTGTGCGCCGTGTAGGCGGCGAGCGCGACCATCGGCAGGGCCAGCGACTTGTCGGTGCCGGTGACCTTGAATTCGCCGTTCTCGATGACGATGTCGCCCTCCGACGCTTCCAGCAGATGCGCCGCAATCTTCTTCGCCTTGGACTCGACCTTCTCCATCGCTTTCACGATGGCGGTGCCACCCACCGCGATCGAGCGCGAGCCGTAGGTGCCCATGCCGAACTGCACCTTGTCGGTGTCGCCATGGACGATCTGCACCTGGTTGATCGAAACGCCGAGACGTTCTGCGATCAATTGTGCAAATGCCGTCTCGTGGCCCTGGCCGTGGCTGTGCGTTCCCGTCAGGACCTCGATGGTGCCGACGGGGTTGACGCGGATCTCGGCCGATTCCCAAAGGCCCACGCCGGCGCCCAGGCTGCCGACCGCCTTCGAGGGCGCAATGCCGCAGGCCTCGATATAGCAGGAGACGCCGATGCCGCGGAGCTTGCCCTCGGACTTCGCCTTGGCTTTGCGCGCGGGGAAGCCGGCGTAGTCGATCGCCTTCTTCGCCGCTTCCAGTGAGGCGTGGAAGTTACCGGTGTCATAGGCCATGATCACCGGCGTCTGATACGGAAACTGGGTGATGAAATTCTTCGCCCGCAGCTCGGCCGGATCGACCTTGAGCTGCCGCGCCGCGGTCTCCATCATCCGCTCGATCAGATAGCTCGCCTCAGGCCGGCCCGCGCCGCGATAGGCGTCGACCGGCGTGGTGTTGGTATAGACACCCATCACTTCGGCATAGATCGCCGGAATGACATACTGTCCCGACAGCAGGGTCGCATAGAGATAGGTCGGCACCGCAGAGGAGAACAGCGACATATAGGCGCCGAAATTGGCGTGGGTCTTCACCCGAAGCCCCAGGATCTTGTTGTCCTTGTCGAAGGCCATCTCCGCTTTGGTGACGTGGTCGCGGCCATGCGCATCGGTGAGGAAGGACTCGGACCGGTCGGCAGTCCATTTGACGGGACGGCCGACCTTCTTCGAAGCCCACAGGCAAACCATCTCCTCAGGATAGATGTAGATCTTCGAGCCGAAGCCGCCGCCGACATCGGGGGCGATCACGCGCAGCTTGTGCTCCGGCGCGATGTTGTAGAAGGCCGACAGCACCAGTCGCGCGACATGCGGGTTCTGCGAGGTGGTGTAGAGCGTGAAATGCTCTTCCGCGGCGTCGTAATCGGCAATCGCCGAACGCGGCTCCATCGCATTCGGCACCAGGCGATTGTTGGTAAGCTCCAGCGCCACCACATTGGCGGCCTTGGCAAAGGCGCCTTTCACCGCCGCCTCGTCCCCCAGATGCCAGTCATAGACCACGTTGCCGGGCGCCTCTGGGTGGAGCTGGGGCGCGCCTGACTTGATCGCGGCCTTGATGTCGGGCACGGCCGGCAGCTCTTCATAATTGACGACCACGGCTTCCGCCGCGTCGCGCGCCTGATTCCTGGTCTCGGCAATCACGACCGCGACCGCCTGCCCGACATAACGCACCGTCTCCGGCGCCATCGCGGGATATGCGCCCATCTTCATCGGCGAGCCGTCCTTGGAGGTGATGGCCCAGCCGCAGATGAGATTGCCGACCTTGTCGTCGACAAGCTGTTGCCCGGTCAGGACGGCGATCACGCCCGGCATCTTCATCGCCGCCGACGGATCGATGCCCTTGACCCTGGCATGCGCGTGCGGGCTGCGGATGAACTGGGCACAGGTCGTGCCCACCAGCTTGATATCGTCGACGTAACGGCCCTTGCCGGTGATAAAGCGCTTGTCTTCCTTGCGCACCACGCTGGCGCCGATGCCTTCAACACCCATGTCTCTTTCTCCCTACCGGAGTTTCTGGTCCGCCGATTCCATTGAACGCGGCGGTGTTGATTCAGTGCTTGAATTGAAGCGGGCGGCTATTCGGCCGCCTGCGCGACCTTCATGCGGCCGGCGGCGTCGAGCACCGCCTTGACGATATTGTGATAGCCGGTACAGCGGCAGATATTGCCTTCGAGCTCGTGTCGGACGGTGGCCTCGTCGAGCTTGCCGCTGTAGCGGTGCACGATGTCGATCGCCGACATGATCATGCCCGGGGTGCAATACCCGCACTGCAGGCCATGATTGTCGCGGAACGCCGCCTGCATCGGGTGCAGTTCGTCGCCCTTGGCGATGCCCTCGATGGTGGTGACGCTGCTTCCGGCGGCCTGGGCCGCCAGCATGGTGCAGGATTTTACCGCGCGGCCATCCATATGGACGACGCAGGCGCCGCATTGGCTGGTGTCGCAGCCGACATGCGTGCCGGTCAGGTTCAGATGATCGCGCAGGAGATGGACCAGAAGCGTGCGGTCCTCGCAATCGACCGAGACCGCCTTGCCGTTTACCGTCAGTTTGACCGTCGACACTTATCCCTCCCGATGATTTTTGATTGGTCCGATTAGAAACAGCGGGCGGCAGACTTTGCAACGGGAAAATGGTCGCGAAAGTCATTGTGACGCCGACACATCCTCCGCTCGACCCTCTATATTAAAGGAGTGAGGCAAGCCGCTCGCCTCGGCAAATTTACGTAGCCTTATCCATTCTGGCCTAGCTTGGGTCCCATCGAGCCGGGGGCCTGCGCCCTCCGGCTTCGCTTGGGTTGGGACCTGGCTTGGGACCTGGCTCGGGACTGGGGTTGGGATTTGGGTTGGGCTTGGCTTGGAATTGGGGGGTGGCATGCCGGGAAGCGTCCGTTTGAAATCGTTGTTCTCCTGGCTTCCAACACTCCGCTTCCGCGCCAAGATCATGCTCGGTTTCGCCCTGGTGCTGGTGATCTCGGCCGTCAGCATCGGCATGGCCTATCTCGGCTTCGCGCGCGTCTCGGAAGCGGTCGGCTCTTACCGGAACAGCGTCTCGGAGGCCGATCTTGCCCGCAATATCGACCGCGAGCTGATCTCCTATCGCTCACTGGTGAAATACTACGTGGTCACCGGAAAGGAGGACGACGCCAAGGCGGCGCAGGCGGCCGAAGGCGGTCTGAAAGCGGCCATCGACCAGGCGCTCGCCAGCACCACGAAACCCGAGCGGCGCGAGGGGCTGAGCAAGCTCGCGACCGAATTCAAGAATTTTTCCTCGACCTTCGCCGAGCTCGTCAAGGTCAAGGATGAGACCGCGCGGATCGTGCAGGACCAACTGCTGATCAACGCCAACATGCTGAAGTACAAGCTCGACGACGTCGCGAACAATGCTCCCGAAGCCGAGTCGCAGGCGATCGGATCGGGCACCAAGAAGGTCAACGAGCAGTTCCAGGCCGCGAGCGCGGCCGCCAACATCTTCGTCATCAATGCCGACCAGACGGTCGCCGCCAACGCGCTGGCGCGGCTGGATTTCGTCGAGGCCGCCTTCAAGCAGATCTCCTCGAAGGACGACAAGATTGTGGGGGAGCTGACGGAGGCCAAGCGCTTCCTCACGGCCTATCACAAGGCGCTGAAACAGCTCGTCGAGAACTCCAAGACGGTGGCTGATCTCGTCAGGGAGATGAGCGGCTCTGCCGGCGCGATCGGCCAGGGCGCAAGTGCCATGAAGGAGGATCTGGTCGCCGAACAGCAGCGGCTGGAAGCCCAGAGCCATGACATTGTCGGCCAGACCGAGAAGCTGATCGTCGTGCTCGCGATCGGCGGCACCCTGCTCGGCGCCGCGTTCGCCATCCTCCTCGGCCGCGGCATCTCGCGGCCGATGATCGCGATGTACAGGGCGATGCGCGAGCTCGCCGCCGGCAACTTCGACGTCGTGTTGCCGGGCCTCGGGCGCAAGGACGAGCTCGGCGAGATGGCGGGCGCGGTCGAAGAGTTCAAGATGCAGGCAGTTGCCAAGGCCGAGCGCGACGCCGCCGCCCAGGATGCGCAGAACCGCGAAGCGAGCGCTGCGCGCCGGGCTGAGCTGATTCGCTTTGCCGACGACTTCGAGGCTGCGGTCGGCGCGATCGTGTCCAACGTGTCCGCTTCCGCCGTTCACCTGGAGCAGGCCGCCGGCACGCTGACGCGCACCGCGGAGACCACGCAGGGGCTGTCCAGTCACGTCGCCGACGCCTCGGAAGTCGCTTCCACCAACATCCAGTCGGTGGCGTCCGCCACGGAAGAATTGTCGGTCTCGGTCGAGGCGATCGGCAAGCAGGTGCGCGACTCCAACCGCATTGCGGAAGCCGCCGTCAAGCAGGCGCAACAGACCGACGCGCGCATCGGAAAACTGTCCCGCGCGGCTCAGGAGATCGGGGACGTGGTCAAGCTGATCACCGCGATTGCCGAGCAGACCAATCTGCTCGCGCTCAATGCGACGATCGAGGCTGCGCGCGCAGGCGATGCCGGCCGCGGCTTCGCCGTGGTCGCCTCCGAGGTCAAATCGCTGGCGAGCCAGACCGCGAAAGCCACCGAGGACATCTCGAACCACATCGCCGGTATGCAGGACGCGACCGCCGAATCGGTCGCCGCGATCAAGGAGATCGGCGCGACCATCGGCCAGATCTCGACGATTGCCACCTCGATCACCAGTGCCGTCGAGCAGCAGGGCTCCGCCACGCAGGAGATCGCGCGCAACGTGCAGAGCGTCGCGCAGGGCACGCGCGAGGCCGCCTCCAACGTCGTCGAGGTCAACCGCGGCGCCACCGAGACCGGCTCGGCATCGGAAGAAGTCCTGAACGCGGCCAAGGCGCTGTCGAGCGAAAGCACGCGGCTGCGCGTCGAGCTCGACCGCTTCATGCAGAATATCCGCGCGGCGTAAGCTCAGTCGATTTCCGCCATCGGCCTCGTCCCCGCGAAAGCGGGGACCCATAACCCCAGGACGTTGTTGTTGCGCGCGCTGCCAGTTCCAGTCGTCGCGAGCACGAGCGCCTGTGCTTATGGGTCCCGGCTCAGCGCTCGCTCCGCTCGCTAGGCCGGGATGACAAGTCTGAGTGTGGCGCGTACCCCCGGTATGACGACGTGCCGAGCAATCATTCCCGCCCGAACTGACGCTTCAGCGCCACCTTCGCGCGCTGGAGGCGGTCGCGTTGGGTTCGGGGCAGGTTTCTCCCGGCGCGATTGATATAGAACGTCAGCATCGACAGCGCCGAACGATAGGCGCCGGACTTGCGGCGCTTGCTGCGCTCCGCCGAACGTTTGAGCGACGCGGCGATTTTCCTTGCGCTGGTCTGCTTGAACACCCCGCCCTGCAAGTCGAGCGCGTCGCTCTCGCGTGTCACGCGCTGCGACCAGCGTTTTGATGTTGCCTTGCGCGCCGTCCTTCGCGACGTTGTCCGCCGCGCCGCGCTCTTCCTGCGTGCCGTCATGGCCAACTCCTGCTCTTTCAAGCAGAAGCAGAAGTGACCGCATGCGGTTCCTGTCGCGGCGAGGGAACTCCACCTTGGCCGCAACGTTATTTCCCGCGGCAGGCTCGAGCTTCGCCGCATTCGCGCTTGAAAACCCCGGCGTGCAGTATTCCGGGGCCTTTTGCATTGGTTGTCCCAATGTCCTTGCAGCAAAGTCCGGCGTTCGATCCCGGCGTGGCCGGTTCCGCGGCCGCATCGGGCGTCGATGACCGGGTCATCGAAACCTCGATCCCGTCGCGGCTCGATGCGCTGACCTGGAGCGGATTTCATACCCGCGTCGTGCTGGCACTCGGTATCACCTGGATTCTCGACGGGCTGGAGGTGACGCTCGCCGGCGCCTTGTCCGGCGCGCTGAAAGACAGCCCAAGCCTGCATTTTTCCAATTTCGACGTTGGCCTTGCCAATAGCGGCTATCTCGCGGGCGCCGTGCTCGGCGCAATCGGCTTTGGCTGGCTCACCGACCGGATCGGGCGCCGCAAATTGTTCTTCATCACGCTGGCGGTCTATCTCTCCGCCACCGCGGCGACCTCGCTGTCGTGGAGCGTTCCAAGCTATGTGCTGTTCCGCTTCCTGACCGGTGCGGGCATCGGCGGCGAATACACTGCGATCAACTCAACCATCCAGGAGCTGGTGCCGGCGCGCTATCGCGGCTGGACCGATCTTGTCATCAACGGCAGCTTCTGGATCGGTGCGGCGCTCGGCGCCACCAGCGCCATCGTGCTGCTCGATCCCGCGGTCGCCGGTCCGGACATCGGCTGGCGGCTTGCCTATTTCACGGGCGCGGCGCTCGGCCTTATCGTGCTCGTGATGCGGATGTGGATACCGGAAAGCCCGCGCTGGCTGATGATCCACGGCCATCCCGACGAGGCGCATCGTATCGTGGATGATATCGAGCGCTCGGTGATCGGACACACGCAGAACCCGCAGCGAGAGCCGTTTGCCAAGATCAGGTTGAGAATGCGCGACCACACGCCGCTTAGCGAGGTCGCACAGACCCTGTTCTCGGCCTATCGCCAGCGATCGCTGGTGGGACTGACGTTGATGGCCGCGCAGGCGTTCTTCTACAACGCCATCTTCTTCACCTTCGCGCTGGTGCTGACCGATTTCTATCAAATCCCCGCCGATCATGTCGGCTGGTACATCCTGCCCTTTGCCGCCGGCAACTTCCTGGGTCCGCTGCTGCTCGGCCGCCTGTTCGATACCCTCGGCCGCCGTACCATGATCACGGCGACCTATGGCGTCTCGGGTGTGCTGCTCGCTCTTTCCGGCTATCTGTTCTCGATCGGCGCGTTGAGCGCGCGGACGCAGACCATGGCCTGGATGGTGATCTTCTTCTTTGCTTCGCCCGCCGCCAGCGCGGCGTATCTCACCGTGAGCGAGACCTTTCCGCTCGAAGTGCGCGCGCTCGCGATCGCGCTGTTCTATGCCATCGGCACTGGAATCGGCGGCGTCATCGGCCCTGCGCTGTTCGGCGTGCTGATCGATACGGGATCGCGCGAGAGCGTGTTTTGGGGCTATCTGTTCGGCGCCGTCCTGATGGTCGCGGCGGCCATGGTGGCGTGGCGCTACGCGGTCGCTGCGGAGCGGAAATCGCTGGAATCGGTCGCAAAGCCGCTCGCGTCCGTGGAGTAGGATAAGATGGTTCAAGAGTTGGCCTCGATGCGATCGAAGGAAACAGGCTTGCAGCAGGACGATGCGCCGGACGCCGTTCCGGTGCCGCACCTGCTGGTGCCGCATCTGGCCGAGACCGCGCTCCTGCTCGACATCGACGGCACGCTGCTCGATTTGATGCCGACGCCGCGCGAAGCGTTTGTCCCGCCGGAGCTTTCCAAAACGCTGAATGGCCTCCTGGCAAAAACCTGCGGCGCACTGGCGCTGGTCAGCGGCCGCTCTCTCAACGACATCGACCTGATCTTCGCGCCCGACCAGTTTCCGGCCGTCGGCGGCCACGGCGCGGAAATGCGCCTCAACCCCGATGACGAGGCGGTGGCGGCCCATGCGCCGCCGCTGGATAAGGAATTGAAACGAAGGCTCGCCACCATTGCGAAGCTGAGCCCGGGGATCCTGCTCGAAGACAAGGGCTATTCGCTGGCGCTGCATTATCGCCTCGCGCCCCATGCCGAGAGGGCGATCTACGAATCGGTATCGCTGATCCGCGCCGATCTGCCGAATGCGCCGATCGAGGTGCTGCCAGGAAAATTCGTTTGCGAGATCAAACATTCCGGCTTCACCAAGGCGAGCGGCGTGCGCGAATTGTTGACGCGTCCGCCGTTCAAGGGGCGAAGGCCGCTCTTCATCGGCGATGACGTCACCGATGAAACCGTGTTCGCGATTATGCCCGATTTCGACGGGCGCGCCTTCTCGGTCGGCCGCCGCGTCCGTGGCGTCGACGGACACTTCGATACGCCCGGCGATGTGCGCACGTTCCTCGCGCGCCTGCTCGATGACGAAAGCGTGGCAGGGTCGCCACAAGCGGTTCGCGATTGAGAGCCCTTTGTGGCGCTCGCGCGGTTTTCCCTCCGCTAACGTGCTTTTCCTGCATCAGATTTTATCTTTATGCGAGGGAACGGCGGTTCCGTCGCGCGCAGTCTGAATTCGGTTTCAATTCATCAGACATCCTAAAGGAACCATATTGATGAACGGCAGTTAAATGCCGGACTAGCCGGGAGGCACTTTCGTGAACCTCGTTGTCGTTTCCAATCGCGTGGCGCGCGCAAATACTAATGAGCCGATAACCGGCGGCCTCGCCGCCGCGCTGCTGCCCGTGGTCGAAAACTCCGGCGCGATCTGGGTCGGTTCATCCGGGCGTGTGCGCGACGGGTTCCAGAAGGAACCGCTTGCGGAGATCGAGGCGCTCGGCGCCGGTGCGCTGGCCATGCTCGATCTGCCCGCTGCGCATTATGGCGGCTATTACGAAGGCTTTGCCAATTCCGCGCTGTGGCCTGCGCTGCATTCGCGCAGCGACCTGATCCGCGTGACCGAAGGCGACTACCGTTCCTATCGCGAGGTCAACGCCTTCATGGCGCGCGCGCTGCTCCGCTTCAACAAGCAGGATGCCGCCTTCTGGGTGCAGGATTACCACTTCCTCGCACTCGGCGCGGAGCTGCGCGAGCTTGGCGTCAGCGCGCCGATCGGCTTTTTCCTGCATACGCCATGGCCCGCGCACGGCGTCATGGAGGGCGTGCCGCAGCATCGCGAGCTGATCGAGGCGATGCTGGCCTACGACCTCATCGGCTTCCAGACCGAAGCGGATCGCGACAATTTCCTCGGGTATGTCAAAACCGATCTCGAGCTCGCCGTTGACGACGACGTCGTGACGTCGCGGTACGGCCGCACCCGCGCGGCGGTGTTTCCGATCGGCATCGATACGGAAAAATTTGCGCTGGCCGCGTCGAAGGCCATCACGCATCCCGACGTGTCGCGGCTTCGCCGCAGCCTCAATGGCGAGCGGCTCGCGATCGGCGTCGACCGCCTCGACTACTCAAAGGGTCTCATCAACCGTATCCGCGCCTTCGACCGGATGTGGACCGCGAACTCGCATCTGGCGCGCGCCGTGTCGTTATTGCAGATCGCCACGCCCTCGCGAGGCGGGATCGAGGCGTACTGCCGCCTCCAGAGCGACGTTGCAAGGCTCGTCAGCGACGTCAACGGCCGCCATGGCGAGGTCGACTGGACTCCGATCCGCTATCTCAACAAGGGCTTTGGCCAGGCCGTGCTGGCCGGGCTCTATCGCACCGCGCAGGTCGGCGTGGTGACGCCGCTGCATGACGGCATGAACCTCGTCGCCAAGGAATATATAGCCGCGCAAAACCCGGCCGATCCCGGCGTGCTAGTGCTGTCGAAGTTCGCCGGCGCCGCCAACGAGCTCGACGCGGCGCTGATCGTCAACCCGCACGACATCGATGGCATGGCCCGCACCATCGCGACCGCGCTGGCGATGCCGCTGCCCGAGCGGCGCATGCGCCATGAGGCGATGATGGAGCGGCTGCGCAGCCACTCGATCCAGCACTGGTTTGCGGACTTCGTCGAGGCGCTGGGGGATTGCCATGCGGACAGGACCGAGGACGCTCCGCTCGAAACCGAATCACCGACGCTCTGGCCGGTTCGTTCGGTCCATTCCGCCGCGGGATTTCGCTAGCGCATGATCCGGAAAAGTGTGCGGCGGTTTTCCCCCTCGCGACAAAGGCGTAGCGTTTGCGCGGAGATCATGCGCAAACAAGAATCTAGCGTGCGATGGCGATTCATCCTGATTCCAGCGCGCACCAGTCAGTTGCAGTAGGGCACGCCCTCGAGAGTCGGGCAGCGCGTCTGCGCGCTCGGGTTCTCCATCGGCACAGCGTTGCCCTTGCCATGTCCCACCATGACGCCCTGGCCGACGATGACGGACTGCTTGTTGCCGATGATCACGCTCGGGTGCTGCGAGGCGAGGCTGGAGCGCGTGCCGTCGGGCCAAATGATCGCGTCGCCCGTGAATACCCCGCGCCGGCCGTCGTCGCAGGTGACATCGTTGCCCGCCCGCGTGCAGTTCTGGGCCGTCGCGAGGCTTGCGCCGAGAAGCGCGATGGCGGCGGCGAGCCCAAACGGCAGCTTCTGCGTGAACGTCATGATATCTCCTGCCGGCTCGAGCGAAGCTCAAATCAGCAGTCGGAATGGAGCGCCTTCGGGTTCACCGGGCCGCGAAATCAGGCGCGCTGACTGGCGGCACTCGCTCATGAATATACCGTAAGTTCAATATCTTACACAAAATTCGAGGGCCGGCCGCGGCATTCGCTTGCAAAAAATGTCATGCCGCTCCAAGAGAAGCGATCCGGAGAGATGGCCGAGTGGCTTAAGGCGCACGCTTGGAAAGCGTGTGTGCGGGAAACTGTACCGTGGGTTCGAATCCCACTCTCTCCGCCAGCCATCGCTTTGTCCAGCCCGGAGACATGGGTAACGGAACGTACCCAAGACATGGGTGACAGCCTCGTGCCGAACGGGTTGTCGAGAGGTTGCAAGGCTCTCTGCTCCAGGTCGAAATATCCCAAATCATAGCGCAAGAAGCTTGCGAGCCAAATGCCGTCATCGGCTTCCTTGATGCCGAGCTTTTGACCGTTCGGCGGGGCGCCCAACTACTCTCTGCGAGCGGTTACCGAAACTGAGTGAGCAACTTCCGTTCCTGCGCGACTTCCGCTTTCTTTGGATCGCCATCCAGCATCTCGGGCAGCGGTCCTGATCGTAGCCACCAACCATCGCAGTATTTCGTCTTGACTGCTTTGCCCGCGGAGGGAACCAGGCTCCTCTTCCACACGTTGCACGACGCAACCGTCACCGGTCGCTTCTGGGTGGTGCTCGCCGTGTTTCTCGTCTTCTGCACTCCGACCGCCTTCGTGCACATATCGAGGGGAACCAATGGTGACCAACATGGAAGACCGGAAGACCCGCGGACCAGAAGAAGGGAAGAATGGGATAGAGACGTGGCTTGAGCGGCTCCTGTTCGCAGGGCGTTGGATCATGGCTCCGATCTATGTCGGGTTGCTGGTCATCTTGGCTGTAATAACGATCAAGTTCGTGCAAGAGCTTGTGGTCACGGTTCCGCTCGTCCTGTCCATGCACGAGCGGGATCTGGTGCTCTTCGTCTTGAGTCTTGTTGACCTGGCCCTGCTCGGTAGCCTCATTCTGATGGTTTCGTTCGCAGGGTACGAGAACTTCGTTTCAAAAATGCATTCGGTCACTGGGCACGAAGATCGCCCCAGTTGGATGGGGCATATCGACTTCAGCGGTTTGAAGCTGAAGCTCATCAGCTCCATTGTTGCGATTTCCGCGATCCACCTGCTACGCACATTTTTGAACGTTAGCCAGCTCGAAAAGGATGACGTGGGATGGCAATTGGCGATCCACCTCGGGTTTGTCGTTTCTGGGGTGCTGCTTGCATGGATGGATCGCTTGAGCGGTTCGACGTCTTTGGACACAGCACCCAGACAGGATGCCCGCAGGAGCGCTGGGCAAGACTAACCCCGCACCGCAAAATCCATTTGTCCGTTGGCAACGGCAGACAACGAAAGCCCGTTCGCTGGCCGCGTGCGCATTATCGACATGGCGCCTGAGAACGGTTCAAATGAGTGCATCTACGGTCGCAAGCCGGCCTGACGGAAGGCAGTGGCTCCGTCATGTCAAATCCTTCTGCTTTGGCGCCCGATGTGAATATTGCGCCGCCGGCCCGCGGCGAACTGGTTCAACATCTCGACGGCGATCGAGAAGCCGATTGCGGCATAGATGTATCCTTTGGGGACGTGGAACCCGAGGCCGTCCGCAACCAGTGTCATGCCGATCAGCAACAGAAAACTTAGCGCCAGCATCTTCACCGTCGGATGCCGGTCGATAAACGCGGTAAGTGGTCCCGAGGCGGCCAGCATGAT
>Ga0134125_10006076_pt1 | contig 13692 bp, 13 predicted proteins | sample KB31751_FD_96464 | JGI IMG/M metagenome (GOLD analysis project Ga0134125, IMG submission 96464) | Terrestrial soil microbial communities with excess Nitrogen fertilizer from Kellogg Biological Station, Michigan, USA - KB3-175-1 | ecosystem: Environmental > Terrestrial > Soil > Unclassified ... | reverse complement strand
GTGGCCGCGTGCCTCGCCGCAATGCTCGGCAACGACACCATTTTCCACGACGGGCGCGAGGAGCTGCGGCTCATCGACGCCTGCGTTGCGGCGGGTGCGATCGATCCGGTCGGCGGCCAGCGTCGCGCATGGGTCGACGGCACCGATGCCGCCACGAATGCCGCGATGGTCGACCTGCTGCGCTCGGTCGTCGTGCTGAGCCAGCGCGAGAAGGTCAACATCGACGATTATCGAAGCTCGTGGAAGTCCTGAACAGCATGAGCGCCGAAGGGCCGAAGCCGCGAGCGTGGGGGGATCGCAACCCGAGGCTGGACGGCAAGCGCGTCGGGCTGATCATCCCGTCGGTCAACGCGACGATCGAGCCCGAGTTCGCCTGGGTCGCGCCGCCTGGCATCTCGTTTCACGCCGCCCGCATCATGCTGCGCGAGACGACGCCGGACGGCCTGCGCGCGATGAACGAAGGCATCGACTCGGCTGCGCGCCTGCTCGCGTCGCTGTCGCCCGATGCGGTTGGGTATGCGTGCACCAGCGGCTCGTTTCTGGAAGGCCGAGCGCGCCTTTCGGCGCAGGTCGACGCGATCTCGCGCGTCGCCGGCTGCCCGGTCGTCGCGACATCGGCCGCGCTGATCGATGCATTGGGCGCGCTTCGCATACGGCGCGTCGCGCTCGCGACTCCCTACCTCGATGCGATCAATCGCGCGGAGCGGACGTTCCTCGAAGATCACGAAGTGGACGTGGTGTCCGTGCGCGGACTCGGGCTTTCCGGTGCCGCGATCCGTGAAGTCGCGCCCGAGACCGTGTTCGCACTCGCCTGCGATGCCGACTGCGAAGCGGCGGAAGCGGTATTTCTGAGCTGCACCGACTTGCGTGCGCTCGAAGTGGTCGACGCGCTCGAGGCGCGACTGCGAAAGCCGGTTCTGACGAGCAACCAGGTGACGCTGTGGGCTCTTCTGCGGGTACTCGGACGCGAATCGCACATCACGGGCTTTGGCCGTCTCCTCCGCTTGAATGACCCCCCCACGCCTGCGGCTGACGCCGCTGCGCGGCCCCCCGAGGGGGCCGATTCGCGCCTTGTGACGGCGCCACGGCGCTCATGAACAACCCGCATTTCAATGACGCATTGCCGCGCCTCTACGAGGCCGAGCTGTCGCCGTCGATCGTGTCCGCGCGCTTCGGACTCGATCCGGCGGCGATCGTCGACTTCTCGCTGAACGTGAATCCGCTCGGACCGCCGTCTTCGGCGGTCGCGGCGGCACGCGCGACGCTCGACAGCTGCAACCTGTATCCCGACGCGCAGCTTGCGGCGCTGCGCAAAGCGCTCGCCCGACGGCATGCCGTCGACTTCGATCAGCTGTTCTTCGGCGCGGGCCTCGACGACGTCATCAAGCTCGTGCTGCACGCATGGACCGCCGAGGGCGACGCCGTGCTGATCCACGTGCCGACGTTCCCGCGCTACGAGCTCGAAACGCGGCTTCGCGGCTGCCACGTGGTTGCGGTGCAGGCCGATCCGCCATGGACGATCGACGTCGATGCGCTTCACGCGCAACTCGCGAGCCGCCGCGTCGCCGTTGCTTTTCTCTGCACGCCGAACAATCCGACCGGCGCGACGATCGCGACGTCCGACATCGAGGCGCTGGCCGCGCGCTTCCGCGACACACTTTTCATCGTCGACGAGGCGCTCGGCAATCCGCTCGACGACGGCGCGACGGCGCTTGCGCGACGGGAGCCGAACGTCGTCGTGCTGCGCACGTTCTCGAAGGCCCTCGGGCTTGCGGGCCTGCGGATCGGTTACGCGGTCGGTCCGGGTGCGCTGCTCGCGCTCGCCGAACGCGGCCGGCCGCCATTCAACGTGACGGCCGCCGCGGAGGCGGCGGCGATCGCCGCGCTCGACGACGCTGCTTTCGTCACGCGCAGCTACGAGACGTTTCACGCCGAGACGCAATGGTTCTGCGACGCGCTTGCGCGCTTGCCGCCGTTCGTGCTGCGTGGCGGCCACGCGAACATGCTGCTGATCGAGCTTTCGTCCGGCACGGCGGCGGCATGCGTCGACGCGCTCGCCGCCAAAGGGTTGCTCGTCGCCGATGCGGCCTGCTTCGGCACGCATGATGCGCGGGCCGCGATCCGGATCTCGCTGCGCGACCGCGCCGCGAACGCACGCCTGCTGGCCGAGCTCCAGGAACTGGCATGACGACGATGAGCGATCGCTCGACGGTGGCCTCGGAAGTGACGGCTGCGGCGTCGCCGTCGAACGCGAGCCGGCGTGCGGCGAAGCGCGTGTGGTTTACCCGGGCAAGCCCGCTTGTCGTCATCGTCGCGCTGCTCGTCGTCTGGGAAGTCTGCGTGCGCGTGCTCGGCGTGCCGGCGTATCTGTTGCCGCCGCCGTCGGCGATCGCGCGGCGGATGGTCGTCGATTACAGGCTGCTGGCCGTCAACGCGTGGGTGACGCTCGGCGAGGTGCTCGCCGGCTACGCGCTCGCGATCGTCGTCAGTATTCCGCTCGCCGCGATCCTCGCGCAGTTCCGCGTCGTCGAGAACGCGGTCTATCCGACGCTCGTCGCGTCGCAAACGATTCCGAAGGTCGCGATCGCGCCGATCCTCGTCGTCTGGTTCGGCTTCGGACTGACGCCGAAGGTGCTGATCGCATTCCTGATCTGCTTCTTCCCTATCGTCGTCGACACGATGACCGGTTTCCGCTGCGTGCCGCGCGAAGTGATCTGGCTGTCGCGCTCGATGGGCGCGTCGCAATGGAAGACGTTCGTCAAGATCCGCATTCCCGCCGCGTTGCCGAACATCTTCGCCGGACTCAAAGTCGCCAGCACGCTCGCCGTCGTCGGCGCGGTCGTCGGCGAGTTCATCGGCGCGGATCGCGGGCTCGGCTACCAGCTGATCGTCGCGAACGGCCTGATGGACGTGCAGCTGTCGTTCGCCGTGCTCGTCTCGCTGAGCCTGCTCGGCATCGCGCTCTACGTGGCCGTCGACCTGCTCGAGCGGCTCGCGCTGCCGTGGCACGTCTCGCATCGCGCCGGGGGCGCCGCGCCGGGAGCGGACAGGTCATGAGCGCTGCGTTGCAGTTTCGCGGCGTCGGCAAGGTCTTCGAGACGCCGACCGGCAGCCTGCGCGCGCTGTCGAACATCGACTTCGAATTGCGCCGCGGCGAGTTCCTGTCGGTGCTGGGTCCGAGCGGCTGCGGCAAGAGCTCGCTGCTCGCGCTCGGTACCGGCCTCGAGTTCCCGACCGAAGGCGTCGTCGAGGTCGAGGGCCGCCGCGTCGATCGACCGGTGACCGACGTCGGCATCGTGTTCCAGACCGACGTGCTGCTCGATTGGCGCACGGTACTCGGCAACGTCCTGCTGCAGATCGAGATGCGCCGGCTCGACGTCGGACGATACGAGCCGCGGGCGCGCGAGCTCTTGCGCACGGTCGGGCTCGCCGGATTCGAGCGCAAGCGCCCGTACGAGCTTTCCGGCGGCATGCGCCAGCGCGTGTCGATCTGCCGCGCGCTCGTCCACGATCCGCACATCCTGTTCATGGACGAGCCGTTCGGTGCGCTCGACGCGATCACGCGCGAGCAGCTCGTGATGGAGCTGCACCGGATCTGGAACGAAACGCGCAAGAGCGTGCTGTTCGTCACGCACGACATCGGCGAAGCGATCTTCCTCGCCGATCGCGTGCTCGTGATGACGCCGCGGCCCGGCAGCGTCGAGGAGATCGTCGACGTCGATCTGCCGCGGCCGCGGAGCGTGGAGACGCGGGAATCGCCGCGCTTTTTGGCGCTCGTCGCACACGTGCGGTCGCTGTTCGTGCAGGCAGGAATCCTGCAGGAGTCCCGATAATTCAACGAGGAGGAGCAATGATTCGCAAATTGTCCCAGGTCGCGTACGCATTCGCCGTCACGGCGCTCGTCGCCTGCTCGCTCGCGGCGTTCGTGCCCGGCGCCGCGGCGAAGGACCTCGTGCCGGTGACGGTACGGCTCGCGTTCACCTACAACGGCCACCGCTCGCCCTATCTGCTCGGCGTCGACAAGGGCTTCTACGCCGACGAGGGCCTCGACGTGAAGGTGCTCGAAGGGAAGGGCGTGACGTCGTCGATGCAGCTCGTCGCGAACAAGGACGACACGTTCGCGATCGTCGATCCGCCGTCGCTGATGCTCGGCGTCGCGCAGGGCATGCCGCTGCGCCAGGTCGTGCAGCTCTACCAGGTGAGCCCGAACGCGCTCGCGAGCTGGGCGTCGGCCAACATCCACGAGCCGGCCGACCTCGTCGGCAAGACCGTCGCGACGCTGCAGGGTGACACGACGACGACGATGCTCTATGCACTGCTCGCGAAGAACGGCGTCGATGCGAGCAAGGTGAAGATCGTCGCCTCCGACGGCGGTACGCGCAACCAGACGTTCCTGTCGAAGCGGGCCGACGCGATCACCGGCTTCACGAACGACTCGTACCTGTCGCTCCGCGCAACGGCCGGTGCGCCGATGAACGTGTTCGCGTATTCGCAGTTCGGCATCGACACGATGGGCGACGGCGTCGCGGCGCACGTCGACACGATCCAGTCGAAGCCCGATGTCGTGCGCGGCTTCGTCCGGGCGACGATCCGCGCGTACAAGTACGCGCTGCAGCATCCCGACGAGGCGATCGCATCGCTCAAGAAACGTTCGCCGAACATCAAGCCCGAGATCGAGATCGAGAAGCTGAAGGCGACGGGTCCGCTGCTCGACTCGGCCGATACGAAGGTGCACGGCATCGGCTACTCGAGCAAGGACAAGTGGGCGTCGACGCAGAAGCTGATGCTCGAATTCGGCGGCCTCAAGAAAGCGGCCGACGACGTGTCGACGTACTACACGAATGAATTCCTCCCGAAGCAATAGCGTGGGTACCGAAGGGCCGCCGCGCGGTGTGCAACGGCTGATCGTCGGCATCAGCGGGGCATCGGGCACCGTTTACGGCATCCGGCTGCTCGAGGTGCTGCGCGACCTCGGGTTCGAGACGCACGTCGTGATGACGCGCTCGGCGCGGCTCGCGATGTCGTACGAGACGTCGCTCAAGCCCGCCGACGTCGAGGCGCTCGCCGCCGTCCACCATCGCAACGAGGACGTCGCGGCATCGATCTCGAGCGGCTCGTTTCGCACGCTCGGCATGGTCGTCGCGCCGTGCTCGATCCGCAGCCTGTCCGAGATCGCGACCGGCGTGACGTCGAGCCTGCTGACACGCGCCGCCGACGTCGTGTTGAAGGAACGGCGCAGGCTCGTGCTGATGGTGCGCGAGACGCCGCTGCATCTCGGCCATCTGCGCAGCATGACGCAGGTGACCGAAATCGGCGCGATCGTAATGCCGCCTGTGCCCGCGCTGTACAACCGGCCGCAGACGGTCGACGACGTCGTCGACCACACCGTCGGTCGCGTGCTCGACCTGTTCGGCATCGACAATCCGCTCGTCCGCCGTTGGGGCGAGTCGGAGGACGGCGCGCGCGATCCCGCGGTGACCGGACGCACGGCATGAGCGGGACGTCGCGGGAACGGGCAACGCGTTCGCGTCCGACGCTGACGATCGGCGCGCGACCGGTCACGCTCGCGGAGTTGCGTCGCATCTATCGCAACGACGTCGACGTCGGGCTCGACGAAACGTCGCTTGCGGCCGTCGATGCGTCCCGCGCGATCGTCGCGCGCATCGCCGATGGTGACGACGCGGTCTACGGCATCAATACCGGCTTCGGCAGGCTCGCGCAGACGCGCATCCCGCACGATCGGCTGGCCGAGCTGCAGCGTAACCTCGTGCTGTCGCATAGCGCCGGCGTCGGCGCGCCGTTGCCGCCGGGCGTGGTGCGGCTCGCGCTCGTGACGAAGGCGCTCGGTCTTGCACGCGGATTTTCGGGCGTGCGCATCGACATCGTTCGCGCGCTGATCGCGCTCGCCCATTCCGACGTTCTGCCGCGCATCCCCTGCAAGGGCTCGGTCGGCGCGTCGGGCGATCTCGCACCGCTCGCCCATCTTTCGCGAACGCTGATCGGCGAAGGCGAGGTGACGGTCGGCGACGAGGTGCTGCCGGCGAGCGAAGGATTGCGGCGCGCGGGCGTGGCGCCGCTCGTGCTCGGGCCGAAGGAGGGCCTTGCGCTGCTGAACGGCACGCAGGTGTCGACGTCGCTTGCGCTGGCCGCGCTGTTCGACGCCGAGAACGTGTTCGCTGCGGCGCTCGTTGCGAGCGCGCTGTCGCTGGAAGCGATCAAGGGCTCGGTGCGTCCGCTCGATCCGCGCATTCACGACGCGCGCGGACAGCCCGGCCAGATCGCGGTGGCCGCCGCCTTGCGTGCGCTCCTCGACGGCAGCGCGATCGTGCTGTCGCACGCGCATTGCGGGCGCGTGCAGGATCCCTATTCGATTCGTTGCGTCCCGCAGGTGATGGGTGCCTGCCTCGACAACCTGCAGCACGCGGCGCGGGTGCTCGCGATCGAGGCGAACGGCGCGTCCGACAATCCGCTCGTGTTCGCGGATACCGGCGAAGTCGTGTCGGGCGGCAACTTCCACGCCGAACCCGTTGCATTCGCCGCCGACATTCTCGCGCTTGCGATCGCCGAGATCGGCGCGATCTCGGAGCGGCGGATCGCGTTGCTGATCGACGCCACGCTGTCGGGCCTGCCGCCATTCCTCGTGCGCGAGGGCGGCATCAATTCGGGCTTCATGATGCCGCAGGTCACCGCGGCGGCGCTCGCGTCGGAGAACAAGACGCTCGCGCATCCGGCGAGCGTCGACAGCCTGCCGACGTCGGCCAATCAGGAAGATCACGTCTCGATGGCGACGTTCGCCGCGCGCCGGCTTTTCGATATGCTCGACAACACGGCGGTGATCGTCGGCATCGAGGCCATGTCCGCGGCGCAGGGAATCGATTTCCTGCGGCCGCTGCGAAGCTCGGAGCTGCTCGAGCATGAGTTCGAAGGAATTCGCGCGCACGTCGCGTTTCTCGCGCACGATCGGGAGTTCGCGCCCGACATCGACACGATGCGGCGCTGGGCGCTGCACGACGAATGGCCGGCGCCGATCTCCGCGATGGTGCCAAGCCGCACGTGAGTCCAGCACCCACTCCTCACCCGCCTCACTCGCGCTCGGCTCGCTCTCCGCAGCGGGGAGAGGGTTGGGGTGAGGGGCCGAACGGGCCAAGCGCCGACGGCATCTGGCATCGCCTGCGCGTCGCCGCCGGCACGCTCGACGATGCGTCGCGCACGACGTCGCCGATCGACACGATCGTCGTACGTGGCGGCACGATCGCCTGGCTCGGCAATGAAACCGACTTGCCACCCACCTTTGCGACGCAGCCGCGCCACGATGGCAACGATGCGCTCGTCACGCCCGGCCTGATCGATTGCCACACGCATCTCGTGTATGGCGGCGATCGCGCCGACGAATGCGGCTTGCGGCTCGCCGGCGCAAGCTACGCCGACATCGCGGCGCGCGGCGGCGGCATCGTCTCGACGGTACGCGCGACGCGGGCCGCGAGCGAGGACGAGCTGTTCGCGTCGGCGTCGGCGCGGCTCTTGAACCTCCTCGCCGAAGGCGTCTGCGCGATCGAGATCAAGTCGGGCTACGGGCTCGACCTCGCGACCGAGCGCAAGCAGCTGCGCGTGGCGCGCCGCCTCGCCGAAGCGCACGGCGTCACGGTCAGGACGACGTTCCTCGGCGCGCATGCGGTGCCCCCCGAGTTCGCCGGCCGAAGCGATGCCTACGTGGATCTCGTCTGCGACGGGATGCTGCCGGCGCTCGCCGACGAAGGACTCGTCGACGCCGTCGACGCGTTCTGCGAGTCGATCGCCTTCTCGCCCGCGCAAGTCGAGCGCGTGTTCGAGGCGGCCGAGCGCTGCCGGTTGCCGGTCAAGCTGCATGCCGAGCAGCTTTCCGATTCGGCCGGCGCGGCGCTCGCGGCGCGACACCACGCGTTGTCCGCCGATCACCTCGAACATTTGTCGCAGCCAGGCATCGACGCGATGCGCGACGCGGCAACCGTGGCGGTCCTGCTGCCGGGCGCCTTCTACATGCTGCGCGAAACCCGGCATCCGCCGGTGGACGCGCTGCGTGCGGCCGGCGTGCCGATCGCGATGGCCACCGACCACAATCCGGGCACGTCGCCGCTTCTGTCGCTGCTGACGGTGATGCACATGGGATGCACACTGTTCCGGCTCACGGTGCCCGAGATGCTGGCCGGCGTCACGCGGCACGCCGCGCGCGCGCTCGGCCTGCAATCGACGCACGGCGTGCTCGCCGTCGGACGGCCGGCGGATTTCGTGCTGTGGAAGCTGCGGACGATCGACGAACTTGCGTATTGGCTGGGCCGCCGGCCGGTCGCGACGATCGTCCGGCAAGGCCGAATCGCAACCGATCATTGACTGAACGACGACGGAATCCTGATGAACTCGACCGGCAAGGCATCGATGCGGGAGTACATGGAAACGCTGCGCGCGCGCGGCGAGCTGCTCGAGGTCACGCGTGAAGTGCATCCGAAGCACGAGCTCGCCGCCGTGACGTCGGCGGCACACAAGCGCTGGGGCAAGCCGATCCTGTTCCATCGCGTCGAGGGGACGGCCTTGCCGGTGCTCACGAACATCTACGGATCGCGTGAACGCCTCGCGGAGATTCTCGGCATCGGGCCCGACGACTTCTGCCGCAAATGGAACGACCTCGCGACCGTTGCCGCGGCGCGCGATGTCGCGTTGCGGCCGGCGACGAAGCCGATCGGCGATCTCGTCGACTGCAAGGTGTCGGACCTGCCGCTCATCACGTATTCGGAGCGCGATGCGGCGCCGTATTTCACGTCGGCCATGTTCCTCGCGCACGAGCCCGAGACGGGCGTGCGCAATCTGTCGTTTCACCGCTCGATGTTCGTGAGCGACGAGGAATTGCGCTGTCGTCTCGCACCACGCCACCATCTGACGATGTACCACGAGAAGGCGGAGAAAATGGGCAAGCCGCTCGAAGCGGCGATGCTGATCGGACCGCCGCCGACGGCATTCCTGACCGCGGCATCGCCGTTGCCGTACGATGCCGACGAGCTCGAGGTCGCCGCGCAGCTCGCCGGAGAATCGATCGAGATGCGGCCATGCCGGCACATCGACATGATGGTGCCGGCATCGACGGAGATCGTGATCGAGGGGCGGTTGCTGCCGAACGTGCGGCGCGACGAGGGCCCGTTCGGCGAATTCATGGGCTACTACACGCCGGTCGGCCAGAACGCGGTGTTCGAGGTGCTCGGCGTCACGCGGCGCTCCGACGCGATCTTCCACAGCATCCTGTGCGGATCGTCGGAGGAAGTGCTGACGCTCGAGCTGTCGGTTGCGGCGAACATCTTCCAGCGGATCAATGCCGTGCTGCCCGGCATCGTCGACGTGACGTGTCACCCGTTCGTCACGCACGCGATCGTCAAGATCCGCCAGCAATACGAGGGCCACGGGCGGCAGGTTCTGCTCGCGGTGTTCGGCGCGGAGCCGACCTGGGCGAAGATGGTCACCGTCGTCGACGAGGACGTCGATATCTACGACATGGACGACGTCACGTGGGCTGTTTTGACGCGCTCGCGGCCCGACCGGGATACGATCGTCATTCCCGACACGCCGTCGTTCTACCGCGACCCGCACAAGGACCACTGGGGGCGGATGGGCATCGACGCAACGGTGCCGTTCGAGCGGCGCAAGGATTTCGAGCGCAAGCGCGTTCCCGGTGCCGACAGCGTCGATCTCGCCGCATACTTCGACACTGCTCGTTGAGCTGCATCATCATTATCATCGCTTGATCACCAAGGGGAGATCGCCATGAGAGTCCCGATGCTCGTTTCCGCCATCATTGCGCTGTGTGCCGTGGTCGTCGCGAGTCCCGCACCGGTAGAGGCGCAGGCACCGCTTACGAAGATCACGTTCCTCACGAACTACACGTTCCACGGTCGCCATTCGCCGTTCTTCGTCGGCCTCGACAAGGGCTACTACAAGGCCGCCGGGTTCGACATCGACATCCAGCCGGCAACCGGCAGCGGCTTCGTGATCACCGCGGTCGACAGCGGCAAGGCCGACTACGGCATGGCCGAGGCGGCGTCGGTCGTGCAGGCCGAGGCGAAGGGCGCGAAGGTGAAAAGCTTCATGGTCTTCACCGACATCAGCACGTCGGGACTCGCATCCCTCAAGCCGTACAAGACGCTCGAGTCGCTCGAGGGACAGCGGATCGCCGCGTCGCAGACCGACAGCGCGCGCGTGATCCTGCCGATCCTGCTCGAGCGCGCGAAGATCGATCCGTCGACGATCAAGTGGCTCGCCGCCGATCCCGGCGTCTATTCGTCGCTGCTCTTGTCCGGGCAGACCGATCTCTTCACCGCCTCGCTCGACGGCGACGTTCCGGCGCTCGAGAAGATCGCGAAGCCGCAGCACAAGACCGTGTACTTCACGCCGTTCGCCGACTGGGGCTACGACGTGTTCGGCTATTTCCTGATTGCGAAAGACACGACGCTTGCGAGCGATCCCGCGGCCGCGAAACGGTTCGCCGAAGCGACGCGCAAGGCGGTCGACTATTCGGTCGCGCATCCCGAGGAAACCGCACGGATCATGGTCAAGCACAATCCGGCCCTGAACTACGACACGACGCTCGCCCAATGGCGGCAGACGATCAAGTCGATCGAGACGCCGTACGTGAAGAAGCACGGTTACGGGGTCGCGACCGACGACCGTCTGCAGCGCACCGTCGATCTCGTCAAGACGGCGATGAAGCTCGAAGCGTCGCTCGGCCCGAAGGACATCTACACGTCGGTTCTCCAGGGTCACTAGAGGCGCCGGCACGTGTCGATCGCGCTCGAGATCGCCGACGTCCGCAAGACGTTCGGCGCCCTCGTAGCGGTCGAGCGCGCGAGCTTCGCCGTCGAGGCCAACGAGTTCGTCTCGATCGTCGGCCCGAGCGGTTGCGGCAAGTCGACGCTGTTGCGAATGGTGGCCGGGCTGGCCGCGCCGACCAGCGGAGGCATTCGCGTCGCCGGGCGCACGGTGTCGGGTCCGATTCGCGACGTCGGGATGGTGTTCCAGGCGCCGGTGCTTCTGCCGTGGCGCACGACGCTTGCGAACATCCTGTTCGTGGCCGACGTCGCGGGCAAGACGACAGCCGCGCATCGCGAGCGCGCATTGCAGCTGATTGCGCTCGCAGGCCTTGCGGGCTTCGAGCATGCGTATCCGCACGAGCTCTCCGGCGGCATGCAGCAGCGTGCGGCGATCTGCCGCGCACTCCTGCTCGATCCGCCATTGATCCTGATGGACGAGCCGTTCGGCGCACTCGACGTGATGACGCGCGAGCGAATGGGCTTCGAGCTGCAGAAGATCTGGGCGACGAGTCGCAACACGGTGCTGTTCGTCACGCACAGCATCAGCGAGGCGGTGCTGTTGTCGGACACGATCGTCGTGATGACGCCGCGTCCCGGACGCATCCAGGACATCGTGAAGGTCGACCTGCCACGGCCGCGCGACGTGTCGGTGCTCGAGCATCCGCGCTTCATCGAGCTCTCCGCCCGCGTGCGCGGTGGAATTCAGGGGTCGGAGATGACGTCGCTGGGAAAAGTCGTCTGTGATCCTACTTCGGCGTTCGTGCAATGAACGGCGCGCGCAAGGCCGTCTCCGGCCCCGTCGTCGCCATGACCGACGAGCCGGTCACCGATCGTCAGCGCTCATCGAAGGCGCGGGGGCCGCTGCGCTCGTTCGTCGCCGTCGTCGCGTTTCTTCTCGCGTGGCAATTCCTCGTGCCGCTCTTGCACGTTCCGGATTACGTGCTGCCGCTGCCATCGGTCATTGCGCAGCGCTTCGGCGAGACGTTCATGCTGCAGCTCGCAAATCTCGCGGTGACCGCGATGACGACGCTCGCCGGCCTCGCGATCGCGCTGGTCGTCGGCGTGCTGCTCGCGCTGCTCGTCGTCTACGTCGAAGGCGTGAAGAGCGTCGTCATGCCGTTCCTCGCCGCGTTCAACAGCATTCCGAAGATCGCGATCGCGCCGCTCTTCGTGATCTGGTTCGGTCTGGGCGCCGAATCGAAGATCCTGCTCGCGTTCCTGCTCGCGCTCTTTCCGATCTTCGTCAATTCGATGACGGGCCTGGGCGAAATCGAGCCCGACATCCTCGACCTCTCGCGCCTCGCCGGCGGGTCGTCCTATCGCGTGTTCACGATGGTGCGCCTCATGCACGCGACGCCGTACATCACCGATGCGCTGAAGGTCGCCTTCCCGCTCGCGCTCGTCGGCTCGATCGTCGGCGAATTCATCGGCGGCAACCGCGGCATCGGTCAGCTGATCCTCGCCGCGCAGTTCAACCTGGACACGCCGCTCGTGTTCGCAGCGCTGCTGTCGATCACCGTGTTCACGACGGCGGGGATCGGCGTCATCACGCTCTTCGAGCGACGGTTCCTGAAATGGCGCCCGTCGCAGCGCAGCCGCTAGCCGGATTCCCGGTGGAATTCGGTGCGGTCGGCGTACAGCACGCCGCCGCGCAATTCGCCAATCGCTTCGTAACCCGTCGTCGGATCGCGAAAGTGGACGTTCGTGCCGTCGCGGCGCCATACGCCGTGGAACGTGCGTCCGCTGTTCGTCCGCACTTCGTCGAACGTGCCGTCGGAGTTGAGGTGAACGCGCATCCGTCCGTCGGACGATACCCAGAGGCCGGCGAGATCGTCGTGGGTGTTCAATGCGCACCCGCCGGGGCTTCGCCGGCGTGTGCCGAGCCCCTGGCCGGACGCGCGAGCCACACGACCGCGATCAGCGCGAGGAACAGAAGCGCCGAGACGAAGAACACGTCGTTCGCCGACAACATGAACGCCTGCTGGTCGACGAGGCGGTTGAGCGTCGCATAGCTCTGCTCGGGCGTAAGACCGCTCGCCTGCATGGCCGAGAGCGCCTGCGCGGACGCCGGGCTGGATCCGAGGCGCTCGACCAGTTGCGCGTGATGCAACGTCGCGCGGTCGTCCCAGAACGTCGTCGTGATCGACGTTCCGAACGAGCCCGCGGTGATGCGCGCGAAGTTGAAGAGTCCCGACGCCGACGGGATCTTCTGCGCGGCGAGCCCGGACAGCGATAGCGTGACGAGCGGGATGAAGAACATCGCCATCGCCGCGCCCTGGATGATCGTCGGGATCATCAATGTCCAGAAATCGGCCGACGTGTTGAACTTCGAGCGCATGTAGAGCACGAGCGCGAACACGATGAACGCGCCGGTCACGAAGACGCGCGGATCGATTCTGTTGACGCTGCGGCCGACGAACGGCGTCAGCAGGATCGCGAGCAGGCCTACCGGTGCGAGCAGGATACCCGCATCGGTCGCCGTGTAGCCCATGTACTGCTGCAGCCACAGCGGCAGCAGCACGACGTTGCCGAAGAAGGCCCCGTACGCGAGCGACATGGCGAGCGAGCTCGTCCAGAAATTGCGCCTGGCGAAGAGCCGCAGATCGACGACCGGATGGTCCTCGGTCAGCTCCCATACGATGAAGATCGCGAAGCCGACGAGCGCCGTGATGGCGAGAATGCTGATTTGCGTCGAGCCGAACCAGTCGAGGTCCTTGCCCTTGTCGAGCATGATCTGCAGCGCGCCGACCCAGAGTATGAGAAGGCCCAGGCCGATCGCGTCGATCGGCAGCTTGTGCGTCGGCGTCTCGCGGGTCCGGTAGATACCCCAGGTGACCGCCGCCGCGGCGAGGCCGACCGGCAC
>Ga0134125_10006075_pt1 | contig 13694 bp, 10 predicted proteins | sample KB31751_FD_96464 | JGI IMG/M metagenome (GOLD analysis project Ga0134125, IMG submission 96464) | Terrestrial soil microbial communities with excess Nitrogen fertilizer from Kellogg Biological Station, Michigan, USA - KB3-175-1 | ecosystem: Environmental > Terrestrial > Soil > Unclassified ... | reverse complement strand
GCGCTCTCGACCGTGCGCATCAATGAGGACGTGCTGGCTTCCGTGGTGAAGGTCGCACATCAGCTCGCCGGCAAGATCGACGCGGTCGCGCCGAGCATCGACGGCCTGCTCAGCATCAAGGGCGTGATCGAGGTCGTCGAACCCGAGAGCAACGAGGAAGAGGACAAGGCCGCGAAAGCCGCGGCGATTGCCGCCTTCGACGAAGCGCTGCAAAACCTGGTGGCGATGCGCCGGCGCGAAGGCGCAGCACTCGGCCAGATCCTTTCCCAGCGCATGGACGAAGTCGAGGCGCTGGCGAAAAAGGCGGAGGCCGCGCCCGGCCGCAAGGTGGAGGCCGTTCGCGCGCGGCTGGCCGAACAGGTTGCGGCGTTGCTCGAAACCTCGGATCGCTTCGATGCCGACCGGCTGAACCAGGAAGCGCTGCTGATCGCGGCCAAGGCCGACATCCGCGAGGAGCTTGACCGTATCGCCTCCCATCTCTCGCAGGCGCGGGAATTGATCGGCAAGGGCGGACCGATCGGGCGAAGGCTGGATTTCCTGGCGCAGGAATTTCATCGCGAGGTCAACACCTGCTGCTCGAAATCGAACGATATCGAGCTCACGAATACCGGCCTCGAAATGAAGAACGTGGTCGAGCAGTTCCGCGAGCAGGTCCAGAATCTGGAGTGATCCATGGCAGGGCAGGGGCGGCGCTTTGACGGGGTGGAACGGCGCGGTTTGATGTTCGTGCTGTCCTCGCCGTCGGGCGCGGGCAAGACCACGCTGTCGAGGCTTCTGATGGAGCGCATGGGGGGCTTGCGCATGTCGGTCTCCGCGACCACACGGCCGATGCGCCCCGGCGAAGTCGAGGGCCGAGACTACATGTTTGTCGATCACGCCCGCTTCGAAGAGATGGTGAAGCGGCAGGAGCTGCTGGAATGGGCGACCGTGTTCGACAACCGCTACGGCACGCCGCGCGCGCCGGTCGAGGCGGCACTATCGGCAGGACAGGACGTGCTGTTCGACATCGACTGGCAGGGCACGCAGCAACTGCGTGAGAAGGCGCGCGCCGACGTGGTCAGCGTCTTCATCCTGCCGCCGTCGGCGGACGACCTTGAAAAGCGGCTGCACTCGCGCGCGCAGGATTCGGCCGACGTGATCCGGGCCCGCATGAGCCGCGCCAGTCACGAGATGAGCCATTGGGCCGAGTACGATTACATCGTGATCAATCACGAGGTCGACGAGGCCTTTGCCGAGGTGCAGTCGATCCTCAAGGCCGAACGGCTGAAGCGCGAGCGCCGCACCGGCCTCACCACCTTCGTGCGCGGGCTGCAGCGGCAGTCGGAGAAGTAGGTCTCGTTTGCGTCACAAACGCTCCGTTCGGGCGGCCGCAAAAGATGTGAGAGGATCGAATGAGACGGCGCCAGTTCGTTTCACTTCTCGGTGGCGCTGCGCTGGCACCACTCACCGCATTGCGGGTATACGCGGACCCGCCCGGAGGCTGCGGTGTTCCGGTCGCACGGGACGACGGCTGGCCCGCAGCCTCCGTCAATGAGGATAAGCTCATCGACCGCGATGCGCTGTGCAGGATGGCCGATCGGCTCGCGGCTTCCGCCAACGTGCACGCTGTGCTGGTCGCCCGTAGTGGCAGGCTGGTGTTCGAGCGGTACTTCAGGGGCTCCGACGAGATACCCGGCCGCATCTACGGCCGTCGCGTGGAGAACGTCACCTTCGATGCCGATACGCTGCATGACATGAAGTCGGTTTCAAAGAGCGTCTCGTCACTCGCGCTCGGGATCGCGATCGATCGGGGGCTGATAGGCAGCGTCAACGAACCGATCTTCACCTTCTTCCCCGAATTGTCGGACTTACGTTCCCCCGAGAAGGATCGTATCCAGCTCGTACACGCGCTCACCATGTCGATGGGTCTGAAGTGGGTTGAGGCGACACCAGCTACGGGAGACTACAACAACGACGAGGCGCGCATGCATATGGCGTGGGACCCGTGTCGTTACGTCCTCGGTCTTCCGGTGGTTATCCCGGCGGGACAAGAGTTCTTTTACAACACCGGCGCGCTCGCGCTCGTGTCGGCCGTCATCCGCAAGGCGACCGGACGCCGCCTCGACGAATTTGCGCGCGAGACTTTGTTCGAGCCTCTGGGCATCACCGGCGTCGAGTGGGATCGGTACAGGGGAGACACCGATGCCGGAGGCGGATTGCGCCTCCGACCGCGCGACATGGCGAAAATCGGTCAGCTCATCCTCACTGGCGGCCGCTGGAACGGCCGCCAGATCGTGTCGAAGGCATGGATCGAGACCTCGACGGCAGCGAAGATCAAGGCCACCGACGGCATGCTTTACGGATACCTCTGGTGGATCGGCCGCTCCCTGCTCGATGGACGTGAGGTCCACTGGGTTGGCGCGTTGGGTCGGGGCGGGCAATCGATTCGCATCGTCCCGGAGCTCGATCTCGTTGTCGCGGTGACCGCGGGATACTATCAGGACTACAGCCCGCAAGCGTTTCAGATACAGTTCGGCGTTTTCAGGGACATCTTGCGGGGGATTTCGTCACCAGGCTGAACTGGAAGCGCTGCCGCGCGGCGCTGCATCGGTCCGCTATGGCCTTCTCGAACGCGCGCGCGCCGCACCCCGAGGAGCGCCTCCTCTCCCTGAGATCGCGATCATTACGACGCGGCGCGGATGTTGCGCTCGGCGCGGTTGGGCTTGGGGCCCTCAAGCTCAGCCTGCAACTGCTTCGTCAGTCGCGCCAGATAATCTTCGATCTTCTCGACGCGCTCATCCGTTGGTTCGCTCTCGGCCATCGCAATCGAGAAACCGGAATCGGGCGCTGCAGCCCTCACTTCGTCGAGATCCGGAAGCGTGTCGGCCTGTCCGAGCTGCGGGTCGACCCAGGGTGGGCTGTTCGGGTTCTGCGCGGAATTCCACGCCGTCCTTTCCTTCAGCCAGTGATTTCGCCGCCGGCGGCGGCCAAGCCGGTACACGGCGCTGCCGGTCAATCCGGCCAGCGCGAGCGCCCCGACCGCGACGAGAAGAAGTTTCTGGATCGAGCCGGTGTTGCGTTCCACGGGTGCCGTCAGCATTGGCGGCGGCAGTGTTTGGGACGCGGCGTCGGTGCTCACATCCGAAGTCGCGTCGGTCGCCTGGGCATCGGCCGCCACCAATGACGCCTCAGGTGGCTGGTTTGCCAGCGGTTGATTTGCCTGCGGTTGGTTTGTCAGCGGCTGATTTGCCGGTATGCCGGAGCCCGACGTCTGGGGCGAGCGGGAGCTGGGGGCTGCGGCGGAATTGGGAATGGGTGCGGCGTTCGGCACGGCTGCGGGAGCGGGCCATACGGATGGTGCGTCCACTGCCGGCGCGTTGCCCGGAACGCGCGTGCGGGGGCCGATCTCGGCGTGAGCGTCCGAGATCGAGCGCGTCGTCGCGGCTTCGGTCCGCTTCGGCGCGACCTTTTCAGCCGGCGCGGGATCGGGCGTGTCGACACGCGCGGACTTCTCATCCTCGCCGCGCATATACCAGCAGTGGCGGCCGGTGCCGCGTTCGATGCGGAAGTACCAGTGCTGACCTTGCGGCGTCTCGTTCTTCGGCTCGGTGAGACAGTCCGCCGCTTGGGCAGCCTGCTGGGGCAGGGCGGTCCACGCTGTACCGGCGACCATACCGACGAAAAGGGCTGACGCGAATTTCGCTGGTACGCCCGACATACGCATCTCCACTTACGCTACGCTACACACGACTTACGCTACACACGCACTGCTGACTCGTAATCTCGTCAAAGAGTTGGGTCGCAGTGGGCCGCAAATCCGGAGAGGTTTAGGCTTAATTGAGGCCGGGATTCCGTCCCCGGAAAAGCCAATATTCGCAATCGGTTGGGTACTCACTCGCGTTAGGCGAGCCGGCAGCAGTCGCAACTTTCGGGCCCCCGCCGGCTTACCGGCTCATTCGCTGGCCAGCACGTCGGAAAACAGCACGTAACGCTCGCCGTTGAAGCGCACGAGGCGCATCTGCTTGATCGGCCGGTGGTCGGTCGGGCTCGACGTCAGCCTGATGCCCGGCAGCAGCAGCGGCAGGTCCATGCTGAGATGGCTGGCCTTGTCCATGACGTTCTCGCGGGTGAGATCGTCGCCGCATTGCTTGAGCAGCTCCACCACTGCGTGGCCGATGTTGTAGCCATAGGGCGCGTAATAGTCGCTCTTGTCGACATGCGTATTGTACTTGTCCATCCAGGCATTCCAGGCCTTCATCTCCGGATCGTCGCGCCATTGCGGATCGAAGGGATCCTTCTGATAGGCCGCCGAGATGATGCCCTTGGCGGCTTCGAAGCCGGCCGGCCGGATCGCGCCGGCAATGGAGGAGCCAACGCTGGAGACGAACTCCTGCGGGTGCCAGTCGATGTCATAGGCCTTGCGGATCGCTTGCGCGGCAAATTTCGGCACCGAGAAGATCATGAGCACGTTGGCGCCGGCGGCCTTCATCGACACGATCTGCGAATCCACCGTGGGATCGGAGGTGTTGTAGGTCTGCTGCGACACGATCATCTTGTCGGCCCTCTCGCCGAGCCCGCGCTTGAAGCCGATGAGATAGTCGCGGCCGAGATCGTCATTCTGCGAGAGGATGCCGATCTTGGCGTCGGGCCTGTTCGAGAGAATCCATTTGGCGTAGATCCCGCCTTCGGAGGCGTAGTGCGGCGTCCAGCTCAACGTCCACGGATAATGTTCGGGATCGTTGAAAACGGTCGCGCCGGAGCCGACGAAGAGATGCGGCACCTTCTTCTGGTTGATGTATTTCACCACTGCCATGTTGGTCGCCGTGCCCACGGGGTTGACCAGGAACAGCACTTCCTCGCTTTCGATCAGGCGGCGGATCTGCTCGACCGTCTTGGGCGGGCTATAGGCGTCGTCGAGCGCGATGTAGTTGATCTTGCGCCCGTTCACGCCGCCTTCGTCATTGACCTTCTGAAAATAGGCGGTCGCGGAGACGGCGCCCGCGGAATAGGCCGAGGCCGGGCCGCTGAACGGCGTCGTAGTGCCGATCTTGATTTCCTTGTCGGTGACGCCGGGACCGTATTTCTTCTGCGCGAATGCCGGATTCGCGGCAACAAGCGCAAGCGCCACCAGCACGGCGGCGTGCGCCAAGGGTTTCTTCCAGGCCATTCAAGTCCTCCCGTTTTTGAAACGGCGAGGCCGGCGAGACTTTTTATGGTTCTAGTTTTTTAAGACGATACGTCCCACGACTTTTCCGGCTCGCAACGCGTCGATCCATTTTTGAACATCGCCCATCGGCTCTTCCCGCATGGGCGTCGGCTTGATCTTTCCGGCGCGCGCCAGCGCCATCAACTCCTGCCCTTCGGCCAGCGTTCCGACCATGAAACCTTCGATGGTCATGCGCTTGTAGATCCATTGCACCATGGGCAGGCTGAAATTGCCACCCATCAGGCCGGACACCACGATCTTTCCGCCGCGTGCAATTACGGAAACTGCAAACGCCATCGACTTCTCGTTGCCGGCGAAATCGACGATCTCATCAAACCCGCCTTCGGTCTCCCTGATAATTCGTTTAACGACGTCGGCCTCGGCCGGATCGTAGGCCACGGCGGCGCCGTTTTGCAGCGCGGTTTCCCGCGCGGCGGGATTTAGATCGGCGACGCTGATCTTCTGCTTGAACATGGCCTGCGCGAACGACAGGCCCATCATGCCGACGCCGCCCAAACCGATCAGCAGCAGATTGCGCTGGCGCGGACGATCGACCAGCCGCTTCAGCGCGCCATAGGCGGTGACGCCCGAGCACATCAGCGTCGCGGCCTGGTTGACCGGCAAGGAATCGTAGTCGAGCAGATATTTGGCGTCAGGCACCAGCACGTGGGTGGCGAAGCCGCCATCGATGGAGACGCCGAGGAATCGCTGCTTGATGCAGAGATTTTCGTCGCCATTGGCGCAGTCGCGGCACTGGCCGCAGCCGATCCACGGAAACACCGCCTTCTTCTTGCCGACAAGATCTTTCGAAACGTCGGACCCGACTTCATCGATGACGCCGGCGATCTCGTGCCCGAGCGTGAAGGGGAGGTTCATGCCGCGCGTGGTGTCGAGCCGCTTGCCGCCGCCGAGATCGGCATAACCGTCCTGGATGTGCAGGTCGGAGTGGCACAGCCCGCAGCGCTCGATGCGGACCAGCACCTCCTTGCCTTGCGGCTTGGGCGTTTCGACGATGGTCTCGCAGAGCGGCGCATCGAATTTGACCAGCGATTGTCGACGCATCTGTGCCATCTGAAATTCTCCCTTCAAGACGTGTTCGATTTTTCGTTGCGTATATCCGCCAATTCGCGCGCCATGGCAACAAAGCCCGAAATGGAAACGGTCTCGGCGCGGCGGGTCGGATCGACATCGGCGGCGGCCGCCAGCCGCAGCGGATCGGCGGGCAGCGATTTCAGGCTCTGGCGCAGCATTTTGCGGCGCTGTCCGAAGGCTGCGGCCGAAACCTGCTCCAGTGCGCGGCGGTCGCAGGGCTCGGGTGAGGGGCGCGGCGCCAGCCGCACCACCGAGGAGGTCACCTTGGGCTGCGGCACGAAGGCGGCCGGCGAGATATCGAACAGGATTTTCGTCTCCGCCCGCCAGTTGGCCAGCACGGCAAGCCGTCCATAGGCCTCCTCGTTCTCGCGCGCGACGATGCGCATCGCGACCTCGCGCTGGAACATCAGCACCATCATGTCGTACCAGGGCGGCCACGGCTCGATCGAGAGCCATCCGATCAGGAGGCTGGTCGCGATATTGTAGGGCAGGTTGGCGACGATCTTGGCCTTGGTGGCGCCGAGATAGGGCCGGGGATCGAACGTCTGCGCATCGGCGCAGACGATCTCGAGCCGGCCCGGATATCTCTGCGCAATCGTTTCCAGCGCGGGAATGGCACGCTCGTCGTGCTCGACGGCGATGACGTGAGCGGCGCCGAGCGCGAGCAGCGCGCGCGTCAGCCCGCCCGGGCCAGGGCCGATTTCGACGACGGTTGCGTTTTCCAGCTCGCCTGCGGCACGCGCGATGCGGGCGGTGAGGTTGAGATCGAGCAGGAAGTTCTGACCGAGCGATTTGCGCGCCGACAGCGAATGTTCGCGAATGACCTCGCGGAGGGGCGGCAGGTCGTCGATCGCGCTCATGCAGCGTTGGCCGCGGCCATCCGCGCGGCGAGCCGCAAGGCCGCAATCAGGCTCGCCGGATTGGCGCGGCCGGTGCCGGCGATATCGAAGGCGGTGCCATGATCGGGCGAGGTGCGGATGAACGGCAGGCCGAGCGTGACGTTGACGCCATCGTCGAAGGCGAGCGTCTTGATCGGGATCAGCGCCTGATCGTGATACATGCAGATCGCGCAGTCGTAAGCCTTGCGCGCGGCTTCGTGGAACATGGTGTCGGCGGGCAGCGGCCCTTTGGCGTCGATGCCTTCGTTGCGCAGCACCTCCACCGCCGGCGCCACGATCGCCCTGTCTTCCGTGCCAAGAGAACCGTCCTCGCCGGCATGCGGATTGAGGCCGGACAGCGCGAGCCGCGGGCGGGAGAGACCGAAACTTTTCTTCAGGCCTTTGGCCACGATGCGCGCGGTGGAGACGATCAGTTCGGTCGAAAGTCGCGCGATCGCCTCGCGCAGCGAAAGATGGATCGTCACCGGCACGACGGCGAGCATCGGCGACCACAGCATCATCACCGGCTGCGGCGCCTTGCCGTTCCTGGCGGCGAGCTCGGCGAGGAATTCGGTGTGGCCGGGATGACGGAAGCCGGCGCCATACAGCACGCTTTTCGCGATGGGGTTGGTCACGACAGCGCTTGCCCGTCCGGCGTATACGTCGGCCACGGCCTGCCGGATCGAGGTGATGGCCACGTCGGCGCTGGATGCATCGGGACGGCCGGGTTCTGCCGTTGCCGCCTTTCCCGTTGCGACGATGGGCAAGGCATCGGCAAATGCCGGAGCGGCGCCTGCGGCGTCCACGTCCGCCAAGGGGATATCGGCGCCAAGCGCGTCGGCGCGGCGCGCGAGGAAATCACGATCGCCGAGAACGTAGAAGGGCGGGAGTTTCAGCTCCTCGCGGCGCACCCACGCCAGCAGCGTGATGTCGGGACCGATGCCGGCGGGCTCACCGAGGGTCAGCGCAAGGGGCAAATCGCTAATTGCGGCGTCCCTTCGATTTTTTGCCCGAACCTTCATCCGCGTTCGAATCTTCAGGGCCAGCCCGGCGATATTCAATCATCGCGCCCTTGCGGATTTCGTCCAGATAGGCCTTCGACGTCGCCTCGTATTTCTGCGCAAACATCTTTTCACGCATTTCCTTTCGCTTCGGCGTGTCGATGGTGGTCGGCTTGCGGCCGCACAGCGCCACCATTTCGATACCCTGCTTGGTCACCTCCGGCGGGGTCAGGTGGCCGATCGGGGTATCGTCGAGCAGCTTGCGCAAGTTCGCCGGAATGTCGGCGGAGGTCCTGATCACCATTTCGCGGATCGCGGCATTCGGCATCGACTTGAAATACTGGTTGGCCTGCTCGCAGGTTTCCACGCGGCCGCGCAGGGTCTCGGCATCCTTCTGCCGCAGCTCGATCGCGCTTGGCGTGGACCCGTGCGGCACGATCAGCACGACCGGCTGCATCCGGTATTCGAACGCGTTGGCCTGCTGCGCATCGTCGCCGCCTTCGGCCTTGACCTTCTCCGCGACGTCCTTCTCGCCGACCTGCAGGCGTTCCTTGTAGCGGCCGCGAACCAGGCTGCCCCAGACCATGTCGGTCTTGATCTTCTGCTTCAGCGTCTCGGCGCGGATGCCCTGGGCCTCCAGCGATTTGGTGAGCTGCTCCGGCGTGACCCGCATCCGCTGGCCCATCTGCCCAAAGGCCTGATCAATGTCGGAGGCGCCGGGGTCGACGCCGAATTTCTTGGCTTCCTTGATCTTCACCTTCTCGTCGATCAGCTCGTTGATCACTTCCTGGCGGCTCGGCTTCTTGTGGGTCGAGACGAAGTCGAGCTTGGAACGCTGCTCGATGTCGAAGTCGGTGATCGGTTCGCCATTGACCATCACGGCGACGGTTTGCGCCGGCGCGGGCGAAGGCGGCAAGACAATCGCGAACGCGCAGGCCGCGACGCAGCTCACGAGAAGATCGCGAAGCCGATGCGAAAATGGTGCCGCCACTATCATGTTCGATCTCAACCCATCCGAGTTAAGGTTTTCAGCCGGGCCCGGGGTCGGCCCTCCGGCACGGTGCTATTGAATACCCGCGGTACCCGAAGCCGCTGACGAGGTATTGGCGAGCGTGCGCAGGCCGATCTGCAGCATATAGGCATGGCCAAGCACCGGCGGCGCGGCGCCCGCGGAATAGTTGTAGGACGTGACATAGTTCGCCGCGAGGACGAAGCAATCGTCCACGTAGCCGGCGCCGACCACGTATTGATTGAGCTTGTTGGCTTCAAGATCCCAGCGCAACGCGCCGGTCGCCACCCAGTTCGCCGCGACCTTGACGGAGCCTGCGGCGAGCAGGCCCTCGCGGCGGGTCAAATAGCCGAGCTCGGGCTGCGGCGCGTAATTGCCGTACATCATGCTGACCGACCAGCGATTGAAGTTGGCCCGCGCTTCGGCCTCGAAGCGCTGCACGTTCCAGGTCTGTTCGTCAAAGCGCGAGCGGACGCTGAACGTATAGGTCGAGTTCGGCGAATAGCTCACGCTGGAGACATAATCGGATCGCGGTTTCGCGAGGCCCGAATCGACGCCGGTATTGATGATGTCCTGGACTGCGTAGGAGTTGAGGCCGAACAACTGGTAGGACTGGCCGAACAGCACCTTGACGGCGCCGCCGCGGTCGAACTGCGTGGTCGCCTGCACGCCGACATTGGCGCGTCCGCCGCCTTCAACGCGGTCATACCCTGAGAATTTGTCGACCGCGAACAGGTTGCTGGCGTCGAACACCATGCTCTGCGCGTCCTCGTTCGGCAGCTTGCCGGCATAGGTTTCGTTCGGCCGGATGATGACCTGGGCGATCGGCTCGATGGTCGTGGAGCCCCAGGGCTGCACGTTGATGAAGGGATAGCGGTATTCGAGGCCGACGGTCGGCATCAGCCGCATTGCCTGGGTGTCGCCCACGGGGAGGAAGTTGGAGACGCCGGGCTGGTTGGAAACGTCGGAGTTGATCGCGTCCGCGCGCATGATCGCGAACGGCGTCCAGATTTCGCCGATCGAGTCGGTGAACGAGCGCCGCCACTGCGCTTCCACCGACAGGCGCGTGTAGGTTCCCGGGAAGCCCCGCAACAGGCACTGTGTGGGCGTCCGCGCCAGCGGATCGGCGGAGGCCATGGTGCACAGGCCGTTGGTGTTCGCCAGCGTCGTGATCGGATCGAACACCGCATCGTTGCGCGTCAGGTTGACGAAGTTCGTCTTGTAGGAGACCTCGCCGCCGAAGATCGGATAGTTGAACACGTTCGAGTAATCGAGCACGGGATAGACCACGGGCACCTGCTGCTGGTTGCCCGAGAAGCTCAGATAGTAGATCGAACGCAGGTCGAAATAGCTGCGGTTGCCGACGCCGGTCAGGTAGAGCTGCGAGATCGCTTCCGTCGGAAGGCTGAGGAAGGCGTTCATCGGATCGCGGTAGGCCGACAGGCGGTAGTCGGACATGAAGTAGTAGTCCGACAGAACCACGCCGTCCCAGCCCCAGACCCATTTGTCGTTGATCGCGAACTGACCCTTGGTCTCGAGCCCGCCGCGGAACTGCTTGTCGCCGGGCTGGCCGGCGAAGGCGCCGGGATCGAGCTGGTCGATGCCATAGGCGCGGATCTGGTAGGAGCCGTTGATCAGGCGCTGGCGGAATTCGGCCGTCATCAGCACGCCCTGGCGGGTCGTGATTCGCGGCGTGAAGGTCGCATCCATGTCGGGTGCGATTGCCCAGTAATACGGGATATCCACGCCGAAGCCGTAATTCGTGTTCTCGGTGAAGCCCGGCATCAGGAAGCCGCTCTTGCGCTTCACGGTCGGATCGGGCGTCGAGAAATACGGCATATAGGCCAGCGGCACGCCGAAGAATTCGAGCTGCGCGGTCTCGAAATACAGCATCTTCTCGTTCTGGTCGTGAATGATGCGCGCGCCCTTGACCTGCCACAGCGGCGGCTTCTTCGGATCGTCCTTGCAGGGGGCGCAGGCCGTGTAGACGCCGTTCTCGAACACCGTGTAGTTGCCGTTGGAGCGGTCGGACCTCGTCGCGGCCATGCGCGTGGCATCGGCGGTGTCCACCCGCAGCGAATCGACGAAGCCATCGCGGTAGTCGTCGCTCAGATCCATGACGTTGGCATAGGTGATCTTGCCGTCGGCATCCGTCATGCGGATGTTGCCTTCGGCGTGAAGCCGCTTGGTCTTCTGGTCGTAGATCACCTTGTCGGCTTCGACGCTGGTGCCGTTGTAGAACAGCTGGACATTGCCGACCGCGGAGACGCGATTGTTGTTGTAGTCGTAGTCGACCTCGACCGCCTGCACGAGCATCTGGCCGTCATTGGCGACGCGCGGGCGTGCCGGGCGGGGCGGCTGCGGATTGTAGGTGAAGCCTTGCGCGGAGGCGGGCGCGACGGAAGCGAGATCGAACGCGCCGGAAATCAGCACGGCGAACAGCGCGGCAAGCGGGCCGATCGCGGCAAAACGCATCCGTTGCCGGCGCAGGGGTGCGCGGCACAATGCCGACAGAGTCTGGAGGGCGGCGACGACTGCCACTACCCGTCCTCCTGGTACAGCAAGGCCAAAAAACCGGTGAGGCCGCCCACTATCACGGGCAGCCACGCCGCAGCGATCGGATGCATCAACTCGGCCTTACTCAAATCCTCAGTGACTTTCGACAGAACGTAGAGCAGAAAGCCCGCGCCCACGCCACTTAAAACCATCTTTTGCACGCCGCCGAATCGGAAGAACCGCAACGACACCGACGCGGCCAACATCACCATTGCGGCCAGCAAAAACGGCTGTGCCAGAAGCTTGTGGTACTGCAGGCGATAACCGGCGGTCGCAAATCCCGAGCTTTCCGACGAGCGGATGTAGCCGGGAAGTTGCCAAAAGGACACAGTTTCGGGCGTCGAAAAACTGTTGCGGACCTGCGCCGGCGTGAGCGACGTCGCGAGCTGGAAGCTGTCCTGATCGACCGGGGGCGAATCGAGCGAATAGCGGCGCGCGTTTTTGAACAACCAGTAGCCGTCCTCGAGGGTGGCTTCGCGCGCCTCGATACGCTCCCTGAACTGTCCGCCTGTATCGAATCGAAACAGCGTCAGGCCGGTCAGCCGCACGCCCTGATGCTCGCTGCGCGCGGCGTTCATGATCACCTGGCCGTCGGCATTGATCTGGTTGATCCAGAAGCCGGACGCATCCTGCACGCCGCCTCCGGGAGTGCCGCCGAACAATTCGGCTTCCATGCGCTTGGAGAGCTCGCGCAAATTGGCCGACATCGGGTTGTAGGCAACGGTGGCGAGAACGCCGAGCATGATCGCGCTCGCAAGCGCAGGCGCAATGAATTGCCAGGCGGAAACGCCGGCGGCGCGCGCCACCACGAGTTCGAGCCGCCGCGACAGCGCGAGATAGCAGGTCATCGCGCCGATCAGGACGCAGAACGGCATCATCTTTTCGAGCAGTTGCGGCACCCGGAACAGCGAGGTCTCCGCCACCATGATCGGGGAGGCCGAGGCAAGCCCCGAAGTCTTGCGCACCATCTCGATGTAGTCGACGAGCACCAGCAGCACGAAGATGCTGATGAACACGCCCAGCGCCGAGACCACGAAGCGGCCGGCGAAATAGCGCCCGAGCGTGTTGGTGACCATGCTCATGCGGTGGCCGGCCGTCCGAACAGCCGCAACAGGCGGGCGTTGTTTTTATTGATCGCTTCCATCAGCGCCGCCGGCGGTTCGATCACCACGCCGTAGAGGATGATCCAGATGCCGGCGCCGATCCCGGCGAACAGCATGGCGTATTGCACGAGAGCCGCTGACGGAGTTTTCACCGCCATGACGGAGCAGGCGAATCCGCCCATGCGCAGTCCGAACACGGCAAGGATCGATCCGCCGATGGAGAAATTCCGGCTCTGGCGCGTGGTCCGCGGCGCGCCGAGGAAGGCGAAGGTGAGGGCTGCAAACGCGAACGGATAGATCGGCGCCATGAAGCGGTCGTGCAGCTCGGCGCGAAACTGTCCGGGCAATTGCTTGTACATCGGATCGTTTTCATCCGGAGCCAGAAGCTCCCACAGGTAGCGCTCGCGAATGCCGAGCGCTACGTCGTTGTGCTGCGAGAATTTCGACATGTCGAAGGCGTAGCGGCCGAATGCGACCAGTGCCGGATCGCGTTTTCCTGCCTCGAATCGCTGCAGATTGCCGTCCTCGAGCACGAGGAATGAGCCGTTGCCGCTTTTGACCACCGTGCCGTGGTCGGCGACGATCGAGACGCGCTCCTTGGGATCGCGGCGGTCGTCGATGAAGATGCCGACCAGGAGCCCGCCCGGCTGCCGCTCGCGAATCCGGATGGTCAGGTTCTGGTCGAGCTGGGCAAAGCGGCCGGGCTGCAGCACGTTGGTGAGCACGTCGGCGGTGATCTCGGCGTCCCACTGCTTGATCCGCCGCATGCCGTCGGGCGCGAGATAGGCGGCGATGAAGGCGACCAGCAGCGCCACCACGCAGGTGGCGTAGAAGAACGGATAGAACAGCCGGAACGGCGAGAAGCCGGCG